>Ga0131853_10000572_pt1 | contig 66925 bp, 57 predicted proteins | sample TergutLab28metaG_FD_92764 | JGI IMG/M metagenome (GOLD analysis project Ga0131853, IMG submission 92764) | Labiotermes labralis P1 segment gut microbial communities from Petit-Saut dam, French Guiana - Lab288 P1 (version 2) (version 2) | ecosystem: Host-associated > Arthropoda: Insects >... | reverse complement strand
CCCCTTGGGGTTATTTTTTTGTAAAGTTACCATGTCAAAACCCCCTTGGGGTTATTTTTTTGTAAAGTTACCATGTCAAAACCCCCTTGGGGTTATTTTTTTGTAAAGTTACCATGTCAAAACTCCCTTGGGATTATTTTTCTGTAAAGTTGTCATGTCAAAACTCCCTTGGGTTATTTTTCTGTAAAGTCACCATCTACTACATCATGGTCTGGGCCGTAATCGGATGGTTCTTCTGCATGGTGATGCTCTGGCGCGGCGTTTTGATACATTTTTGTGGAGAAGTCTTGCATAACTTTTGTGTATTCTTCTATCGCGGCCTTTAGCTGCTCGGTGTCTGTTTCAGACATAGTTTCGTGGTGCATGGACACGCTTACGCTTTTTAGCTTATCCATTTCGCTTTGTAGCTGAGCTTTGTCTTCTTCGCTAACTTTATCGCCCATATCGGTAATTAGTTTTTCTGTCTGGAATATTAAAGACTCGGCTTCGTTTTTCGCATCGACCGCGTCTTTGCGAACACGGTCTTGTTCGGCATATTGTTCTGCCTCTTTTACTGCGCGGTCGATATCGTCGTTAGACATGTTGCCGGAAGCCGCAATTGTTATTTTTTGTTCTTTGCCTGTACCAAGGTCTTTTGCCGTTACGTTTACTATACCATTTGAGTCTATATCAAACATTACCTCAATTTGAGGTACACCACGCGGTGCAGGTGGGATATCGTCTAGGCGGAAACGACCGAGTTCTTTGTTATCTCTTGCAAATTGGCGTTCGCCTTGTACCACCACAATGTCAACAGCAGTTTGGTTATGCGCCGCTGTGGAGAATACTTGCTTTTTATTTGTAGGAATTGTGGTATTACGTTCAATAAGACGTGTGGCAACGCCGCCTTCGGTCTCTATGCTAAGAGATAGCGGCGTAACGTCCATTAACATAATGTCGCTCACACCTGCATCACCTGCCAGTTTGCCAGCTTGAATAGACGCACCAAGAGCAACGCACTCGTCGGGGTTAATGCCTTTAAATGGCTCTTTGCCAGTGAGTTTTTTAACCGCGTCTTGTACCGCGGGAATACGTGTGCTTCCGCCCACAAGCAGAACCTTGTCAAGTTCTGATGGGGAAACATCCGCGTCTTTAAGCGCGGTTTGGACAGGACCCATTGTTTTTTCTACAAGATCGTGGGTTAGCTCGTCAAATTTTGCACGTGTTAGGTTAATGTCCATGTGTTTTGGACCGTCTTGGTTCATTGTTATAAACGGTAGGTTAATATTAGTGGTTACGACAGTGGAAAGCTCTTTTTTCGCTTTCTCCGCGGCTTCTTTTAGGCGCTGCATTGCCATTTTGTCTTGACGCAAATCCATGTTCTCTTGCTTTTTGAACTCGTCTGCAAGGAACTTGATAACGCGGTCGTCGAAATCGTCACCACCTAGGCGGTTATTACCACTAGTGGCTAAAACTTCGATAACACCATCGCCTATTTCGATAACGGAAACGTCGAACGTTCCGCCGCCGAGGTCATATACAAGAATTTTTTGCTCTTTTTCGTTTTCCAGACCGTATGATAATGCCGCCGCTGTTGGCTCGTTGATGATGCGTTCTACTTCAAGACCTGCGATTTTGCCAGCGTCCTTGGTGGCTTGGCGTTGGCTGTCCGTAAAATACGCCGGTACGGTGATTACCGCTTTTGCTACACTTTCGCCCAGATATGCTTCCGCGTCAGATTTTAGCTTGCCCAAAATCATTGCGGAAAGCTCTTGAGGGGAGTAGCTTTTGTCGTCTATTTTTACTTTAAAATCGGTGCCCATTTGGCGCTTGATACTCATTACTGTATTGTCGGGGTTAGTTATAGCTTGACGCTTTGCGGTTTCGCCTACAAGACGTTCACCTGTTTTGGTAAACGCGATTGTTGACGGGGTTGTACGCAAGCCTTCGCTATTGGCAATTACAACCGGTTGGCCGCCTTCCATTACTGCTACACATGAGTTTGTTGTTCCTAGATCGATTCCTATAATTTTTGCCATTTTTGTTTTCCTCCTTGAAATTTTAGATTTTATCGATAGGTAGCCTGTTTATTAGTTTGCCACCCTTACCATGCTATACCTCAAAACTTTATCTCTATGGACGTAGCCTTTCTGTAATTCCTCAATAACTTCATTTTGGCCGAAGTTTTCATCTTCCACATGGGCTACCGCATTGTGAAAGTTTGGGTCGAATTTATCGCCCGGTTCTAGTACGATAGGTTCCACACCCAGCTCTCCCAAAACCCCGTCAAACTGGCGCGCTATCATTGCCACACCCTGATAGAAACTATCTTCCTTATCTTCATGAGCGTTTAACGCGCGGTGGAAGTTATCTACCATTGGCAACAGCTTTTCGCAGGCTGCGCGGATACCGTCGTCGTAACGAGCGGACATTTCCTTTATTGTGCGCTTGCGATAGTTGTCGAATTCCGCCAAGGCTCGCTTGTAGCGGTCTTCCATTTCGCTTAGCTTTTGTTCTTCTTGTTGAGGTGCGTCTAATACTTCGCATTCTTGTTGAACTTCCTCTGGTTGTTCTTCCTGGAGTAGGTCTTCTTGTAATTCGTCGTTCATTGCGGCGGTTTCCTCTCTTTCAAAAATACTCTTTTTATTGGCTTTACAGCCCTAGCGCATGAGTCACACGCTGCATGTTTTGCAATATCCCCTGCATTACTGACACGGCTTGAGCATAATCCATTCGCATGGGCCCAATTAGCGCAATACACCCTGTACTCTGATTATCGATGGTGTAATTTGCGCGTATCAGGCTGCATGCCTTCAGCAATTCGATATTATTTTCCTCACCTATGGCAATTTGTATGCCTTCAAACGACTCCGTTCCCAGTATTTCGAACAGTGCGTTGCGGTCTTCCAACGCGTGAAAAATCGCTTCCGCTTTGCGAATATCCGCAAACTCCGGAAAAGTTAAAATATTTTTGACTCCGCTGGTGAATACGCGCACATCGTCCTCTGCCTGAATCATATCGGATATTGTTCCCAATACCGGCATGAGTATGTGAGCGGAACTGCCGAAAACAGCCAGCATTTTGTCTATCAATGGGCGGTTTATTTCGCGGATTGTAAGCCCAGACAACTGCTGGTTCAAATGAAACGACAGCTTTGTCAGCTCGTCATACCCGGGGGCGGCTTGCAGGTTTACTATTTGGTTTTTGACTGCCTTCGTGTCAGTTACCAGCACCAGAAGCAGGGATTTTTCATCCAGCGGTACCAATTGGACGTGCTTTATCCGTGTTTTTTTCAAAAACGGCTCGGATACTATGGCGGGGTAGCGTGTAAGGCGTGATAGAGCTTTCGCGGTTTCCTGCATCATGTATTCGACTTGATAAATGTTGTCGATAAGCATTTTCTGCAGGATTAATGCCTCGCTCTCGCATAGCTGTCGCCATTGCATCATGGTGTCTACATACAGCCGATACCCTTGCCCAGATGGAACGCGCCCACTGGATGTATGGGGCTGACTAATAAGTCCCATATCTTCGAGGTCGCTCATTTCGTTGCGAATGGTGGCGGAACTAATGCCAAGTCCGGACTTTTTGGCAATTGTTCGCGAACCTATGGGCTCGGCGGTTTCGATGTAGTCGGTAATAATGGCTTCGAGAATTTTAAACTTTCTTGTGCTGAGGGTCATTTTTTGCTCCCATAGGCAAGCGGAAACGCTAGCGTTCTCATTTGCCCCTCAAATATAAGTGCGAAGTGCTTTTCTTCACACTTAAGTTTCTCTTCTTGTTAGCACTCTTTGGTGTCGAGTGCTAACAGGTGAAAGAATAACATTTTCCTAAGATTTTGTCAATGGGTTTTAACAAAAAATTTGTTTATTTATTTGAGTTGTCCACTACCGCCTGCGCATTCCTTCTAAGGATAGCCGCTCCCTGCCATAGCATACCAGTGTGGCCGTACTTTTCTGTAAAAGCAATATCGTCCATCACCAGCCATTCTTGCGGGTCGGCATAGCTTTTCTCCTGTGCTTGGTTAAACGGGCATACATCTTGACAGATATCACAGCCGTATAATTGGCTGCCCATCAAGGATTTTTCCACAGAGGAAAGGTCTCCTGGCTTTTGCGTTAGATAAGAAATACAACGGGTTGTTTCTAATGGCTTATCAGCAGATAACGCGCCTGTAGGGCAGGCCGCTATGCAGCGGTTACAATCAGGCGGGCAGACAGATTTTGGATGGGTATAATGTGTTCCCAGCTGGGTAGCGGTTAAGGACTTTTTCAACTGGTGACTGAGAGTCACCAGTTGGATTGGGCAATGTTGTCTCCATTCCTCAAGCGGAATGTCAGTCAAAAGCAACCCAATATTAAACCGCGAACCAAACTGCGGAGATATAATAAGTCCATTACGCCCGAAAAAGCCAATGCCCGCTCGATGGGCGAAGGCACGCTCGTCCAAGTTAGGAGAGTCTACAAGGATTTTGTACTTGGTGTGAGGCGGTAGATTGTTTGCCAACTCGCGAAGGGTAGATTTTACTTTGGGGTGATAGTCTGGGTTTGTGCCCAAGGAAGATAATTTAGCATAAGCCGCTGAATACGGGCGAACCTTGTGCCCGTCTGCAGGTTCCCGCTTGCTAGAGCTGCTCCACCCAACTCCAACCACCACAATACTTTTAACCCCGGGCAAAACAGCCGCGGGGTTGGTGCGCTTGTCTATATTATGGCTTACAAATGGTGTAAATCCAGCATAATATTCTTGCGGAAGCGGAGACGGGTCGCATATACCAAAAATACAGCCGTAGTCTTTTGCGAGAGCTTGAAGCAAGTTATTCACATCACCCTGTCAAGTGCATCGACTTGGTTACATCCTGCGGAATGCCTATATCCAATGCGTGACAAAACGCAATAATTTGACCAAGATGCATCATTTCGTGGCTTTGCATGGAAGAAACATGCTCGTTTATGTTTTTATTATAGCCGTACCATTCTATTTCCTCTGTACCATTACATTTTTCCAAGATATTTATCATGTCCGCGTCAAACTGCTCCATTTTTTCAAGCAACTCGTCTTTTGTGGCAAATGTAGGAGCGTCCCAATCCATGTCTTTTAGCGTTTTTGTTGTAATTGCTTTTAAAAAGCATCTTTGTACCCATGCCATTTCCACAATTTGAGCATATATCGTTTGAAATGTTTTCCTCGGCAGCTGCTTGTTTAAGTTATCATCGCTAAGTTGCTGCAAAAAGCAGATGGTGTTGCCACGCGCGTATTTCCAGTCTGCCAATTGGCCTTTTAAAGATGTAATCATTTTTTCCTCCGTATTAAACTATCTGGTTTAAGCCCTACGAGCTGTGCCGTATCGCAGAAGACGCGCGGCAGTAGGCGCGTTTTTTTGAGAATCGGCAATGCAAGCGGATGACTTAATCAGAGAGCGATATTAGTACAAACAGGGGGGCTTTTGGGCCCCCCTGTTTACATAATGCTGCTCTGCTAAAAACCTAATCCACAATGTAAGGCGCCAACAGTGGCAAAGCCCTCTCGCTATCCCCATGTATCTGCAATGTCAAGTTCTTGCTAAGGTCGAGGCTAAAAATGCCCATGATAGATTTCGCGTCTACTACGTAGCGGTCGCTCACAAGGTCAAAATCACCTTCCATTGGTGATACGGTGTTTACAAAGCCCTTTACTTTTTCCACCGTGTTTAGAGAAATGGTTACTGTTTTCATAGATATTCTCCTTCATGTTAAGTATAGCTTAATTGTAACCACATAGTAGTGGGCTGTCAAATAATACTATTTTTATTTTAGCAACAAAGTAATTGTGAGCTTCACACATTATAATATTATCATAACGGCGGTGTTAAGATAACCCGTAACTCCGTAGGCGGCTGCTCAATTTTAAAGCGACCAAGCAGAACTTCAATTTCAATTGCAAGAAAATCTGAAGCATCACCCAGCTGCTCTTTGAAAACTTCGCAAACATTATCCAGCTGGTGGTGTGTGTTCTGCTTGCACCAATACTCTCCGGCCGGGATCACTTTTACATCTTTATCCTTGGGGCTTGTACCTTTCGGTGCTTCCACAAAAACATAGTATTGCATCCCTCGCGCCGAATGCTCGCATAGAAAGCCAACATCAGGCAGTTCATCATCTGCATATTCATCGGTGGGTATTTCTTTTAAAAAAGGTAGAGCTATATCCAACCAGCTTTCGTTTTCCAATGGGTTGTTGCAAGGCCGCACGTAAAAATATGTCTCCGGGATAACGCGGGTATAGATCTTTCCGTCTTGATGCCGCTCCGCCAAGTCTAACCGACGCTTTATCTCCTTTATTAACGCAAGCCCTCGCTTTACAGATTTTAGCTTTTGCTTGGCAATTTTTTCGCCATGTTCCAAGAGGTTGCGAAAATCTACGCTATCCGCGTTTGTAAAGCCGGACATATCTTTTAGAGGAATGTCCAGTTCGATAAAATTTTGTATAAGACCTATTGTATATACCTGGGGTGCGGAATAATAGCGGTATTTTGTATCCGGGTCTGTGTAGGCGGGGGTAAGAATCCCTTTGCGCTCGTAATAGCGCAGAGATTTTATACTCGTGCCTGTTATTTTTGATATTTCTCCGATAGATAGTAGGTGACTTTTTGCCATAAGGGCACATCCTTCATATTAAATAGATATTTCTGGTTGACATCTATAAATAGTGTAGATAGAATTATAAATATCGCAAAGTGAAGGGAGCAAAACTATGGACGCAAACATATTTTGGAGCGCGACTACTGAGGAACTCAAGCAAGGCTACAAAAGCTATCCAAGCCACTTCACTTGCCTGCTATGTGGAGAAAATTTTAACCAAGGCGAAATTTATCCCATAAATAACGCGTTCTTCGATGCGGAAAAAGCAACCCAAACCCATGTCGCAACCGCTCATCCGGATATTTTTGAATATTATCTTAACTTTGGCAAGGTATACACAGGTCTGTCGGAAGGGCATACGGAATTAGCAAAGCTATTCTACAAAGGCCATACCGACAAAGAAATTATTGAAATCACAAACGCAAACAGCGTCTCTACAATCCGCAACCAGCGTTTTGCCATTCGAGAAAAATACAAACAAGCGAAAATACTAATTGCGCTGGTAGAGCTGATGGAAGAAAAAATGCACCAACAAAAGCAGGAGCGCAAACTGGTGGATTTTCATCCCAGCGCAACTTGCGTAGATGAGCGTTTTGCAATAACTCAAGGAGAAAAAGAAAATAATAATCTTGCAAAAACTAATGGAAAACTTCACCCAAGATAGAGGCTATACCGAGCAGGATGTAAATGAAATCCTGCAAAATTATTACGAAGATTTTGTAACGGTACGACGGTACTTGATTCAATACGGCTTCTTGGATAGGGACAAGTCCGGGAAAAGATATTGGGTAAAGGACGGAAATTAACGTATTGAGCTCTCCCCTTATGGTACAGTATATAACCTTACCCTGCAATAGTTATAAATAATAAAGGGATGGCCGCAGCCATCCCTTTGTCAATTTCCAAGGAAGTTAATTGTTTATTTTTACTATACTCATCGTCCCCTGAGACCCATTAAATATTAACCTGGGCAGAGCAATACTACCGGTACTACATCTACAGTCCATGTTATTAAAAACACACCTGGATGTAGTGTGATAGTTCCGTCAGAATTATTAACAATCACACCGTCGTCCTTAAACGTTCTGGTATGAAACGGGATTGCTGTGCCTGCATTAACCGTTGGCGTTAATGTGACTAAGGTAAGAGTGTACATTCGTTGTTTTCTTCCATAGTGTTAGCAACTGCATCAAGTGTGATTCGGGGCTTTTTAGCTTATACCCATAACTCTTTTCTTCTATATTAATCTGTATTGCGGGTGCCTAAAGTATTTACTTACGCCAAATAATGTTTCAAGTTATCGTTTTGTTGTATTGGTTCCAAATTTTATATGGCTGCCTTTAGCCTCGTTTCTTAGAGCAATTTATCACTTTTAAGTAAGTATCAAACAGGTTCCTAAACTACAATCGATGGATGTTACCATTAATTGGGTTTTGCAAACAATGAACCAATCTCCAACTTACGACAATATATAGTTACAAATGTCACTACCACAATTCGCCACTCTTCACTATAATTTATGCTCTAAAACAGACAATAAATTATATCTTCCGTAAATTATATAGCTGTATGTTAGTAACAGAATTATCTTTATAATGCATGGTATACTATAAATACTGAAGAATTATTCCAACATTAAATGTAAAAACATGCTCACACATTTCCGTGTTTCAAACCCTTGACACACATTGTGTACATATTGTATTTGCAAACATGTTGGTGTCACGCATCAAGAATTTGAAATGAGGAATTATATCCAGTGAGCAAATTAATGATAAACAAAAGCCTGCGTTCCATATGGAGAAATAAGAAATCCTATTTCTCCGGTATTTTTGTGTTGGCCATTGGCCTCAGTATGTTCATGGGCATGCTAAGCGGATATCTTGTCTATATGGAATCCGTAAGGTTGTACCACATAGAAACCAACTTTGGACACGCGTTTGCTTCCGTTAGGCAAATACCTCGTGTTTCCGTAGACCGTCTAACAAGAATAGACGGCATAGCAGATGCCGAGGGTACTCTAAAACACGCCATAACCGCGCGGCTGGATGATGTGGACGATATAATCAACGTACTGCTTATAGGTGTAGACCAGAGTCGGGAAACAACCATTAACCAATTCACATATACAGGAGAGCCGCTTAGTGATAGCAACGACATATGGCTAAGCAGTGCTTTTTTTGACGCGCATGATCTGGATGTGGGTGACACCATAAGACTGCTTATAAGCGGCAGATTCGAAAATTTTACAGTTCAAGGCACAGTCCTAAGTCCGGAATATTTGTTTGTACCGGCTATGAGCGGTATGCCGGACGAGAGACTAAACACAGTAGGGTTTGTATCCGCAAGCGCGGTAGAAGCCGCAGCAGGTATGCATGGTGTCGTAAACAATATCAGCTTTATATTAGAAGAAACGGCAACCTTTGACGATGTAGAACTCGCCCTTACCGCCGCGCTGGAGCGATACGGTGTTATCAATGTTATTCCGCAGCACAGACATGCCAGCTACATGACTATAGAAGGCCAGAGTCTCCCGCTTATGATGATGGGCTCCCAATTCCCACTCATGTTCCTAAGTATTGCAGTAGGTATGCTTTATATAACTCTAAAGCGGCTGATAACAATGGAACGAACCGAAATAGGCACCATGAAAGCTATGGGCTTTTCCGACAGATATATAATAGGTGGTTATTTGCTGCAAGGTGCCATCGCGGCAATGTTTAGCTTTGTGCTTGCTCTTGGTTTTGGTTGGGTAGCCGGTGCGGCATTTTACAACTTGATAGCACAGTTTTTCGACCTTGCATGGCTGCCATTTGCTCTCGACACTACCCTTATTATAGTTGGGTTTTTTATAGCTATTATAGTAAGCCTTATTGGGGTGCTTATGGGGGCGCGATCCTCCATGAAAATTAAGCCTGCCGAAGCCATGCGGGAAGCACCGCCAAGAGCAAAAAGCCTTGGCGGCAAGTTTAACGGCTTTTTCTCTCGCTTGTTTTTAGACACAGGCGGCAAACTTGCGCTACGCAGTATGCGGCGCAACTTACGCCGGGTTATTATAACCGTTATAAGTATTTCAACCATTTTTGTTCTTATGAATACGTTTTTTACAATGGGGCAGTACATCTCAGATATGACGGACGACATGTACAGCAAGATGATAGTAAGTGACGGAGTAATTAACTTAAATGGATTTGAGTCTCGCAGTTCTTTGATGCGCGACATAGGGCAAATGCCTGGCGTACTGGAAATTGAAACCGTTTTAACAATATCCGCAGACTTAGAAAATAACGGCGCAACAAGAACTCTCGCCATCCGTGGGGTAGATACAAACGCAAACCTCTACAATATTTTTGATAATTCCGGCAGCCAAATACGGCCAAATGGCGGCATTATACTAAGCCGCTTCTTTGCAGACGAACTTGGGCTAACCGTTGGGCAGCATGTGTCGGTAGACAGTTTAAACTTTCGCACTCCGGCTTATGTAGAAGTTACTCAAATAATAGAATCCCTCTTGGGTGCCGGTGCCTACATGGAAATCTCCGAGTTGAGTATGCTATTTGGTAGCGAGGTAGTAGCCAACATGGTTATGATAAATGTCGAATATGGCTATCTACCTATACTCTGGGGAGAACTTGCCGACGCAAACAATATCGCAAGCCTTAGCTGCAACGCGCGCGCTCATGCTTTTGCCAGGGAAAACGCGGATGTGAATAACGGAATATTTAATATTATCAACTTTGTTGCGATTATCATATGTTTTGCCATTGTGTACAACATATCAAATATAGCCTTGGGAGAAAAGCAGCGAGAATACGCAACCTTGCGGGTGCTAGGCTTCCAGTCTTCCGCTGTGGCCGAAATTAATACGTTCGAATACGTGTTTATGCTTATTATTGCCACCATTATAGGTATTATTGAGTCCTACTTTTTTATACCGTTTATAGGCAATATGTTTAGCTTCGAGCAATCTATTATGGCCCCGCGTATGGCTCTTATGCCCACGTTATTAGCTTTTTTGGGCTGTGCTTTGGCCGTTGCGATATCTTGCTTTTTAACAGGCAAGCAAATACGAAAATTTAACTTAGTAGATGTGCTAAAGGAGGGATAGTTATATGAGTGAGATATTAAAAGTAAACAATTTATGCAAGCAATATAAAGTGGGCGAATTAATAATTCCCGTTTTACGAGGCATGTCGTGTAGCCTGTACGAAGGAGAGTTTATAGTAATTCTTGGGCCCAGCGGCTCTGGCAAAAGTACAATGCTAAATATGATTGGCGGCATAGATAGTCCCACAGACGGCGAAATAATTTACGACAACAAAAACATAAGCGTAGCCTCGGAAAAAGAATTGACAAAATACCGCAGCAGCGCAATAGGCTTTGTGTTTCAGTTTTACAACCTGCTCCAAAACCTGACGGCTCGCGAAAACATAGAACTTGCGGCCAGCCTGTCAAGTAACCCCTTAGACGTGGACGAACTGCTTGAAAAAATAGGAATGACAGACCACGCGGGCCATTTCCCGGCACAAATGTCCGGCGGGCAGCAGCAGCGCATAGCCATTGCACGCGCTATTGCAAAAAATCCAGCACTGCTGCTGTGTGACGAACCTACCGGCGCGCTGGATTCATCCACAGGGGTGCAGGTAATTCGTCTTTTGAAGGATTTTAATGTTGCGTATAAAAAAACCATTGTTGTTATCACCCACAACGCCGCAATGAGTGCCATTGCGGACAGGGTTTTCTATATACGAGACGGTCTAATTGAAAAAATAACAGAAAATAAAAATCCGATTCAACCCGAAGAAGTTGAATGGTAGGAGATGTTAATCATGAAGAAAAAAATCAAATACGCGATATTGGGAATTATCGCATTAGCGATTATAGGTATTATAATAGTAAACGCTATGCAGCCACTAGCCGTAGACACCATAGTAATGCAACCATCCCGCACAGAAGCCTACTTTACGGAGCTTGGTCACGTGCGTGAGGACAGACATGTAAACGTGTTTGCCCTTTCCGGCGGAGAAATTCTATCCGTAAACGTAGCAGAGGGCCAATTTGTAAACGAAGGCGATGTTTTGGCAGTTGTGGATGCAAGCGATATTTTGCATGAAATAGAACAAATTCGCATTAACAATTTGGCACTTCAGGCTCAAATCGACAACTTGTCCGCAGAAGAATCTCAAGCAAGAGCAGGCCAAACCGCAAACAGAAATGTATTACGGAGCGAACTTAGAGCAATAGACGCGCAAGAGCAAATGTCGTTGGAATCCGACTCAGACCGTAGGCGCGCACAGGAAGAAAATGTACGTCTGCAGAACATAGTAATCGAACAAAGCCGCACAAACGTACAAAACGCTCAAACCGACTTAGAAAGAGCGGGCACTCTTTTTGAAGCCGGTATCATAACCCGCATAGAGCTTGAAGCTGCCGAGCAAGCGCTTGAAAACCATCAGACATCACTTGCCACAAACGAACAATCTCTCGAGATAATAAACAGCGGTGCAGGTACGGTTAACCAGTCCGAGCATTTTGCCGCGCTAAGGCGATCCATTTCCGCGCAAATTAGCGGTATCGACAATACCCTTGCTCAGATGAGTACCGAACCAATGCAGCGGCATTTTAACGCGCTAATCGAAAGTAATTACTTGGCAATAGCAAACTTAGAGAGGCTGGCCGGTAACAGTACAATAACAAGCCCTGTTTCCGGTACAGTAGTAACTCTCCACGCAGATTCTTCCAATATATTAAACCCTGCTATGCCCGTTGCAGAAATAAGAACCACCGAAGACAACTTGATTGAAGTGTTCGTTTCTACCACAAATATCAACGATTTGTCGGTTGGCGATGTGGTTGAATTAATTTTTATCCGCCAAAGCGGTGATGTGCTTTACTCCGGCACAATCTACTCTATAGACGACAGAGCCGAGGCAATGGTATCCATTTTAGGTGTGGAAGAACGCCGGGTTAAAGTATTGATTGCACCAGATAACTTAAGCAGTTCATTCAGAAGCGGCTTTGACTTAGATGTCCGCTTTATCACATATGCCGCGGAAGACCAAATGGCAGTACCGCGCACGGCTATTTTTGAAGAAGCGGGACAGGATATGGTATATGTAGTAGAAAACGGCACTGCCGTGGCTACACCAATTAATCTAGGAGCCAGACTTAGAACCGAAATTGTTGTTGAGTCCGGCTTGTCTGCCGGTGATGTGGTTATAAGAAACGCACGCCAAGCTGGCCTTAGCGATGGGGCCCGGGTAGCAGGTTAATGCTTTACTTTGAGGGAGCGCGGGTATTATTCGCACGAGATATGAAGTTGTCTAGGTGCTGTTTTGTTAAAACAGTTATTTAGGTAGCTTCAGCATTAGAGTTGTACCGAAATGAAAGAGGGCGAGCGAAAGTGTTTTGGAATCTTCGGAGCATTTTCGCTCGCCAATTCCAATTTCAGTACAACTCTATTCAGGGCTAATATAGCGGTTTGACTTTAAAACCCTTTTGCAGGCTATAGCGCACAAGATAGTTTAAAGTTGAACCGCTATAAAATAACTTTCTCAAATTTGAATTCCATGACGGGTTAAAATACCACTTGACTCTCCCCTTATGGTACAGTGTATAATCCATCTTTGCAGTGACAAAGTCCTGTAAATATGATACTTGCCCGGCTTGTAGACGCCATTGTTCGCCTGTAAATTGTACGCCATGCAACGGAAGGAATATCCCAAACATGTCAAAAGTTTTCGAATATATGAAGCCATACACACTTTTTCTGATAATTGCCGTAGGCTTGCTGGCGGTTGAAGCCAACCTTGCTTTAATTCTACCTGGTTACATGGCAGATATCATAAACGATGGTGTTTTGCCAGGTATGATCCCTGTAATATGGCAAAATGGTTTACGTATGATCGCAATTACACTAATAAGCGTGATATGCGCACTTACAATGGCTTACTTTGCCGCGCGCATAGCTACGGGTGTCGCCAACGATCTGCGAGCCGCTGTCTTTAAAAAAGTGGTACGCTTCTCCAATGCGGAACTTAACCGTTTTTCCACATCGTCGCTTATCACGCGTACCACCAATGATATTACACAAATCCAGACCACTCTTATGATGTCTTTACGGTTATTGATTTACGCACCTATTTTGGGGGTGGGCGGTATCATCCGCGCTATGGAACGTGACGTTTCCATGAGTTGGATTGTAGCTATTGCCACAGTTACAATGGTTGGCCTTATGACCCTGATATTTTTTATTGCTCTGCCTAAGTTTAGAATAGTACAGTCGCTAATCGACAGGTTAAACCTTGTCTCCCGAGAGAATTTGAGCGGCATTTTAATTGTGAGAGCGTTTAGCACGCAGACATTTGAGAAAAAGCGTTTTGATAAAGCAAATAGAGACCTAGCGGATACCAACCTCTTTGTAGAGCAAGTTTTTGCGTTTATGATGCCAATTATTATGCTTATCATGAACGTAACCACTGCGGTAATAGTTTTTGTGGGTGCACAACAAGCGTCGGCGTTTCGGGTGGATGTGGGAGATATTTTTGCGTTCCTACAATATGGTATGTTGGTTATTTTCGCGTTTCTTATGGTGGCGATGATGTTTGTGCTTTTGCCGCGGGCAGTGGTTAGCGCCCGGCGTGTACAGGAGGTGCTTACAACCGAAAGCAGCCTTAAATATAAGGAAAATGCCATACGATTGAAGGATTTTTCCGGGATGGTGGAGTTTAGGGATGTAAGCTTTAAATATCCGGACGCAGAAGAGGACGACGATAATGTGCTAAGCCGTGTTAGCTTTACTGCGCGGCCGGGAGAAACTACAGCTTTTATAGGCTCTACCGGTTCAGGCAAGACGACTATCTTCAAATTGCTGCTGCGTTTTTATGATGTAACAGGCGGCGGGATTTTCTTTGACGGGATTAATGTGAAGGACATCCATAAAGAAAGTCTGCATAGCCAAATCGGGTATGTTCCGCAAAAGGCATCGCTGTTTAGCGGCAGTATTAGGTCGAACTTGCTGTATGCCGACCGGGATGCCACAGAAGAGCGGTTATCGTATGCGGCAGAAGTTGCGCAAGCTGCGGATTTTATCGGAGAAAAACCCGACGGATACGAGTCAAATGTTGCACAGGGCGGCAGCAATTTCTCTGGGGGGCAGCGGCAACGGCTTTCTATTGCTAGAGCATTGGTTAAACGCGCGCAAGTATATTTGTTTGACGATAGTTTTTCCGCATTAGATCTAAGAACAGACGCGCTGCTTCGTGCCGCGCTTAGGAAGCGTACCGCTAACGCTACCAAGTTAGTAATTGCCCAGCGAGTTTCTTCCATTATGGATGCAGAGCAGATTATCGTGCTTGACCATGGGGAAGTTGTGGGTATAGGCCGACATTTTGAGTTGTTAAATTCTTGTGAGATTTATCGAGAAATTGCTGCTTCGCAGTTGTCGGAAGAGGAATTGGCGTAGGGGCGATTATCAATCGCCAGCAAGTTCCCAAATTTGACCGAATGGGCGATTAATAATCGCCCCTACAAAAAGGAGGTGACCCATGCAAGACGAGTTTTCAACAGAACAGCAGTCGACTACGCAAGCCGTAGACTACTCCGACCCTTTAGGCGGTGGTGCGGACGCTCCCGTCCAAAAAGCAAAAGACCCAAAGGCTACCGTAAAAAAGCTAATCGTATATCTTTCCCCCCACAAAACCGTTTTGCTAATTGCGTTAGTATTCGCAATTGCCTCCACGATATTTGCAATCTTAGGCCCCCGCATAATGGGTCGCGTAACCACCACGCTAGTCGATGGCATTGTGGCGCACTGGTTTGGCACGGGGCTCCTTACGGATTTTACGCGCATAGGCCGCCTAACCGCAATTCTTATATGCCTGTATGTTATATCCGCATTAAGCAGCCTTGTACAGGAATTGATAATGGCACGCCTTGCCGTAAAAGTAACATATAAGCTGCGCACACAAATTTCCGAAAAAATGCACCGTCTTCCGATAAATTACTATGATACCCGCACAACCGGCGAAATTCTTTCCCGTGTAACAAACGATGTAGATACCCTCGCGCAGACTCTTAGCTCTAACCTTACACAGCTGGTATCGTCCACCGTAACAATACTTGGCACTTTGGTAATGATGATCTGGATAAGCCCGCTTATGACCGTTGCGGCGTTGGTGATAATCCCTGTGTTTTTGGGGCTTATGGTTTTTGTAATGTCAAAATCCCATGGGTTTTTCACTACACAGCAAGAGGCTCTTGGGGAAGTTAGCAGCATTGTGGAAGAAACATACTCCAGCCATAGCATAGTATGTGCCTACAATGGCGAGACCGATGCGGAAGAGAAGTTTGAGAAGGCCAACAATAAGCTGCGTACATCCGCATGGAAAGCACAGTTTATGACCAGTGTTGTAGAGCCGCTGTTTACACTGGCAGACAACATGGCGTATGTGATGGTGTGTATATTGGGTGGGATATTGGCGGTACAGCGCGCAATTACTATTGGCGATGTACAGGCGTTTATCCAATATGTACAAAATTTTACCTACCCAATGGGGCAGCTTGGTGCCGCCAGCAATATGATGCAGTCTATGGTTGCGGCGGCAGAGCGCGTGTTCGAGTTCTTGGACGAAGAGGAAGAAGTCGCGGATACCGCAAAGTCCCGCCCGGAGGGGGAAGTTCATCAAGGTTGGGTAGAATTCCAAAACGTTCGTTTTGGCTACGACCCGGAAAAAATAATAATTCACGACTTTTCCGCAAAAATTAAACCCGGCCAGACAGTGGCAATTGTTGGCCCCACGGGCGCCGGTAAAACTACAATGGTAAAGCTGCTAATGCGCTTTTACGAATTAAACGGCGGGCAAATTCTAATCGATAATATCCCTGCCACAGATTACACCCGTGGGGAGCTGCGGCGGCTGTTTGGTATGGTATTGCAGGATACATGGCTGTACAATGCCAGTATAATGGAAAACATCCGCTACGGATCGCCAGACGCTACCGACGAGGAAGTAATTGCCGCGGCCAAAACCGCCCAATGTCACCGTTTTATAAAAACATTACCCGGCGGGTACGATATGGTGCTTAACGAAGAAGCTACCAACATCTCCCAAGGACAAAAGCAATTGTTTACCATAGCAAGGGTAGTGTTGCGCAACCCATCCATTTTGATATTGGATGAGGCCACCAGCTCCATCGATACCCGAACTGAGATATTGATACAAAAAGCCATGCGAAATATAATGAAGGGGCGTACCAGTTTTGTAATAGCCCATAGGCTCTCTACGATAAAGGACGCGGATTTAATTCTTGTTATGAAGGATGGAAATATTATCGAGCAAGGAAATCATGTGGAATTGCTTACGCAAAACGGGTTTTACGCGGATTTGTATAATTCGCAGTTTGACAAATGTGACGAATAACCATTTCATACTTTTCTGTGTTTAAAATCCTTGGCGCGCATTAAGGATTTTAGACGAGGAAAAGTATCAATAATTTAATTTCAACTGGTGACCCACAGTCACTAGTTGAAATTTCAAAGGAGACCTACCATGACAGATCAATTAGAAAAAACCAAAACCACCGACACAACGGAAGCCCCGGAAACCGACAACGAACAAAAAAAATCTATCAAAGGCAAGGTAATTTTCTTCCTTGTCCTAGCCTTAATTCTAGCAGGGGGTGCGGCAACAGGCTTCTTCTTTATAAACCGCTCTATAAGCTACCTTACCACCGATAACGCCCGTGTTACAACCGACGTGTTGCGCATCTCGTCAAATATACCCGGCAACTTGGAGCGCTTTACCATACAAGAGGGACAGTACGTATCCGCTAACGAAGTTCTTGGTTGGGTAGAAAACGGCGAGGCTATGCGTTCGCCGGTAAACGGGCTGGTGATAGACACAAGCGTACGCCAGGGGCAGCACGTTCCTGCCATGACGCCTATCGCCGCGATAGCCGACACCGACCGGCTGCATATACAGGCCAACATCCGCGAGACAGATATCCTACAGTTGGAAATGGGCCAGCGGGCGTATGTAACCATAGATGGCCTTGGTAACCGGCAGTTTACTGGTTATATTGCAGACATCGGCAGGATAACCCAAGCAGAACTTTCTGGGCAAGCTCTGTTTTTTAACACAGGCGGAAATTTTACAAGAATAACACATCTTATTCCTGTAGAGATTAACATTATAGACGATGTAAACTTGGATAACCTAATAGGTGTAAATGCCAGAGTCCGTATTCCATTAAGGAGATAGTTTTGCGTAATTTCGCCATTTAATTTTTCCCAAAAAAATTTTTTTAAAAAGGTCTTGACTGTGACGTTAACGTAATGGTTTATAATAACATCATGGAGGTCGAGCAAATGGAAAAATATCGTGCAATACCGGAAGGTTACCTGCGAATTGGCGAAGTAGCAAAGAAAGCAAGAACCACCGTTCGTACCCTGCAATACTACGACAAAGAGGGCTTGCTATCACCATCGGCAGAAAGTGACGGAGGCTTTAGGCTTTATACCGACAAAGATTTGGCTAAGTTAGTTCAGATTCTAATGATGAAAGAGCTTGGATTTTCGCTTAGCGAGATAAAAAAGCGTTTAACATCGCTTGATACCCCCGCCGATGTAGTAAATGTACTAACAAATCACGCCGCGGATATCCGCAAAAAAATAGAACATTTATCGGAATCCCTTAATGCGATAGAGACTCTAACCGCAGAAATCACACAAATGGAATCGGTAGATTTTAATAAGTACGCTGCTATTTTTATAAGCTTACAGATAAAAAATGAGCATTATTGGATGATAAAGCATTTTGACGATGAAATGCTAAATCAATTCATGCATCTTACCAAGGAAAAGGCTGAAGAAATATTAAAAACTACCAATGGCTTGAATGAAGAAGCAGCAAAGTTTCGAAAAGCCGGTATATCTCCCGAGAGTGAAAAAGGGCAAACTCTCGCCAAGGAATTTTGGGAAGCAATGCTTGAGCTTGCAAATGGCGATATGGACACGCTGATAAAGTTTAATGAGCAAATACAAAAAATTGCCTCTGTCAATAAAGGTTACAGTGAGAATCTTATAATGACAGACAGTTTCATAGATTCCGCGTTAGAAATTTATCTCTCCAAGCTGTATAAGGAGGGAGATGCATGAGCATTATAAAAGTTCAAAATATAGAAAAAAGCTTTGGCGAACAAAAAGTACTGTCCGGTGTTAACTTCGAAGTAAGCGAAAAAGAGATTTTCGGCTTATTGGGCCCCTCTGGTTCAGGTAAAACCACACTTATCAATATCCTTACTCACCAACTGGAGGTAGACAGTGGCCATGCCCATGTAGGTGTTACCCCATTTGAAACAGGGCTTATGCTGGACGAAGACGGCCTATATTCACGGCTTAGCTGCCTGGATAACCTCGAAGTCTTTTGCCGCATATACAGTATGCCGCTTACAAAGTCCATGGAAGCTCTTGAAAATGTAGGGCTTGGAGAAGCCGCAAAAAAACCTGTAACATCTCTCTCAAAGGGAATGCGCCAGCGTTTGGCAATAGCAAGAGCAATCCTGCACTCGCCAAAAGTACTGTTTCTGGACGAACCAACAAGCGCGCTAGACCCTCGTACAACCGAAGGTATCCACGAACTGATACAGCAAATACGAGATATGGGCGCCACAATATTTTTAACAACCCACAACATGGAAGAAGCTGTAAAACTTTGCGACCGAGTGGCACTGCTGCACAAAGGGCAAATAGTAGAGCAGGGCAAACCCTTGGAAGTATGTCTCCGTCACAATTCTATGCGCACGGTACCGGATCTTGGCAACGTCTTTATGAAAATGACGGGAGCTGATTTACATGACTAATAGTGCGGGCGCAATATTTATAAAGCAATCCAAAGACATAATGAAAAACTCAGACGTTCTTAGCCAGTTTATCGTATATCCTGTAATGGCATTTATTATGACAACCGTAATAGATATAGGTATGCCGGGCATGCCCGAGTCGATGTTTATCACCATGTTTGCAGGTATGTTTGTAGGTATGGCATTTATCAGTGCCGTAGCGGCGGCAATCGCCGAAGATATAGAAAAAAATTCTTTACGTTTTTTACTTATGGCGGGGGTTAAATCACACGAGTATTTAATGGGACTCGGCGGAGTATTTTTATCCATTGTAGTAATAGGAAGTGCCGCGTTTTCGATAATGCTGCCGGGGGCTTCTTTTGTTCAGATGCTGCTTATGTTGTTTTCTATGATATTGGGGGGTGCCGCGTCCATATTAATTGGTGCAATTATAGGTATGACATCCAAAAACCAGCAGCAAGCTATTGGCACCGGCGCGTTAACGGGTATGATAGTCAGTTTTGGTCCGTTTCTTGCAAACATGAGCCAAAACGAAACCATGCAAAACATCTTTAGGATTTTGTATACCATGAACTTTGTCGATGATAATACAACTGTAATGGAAGCCGTACAAAGTTTTGGGATTATAATAGCAAACATTATAGTGTTTGCTCTGATATTTACTTGGGTATATGGCAAACATGATTCTGCAAACAAGGGAGGAATTGCTGTGAGTAAAAAAGCGGTGGCCATGATACTGGCCGTGGCAATTATAGCTGGCGCAGGTGTTGGGGCATTTATGTGGTACAACGCGGGTTTTATAGCAACGGATAACGCAAAAGTTGCGACTACTATGATACCTGTTTCCGCAAACGGTGCCGGTGTGCTTGAGAGGTTTGCGCTGCAGGAGGGCCAGCAAGTTAGCATGGACGAAGTATTAGGCTGGGTAGAGGGTGGCAACGCAATGCGCTCCCCCGTAAATGGTTTGGTTACGCAAACTAATGCGGTGCAGGGTCAACAGGTTTCGCCAATGGAAACAGTGGCGGTTATCTCTTATACCGGAAATGTCCATATTCAGGCAAACATCGAAGAAACCGATATTTTAAACGTTCGGCTTGGGCAAAGAGCTTATGTAAGAATTGATACCTTTGGCAGACAGCGGTTTGCCGGTTACGTTAGTAATATAGGGACATCCGCGTTGCCTTATACAGGTCTTGGCAATTCGCGGGCAACATTGCTGATTCCTGTAGAGATTACTATTGTAGATAATGTTGATTTGGATAGACTAATTGGAGTAAACGCAAGTGTGCGTATTCCGTTACGATAAGAGATAGTAGATCTCTCACATTCCTCCATTACGGAGATATAATGAAAGGAAATTTTCCATGAAAAAACTCATACCAACTTTATTTATTTTGGTATTTACTCTTGCCGCTTGCGGTTCGCCCGAAGATACGGTACCGGTATTTACAGATCATCCGCCTCCAAGCGAAATTACAGAGACGGCAATCATAACCATAAACGGTATAGTAGAAAGCACCCAAACCCGAAACGTCTACTCAAATCTTCCGCTGACGATAGACCAAGTACATGTACAAACAGGTGACCGCGTAGAAGCGGGCCAACTACTAGCCACATTAGATGCCACTAACATAATCGAAGATCTAACTCTACTGGCCGCTCAGCAAACCGCCGCAATAGAAATGGCGCGCGTTACAGGCGAAAACAACCTGCGCGATGCCGAAAGAATGTTAAACGAAGCCACACGCAATCTATCACGCAACACAAACTTTAACATCCTATCTGCGGAAGCTGCTGTAACCGCCGCTCGCGCTCACCTAGATCTAACCGAAAAAAACCACGAAATAGCTTTGCAATATCATGAACAAGGCAGCAATCCACAAATTACAGGCGCAGAAAGCCTGGTACGTTCCGCCAGAATAGAATTTGAAGAAATCCAACGCGCCCATACAGACACAGTTGCCCTGTACGAACTCGGCATAGTAGCGACAGAAGCCGTTCGCCAATCCGAAATAGCACTAGTTCATGCCGAAAATATGTACACAGACGCACTCGCAGGTTACGAAACCGCAGGAACTTTTCTTAACCGCACGGTAGAGCAGTCCGAAATTGCTCTTGCCGCGGCTCGCTCTTCCCACAGGGACGCACAGGAGATGTTACGCGCCGCCCGCTCGGCCGCCAACCAAGAGGTGGAAGCATTGCGCAGTCTTGTAACAATAACGGAAGCCACCACCAACCTTGAACAATTGGAACTTGCTATTGAACAAACTCTCTTACTACTCTCCCGTCATAAAGATGACGCGACAATAGCCGCACCAGTTAGTGGCACCATAACAGCCGTTATCGCCCGAGAGGGGGCTACCGCGGCAGGTCTGCTATTTGTAATAGAAGACACAGACAACCTGCGCGTGATAACCGGTATACGAGAATACGATATTGCGCAAGTGACGCAGGGCATGGACGTTACCATAACTTCTGCCGCTACAGGCTCTGCCGAGTACATGGGAACAATAACCAGAATAAACCCATCTGCTACGCCGTATGCTCCGGTGGTAGAGTTCGAAACCGAAGTTACGGTAGCAGCGGAGAACACCAGCTTGCGCATAGGTATGAACGCACGGGTGCATATCACGCTACCATAGTACCAATTTGCGGTGGCTTTTATGCCGCAGTACAAATATAATTATATTAGCAAAAATTTAAAGGAGTATACCCATGAAAAGACTTACATTTCTTCTGCTCATCTCAATTTTGGCTTTTGCCCCAATAATAGTGGCGGCCGAAAACAGCACCTCGCAGCAACACCCCGAAAACGCGGTAATCATCACCTACAGCCGTGCTGTAGAGCTGGCTTTGTCCAACATGATTCCAAACCAACAAGCCGACATTTACTTGCGCGAATTGCGTAATATGCGTGACGACCTTCAAACTCATATCATTAATCAAGAACGCCGCCAAGTAACCCGTGAAACTCAAGACCTCATAAACGATATGCAAGACAATTTATGGGGTTTGGACTGGCAAATAAGTGGTGCGGTTACCCAGCAGCAGCAACTACAAGCAGTGGCTACGGCTGCGATGGAAGAATTTATCCAGTCTATGGGCACCGGTATTGTCGATACAAATGCATTGCAAACGGCCATAACCTCAATGATATGGGCGTCGAGCATGGATATGAGCATTGGTGCGATGCAGGATGGACGCAGCCAAATAGGGACTACCATCGATGATATAAATGCCCTTCGCAACCCTGCCCGCTATGTTATCGATAACAACCGCCGCGACCTAACCGAACTGGAACGTCAAATCGAAGCCCTTAATCTAACCCAAGAAAACGCAGAAATAGCTCAAGAAAACGCCCTGCGCCAAACCATAATAGCTGTGGAAGAATTATCGCTGGCGATAAGCGTAACCCAAGCAACAATAGGCGTATCGGAAGAAAGCCTTCGCCAAGCAGAAGTACTGCACAGCTTTGGCATGATGAGTATAAACGATATCCGCATGGCAGAGCAGGCTCTTGCACGGTCGCAGATGGCGCTAACCGAGCTAACCATTCGATTTGATAGTGCGATGCAGCACCTAAACCACATGCTTCACCAGCCGCTTAACCAGCACACAGTAATAGAATTCGAACGCGACCTACCGGAAATACCGGAGAACATAGCCAGGCACATAACTCAAACCGCGACATCCACCCAAATAGTCAGGCAATTGCAACTCCAAGTAGAAACCGCACGGTATGCCCGCCGCACTTTTGACGAAACTCGCGATCGCGAGAGACGCGCTAATCAAAGTGCTGGCCGCGCGGGCGAGAGCGAAACTGTACGTCGCAACAACGATCGCACTCGCGACGCGCTGCAGGAGAGCTATAATTTGGCCGTGGCCACTCTGGCCCAGGCAACCCAATCTCTGCAAACAGCAATGCACAACGCCTATAACGATGTGGATCGCTTGCACACGCAAAAAGAAATCCAAGCCATAGAACTGTCAACCGCCATTACCTTATTTGAAACCGTTTTGACCAATTTTGAGTTGGGCCGTGCCACCGCCCACGAGGTAGAGCAGGCACGTCTAAACGTATTTATATCAGAACAAGCTATGGAAACTACCCTCAACCAAAAATGGTTGCTAACATTTATGTTGGAGAACCCTGTATTGTTGATTTAGTATTTGGATAGTGGGCATATCCATTTCATTTATAGTTAATGCACCTCAAAAACGCAGTGCGTATTGCTCTGCATTTTGGGGTGCATTTATTATATTTTAAATTTACATATTGCATCTGCATAAACAATAGCACTATAACTTTAAAACCATTTCGCACAAAATACTATAAATAGACTTTAACATAGCGATATGATATACTCCGATTAAATAAAAAAACGAACTTGGAGGTAATCAGCTATGGGATTTATTAGGGCATTTACAGGGTCAATAGGCGGCGCGTTTGCAAACCAATGGAAAGATTTTTTACAACCAAGAACAGGCATTACAGCAACAACAGCAATTTTTGAAGCGGTTCCGCAGGGTACCAACGCCGGCCGTGGCGCAAACACAAAAGGTTCACAAAATATTATAACCAATGGCAGTAAAATCATCGTTCCGGAAGGCACAGCACTTATTACGTTGGAAAATGGCGCACTAACAGGCTTTATAGCAGAGCCAGGCGGCTTTATTTATGAGTCTGACAACCCTCATTCTAGGTCTATGTTTGCGGGGGATGGTATTTTGGCATCCACAATAGGTACTTCATGGGAGCGTTTTAAGTTTGGTGGAAAACCGGGGACACAGCAATTGGCCTTCTATATAAACCTAAAAGAAATCCCCAACAACCGTTTTGGTACACAATTCGAAATTTATTGGGACGACGCGTTCCTAGGCACACAGGTAGGTGCGATTACCAGAGGTACATATACTATACAAATTACTGATCCGATTTTGTTTGTTAAAAACTTTGTGCCTGCAAAATATCTGGTACCCAATGCACCCATTTTCGATTTTGCCGATATGGATAACGATGCAGGCGCGCAACTTTTTAACGAGGTTGTCAGCAGTTTGTCGGCGGCGTTTTCGTTCTATACAAATGACCCTGATAAAGGCAATCGTATGTCCAGGATCCAGCAAGACCAAATCGGCTTTGCACAGTCTTTATCGCAAGCGGTAGAAGATGGGTTCCAGTGGAGAGTTGCCAGAGGCCTTGAAATAGCAAGAGTTGCCATAAAAGCGATCGAGTATGACGAAGATACAAAGGCGCTGCTAAGTGATGTAAGAAGAGCAGACGCTTTATCCGGAAACCGTGGCAACTCGTTTATGCAGCAGGCCGTGGCACGTGGTATGCAAGCAGCGGGAGAAAACCCACAAGGCGGCGGTGCCATGGGCATGGCTTTTATGGGAATGGGAGCCAATGCCGCAGGCGGAATGATGGGCGGGCTGCAACAACCTGTCATGCAGCAACCCATACAACAGCAGCCCGTGCAGCAACCGGCTGCACAGCCTGCACAAGAAGACCCTTTCGCAAAATTAAAGCAGCTTAAAGGTTTAGTTGATGCCGGAGTTTTATCGCAAGAGGAATTTGACAGTGCTAAAGCGAGGATACTGGGAGGTCTTGGCCTATGATAAATGGCGACAGCACTCCTGAAATTAAAATAATCCAAACCAACGAAGGTGCGCAAGACGGGCAAAACAAATGCCCTAAATGCGGGGCAACGGACATTGGCTTTAATATAGAATCGTCCATGCTAAGATGTAACTTTTGCCGCTTTGAGTTTGAATCTGAACGCGCAGCCGGGTTAGATACTGACGTAAGTCAATTACAAGGCAAGATTGTAGGCTCTGGCGCAATGGATATATCTGCGGACGCCGATGATGTTATTACATTAAAATGTACCAGTTGTGGTGCGGAAGTTGTTATAGACACAAACGAGTCTATGGGAGCACGTTGTCACTGGTGCAGGAATACGCTGTCTATCGCGCAGCAAGTCCCCAACGGCAGTGTTCCGGATATGGTTTTGCCTTTTGGTGTCGCAAAAAATACCGCGCAATCCCAAATCGAAAAATTTGTTAAAGCGCGCCAATTTTTTGCGCTCCCAAAGTTCAAAGAGGAGTTTTGTACAGAGAATATCATGGGTGTATACTTGCCGTATATGATTGTAAATATCAATTCTCATGTTACATTTTGCGGACAGGGAGAACGGCAGACCAGGAAATATACCGTTGGTTCGGGCAAAAGCCGAAGAACCGTTTATGACGCGGACGTGTACGAGGTCGAGCGGCAATTTGACTTGGAGATAGATGGGCTCACAATAGTATCCAGTTCTGGCAAGCTAAACAACTTGTCCGACAGAACTAACAATATTGTCAACGCTATTAAACCCTTCGACCATGAGAACAGCATTAAATGGGACGCAAATTATCTACGAGGGTTTGCGTCAGAAAAACGCGATACCAACATCTCAGATTTAGGAGGCGCGGTTGAAGTTAAGGCAAAAGATATTGCCAGGCATACGGCTGTTGAAACAATAGCGGAATACGACCGCGGCGTAAAATGGGATAAAGAAGAATTTGATATCAAAGGCAAACAATGGAAAGCGGCTTATATGCCTATTTGGTTGTACAGCTATTATCAGAAACAGAATGACGGTAGAGATTTTTTGCATTACATTGCCGTTAATGCACGCACTCAAAAAACTATGGGAAGTGTACCAATTAATAAAGGTAAACTATTCCTATGCTCTCTTATAGCACAAATAATAGGTAGTATAATCGGGATTTTTTTGACGGTTAGTTTGCTGGCTGTCTTTTATGGAGATGATACGTTTATCGCACTTATACCGCTTGTGCTACTTGCGTCGGGCTTCGTTTACTGGGGCTACTACTATAATAAGTATCGCAACAAGAGTGCGCGATTCGAGCATGAAAAGGACACTAAAGCTGCTATGAGTAAAGTGGTTAAGGGTGATAAGATGTGTAACCGGCTGGTTGGTGTCAGGAATGATAAAATGCGTGACGCAAATCATTTAGACGTTAGATATAAGAAATAGGACTAGAGCGTATCTAAATTACACAAGATTTATCACACCTCAAATGGGCTTTCTTGTTTTACTCTATCTAGGGTGTGTTCGATTGGTATAAAAAGCGTTTAAAACTTTACCCAATAACCACAGCCGCAATAATATCTGCCAACGGATACATCGCATTTTTAGCTTGCTGCCGGGTATTGTGCTGATTACCCACTTCCACCAGCGTACTTAGCGGCATCATATGCAGGCTATACCTAAACGCGCGCAGATACACCCGCCTTGTGAGCCCGGGATACATCTGATTAGCCGCAAGCTGCAAGCGAAAACTAAAATTTAAATTCTCCCGCTGATAGGGGTTGGGCAAGCGATAGACATTTACCGCTTGCCCATTTATATTTTGGCGGCTTAGGCCGTTGAAAAACATTATCTGCGCGGCGGGTACACCGTCTATGTAATGCACAAAGGCGGGAAGATGGTCTCCAACACCGTCGCGATGTAGGTCTATTACAACTTGTATAGAAGGGTTGTCCGCCAGAATTTGACGAATAACGGGTTCCATGCGTTCGTACGAGCCCATGCGGTGGCTTCTTCCATCTATCATATCAAAGCGGCCTGTGTAGTGCAGAGTTTCTATACCATGCTGCAGTGCTAATACTTGTGCAAGGTACCGCCCTACGCCCATTATCCCAGACATGGGGTATGCTGGATTGCTATCGATAAACATCTCTGTAGAATGGGTATGGAAAATAAGCACCTTTGGACCCGGTACGGTGGTGTCGATAGTCAAGTCCGCATCTAGGAATTCTTGAACACTGATATCAGATGGCAGTAAAACTGTCTCCGGGTCTACCAAAAATATGCGACTTGTGAGATAATTGAAGTTCGAAAGGCGTTCGATTTCTTCCGAGGTTAAGGGTGTTAGTTTCTCTCTCGGTGACGTAGGTACGGATGCTGGCGCAGTAAAGATAATGTCATCACGCCCGACAAGCTCTGTAGCATAAGATGCAGAAGGCGCGACAAAAGGCGCTGTGTTAGGCTCGCTAAAAAGCCGCAGAGGCTCTTCTGCAATTCTGCTCCATGCCCATGTAAATAGGACTGCAAAGCATAGCAGCATTAACCCCAGAGTCATTCGTTGTTTTAATAGTTGTTTTTTCATTTGGCCTCCAATGGATAGGGGTCAATGGGTTCGGGCGGCATTGCAACTACTTAACGATGTTCTACCGTCTCGTTATTCCAGGCTTGACCCAATAAGTGCCAACTTAAGAGAAAGTTGCACTTTTATAATATATGCCCACAGGAGGCCGGAAAATGTTAGCCAATTTTCTTTTTAGTTTGAACGTTGTTATACCGGTATTTGCGGTAATGTTTTTGGGCTTTGTACTAAAAAAGCGCGATGTTATAAACTCGCACTTTTTGGCTAGCGGCAACAAGCTTGTTTTTTACGTGGGACTACCTGTTTTGCTGTTCCGCGGGGTGTATACATTGGATATTGGAGAATTTATGAATGTCCGATTTGTGGCTTTTTTGATAATTGCGTCGGTAACAATGTTTTTTACACTTTGGGCGGTAGCCGCTATTTTTTTAAAGGAAAAGCCTGTGCTTGCGTCATTTGCGCAGGGGGCTTTTCGGGGGAATTTTGCGGTTATGGGTATCCCACTTATTATTAACCTTGTAGGTAATGTAGGGATGGCTCCCTCTGCTATAGTGGTAGTTTTTGTTGTACCGTTTTTTAATGTGTGCTCCATTTTGGTGCTGGCACAGTGTAAAGGAGAGAAAGTTGGGCCGCTGGCTATGATCTTAGCCATTGCCAAAAACCCGTCCAATATTATGATTGCGTTTGGCATATTTTTGACTGTGCTTGGCATTTCTTTACCGTCGATGGTGTTTAGTGCGGTAAATATGGTTGCTAACCTTGCCACGCCAATGGCTCTGATGTGCATGGGCGGTGGTATGGTTTTTCGTGGGTTTGATGCCAAGTTTAAGTATTCGCTGGTAGCGAGTGTTGTAAAAGTGGTGATTATGCCACTTGTTTATACTACCGCGGCGGTGTTACTGGGCTTTAGAGGGTATGAGCTTGCGGTTATTGTAATATTGGGTGGTGTGCCTTCGGCAATAATTTGTTATGCTATGGCGGTACAAATGGGCGGTGACGGGGATGTTGCTGCCAATATTATTTTGATATCCACAGTTATGTCGGCGTTTACGCTTACAGCGTTTATTTATGTGGTTACTGTTATGGGATGGGTGTAAAGCTATGTTTTATCTCCTTTCTTTATAATTGCGCAGCACCTCGTTGTACCATTTTCCAGTCTTCCTGTAGTATATCTCACTCACCCCAAATATAACGGTAACTCCAAGCGCAAGCGCACTTGCGGATGCAAGCCACAGATAAGCTAACTCAGTAGGTATTGCTAGGAAAGTGAAAGCACTAATAGCCAGCAACATAAGCATAGCTATACAGAATACGACTATACGTGAAAAGAAACGCCATTTCTTAATTACAAATTCACCCAAAATTACTTCCCGTAAAATGGCAATAACCAAAGTAAGCACTAAGCCTTGCACAACAAAGGTAAATGGTATACTGCTTGTAACTTCTTCACCGGTAAAAAATGTGTATAAAATGCTGCTTATCATATACAGGCATATAAGCCCGGCAAACATTGCTCCAGCAAACATTTTAATTGGTTGAGTGATTTCTACTAGTCTTTTCATTACATAACCTCCCAAAACAACAGGCTTCTTTTTTCTACGCTTTTGTCAATTTTTTTCATCGTAATCCCAACCTTTCTTTTAATAGTGGTGCGTACTGTCTTGATACAATCAATCGTTCTCCACCGGCCATGGTTACCTCTATGCGGCTTCCAAAGTCTGGACGTAGGGATGATATTTTGTATGTGTTAAGAATCTGTGACTTGGCGCTTCTTATAAATCCTGTGTTTGCAAGTATTTCTTCGATTTCGTAGAGCCGCAAAGGCAGTTCGTACACATTGGCTTCTGTGTACAAAAAAGTTTGCTTGTCTACAGATTCGAAATAGAGCACATCATTGATGTCGATCAGATAAGTGGTGCCTTCTTTAGTGCAGGAAAATTCTTTTGCGTAGCCGTGTAGTAGCGATTCTAGCCTAAGGATGTCTTTTGTTATTTGAGGACATTTGACTGTGATTTCGATATTGCTGTAGCCTTCTAATATTTCTACTTTCAATTAAATCACCACCTTCTTTACTTTGTTGCCATTAAGTTTGCTGCTTGATGGGATAATTATATAAACTCTATCGGATATTTACAACGCAACTTGGTGGGGCGAGACCGCAGGTTAGTAAAATATGCTATACTTGCAATAAACGAATTGGAGATGTTATGGACAGCCATGAGTGAACTTATAGCACATACGATTTCGCCTATATATAACGCAGATTCAAAAATTCTGATTTTGGGTACCATGCCGTCTCCTAAGTCACGTGAGGTTGGTTTTTATTACTCTCATCCGCAAAATAGATTTTGGAAGACCATTTCAGAGATATTGGATGTGAAATGCCCTGTAACAATTGAGGAGAAAACGCATCTTCTGCAGAGCAATCGCATCGCGTTGTGGGATGTGTTGGCGTCATGTAAAATTACTGGCGCGGATGATAATAGTATAAAAGACGCAAAGGCCAATGACTTCACGCAACTATTTGCAGAGTGCAGTATAAAAGCTGTTTTTACCACAGGTAAAAAAGCTACCGACCTTTTTAAAAGGTATTGCGCGGACAAGTATGGATTTGGTCCAATTTACTTGCCATCCACGAGCCCGGCTAACTGCAGAATGTCGCAGCAAGAATTGACTTCCGCGTTTAAGGTTATTTGGGATGTGTTGGCATAAGCTTGGAGCGATAGAACTTTAATTGTATTACATAATCGCTTGTAGAATATGATATACTATGGAACAATCAAATCTTTGCAGGAGGCGAACATGAAAAAACTATTCGGTACAGATGGTGTGCGTGGTGTCGCAAACAAAGAGCTAACTCCCAAACTGGCATTTGAACTTGGTATGGCGGGGGCGTATGTACTTACAAAAAATGCTACGGGTACGCCTAAAGTAATGGTGGCAAAAGATGGAAGGCGTTCCGGCGATATGTTGGAGGCAGCTTTAACTGCGGGACTATGCTCCATTGGTGCAGAGGTGTACCACTGTGGGATAATACCTACCCCGGCGGTAGCGTACCTGATAAAAAAATACAAATTTGATGCGGGTGTTATGATATCCGCGTCGCACAATCCCATGCAGGACAATGGAATAAAATTTTTTAACGCAGAGGGATTAAAGCTGCCTGATAGTCTTGAGGAAGAAATTGAAACCATAATCGCCACATCGGCAGATATGCCCTGTCCAACAGGTGCAGACGTGGGCGTTGTAAGACAGTGCCACTATGCGCTGGAAGACTACGCGTCCTTTCTAGTGTCCACTGTGCCGAGTTTGCGCTTGGATGGCATGAAAATTGCACTGGACTGTGCAAACGGAGCAACCAGTGCCGTCGCACCGCTTGTTTTTGAAAAGTTGGGAGCAGAGGTGCACACATTGCACCACCGTCCAAATGGCATTAATATTAACGCCAACTGCGGCTCTACCCATATGGATGATCTCAAAAAATTTGTACTGTCACAAGGTATGGATGCAGGGCTGGCATTTGACGGTGACGGCGACAGAATGCTGGCGGTAGACAAAAACGGGCAAACCATAGACGGCGATATGATAATGGCAATTTGTGGATTGGATCTGCACGAGCGCGGGCGGCTTAATACAATAGTTGCTACAGTAATGAGCAACCAGGGGCTGGTGGTATTTTGCCGTGAGCATGGCATTGCGCTGCACCAAACCAAAGTGGGCGACCGATACGTGCTGGAAAAAATGATAGAAGAAGACCTGCCGCTTGGCGGTGAGCAATCTGGGCATGTAATTTTTCGAGAGTACAATACCACAGGGGATGGTATATTAGCTGGTGTGCAATTACTAAGTGTACTTGTACGCAAGAAAAAGCAATTACATGAACTTGCGCAAATGATGGAAGTTTTCCCTCAAGTTTTAATTAACGCAAAAGTACCTAACAACCGCAAGGATGAACTTATGACCTGCCCAAAGATAAAGAAGGTCCAATCGGAAATAGAGGCGCAATTGGGAGAATATGAGCGTATTCTTGTGCGGCCTTCGGGTACGGAGCCGGTGGTTCGCGTTATGATAGAGGGCCGGGAACTGGCGCAGATAACTAAATGGGCGCAGGAACTGGTTGCGGTTATGGAGAGTTCATTAGTGTAGAGGATAGCGAGCAGAGCTCATGGCTGCTCGCTTTTTTATTTACTAGGAAAATTGCTATGTACGAAACACACGACGCGGGAAACGTTCGCTTCGCTCACTGCGCCTAATGCGACGCGGGAAACGTTCGTACTCGGCATAGTGAACGGCGTGAACGTTTCCTGTGCTGCTTCGCTCACTGCACCCAATGAGGTAGAGTAGTTTTTATTGGAATTACCCCCCAATTGCCTTTTTGTTGTACAGAAGGTATAATCGTAGGTAACTATAGTACATAGGGGGCCAATTCATGGCGCGAGCACAACTGAGGCAAAAACTTCCCAAGCTGCCGCGGCGCAAGATCTCGTTGCGCAAACAAAGGAAGAAGCAACAAATTTGGATATACAATGGAGAAAATTTGGAACAGGAACGCATTTGCCCAGAGCGGTGGATGCGCTTGATATACGAAAACCCAGTTGGCGGCGCGTCATTGCTGTGGCTGGTAAAGCGTAAGGCGGTAAGCCGTTTGTATGGGCTTTATTGTCGTACGCCGCATTCTGCAAAAGTCATACCAAAGTTCATTGACAAATATAATGTAGACATGACCGGTTGCAATGGCACGTATAAAAATTTTGCTCAGTTTTTTTACAGGGAAAAAGAAGATATTGCGTTTCCGCAGGATATTTCCACTTTGGGTGCTCCTTGCGAGGGGCTTGTTTCGGTATTTGCTAATATAGAGCAGAGCCAAGTTGTAATGGCTAAAGGTGTGTCGTTCTCCTTGGCGGAGCTTTTTAGCGACAAAGAACTGGCGGCAGAATATGAAGGTGGCACCATGGTTAGTATTCGCCTAACACCAGCCAACTATCACCGAATGCACTTTTTTGATAATGGCACGGTAACGGAAACTCGCATGATAAAGGGCGATTTGTACTCCGTCAGCCCATTGGCACTAAACCGTGTGGTTAGGCTGTATTGCCGCAACAAACGCGCGGTTATTCGTTTTAATACAGAAAACTTTGGCGATGTGGCTTTGGTTGAAGTGGGCGCGACATTTGTGGGCAGTATTGTCCACTGCTTCGAAGATGGTGAAGAAGTTGCTCGTGGACAAATGGCAAGCTACTTCAAACCCGGTGGTTCTCTGGTGCTTATGTTTTTGAAAAAAGGGCAGTTTGTGCCTGAGCCAGAGTTGGTATCGCGTTCTGCAGAAGGGTATGAAACAAAAATCCCCATTGGCGCACCGCTTGGGAGAAAAGTTTAACATGAAAGCACATATCGCTGCGTTAGCATGGAGCTTAACATAAAGGCGAAACTTGATGCGCCCATACAGGGCTTAAGGACGTGAATACATGAAATTAGAAAAACTGTTCCCCGCACTAAAGTATCTTAACATCCCCAATGCCGTAACTTCTGCTGGGCTGATATTTGGGGTACTGGCGGCGTATCATCTTACGCGGCAGGATTTGCGCATGTCCATTATATTTCTGTTCTTTGCGTCTGTAATGGATTTTGCGGATGGGCTTGTTGCGTCAAAGCTGAACCAGCAGACCAAGTTTGGCGGGTATTTGGATACGATGGTGGACTTTTTCACCTGTTGTATCATGCCTATTTTTATGGTGTTTTATCTGCTAGATTATAATCCGCTTATTATTGTGGCGTTGATATTTTATAGTATGTGCGGCCTATGGCGGCTGGCGTATTACAATGTTATAGAAGCCGACAATTTTACGGGGCTGCCTGTGCCGGGTAGTATGATGCTTATCACAATTTCTGTTTGGTGCGTTTTCACATATGGTATACCAGTGTGGGTGGCGGCAGTTGCGTTTTTTATTGTAGGCCTTTTGATGTTGTCCAAATTTCAGCTTGCAAAGTACGGCCTCTGGCAGAAAGTGTTTGCGGGACTTGGGCTGGTGTTTTTATTAGTGGTAATTTTTAGTTAAGGATTGTAAATTAGGCTGGATAAAACAGGGTTATAGCGGTATATTAACGGCTGCCGTTTGCAAACGGGCTGGATGCCGTCAAGTGCGGTGCTTGTGCAAAATGTTGCTCGATCACATTGGTATACGTTTGCGCAAGCCTTGAAAGAAACTGATTGCTCATAAGCAGGGCGCGGTCTGCGTGGTTTGTATGAAATCCGTTTTCTACCAATACGGCAGGTACGTTGGTTTCACGTATTATCATCCAGTGGTGCGGGATTATTTCTCGCCGCGCTATACCCAACGAGTCGAGCCCATCAAGTATTAAATCGGCAAACAAATAGCTTATATCCGCATGGGAATAATTGCTGAAATAGTTCATGTTACGCTTGTTGCAGTTGGTTGAGAAGAAAACATCCGCGCCGTTTATGCTTGTGTTGATGGGTGCGCCCGCTGCGTTGGAGTGAAGCGAAATTGCAAGGAAGCTATAGCGTATAACCGGGTCGTCTTGCAACTCGAAAATGCGCTGCCAAGTTGGGTGGATCTGCCTTGTGAGAGTCATATCGAAGGGTGTATTCATGTAAATATGCGCGTATGTGCCGGGGTAGTGTATAATTCTTTCTAGTAATTCCAAATGCTCATCAATTTCTGCAATATCTGTCATTAGGCGACGGGCATGGGCAGAGTTGCGTGCGAAAGCCGGGAGATATGTAAATTCTGTCAAGCGCGTTTCTCGTACTGCTTCAAGTGCCCATTTGTTTATTAGTGACACTCGTGCAGAAGTGAGAACATCAAATTCGTCTTCCCGTGTAAGAAATACTGTCGCTCCTTGTGATTCCAACACAGCGCGTGTCATTTGTGCAAGTGCCAGCATGCGTACGCTTTCGACATAGCCTGCAAATGCTGGTGAATTTTCTACTCCATGACCCGCGTCAAGTACGATTATTTTGCCCTGCAGGGGCAGGCCTGCCGGGGTATAGGTTGATGCATATACAGGAATGCCCGCCGCAGCAATGGTTATTACCAATATGACAAAAAATTTTTTATACAAAAAATCACCCTTTCGCTAGATAGGGTGAGTATATCATAATGCGGTATTTTCGCAAGGTTTTGTCGAAATAGAGGTGTAAATTCCCAGCTTTGTAACTACACTTGTCGAATATTCCAAAAATTTCCTGCTTGACAAATGATGTATTCTTGTATATCATACCCCCCAACAAAAGCATATGCATCCAGAGAGGTGGAGGGACCAGGGCCCTATGAAACCCGGCAACCGACTTTTACTACAAAGGCACGGTGCTAACTCCCCCGGCAATAACAATTGCCGGAAGATGCGGCTATATTTTTTTAGCAAAACTCGAGCCCTGTTTGTGGGCTTATTTTTTTGCCAAATGAGATGTGCACACTCAGTTGGCAGAACTGGGTAAGTCTAATAATAAAAAATTTTAGGAGATGATTTAACATGAAAAAACTATTGCTTGCTGTATTACTTATCGCGTTTGTTGGTATATTTGCCGCTTGCGGCAACCAAGAAGCGGCTCTGCCGGAATGGAGAGACGGCGAAACATTTACCCTAATTATTGGCGCGACCCCACGCCCTCATCAGGAAATATTGGAATACATACGCCCATATTTGCTTGCGGACGGCGTAGAGCTTGATATCCGCAACTTCGAAACATTCCCAGTTATTAACCCCGCGCTTGCCGATGGTACAATTGGTGCGAACTACTTCCAGCACACTCCGTTTCTAAACGCATCCCCATATGCAGACCGGTTACATATGATGGGGCTTGTTCATATAGAGCCTATGGGTGCTTACTCCCGCACTTTGAACGATATCAGCGAGCTTAGCGACGGTGCAAGAATTGCCATCCCCAACGACGCGACAAACCACGGGCGTGCTCTGTTACTGCTGCAAACCCATGGTATTATAGAGCTGGATCCCGCAGCCGGTATTTTGGCCACATACACATCTGATATCATATACAACCCGCTTAACCTAGATTTTGTGGCACTTGACGCGGCATTGCTGCCGACCTTAGGGTTAGGAGACCCAACTGTGGACGTGGCAATAATAAATACTAACCATGTACTTGCAGGTACGGACCTAAACCCAATGCGTGATTCGCTAATAATTGAAACCCCCGACTCTCCGTACGGTAACGGATTAACCGTACGTGCGGTAGATAAAGAGCATCCTGCGGTTTTACTGTTGCTGCAACATTTGCAGTCTGAAAGAGTGCGTGCGTTTATTTATTACGAATATGACGGGGCTGTTGTTCCGGTATTTTAGAACTTGTGCCTTACAACGGTTTTGCAGATGTTCTGATGTAGTGTATCCTTGGTACGTAAGGGCGTACCGCCGCAAAATATACAAAAGCGAGTTATTTTTAGGCTGGGTTTTACCCCGCTTTAGCGATTGAAGATTGGGACGACGTCCCATTCAGAAAAAAGGAGAGATTCATATGAAGCCTGATACGATTTTAGTACACGCCGGTTATACACCGGATTCTGCCACGGGGTCTTCCTGTGTGCCTATTTACCAAACGTCTGCTTACGCATTCCGCGATACAGAGCACGCGGCTAATTTGTTTTCGCTGAAAGAGGCCGGTAACATCTACACCCGTATAATGAACCCTACCAACGACGCGTTTGAGAAGCGCGTATCGGCACTTGAGGGCGGTATCGGTGCGCTTGCGTTCGCGTCGGGACATGCGGCTATTATAGGTGCAATTTTAAATATTGTACGTGCGGGAGACGAAATCGTTAGCTCCCCAAGCCTTTATGGCGGCACATTTAATATCTTTTCGCATACATTGCCTAACTTGGGAGTTAAAGTGCATTTTGCCAAAAATGCGGCACCGGAGAGTTTTGCCGAGGTGATAACACCAAATACCAAAGCAATTTTTGCGGAAACGATAGGCAATCCAAAAATTGACGTTGTTGATATAGAGGGGCTGGCTCGGGTTGCTCACGACAATGGCATTCCGCTTATTATTGACGCGACGTTTACGCCGTATATAAACCGAGCTATAGAATTTGGCGCGGATGTAATCGTGCATAGTGCCACCAAGTTTATCGGCGGGCATGGAAACTCCATGGGTGGCGTTGTGGTATGCGCGGGCAATTTTGATTATGATAACGGCAAGTTCCCGCTTCTTAGTGAGCCAGACCCAAGCTATCATGGGTTGGCGTTTACAAGCCTTGGTAAAGCGGCGTATATAGCGCGTTTGCGTACGCAAATACTCAGAGATTTTGGTGCGTGTATATCGCCGTTTAATAGCTTTTTGATTTTACAGGGTATGGAGACGCTGCATATTCGCATGGAGCGCCATAACCGCAACGCGCTGGAAGTTGCCCGTTGGCTGGAGGCGCATGATAATGTCTCGTGGGTAAGCTACCCCACACTCAAAAGCCATCCCGACCACGAACTGGCAAAAAAATACCTGCCAACCGGGGCAGGTGCGATAATGACATTTGGCATAAAAGGCGGATTGCCTGCCGGACGCAAGTTTATTGATGCGCTGGGGCTGGTTTCGCACTTGGCCAATGTTGGGGATGCAAAGTCGTTGGTTATTCATCCCGCAAGTACTACTCATTCGCAGTTATCGCCCGAGCAAAGACTGGCCACCGGTACACCGGATGACTTGATACGGCTGTCTATTGGGATTGAGGATATTGGAGATATTATTGGAGATTTGGCACAGGCACTTGAAAAGTCGCAAGGTTAGCAAAAGGAGGAGGCAGTAATGGATACCAACGAAAAGCAAAAGGCCGCAATAGTAATATTAGAGGGACTGCAACCATGGCAGGAGCTTAACATTACCGCGTTTCTTGCATCCGGGTTTGGGACATTGCCTATAACGGGTGAGCCTTATGAGGATGCCGACGGCAGGCAATATTTACCTATGAGCGGGCTGCCGATTTTGGTTTATACTGCCACAAAAGAAGAAATGCGTGCCATTTTCAAAAAAGCGGTTACTCGCGATATTCGGCTAAGCGTTTACAGCGAGGAAATGTTTAAAACATATAACGACGAAGACAACCGCGCATGCATAAAGAAGCATACCACTGAGGAGTTAGAACTTGTGGGGCTGGGTTTATGCGGCAAGAAGAACCATGTGGATAAGACATTGCATGGGTATAGGCTACATCCGTAACAGGACAGTTACATTTTTTATCGCGAACGCGAATGCAGGCGTTGCAGCTCTTCCTTTGTAATACACCCCGTGAGCAGCACTCCGCACAAATATATTACCATCAATATTGCGATACTAATTACAAGCCCCATGCGAAGCCCGCCTATTTCCAGTAGCCATCTTGTTGCCATAAGCCGTGCGACAAGCCCGGCGGCTGCGGCGGCCAGCAGGGGCTTTATTAGCCATTTAGAGAATTCCATTTCCATTGGCATGTATTGCCGTACTTTGTGCAGGCCAAGAGCTATAACCACAAGCAAGCTCACCAGCCAGCCAAAAATATACCCTGTAAGCCCAAATTGGGGTACGAATACATATATAAACCCGATACTAATCGCAGACGACAGTAAACTGTTGCGAAATATAAACATTTGGCAGCCAAGCCCATTAAGCACGCCAGAGATTACAATTTGCATGTAAATAAACGGGCACATAATGCCTAACAACTGCAGCATAAGCCCAATTGGCTGGTTGTATATCGCGAGTCCCAATTCGTGAGAAAAGAAAATGAAAAGTGCCGCCGCACCCATGCCTGTAATAGCAGCAAACAGAAGCGACTTGGACGCGATAATAGATACACCGCGCAGGTCTTTTGCTGTTACAGCTTCCGACACTGCGGGTACTAGAGTTACGCTTAACGCTGTCAAAACCGCGGTAGGGAAGAAGATAAGCGGCATTGCCATACCCGTTATACGTCCAAATTCGCTTATTGCCTCTGTGGCGGATAGTCCAAACATTTGCAGACGTTGTGGGATAAGTACGTTTTCCCACGCGGTAAGGAGCGAACCTGCCACGCGATTGCCGGTTAGGGGTAGGGCCATGCACATTATTAGAGTAAAAGTTTGCAGTGGCGATAGGGAAGGGGGTTTGCTTGCTGTTTTAGATCTTGAAATAGCAGCGCTTGTGTAATGCTTTGCTTTTATGCTGCGCCACCTATATGCACCAAACACAAACACACACGAAACGAACTCGGCCACCACAACTGCCAGCAACGCTACAGCGGCCGCGTACTCCAGCCCCAGCGGAACAAAGCGTGCCGCCAGCAGGTAAATTACTACCATGCGTACAACCTGTTCCAGCACCTGATTGATGGCAGGTATCTTAGCCTCTTGCAGCCCAATAAAATACCCACGCAAGCAAGTCCCCGCTGCCATAAATGGGAACGCGAATGACAAAATTTGCAGCGGAAGCATAGTTCTCATATCTCCAAAAAAATGCTCTGCCAGCAATCCCGCGCCAAAGTACAAAAGCACCGATAGCAAAACACCAAGCACTGTGGTAATAACTACCGACTGCCGCAGCATACGCCGCATGTTACCGTGTTCGCCACGGGCCAGTTCCTGTGCGGTTAGTTTTGACACTGTAGTGTTGAACCCCGCGCAAGAGATGCTCCACGCAAGAACGTACACAGGCATTATCAACTGGTACAGTCCCATGCCTTCTGCCCCCATGAGATTGGACATGTATATGCGGTACACAAAGCCCAAAATGCGAGTTGCTATGCCCGCAAGTGTGAGTATGAGCGCACCGGTTAAAAGTCGTTTTCGGTTAATGACGGCCACCTCCTTGCACTATTTATATGAGTGCAAGGAGGATTTTAGTATAAATTGGCAGTTGTGAAGTATAGCCATACAGGCCGTCATATTTCCCATCCTATCCCCATACCATTATATATGAACATTGACATAGAAAAGGGGATCTTTATGCCAATACCACCACATCCGGACGACCGCAAGCGCGCGCCGTCACGCCATAGTATCAACCTGGATAGGCGGGAGAACGTAACTGTAACAGGTGTGATAGACGTTATTTCTTTCGACGAGGAATCTGTAATTGCCGAAAGCGAAATGGGGGTAATCATAATCAAAGGTGGGAACCTACACGTAAAGCGCATCAACCTAGAAAATGGTGAGCTTGTAATATCAGGTGAAATTGACGGCCTTACATACGAAAACCCCGGCATGGGTGTAAAGGGTAAAACCTTGATAGGGCGGCTGTTTAAATAATCAACTGGTGACTCACAGTCACCAGTTGGAGAACAAAGGGGTGGCAATAAATGATACTTTCCATGCCAGACCAAGCATGGCTATTCCTCTCCACGGTAGTAGCGGGTATGGTAATCGGGCTTTTTTACGATGTTTTCCGTATTATTCGCAAAACCACGCCCCACCGTGAATGGGTTGTTCAGCTGGAAGACGTTCTTTTCTGGGTAATTGCAACTGGAGCGATGTTCTACTTTATGTTGCAGCGCAATTTTGGAGAAATTCGCGTGTTTTCGCTACTGGGTACCGCTATTGGCGCAGTGCTTTATATGGCAACATTTTCGCCACTGGTGCTAAAAATTTCCGTCGTAGTTATCGACTTTGTAAAGCGCGTGGTTACCACTACCGTGCGAGTTATTTTCTTTCCCATAAAATTCTTGTACAGCCTTATTTCTCCACCCATAAAAAAATTTACGGCAAAACGCCGTAAAAACTTGCGCACAGCCGTTGGTTATGGCAAAATACAATTGAAGAAAACTTCACGCAACTGGTTCATACTTCGCAAAAAGGTGTGATACTGGTTATACGCATCAAGGACTTTAGGCGAGGAAGTGTGTATAATGGCACATATAGAAAAACCCGATAAAAAACGTAAGAAAAAGAAAAAGCCTATGCGCAAAAGTATTTGGGCTTTTGGTATATTTTGGGTGTTGTTGATAGCGCTAACCTGCGCCCTTGTAATAGGACAGGCACGCCGCTACAACGAGCTTAGGGAAGTATATGACCGCGTTCAGGCAGAATTGGCTCAAGAGCAGGCAATAAACGAAGACCTGTATCTGAGACTGCTGTTTTTCGACCGGGAAGCGTATATAGAGCGGCAAGCGCGGGAACGTTTGGGCATGGTTCGCCCTAACGAAATTGTCTTCCGCAATATTTCGGCAGAATGATAGACGTCGCACTGGTTGGCACCGGCGGGATGATGCCCTTGCCCGGACGGTTTCTCTCGTCTATGCTGTGTAGAGTAAATGGCCGTATGATTCTTTTTGACTGCGGCGAGGGTACGCAGGTGAGCCTGCGCCTTTTAGGCTGGGGATTTAAGCAGATAGATATGATATGCTTTACCCACTATCATGGAGACCATATCTCGGGGCTGCCCGGGTTGCTTTTAACAATGTCAAATGCGGAACGTACCGAGCCCCTAAAGCTGTTTGGCCCAACGGGGCTTGAGTTCGTTGTCAAAAGCCTGTGCGTGATAGCGCAGGACTTGCCATTTGAACTGGAGTTTCACGAATGGGACGGGCGGTCCAGCCATGTCTACGAGGAGGACATGCTGTCTATAAGGACTTTACCGCTTAACCACCGTACCCCGTGCTTCGCGTATAGTGTGGAACTTGCCCGCCGTGGCAAGTTTGATCCTGTGCGTGCAAAAGAACTTGATATTCCTCTTGCGATTTGGGGAAAATTACAAAAACAAAACGAAGGCGATATCGTATATAATAATATAACCTATACATCCGACATGGTACTTGGGCCACCGCGCAAGGGTCTCAAACTAGTATTTTGCACAGACACACGCCCGGTTAGCGGGTTGGCAGGTTTTGCCAAAGATGCGGACTTGTTTATATGCGAAGGCCTGTATGGTGACCCGGATAAGCAGGAGAAAACGGCAGCTCGCAAGCACATGTCGTTTCAAGAGGCAGCAGCGGTTGCCAAAGCCGCCGATGTAGGCGAGTTGTGGCTGACGCATTTTAGTCCCGCTATGCCCGACCCGTATAATTATTTGGAAAATGCCACTACCGTTTTTGCAAACGCAAAAGTTGGTAAAGATCGCATGGTTAGGACTTTGGTATTTGATTCTTAAGTATAAATAAACTTGTAACCGGAAAGGGTGACCCCATGACAAGGATAGACACACGCACAGATGTGGAACTTATAAACCAATGCCTTTCCGGCGATCAAGAGTGTTTTACCGAGCTTGTAAACCGTTACAAAAACTTGGTATACTCCATTATTTTGCGTCAGACCCGTAACCACGACGAAGCAAATGACCTTGCGCAGGATGTGTTTCTAAAAGTGTATAAGAACTTGGGCAAATATACGCCGGAGTTTAAATTTAGCACATGGATAATGCGTATCACCGGTAACCATATAATAGACCAGCACCGCAAAAAGAAGCATGACACCGTATCGTATGAGGTGTATACAGAGGAAGGTGGCCAAATAGGTACAACTGCCTCGCCAGAGGCGGCGTACCTGCGGCAAGAGCAAGCCGAGCGTATTAACAAGATAGTTGCAGGGCTGCCCGAAATTTACAAGACTCCGGTAATGCTGTACCACCAAAACAACTTAAGCTATCAAGAAATAGCAGATACAATAGGCGAGCCAATTTCCAAGGTAAAGAACAGAATCTTCCGCGGACGGAAATTGCTTAAAGAATTATTAACGGTAGGAGAGTGAGAATGATGAATTGCAGCCAAGCAGAAACCGCTACGTTACGATATGCGGAAAAAACCATACAGCCCGAAGAAGCAAGTAAACTAGCACAACATATTCTCGATTGTGGTACGTGCCGCGAATACTATCTCCTTTTCGACGAAATAGTTGAGGCAGCCGCCACCGATCTTGAAATGTATGAGCCACCGATTAATTTTACCGCCGCTGTAATGGCAAATATACGTACAGCCACACAACCGCGCCCAAGCATGCTATATATTTTGTGGGGTGTGAGTGCGATTTTGTTGGGTGTGGCGTTGTTTCTTGCGTATAACCCGGTGCTGTTGGCGCAACTTGTATACGCATTTCCTATGGTATCCGGTGCCATTTACAACATGGCAGCATATCTAGGCAGTACATTGGATTATGTGATACAAAGCGCAAACGCACATACCATTGGCAACCATTTTGGTATTGCTGCTTTAGTGTTTGTACTAATGCTAAGTTCGCTACTGATTGTTTTGCATAGAGAAGAAGACGCGGAAGTACGAGTTCGTTAATTTATATTTACCCATTTTAGGCACAGAGCGCGCAGAGGAAGGAGCATCTTTTCTCTGCGCTATCTGTGCCTTTGTAAGCATAAGTACGTACCTGCAACCGTAAAACAGAAACGGAGTTCACCTAAATGACTATCCTAGGTATAGAAACGAGCTGTGACGAAACATCCGCCGCGGTAGTAAAGGACGGCCGCCAAGTTCTTTCAAACATAATAGCATCGCAGGTAGACTTACACGCCCCTTTCGGCGGGGTTGTACCAGAGGTAGCCGCCCGCCGCCACATAGAAGTTATCGGCTACATTGTGGACGAGGCTCTGTCTAAGGCTGGGCTTTCTTTTGAAGATATAGATGCGTATGCCGTAGCAAACGGCCCCGGCCTTGCAGGCGCGCTTCTGGTAGGTCTAAACTACGCAAAAGGACTCGCATACGCAAATAAAAAACCCCTTGTAGGGGTTCATCATATCGAGGCACACGTATGTGCTAACTACTTGGGCGGCGACCTAAAGCCACCTTTTTTGTCATTGGTGGTTTCTGGCGGGCATACATCCATTTTGGCTGTGGAAGACTATGACACCTACAAGGTGCTGGGCTCCACAAGAGATGATGCCGCAGGCGAAGCTTTTGATAAAATCGCGCGGATACTAAAACTCCCTTATCCAGGCGGCCCACATATAGACAAACTGTCCAAAGTTGGCAACGCAAATGCCGCGGCATTTCCAAGGGCAAAAGTAGATGGGCTTGACTTCAGTTTTAGTGGTCTAAAAACCGCTGTAATGCAATATCGCGCAAAAAATCCTGACATACCCATAGAAGACGTTGCCGCGTCGTTTCAGAAAGCAGTAGTTGATGTGCTTGTGGAGCGCGTGATAACCGCCTGTTTGCAGAAGGGGTACGCTAACGTGGTATTGGCGGGCGGTGTGGCTTGTAACAGTGGTTTGCGTACCGCAATGGATGCCGCCTGCGACGCAAACGGCTTGCGGCTGTACATGCCGTCGCCTATATATTGTACAGACAACGCCGCCATGATAGTGTGCAGAGGTTACTATCGCTTGCAGAACGGTTATGTGGATGATTTGAGTTTGAACGCGTTCCCTGGGCGGATGGTGTGATGAGGTAACTTGGATAAGCGGTTTCCAAACAGCTGTAATATCACATGGCTCTAGTATGTTTGCTCTAAGCTATTGTCGATGTAATGTGACAAAAACCTTAGATTATGTCACATTGTTTTATTCTGTTGTCTAATGTATACTCTCTACAAGTCAAGAGGCACCTCTCTTGTAATCACTGCTCCCATCTGGCTCTAGCGATAAACGGTAGCTCCGTCACTACGGCAACCCAGCCCTGAAATGCATGTGCTTACATTGATAGCTGTTTAGTGGCTTGGCCGGATGGATATGTTGGTTTTATATTAAGGCAAAAGCACTATTGCAAGGTAACATCGCGCGCGGTAATGGTGGTTGGGCCTGCAGTTTTTATAAAGTTAGCCGCTGTCTATCCATAGTGCGGGGTAACCCGTACGCAACACTTGCATGTGTGGGATTTCCTAATCTGTGCAGCATATATGCGGGTGATAAAATTGAACTAAACCAAAGTGACGGTAACATGTGGCCAGCTTTACCAATGCATTGTGAACATTCGCTTGGTAAGTGAAGAAAGACTGGGTCACTTGTTGCGGAGCGTTCTGTTATTGTGTGATACGAATATGTTACCACCCTTTGGTAGTACGAAAGCGCTACCGGGAGTGGTTTTTTTTATTGCTTAGCTATTTTTCTGGCATTAATAAAATGTTTATCAATGCTACATCTGTGGCACTTTGTCAGGGAGTTTTTTATCTTTTTTACGAAAAAGTCACATCATGGTCATAAAATCGGCAGTTAAGCGGATTCGCCCGTTGCTGCCGATTTCTGTATTAGTGTCGTGAAAATTTACATTTTCAACTTGAAAATGCGGTCATGCATGATACAATTATTGCAGAGTGCATTTGACTATTTAGTTTTGAAGTGAAAAGGAGTATGCACGTGGGTTTTGATTGGATTACACCGGAAGATACCGCACAAAAATAGGTCATTAAAGCGCGGCAAGTACAAGCCTCTATGTTCAAAAGGAAAAATACCAGGCGTGGTTTGCTTGAGCTGTGCATGGCTTATCCCTAAAGATGCGATAAAGCCTCGTGATAGCAGATATAAAAATGGGCGTGTTCCCACAAAGAATAAAGCGGAGAACAAGGAGAACAAAAAAAATCATGATTGATAACCAGGTTGTATGGCCGAGCAGTTCGCGAAACGAACGACCAGGCCGCAAAGAGCAAGAGCGGGCAGAACTGCACCGCACTATATGGAATATTGCTAATGATTTGCGTGGGAGCGTAGATGGTTGGGATTTCAAGCAATATATTCTCGGTATGTTGTTTTATCGCTACATATCGGAAAACTTAACCTCTTATATTAACGAAGGCGAACACTCCGCTGGCGATATGTCGTTTGATTATGTTGTACTCGATAATAAAGATGCAGAGGAAGCTCGTGCCGACCTCGTTAAAACAAAGGGCTTTTTCATCCTGCCCAGTGAACTTTTTGAAAATGTACGGCAACATGCCGCTACTGATGAAAATTTAAACGAAACTCTCGAAACTGTATTCAAAAATATAGAATCTTCCGCACATGGAACAGAAAGCGAAGCCAATTTCAAAGGCTTATTTGACGATATTGATGTAAACAGTAATAAGCTCGGTGGCACGGTTGCACGGCGTAATGAGATGCTTGTTAAGCTGATGAATGGCATTGCTGATATGAAGCTTGGCGATTACAAAGACAATACCATCGATGCCTTTGGTGATGCTTACGAGTTTTTGATGGGAATGTACGCAAGCAACGCAGGAAAAAGCGGCGGCGAATACTATACGCCGCAAGAAGTTTCGGAACTGCTAACTCGCATTGCTCTTGTTGGCAAAACAGAGGTAAACAAAGTATATGACCCCGCTTGTGGAAGTGGCTCACTTCTGCTAAATTTTGCAAAAATTCTTGGCAAGGATAACGTGCGGCAAGGTTTTTACGGACAAGAAATCAACATTACAACTTATAATCTTTGCCGTATAAATATGTTTCTGCACGACGTAGACTTTGATAAATTTGACATAGGGCATGGTGACACATTAACCGACCCACTGCATTGGGATGATGAGCCTTTTGAAGCTATTGTTTCAAATCCGCCATACTCAATAAAATGGGCGGGCGATGATAACCCCATTCTAATCAATGACCCACGCTTTTCTCCTGCCGGAGTGCTTGCTCCTAAGTCAAAAGCTGACCTTGCATTTATCATGCACAGCCTGTCATGGCTTGCGACAAATGGCACAGCGGCAATCGTTTGTTTCCCCGGCATACTTTACCGAAGCGGAGCAGAGCAAAAAATTCGCCAATATCTAATCGACAACAACTTTATCGACTGCATTATCCAGTTACCGGGCAATTTGTTCTTTGGGACAAGCATAGCGACTTGCATTATGGTTTTAAAGAAATCAAAAACAGAAAATAGCACATTGTTTATTGATGCAAGCAAAGAGTGCGTTAAGGTTACGAACAACAATAAATTGACACAAGCTCATATCGAAAAAATTGTTGCAGCATATGCAAACTGTGAAGATGCAGAATACTTTGCAAAGGTGGTTCCAAATGGTGAAATTGCCGAACAGGGCTACAATCTTTCCGTTAGTACCCATGTCGAGCAAGAGGATACAAGAGAAGTTGTAAACATCACTGAGCTAAATGCCGAAATAGAGCGCATTGTTACACGTTCAGATGTTTTGCGCCGTGAGATTGATGCGATAATTGCAGAGATTGAGGGAGGTGTGCAGTAATAATGAGTGATGACAGAAAATCAATGGCAAAAACCAAAAAAGACGTGATTATTCCGGTACCACCACTTCTGTCGGAAATGGACACGGCTTATTTTGAATTACGTAACGCCATAATCGGGCGTGTAAAAAGTACCCGCCTGAACTTTATTATACAAGCAAACCAAAGCATGATAGAGCTGTACTGGAATATCGGAAACGACATCTTGAAAAAGCAAGAGGCAGAAGGTTGGGGTGCACGAGTTATTGACCGCTTATCGGCTGATTTGCGTGAAGAATTTCCTGAAATGGGTGGTTTTTCAACACGAAATCTGCGCAACATGAAAAAATTTGCGCAAGAATGGTCTGGCGATTCAATTTGGCAACAGGCTGTTGCCAAATTGCAATGGCGAAGTATTTTAACGTTGATGAGCAAAATAAAGGACAACGAGACTCGTGAAATATATGCGGCACGAGCATTAGAACATGGTTGGAGCAGTAATGTATTGGTTCATATGATAGAAATGCGTTATATCGAGCGCGAGGGTAAAGCTGTTACAAATTTCGCCGTTGCTATCCATCCGCAAGAATCCGATATGGCTGCGCAAATTTTCAAAGACCCATATATTTTTGATTTTATCGGCACGGCACAGGCACGGCGCGAACTTGAAATGGAGCGCGCTTTAGTTTCACATATGGAGAAATTTTTATTGGAACTTGGTCAAGGCTTTGCTTTTGTAGGACGACAAGTGCATTTAGAAGTCGGCGGCGATGATTTTTATATTGATTTGCTTTTTTATCATTTGAGGCTACGCTGTTATGTTGTAGTGGAGCTTAAAGCACGAAAATTTGACCCGAGCGATATTGCACAGCTAAGTTTTTACCAAAATATTGTGGATGATGTATTGCGTCACCCTGACGACAAGCCCACAATAGGCTTGCTGTTAGTGCGTGAAAAAAACCGTACTGTAGTTGAGTATTCACTTTCGGGATTTAACAATCCCATAGGTGTTGCTGATTGGCAAAATGAGTTTGATATGGCCGCTGAAGAAATAAAAGCAAGTCTGCCGACTGTTGAAGAAATAGAAAAGGAAATCAGCCTGTTGGATTCAGTTACCACCGCGTAAGAAGGTGATGCGGATGAATAGGCTTGATACGCTTATTGAGGAGCTATGTCCTGATGGGGTGGAATATGTGCGATTAGATGAAATATGCAATATAACTCGTGGTCGTGTCATGTCAAAAGATTATTTACGTGATAATGTTGGTGACTACCCTGTATACTCATCACAAACGGCAAATAACGGCATTTTTGGATATATCAATACTTATGACTTTGATTGCGAGTCAATAACATGGACAACAGACGGAGCAAATGCTGGCTCTGTGTTTTATCATTCGGATAAGAGGTTTAGTATTACTAACGTGTGCGGCTTGTTAAGATTAAAGGATAAAGCACAGGCAAGTACAAAATTCATGTACTATGCATTGCAAATTGTAACGAAAAGTTATGTCAATAGTGGAATGGGCAATCCCAAGCTAATGAGCAACGTTATGGCTAAGGTTGTTGTACCGCTTCCGCCATTACCCATACAACGTAAAATTGTCGAGGTACTCGACAATTTTACGGAGCTTACAGCGAGAAAAAAACAACACAATTATTATCGTGATTCGTTGTTAAACTTTGCAGATGATGTGCAAGTAGTTACATTATCACAATGTTGCTTAAGTATTGCTGACGGCGACCACCAAGCTCCACCAAAAGCCGATTACGGTGTACCGTTTATAACAATTTCAAATGTTTCAAGCGCAGGAATAATTGATTTTTCTAACACAAAATTTGTACCGGAAGAATATTACAATGCACTTGCAGACAAGCGAAAAGCGCAAACAGACGATATTCTTTATACCGTAGTTGGGTCATTCGGCATTACTGTGTTTATTGATAGCGACGTGAAGTTCACATTTCAACGACATATTGCTATATTACGACCAGATTGTAAAACGATATTGCCAAAATATTTATATCATGTATTGCAAAGTTCTGATTTTATGAATCAAGCCAATGCAGTGGCTACTGGTGCGGCACAAAAGACGATAACGCTAACAGTGTTAAACAAAATGAAAGTGCCTTTACCGTCTATTGATAAGCAAGCTCGAATCGTTGACATTCTTGACCATTTTAATGAGCTTGTGTCCGACATAAAAACTGGTTTGCCTGCCGAAATAGCGGCACGGCAAAAGCAATACGAATACTACAGGGATAAATTGCTGACGTTTGAAGTGAGGGTATGATTTATGCAAGCAAAGAAGAATCAGCATTATGTTTGGGAGCATTATTTGAGAGCTTGGGTGTGCAATAAACAAAACGAAGTTTGGAGTTCTCACAATGGCAACGTTAGCCGCAGGCCGATAAGTCGTATAGCTTCATCGGAGTATTTTTACGAGGTCAAGCCTGTAAACGATGATGAAAAGAAATATTTTCAAATACAATTCTTGCTCAATTATCCAAACGATGTACAAGAACAGATGTTAAAATATATCGACACGCTAAACACGCCTTTTCGTTTGAATGAGGAATTAGGTTTCGCAATTTTTTTAGTATCGACTAAATTTGGAGGGTATGAGAATATCCCAGAAGATATTCGTAACGAGTTTAAATGGCTAAAAATGAAAAATGATGCTATGGCAAAGAATATCGTAGAAGAACGTCATGGGGAAGTTGAAACACAAGCTGTAAAATGGCTTAACGCATTAAAGGATGAAAATCTTGACTTTTTTGATTTCAATAAGCCGCTAGTTACTTTAGATGACCATTTATCCAATGAAGGATATAATTTTACTCTTTTTGTTTGTATGCAATATTTCAGAACTAAGAGAAGAATTGAACGTATGACAGAAAGCATCAAAAGAAGTCTTAAGACTCCAGAAGCTACCTATGTATTCCCTGCTTGTGGCGTTAAAATAAATAATGTAAGACCTGAACATATTACGCCGCACTATTTGAGATTTTTAGAGATTGTGACGGCATACGGATTATGGGGCGCAAAAGCTAACTTGACTTTACTTGTCAATGATACAGAACGCTCATTTATAACGTCAGACCAGCCTGTAATAAACTTAAAGGCTGATTATCAAAATCGAGGCAAAAAAAATGCTGATGGGATTATTTTTTACTATCCTATTTCACCTCGCTTGGCGATAACGGTAAATGATTCGGGTGATTCACGTAAAATTTCACTTAATGCTGACCAAGTGAACACGTATAATAAAGCTATGCTTAATGCTGACTATAAAAATGCTTTTTCCAATACAAAAGATTGTTTGATTGAGTATTTTAATGACTCTGGGGGTATCTAAGATGATTGGCTACAACGTAATCACAAGTACAGATGAGTCCACCGTTGTTTCCGAATACACCTCTGCTGAACGGTCGGCTGCAGATTACCAGAGCGAAGCGGAGCTTGAGCGTGAATTTGTACGCTTACTTTCGGGGCAAGGCTATGAGTTTGTAAATATAACTAATGAAGCCACACTTGTTGCTAATCTGCGTGGGCAACTTGAAATACTAAACAATATCACGTTCTCCAACGATGAATGGGAGCGTTTTTTCAGCGAATGCATTGCAAGCATCAACGAAGGCATTGCCGAGAAAACCCGCAAAATCCAAGACGACCACGTTCAAATACTAAAACGTGATGATGGCAGCACAAAGAACATATACCTGCTCGACAAAAAGAATATCCACAACAATCGGTTGCAGGTTATCAACCAATACGAAGAAAGCGGCGGTACACACAATACACGTTATGATGTGACGATTCTCGTCAACGGCTTGCCCCTTGTTCATGTTGAGCTAAAACGCCGAGGCGTAGCAATCCGTGAGGCGTTTAACCAAATCAAACGCTATCAGCGTGACAGCTTTTGGGCGGCAAGTGGTTTGTATGAGTATATACAAATTTTTGTTATTTCTAACGGCACAAATACAAAATACTACTCCAACACGACCCGCAACGCTCACATCAAAGAGCAAGGCGACGCACGTCGTAAAAGCAAAAAGACAAGCAACAGCTTTGAATTTACATCCTATTGGGCAGATGCAAACAATAATGTTATTGCAGACCTTATGGATTTCACAAAGACGTTTTTTGCAAAGCACACCCTGCTTAATATCCTTACAAAATTCTGTGTTTTCACAAGTGAGGAACTCCTGCTTGTTATGCGCCCATATCAGATAGCCGCTACAGAGCGGATTCTTAACCGTGTTTTGTGTTCGACAAATTATAAAAAGACCGGCACAATAGACGCAGGCGGTTATATTTGGCACACCACAGGTAGCGGCAAAACATTGACGAGTTTCAAGACGGCACAGCTTGCAACTACCATTGATAGCGTTGATAAAGTGCTTTTTATTGTTGACCGTAAAGACCTTGACTATCAAACCATAAAAGAATATGACCGTTTTGAAAAAGGTGCGGCAAGCGGCAGTAAGTCCACAAAGCAATTAGAGAAAAACCTTAATGACCCCAATGCACGCATTATAATTACGACAATCCAAAAACTTGATGTGTTTATAAGCAGAAACAAAAGCCATGATGTATACAAAAAGCATATCGTGCTTATTTTTGACGAGTGCCACCGTTCGCAGTTTGGTGAGATGCACCAAAAGATTGTGAAGGCGTTCCGCAATTATCATATTTTTGGATTTACAGGCACCCCTATTTTTTCGGCTAATGCAGGAACAGGCGGTAATCCAAATTTGAGGACAACTCCGCAAGCCTTTGGCGAAAAGCTGCATACATACACCATTGTAGATGCTATCAATGACGGGAATGTGTTGCCTTTCCTCATCGACTTTATAAACACAGTTAAACAAAAAGAAGATGTTGCGGATAAAGATGTTCGTGCGATTGATGTTGAAAAAGCTATGAGTGCGCCGGAGCGTGTCCGTGAGGTAGTCGCATATATAATCGAGCATTTCGACCAAAAAACCAAACGCAATACGTTCTACTCCCTTAAAGGGCAACGCACGGCAGGGTTTAATTCCATGTTTGCTGTGGCTTCTATCCCTATGGCAATGAAGTATTACGAAGAATTTAAGACACAACTTATGGAGAAAAACAAGGATTTGACCATTGCAACTATATTCAGCTACAGCGCAAACGAAGGTGACCCCGAAGATGTTTTAGCCGATGAAGAATTTGAAAACGATAAGCTCGATAAAAGCTCTCGTGATTTTCTTGATGCGGCGATTACTGATTATAATTCCAAATTTAGCACCAACTTTGATACCTCTGCGGATAAGTTCCAAAATTACTACAAAGACCTATCGGGGCGTGTGAAAAACCGTGAGATTGATTTGCTTATAGTGGTTAATATGTTCCTTACAGGTTTTGATGCAACCACGCTTAATACACTTTGGGTAGATAAAAACCTAAAAATGCACGGCTTAATACAAGCATATTCACGCACTAATCGCATATTAAACAGCGTAAAGACTTTCGGCAATGTTGTATGCTTCCGTGATTTGAAAAAGGCAACGGACGATGCCATATCCCTTTTTGGCAACAAAGAAGCGGGCGGCATTGTGCTGCTTAAAACCTATAACGAGTATTATCACGGTTTCGACCATAACGGCATATATCAAAAGGGGTATGAGGAGCTAATAGCTGAGCTTATGGCAAAGTTTCCTTTTGCGGAAGATGCGCTACCGCTTGGTGAGGAAGCCCGCAAGGAATTTATCCGTTTGTATGGTGCGATTTTGCGATTAAAGAATATTCTATCTGCATTTGACGATTTTGCCGGGAATGAGATATTGAATGATAGGGATTTCCAAGACTATCAAAGTGTATATATAGACCTTTATCAAGATATGCGTGGAAAGTCTGACGGCGATAAAGAAAACATTAACGATGATGTCGTTTTCGAGTTGGAGCTTATCAAGCAAGTAGAAGTAAATATTGACTATATCCTTATGCTTGTGGAAAAATATCACGCTTCCAATTGTGAAGATAAAGCCATACTTGCATCAATTATTAAGGCCATCAATTCGAGCATAGAGCTGCGTAGCAAAAAAGAATTGATAGAGCGTTTTGTAGAGCAAGTTAATGTAGCTACAAATATTGATAATGGTTTCAGTAGTTTTGCTGCGCAAAACTCGCCTTTGGCGACCGGACTTCTTTCCGGTACATGGCAGAACTTTGTGCAAGCCCGAAAAGAAGAAGATTTAACTGCGCTAATTGCTGCTGAAAAGCTGAAAGATGAAGAAGCTCGTCGTTTTATCGATATTGCTTTCCGTGACGGCGTACTTAAAACCACAGGCACGGATATAGATAAAATTATGCCACCGGTTTCAAGGTTTGGTGGGGGTAATCGTGCAGAGAAGAAGCAGGGTGTTATTGAAAAATTGATGAAGTTTTTTGAGAAGTATGCGGGATTGGTGTAAACATAACATAGTGTGAATATTTGATTAAAAGCAGCCGTGTATTTTCATCACGAACAGATGAAATAAATGATGGACGAATACGTAAACCCTTTTTCTAAAGAAACCAATCAACTTGTTGGAAACTTTTATTAATACAAGTTTATCCAGCGGTTTTAATGCACTTGCCCTGATGCTGAGCTGCAACAAATATTCACATTAGATATCCAATACGACAACCCCGTACTCTACTCTCCCTCTATATCAATCGCACCAACACGCCCGATGCACTCGAGACAAATATTTTTACCAATAATATTTACATACATTTCCGCTTCTCCGCAGAAGGTGCATACGGTGCCTTCTTTTATGGACTGCAAAATGGCAGTATTGCGGTTTACATAGCTTATAACCAAGCTATCCCCAATATTCCAATCGAGCATCTCCCTTATTTTCTTTGGCAATAGTACCCTGCCTAACTCGTCGATCTTGTAGGTTCTTACGTGTTGCATAAACTACATTCTCCTTTTGCCATGCGCGGCATAAATTCGCCAACCTAAGGAGCAACAAAAAAGCACGCAGGGAAGCGACTTTTTAAAGCCGCGTCCCCTACGCGCCTGTAATTTACAGATACGTAAGTAATCACAAGCAAACTACGTACAATAACCCAAGCATATACACCGCAAAGCGAGGCTATTTACGATAGCTCGTAAATGATGTAAAATGTGTGGGTACTGCAGAGGCAGGTTTTACCTGTGTGGCGTAGGGGAAGTCTCGTTTCACCTAAGTTGCGTCATTAAGGAGTTGGTAGCTCCTTGTGACCCTGTGGTACTTTTTTTGTTCAGCATTTGTGCTTAATTGCTGCTCTTAAAGTTGTCGTACATATACAATACCACAATTGGTATAAATATGGAACAAGAAATTTCTTTTTTTTACAGTTTTTAACGTAACCGCTGTGCAAGCTATGGTGCCTCAGTTGCTAGGCCGTTTAATATCACTTAGTTCCAATCAGACGCAAGTAAAAAATCTCGGATATTCCTATGCTTTATCCCGTTACGGCTCATCCCAAACTCATCCAACGACACAACATATTTGGGGAAATTATCACGGATTGAGTCATAAACACCAAACTCATGATTTATAGTCTTTTCCGACGCAAGAAGATATGACACTTGAATATACAGCTTGTCGGACTTTTTTTCACATATGAAGTCAATTTCCTGTGCTCCGGCTTTCCCTACAGTAATCTTGTATCCTCTTCTAAGAGCTTCCATATATACGATGTTCTCAAGTATGAGATTGATATCTTTCATATTGCCGCCAAAAACAGCCTCACGAATACCATGGTCGGCAACATAGTATTTTTCATTGACAGTAAGCAGCTTCTTGCTTTGCAGATCCTGTCTGCGTACTTGGTAGAACAGGTGAGCATCCACACAATAGCTGATATAGTTCATAACCGTTTCGGGTGCTGCAACGCGCTGCTCACTCTTAAAATATTTTGATATTGATGCCGCCGAAAATGTTGTACCAACCCCGCCGAATACGTATGCGATAATACGCTCCAGCAAATCAACATCACGAACACCATTACGCTTAACGATGTCCTTTAGGACAACGGAATTGAATAAATCTTGAAGGTATATTTGCGATGGCGTATCTTCATAACGTAGGTTGCCAAGGTAAGGCATACCACCAAGAATAATATATCTTGCAAAGGCCTCCGGCCTTGCTATACCTGGGTCGGACAATGCATACAACTCTAAAAACTCTCTGAAAGAAAAAGGGTAGATGATAAACTCAACATATCGGCCAGCAAGATAAGTAGCAAGCTCGCCGGAGAGCAGCTTTGCGTTAGATCCTGTGATATATATGTCGCAGTCAAATTCTACACGGAGCGAGTTAACACATCTCTCCCAACCCACCACTTCTTGAATCTCGTCGAAAAAAAGATATGCTTTTCCCTTGATACAAGAGATCCGCATTGTAACTTCTTCGTGCAAGGCTTCTGCCGTGCGTAGATTTGCATTTTTCATATCCTCAAAGTTAAATCTAATAAATTGCGAGTCTGAGATGTTTTGTTCTGTTAACTCACTTTGTATCAATTCCAGCATGACAGATTTCCCACTGCGGCGGATTCCGCTTAGAACTTTAATAAGCTCGTTATTAATAAATGGGCGTATGCGGTTCATGTACATCTCTCTTTTAATCATAGAAGCAGCACCCCTTTGCTAAAAATCTGTAACAAGCGTATCATAATTATAAGTGAAATTCAATGAAGTATTTAGATTTTATTAAGTTATATCTTGATGGTTTTATGAAATAACAAGAATTTACAGATTTACTTAGTAGTTTACATAAAAAGACCCACCCCGCAGGGGGAAGGTCAGTTTCATCAGTGCTTTTGGTAAATTAATCCACAAACTTAACGCCACCCTTACCCAAAATCTTTAATATCTCATCTGCGGTAGTACTGCCAGCCAGCATATGCCGCACGGCATTTGATTTAAATGTACTTCTTTCGCGTAGTTCCGCGGCAAATTCGTAAGGTGCGGCGCTCAAACGTCGGCGCATTTCATCATCCATTATTATGTACTCATATACTGCCACCCGCCCTTTATAGCCGGTGCCCACACAGCTTTCGCAGCCTTCTCCCTCAAAAACTTGCGCGCTTGGCGATAAGTCCAGCAGCTTGGCCTGCAATGCCGAAAGCTTGGCTGGCCGGATGCAGCCCTTACATATCCGCCTCACCAGCCGCTGGGATATTACTCCGTTTAATGCCGCAGACGACAAATATGCCTCTATCCCCATATCAAGCAACCGCTCTATTACCCCTGCGGCGTCGTTTGTGTGTAGGGTGCTTAGCATAACATGCCCCGTTGCCGCTGCCTGTATGGCTATACGTGCGGTCTCTTCGTCACGTATTTCGCCAATCATTATAATATCAGGGTCTTGCCGCAAAATATGCTTTAGCGCGCTGGCAAAGGAAAACCCTGCGGCGCGTTCTACATTTACGTGGTTTACGCCTGGTATGGGATTCTCCACAGGGTCTTCCACCGTTACAATATTAACACTGTCGCGGTTTAGTTCTTCCATAAAGCAGGTGAGGGTAGTGGACTTGCCGCTACCTGTGGGCCCGGTCATAAAAATAGACCCATGCGGGCGATGAAATAGCTCTGTCAATCGCTCAAGGTCGTCGGGGAAAAATCCTAGGTCGGTCTTTTTTAATTGGATGCCATGGTCGTACAGTAGGCGAATTACGGCCTTTTCTCCAAGGGCAGTGGGCAAGCAGCTAAGGCGGAACTCGACCTTAAAGCCTTGAAAGTTCATTGTAAAACGCCCATCTTGTGGGCGTCGTTTTTCAGAAATATCCATGCCGCCCATTATTTTTAGGCGCGACATTACGCTGCCAAGCAGAGAAATGTCAACATGGTTGTATGTACTTAAATGGCCGTCTATGCGACGGCGAATGCGCAGGCGGTTTCCAACCGGTTCGATATGTATGTCACTTGCACGGTTTAAAATGCTTGCTTCCAAGGTAGAGTCAAGCAAGCGCACTGCCGGTGCAGAAGAAACCTCGGCCAAAAACTCTGGGCGATGTTCGCCTACAACTTTGCTAAGCTGTTTATCCACCAAAAATTGAGATGCCAGCGTAGTAGCTTCTTCTCCCGCCAGCATCTTGTTTATATTGTAACGGATATCCTCGGCATGTGCCATAACGGGCACAATAAACATGCCCGTTATGTCAAACAAATCCGTTAATAAGGCTGTATTAAGCGTGTCGGCCATTGCCACCCACAAATACTGCCCCTCATGCTTAACAGGTAAAACCAAATTCTTACTTGAGTAATCAAAGCCAAGCAACTTTGCCGCGTCAATATCTATGTCGGCATGGTTTAACGATTTCATTCTGGTTCGTCAAATATTTCTTTTATTTCATCGTTTCCTAAGGCGCTGCCCTTCTTGCGTGTTGCTAGCACACCCCTGATTGTATGAGATACAAGTTCAAGCTCAAGCTCCGACAAATGGGTAATTAATGCGGAAACTTTTTTGAAAAAAGTGTCCGTTTGCTTGTCGCGTTGTTCTCGCGCAGAGATCTTGCTGCTAGGCTCTTTAAAGAGCTTATCTACGGTAATGCCAAATGCGCGTACGATTTTTTCCAAAGTAACCGGTGTTGCGCCGCGTTCGCCACGCTCTATTAAGCCAAGATGTGATACTGTAAGGTCAATCACTTCGGCCAGCTCGTCTCTTGTCATATTTCTTATTATCCGCTCGTTGCGAATGTTGGTGCCTATGATTTTGTCTAGACGAGTTTTCGCAACGCGCGTTCTTCCTCTGTCCATATCAATTCCCCTCTCAGGTTATTAAAGACTTTATCTTCTTACTTTTTATTTTAAACACATTCCAAATTTTCTGGAATTCCCAGCAGGGATTTTATTTTTAATACGTAAAGTGTTGTAATTTGCTGTATAATAGTTTATTGTGGCGTTTATTGGTATCCTTGCGCCTGTTTGCCAAAAATGATATACTCCTAGCAATATGTCAGTTATAGGGTGTGCATTTTAGTGCAAAAAAATACAGGTAAATTAAAAACAAGCGGTAGAGGCAAAAATAGCCCATCGACAAATCCTCCTGCAATAAGAAAAGAAGTAAAGCTAATGGGTGCGATTGCCATAGGCTTGCTGTTGCTTATTGCAGTTTTTTTGCCTGATATGGGCGGTGTAGTAGGACGCTTTTTTCATGGGCTGCTGCTTGGGCTTTTTGGGTTTGGAGGCTTTGTGCTGCCCATAGCACTTATTGGTGTTTCCGTTACAATTTTGATAGATAAAGAAATACGCCTGCCTATTATACGCTGTACTATTATTGCGTGGTTGGTTTTGGCTCTGTTACATATTATTGTCGTACCGCTTAGTGATTATCCTGCTCCGGCCTTGGAATTTTTAGGAGATATTTATAATAGCAGACGCACTTTTGGCGGTGGTATTTTTGGTGCGCTTTTGGGCAATTTGATAAGGTTTGCCATTGGACAGGCCGGTGCAATAATAGGCATTCTTGTAGCCATAATAATTTTGCTGGTATTGGTAACGGGGCGTTCTTTTGTAAATCTTTTGGGTAGTGGTGTTAGTTCTGCCCGCAATATATATGAAGAAAACGCCGCGCGCCATTTCGACGATGATGGTTATGGTTACGAAGAAGATATTGAAGAAAACAAGAAGCCTCCTGCAAAGATAAAACGATTGAAGAAGCCCGTATCTGCGGCACCACCACTACAGGATGGCAGGCCAAGGCCTCTACCCAAACGTTTGCGGCGCGATCCTGGGCCGGTTCAAAAAGCAGAACTTTTGGATGTAGAAGAATATGAATATGACGATGACGGATACACCGTGCTGCTTATAGATGAAGAAATGGCAGATTTGAATACACCAAAAAAGGATTTGCCTTTTGTGGCAACCGCAAAAAGGCGTGTGGCTGAGCCTAAAATATTGGCTTTCGGCGAAGAAGTTCCTCCTGCTCGGGATATGGGAGAAATCGAAGAACCGGAATATGTCCACGAGTTTGTAGCGGATGCCGAACCCGCGGCGTGGCCGACTCCACCAAGCGTAGATGAAATTCATATTAAAACCAGCCATGAAGAAGACGCGCCGCACCAGCCTACGCCACTTATTGTACGCGGTATGGTAGATGGCGCGGCAGATTCCCCCATCGCGTCTCTGTTTGGTGATGACGAAGACGATCCTATGGAATATGACGAATTTGCCAACGCAAGCCCGCCGCCCGCAGACACACAAGTGCCTGTGAGGCTTGAACCACCTTCTTATGAAAACTTTGAACTGCCCTCGGTAAACATTTTGGCAAAACCCGAAAAAAACCCTATGGGCGCCGAATCGCGCACACAGGTAATGAAAAACTCTCGCATCTTGGAAGAAACACTACGTAGCTTCCGCGTAGAAGCAGAGGTAGTGGAAGTAAGCGTTGGCCCAACGGTAACCAGGTACGACTTGGCTCCGGGGCCTGGTGTGAAGGTAAACTCAATTGCTAACCTTTCCAACGACTTAGCTCTAAGCCTTGCCGCGCAGGGTATTCGTATAGAGGCACCCATACCCGGCAAGTCGGCTGTGGGTATCGAGATCCCCAATAAAGAGCCGCAAGGTGTGTTTTTGCGTGACATATTAGAAAGTGAGCGGTTTGAGAATTTCCACTCCAAGCTAGCGTTTGCGCTGGGTAAGGATATTGCGGGCAATCCTGTGGTTGCAGATGTTGCGGACATGCCCCATTTACTTATTGCAGGTGCTACGGGTGCCGGTAAATCGGTTTGTATTAACACGTTAATTGCAAGTATCTTGTATAAGGCCAAGCCCGATGAGGTTAAACTTTTGATGATAGACCCAAAAGTGGTGGAACTTAGCGTGTATAACGGTATCCCGCATTTGCTTATACCTGTTGTTACAGAGCCTAAGAAGGCCTCTGGTGCGCTAAACTGGGCAGTGCAGGAAATGGAAACCCGCTATAAAGCCTTTGCGGAAACCGGTTGCCGCGATTTGAAAGGTTACAACGCGCATTTGTCGGAGAAGGATGAAATCACGTTGCCGCAGGTGGTTATTATAATCGACGAACTTGCCGATCTTATGATGACCTGTAAGGGCGAAGTCGAGGAAGCTATTTGCCGCCTTGCCCAAAAGGCGCGTGCGGCGGGTATCCACTTGATAGTGGCAACGCAGCGCCCGTCTGTGGATGTTATCACGGGCTTGATAAAAGCCAATATACCATCGCGTTTGGCGTTTGCCGTTTCCAGCGGTACAGACAGCCGTACGGTACTGGACATGCAGGGTGCGGAAAAGCTCCTTGGTAAAGGTGATATGTTGTTTTTGCCTCGCGGGCAGAACAAACCAATTCGTGTGCAGGGCGGATTTATTTCCGATAAGGAAGTGGAGCAGCTTGTGGCCTTTCTAAAGGCGCAGGCACCTATTGCGCATACCACGGAAATGATTCAACAGATAACCATGCCCGGTAAGGCGAAGATTGAAGGCGAGCTTGACGATTTCTTTCACGAGGCGGTTGAGTTTTTGCTGGTTAAAGGCAAGGCGTCCACCAGTATGCTGCAGCGGCAGTTTAGGATCGGGTACAATCGTGCGTCTCGTTTGATGGAAGACTTGGAAGTGCGAGGCATAGTAGGCCCGGAAGATGGAGTTAAACCGCGCAAGGTAACTATAACCCGGGACGAGTATAGGGAAATATATGGGCAGTAGTATTTAGCGGTTTAACCTTAAAACATTTTTTTGCAAGTTGAAGCACAAACCGCTGAATTTCGGAAAGTATTTTAACTTAATAACAGGCAAAGGACGCCCATTATTAAGTTAAAATACAATACAGGAGGCTAATATAATGATTATTGACGGTAAAGCACATGCCAAAGCAATTACAGAGCAAGTAAAGCAACGTGTAGACCAAATAGTAAAAAGCGGGAAAACACCACCGCATTTGGCAGTGGTTCTTGTAGGTGATGACCCCGCGTCGCAAGTATATGTACGCAACAAGCAAATAGCTTGCGAAAAAGCGGGTATGGGTTCGAGCTTGCATAAGCTGCCCGCTACCGTTACCCAGCAGGAGTTGGAAGATACTTTGGTGGGGCTTAACGCGGATAAAAATGTCCACGGTATACTGGTGCAGTTGCCGCTGCCAAAGCATCTATGTGTAGATACGATTATCTCAAGTATCTGCGACGAAAAGGATGTGGATTGCCTGCACCCGTACAATATAGGGCTAATGGCAACCGGGCAGCCGCGCTTTCTCCCATGCACCCCGGGTGGCATTATCACATTGCTAAAGCGCGAAAACATTGATATAGCAGGTAAAAATGCAGTAATTGTCGGGCGCAGTAATATTGTGGGTAAACCCATGGTGTTCTTGCTGCTTGCAGAAAACGCAACCGTAACTGTTTGCCACAGCAGGACACAAAACTTGGCGGAAGTATGTCTCGCGGCGGATATTCTTGTAGCGGCAATAGGCCGTGCTAAGTTTATTACCGCTGATTATGTGAAAGATGGCGCGGTTGTAATAGATGTGGGTATTAACCGAGAAGATGGCAAACTATGTGGCGATGTGGATTACGACAATGTCGCGGATAAAGTGTCGTACATTACTCCGGTACCCGGTGGGGTCGGGCCTATGACTATTGCCACATTGCTGGAAAACTGTGTGCGAGCATGGGAATTGAAAAATGTCTAGTGTATATCTAACATCCTTAGGCTGTGACAAAAACCGCGTAGACGGAGAAGTAATGATTGGCACCCTGCGTACAGCAGGTTTTGCTGTTATTCACGACCCAGCCGAGGCAAAAGTTATAATTGTAAACACATGCGGCTTTATTCGCGAAGCTGTGCAGGAGAGCATCGACCTTATTCTAGAGCTTTCTGAGCATAAAACTTCCGGAAAATGTCAAGCATTAATTATAGTTGGCTGCATGGCCGCGCGCTACAGAAGCGAAATAAGCGAATCCATTCCCGAAGCGGATTTGATTATAGGGGTTGGCGAATATGAGAACATAGCAAACGTAGTAGCAGGTCTAGTTGGCGCACCCAAAGCTGTGGGTAACGAAACTAATCTGGCTCGTCTTGCTGCCCGTTCCGATGATATTACCCCGCATATCGCTTATGTAAAAATAGCTGAAGGCTGCAATAACCACTGTACCTATTGCACAATCCCCGCAATTAGGGGGCCGTATAAGAGCCGCCCAATGGATGTAATATTGGAAGAAAGCCGTCAACTGGTAGCCGTAGGCGCACGTGAGTTGGTGCTGGTAGCCCAAGATACTGCTCTATACGGCACAGACATTTATGGTGAAAAAAAGCTGCCGGACCTGCTGCGCGAACTCGCAAAAACATCCGGCGCAACATGGATACGCTTGATGTACGCATACCCGGAACACATTACTGCCGAGTTGATATCCACCATGGCAGAGCTGCCTCAAATATGCAAGTATATCGACATGCCAATCCAGCATAGCGAAAACTCGGTTTTGCAAAGCATGGGGCGTGCAAGCACCACAGAAAACCTGAGGCAGTTAATTGAAACCCTGCGTACAGAAATCCCCGATATTGCCATTCGTACGACGTTGATTGTAGGGTTCCCGGGGGAAGCAACACGTGTTTTCGAAAAAATGCATCGCTTTGTAAGCGAGATCAAATTTGATCGTTTAGGCGTATTCCCGTATTCGCGTGAAGAGGGCACACCTGCCGCTGATATGCCGCGTCAAGTTGGCGAAAGCACCAAGCTCAAACGCCGTGACCAGATTATGGACTTGCAACAGCAGATTCATTTTGCAAAACAAGTGGCGCATGTGGGTAAAATAGTGCCGGTTATGGTGGACTCTCAAAATGAAGACGGCTGCTACGTAGGCCGTACGGAGTGGGATGCGTTTGAAGTGGATACCATCGTAAATTTTTCATCCAAAGAAGAACTTGTGCAGGGCAATGTCTACCCTGTAAAAATACTGGACACCGACCAATACGATTTGAGGGGACATCATGAACCTGCCCAATAAAATTACTTTGCTTAGGATTTTGCTAATACCGGTATTTTTGGTGGTGTATTTAGCCGAACCGTTTGAGCCGCTTGTTAATATATGGGTGGCGTTGATACTTTTTAGTGTTGCCGCTATTACGGACGCACTGGATGGCTACTTGGCGCGCAAGTTAAAGCTGATTACAAACTTTGGCAAGTTGATGGACCCGTTGGCAGATAAATTGCTGGTGTGCTCTGCGCTGGTGGCTTTTACGGCTACGGGCGCTGTGCCTGCTTGGGCAACAGTTTTGATTATTGCGCGTGAGTTTTATATCTCAGGGTTTAGGCAGCTTGCGCTGGAGCAAAACTTGGTAATGGCGGCTACGGGGCTTGGTAAGATAAAGACGGTTTTTCAGATCACGCTTATCGTGTATATTCTTCTACCGTTTGAATGGCTGGTATTTGCCCCTGTTACGGCAGGGCTTGTTATTGCCACCGTGGTGTTTACAATTTGGTCTGCGGTGGATTATACAGTTAAAAATATGCAGGTTTTTACCGGCATAAGAGATTGATTTTTTAAGACGCTGTCTTTCGCGAGTGGCGTCTATTTTGTTGGTAGGGCGGATAGATCCGTTTCCTATGGATTATAAAGGAGCAACTACACATGACAGCGGAAATTTTAAGCGTAGGGACAGAACTGTTACTGGGCAATATTGTAGACACAAACGCCGCTTTTTTATCGCAGGAGTTGGCCGGGCTTGGTGTATCTGTTTTCCGCCAAACTACGGTAGGCGATAATTACAAGCGGCTTTTTACCGCAATGGAGTCGGCGTTTGAGTGTTCGGACGTTGTTGTTATTTCCGGGGGGCTGGGGCCGACCCAGGACGATATTACCAAGGACGTATCGGCAGAATTTTTTGGGCGCTCTTTGATATTGCACGAAGAGTCTATGCGGCGCATAGAAGAGCGGTTTGCAAAAGTAGGTTGGCAGCTACCTGTGCATGTGGAGCGCAACGCAATGGTTCCGGAAGGCGCGCATGTGCTGCCAAACGACAACGGTGCCGCACCGGGTGTGGTGCTGGTGGGTCAGGTTGCCGCAAAAGAAAAAATTTTAATCCTGCTTCCTGGTCCGCCTCACGAAATGGAGCCAATGTTTACCAACTATGCCGCGCCGTTTTTGCGTGAAAAGAGCGATGATATACTTGTGTCGCGTACTTTAAAAATAATCGGCCTTGGCGAAAGCAAGGTTGAAGACATGCTGGACGATCTAATTTCTGCCCAAACAAATCCAACAATAGCTCCCTACGCAAAAGTAGGGGAAGTACATGTTCGTGTTACGGCTTCCGCCAAGAGCGAGGATGCCGCGACAGAGCTTATCACGCCTGTGCTTGCAGAAATCCATAGAAGGCTTGGGGTTAACATTTATAGCGACAATGATTCTACCTTGGCGGAAGTAGTAGTTCGCTTGTTGCAACAGCAAAACCAAACAATTGCAGTGGCGGAATCATGTACCGGCGGGCTTGTTATGGCGGACTTTGTGTCGGTGGCCGGTTGTTCGTCCGTAGTGCGGGAAGGGCTTTGCACATACTCCAACGAAGCCAAAATTGCTCGCTTAGGCATAGATGCGCAAATACTAAACGATCACGGTGCGGTAAGCCACCAAGCAGCTGCCGCAATGGCAGAAAAGGTAGCTAAAACAAGCGGTGCTATAATAGGCATTTCTACAACAGGTGTAGCGGGCCCTGAAGGCGGCACACCAGATAAGCCTGTTGGGCTGGTATATGTAGGGTTGTACATTGGTGGTAAAAGTGATGCCGTAAAATTTAACATGCTCGGAACCCGTAACGAAATGCGTACACGTACGGTAAAAATAGCCATGGATTTATTGCGGAGACGCTTAATGTAACCAACTTTAAGCCCTCTTCCCCAAACCCGAAATTTGTAATACAATAGAACATGGTACTTGCACGATGATAATCACCCCTGAAGGGAGCATGAAAATGGCAAAAAAAGCAGCAAAGGCATCCAAGAAAAAAGAAGTTATCCAATTGGACACAAGAGAAGCAAAGGAAGAGGCTCTGCAAACCGCCCTTGCCCAAATTGAAAAAGATTTTGGTAAAGGCGCGGTTATGAAAATGGGCGAGAAAATGGGCGACACCACTATCCCGGTAGTAACCACAGGCATTCTAAGTATCGACTTGGCACTGGGTATAGGCGGCGTTCCCAAGGGTCGTATTGTTGAAATATATGGCCCGGAATCCTCTGGTAAAACCACTCTAGCACTCCACATAGTATCAGAAATGCAAAAATTGGGCGGTATTGCCGGATACGTAGACGCAGAACATGCCCTAGACCCTGTTTACGCAAAAAAACTGGGTGTGAACATAGACGAACTTTATATCTCTCAACCAGACGATGGCGAGCAAGCATTAGAAATTTGCGAAGCAATGGTGCGCTCTGCCGCAATTGACATCGTAATAGTGGACTCTGTTGCGGCACTTGTCCCCCGTTCGGAAATTGAAGGCGAAATGGGGCAAAGCTCCGTAGGCGTACAGGCGCGTCTAATGTCCCAAGCTTTGCGCAAGCTAACAGGTATAACCCACAAAACCAACTGTATTGTCATTTTTATCAATCAGTTGCGCGATAAAATAGGTGTTACTTATGGTAGCCCAGAAACCACAACAGGTGGCCGCGCACTAAAATTTTACGCGTCTGTACGTGTGGACATCCGCAAAGCCGAAGCAATTAAAGTAAGCGAAGTCCAAGTTGGCAGCCGCACAAAAATAAAAATAACCAAAAACAAAGTAGCTCCGCCATTCCGCACATGTGAAGTGGACATGATGTTTGGCGAAGGCATAAGCAAATACGGAGACCTGCTTGACCTAGGCGCCGGCCTAGACTTGGTTAAAAAAAGTGGCAGCTGGTACTCATACGGCGAAATCCGTCTTGGCCAAGGCCGCGAAAACGCAAAGCAATACCTACAAGATAACGAAGACATTGCCCAGGAAATAGAAACAAAAGCACGAGAGCATTTTGGTATGAAAACGCGCGACCAATTAACCGATCCGGAAAATTTTATCCCGATAGACAAAGAAGCACTAACTGCCGACGATTACGATGACGATGCTATGGAAATTGAAATTTTGGATACGGATTTTGATGAATAATAAGTGTTGTTGTTGCTAATAGTGCCAAAAGGCTCAACTATGATGGAGGAAATTTTTTATGCACAATGCTTTAGGCGAAATAAAGATTTTTGCGGCAAATGCAAACCAACAGCTTGCAAATGCCGTGGTAGATTACTTGGAAGTGGACATGGGCAAGTCAACCGCAGGTCGTTTCGACGATGGCGAAATTAACATGCGCGTAAACGAAACCGTTCGAGGGATGGACGTTTTTATAATCCAGTCCACATCGCCGCCGGTTAACGAAAACCTGATGGAGCTTCTTATAATGATAGACGCCATGCGGCGTTCTTCCGCAGGTAGGATTACCGTGGTTGTGCCATATTTTGGCTATGCACGGCAAGATAGGCGCGCTCGCTCGCATGACCCTATTAGTGCCAAGCTTGTTGCGGATTTGATAACTACCGCAGGTGCTAACCGTATCCTTACAATGGACTTGCATTGCCCGCAGATACAAGGGTTCTTCAATATCCCGCTGGATCATTTGCAGGGGATTTATACATTTGCCAACTACTGCAAGGAAGGTTTTGGCGACTTGTCAGATGTGGTAGTGGTTTCGCCGGACTTTGGTAGCGTTGCCCGTTGTAACGAGTTTGCCAGCTTGCTAAATGTTCCGCTTGCAGTGGCAGACAAACGCCGTAACGACGCCGGTGTACCAGAGATTGCCAATTTTATAGGCACAGTAGAAGGGAAGCACGCCGTCATAATTGACGATGTGCTCTCTACAGGAAGTTCTATGTGTAATGCCGCCGCCAAGGTTATGGACCATGGGGCAAAGTCTGTGCACGCGTTTATAACTCATCCGGTACTTGCAAAAAATGCCACCGAGCTAATAGCCAAATCCGTACTGTCGGAAGTGGTTGTGCTTGATACTATAGAAATCCCCAAGGAAAAGCAGCATGAAAAAATTAAGGTTATCTCCATTGCCAGATTAATAGGCAAGGCTATCAAAGGGATCCATTATGGACAATCGCTGGGCAGGTTAAGCAAGATGGGGACGTTATCTAAAGGGTTTTAGAGCAAAATAAAATGGGGCTGTCTCGCTAAGCATTTTCTATGAATATTATGCATAATTTCGTCATTCCGGGCTTGACCCGGAATCTCAAACGCTGCCAGAGATGGCGGGTCAAGCCCGCCATGACGTATAATATATG
>Ga0131853_10000571_pt1 | contig 66958 bp, 48 predicted proteins | sample TergutLab28metaG_FD_92764 | JGI IMG/M metagenome (GOLD analysis project Ga0131853, IMG submission 92764) | Labiotermes labralis P1 segment gut microbial communities from Petit-Saut dam, French Guiana - Lab288 P1 (version 2) (version 2) | ecosystem: Host-associated > Arthropoda: Insects >... | reverse complement strand
TGATCCGATTGGAAATGCGGATTAGGATCAAATCCCCAAAATAGGGTTTAACAGCTACGCAACCCTTTTTTGGGGCTTTGACTTTAATGTTAGTTTGCTGTATAGTAGTAAAATAATAGGTATAGTTAGAGGCTGGAGGGAGAGGATTATGAAGTTTGCGCTATTGATGATTATTGTTGCCTTACTGCTTTTGTTAGCCGGATGCGAGGCGCAAACAAATCAACGCGGTTATGCAGAAACAGAGTATGCTGTTGAAGCGGGGGACATTGAGGGAGCGCATGATATTGGCGATGCTGATGAAGCTGATCATGCGACAGACGCACAAGAATTGGGCTATCCGGATGAAGATGATAATGCGAATGACGATGAGCAGATAATCATAACGGACCCGGGTTTGAGTCCGGAAGATTTTTACACCATAGAAGAAGGCTTTGCCACAGGTGAACACAGATTCCCCGCCGACATGAAAGACTTGGCTTGGGTAATGTTTATGTCAAGGCTTAATTGGGGATTCGAAATAGAATCTGTGTGGCTTGAAGACCTCAGCGCAACTCACGTAATTTCAAATCCCGAAGGAACTATTACAGTCGAGATTCTACAGGAAACATGTGAGTTGCAGGATGCGAGAACTATTTATGCCAAAGTTCACTATGTTGGCAGCAAGTCGCGTTCTGACTATGTACAATTCATAAATGAAGAATGGCCGCTGATCTGGTCAGTTATGGGAATACTTATGGATGCGCAGGAAGAGACCACCGTTATCGGCGAAGAGAGCATGAGATATTTGATCTTACGTTGGGGACATGAACAAGACGAGCTTCGCTGGCGTGGTAGACAAGGGGATATAAGCGCGGAGGTCATCTTGACATGGCATGAGGAGTTTGAAATTTATACGCCGGGAGCTGTTCGCCTGACAAATCAGCATGTTTATGATTATGAAGATGACTATGGTTACATCGCATATGACGATGCATACAATTATGAAAACGAAAATGAATATAGTAGTTACGCGGAAGAATACGACAATGAAGACCATGACGGAGTAGGTGATGGTCACGAAAATGACTCAGATGAAAATGAAAACGAAGATGAATAAAACCACAGGAGGGGGATAATGGGGAAATCCTTAGTTTTAGCTGAAAAACCCTCGGTTGGAAAAGACATAGCGAGAGTACTTGGGTGCAGACAAAGTGGCAATGGCTACATGATGGGAGACCGCTATATCGTTACATGGGCGCTTGGGCATCTTGTAACTCTTGCTGATCCGGAAGTTTACAGCAAGGAATATAAAACATGGAGCTTGGAATCATTGCCAATGCTACCGGGGAAAATGCAGCTTGTTGTGATGAAGGAAACGTCAAAGCAGTTCGGCATTGTTCAGGGACTGCTAAAACGCGCCGATGTATCTGATGTTATTATAGCGACAGATGCGGGGCGCGAGGGGGAACTTGTCGCCAGATGGATATTACTAAAAGCAGGTTGTAAAAAACCTGCAAAAAGACTTTGGATATCCTCGCAAACCGACAAAGCCGTGCGTGACGGATTTCAAAATCTAAGACCCGCTGCCGACTATTATAACCTGTTTCTATCGGCTGAAGCACGATCGGAAGCGGATTGGCTGGTTGGACTCAATGTAACCAGAGCGCTGACATGCAAGCACAATGCGAGTCTTTCGGCAGGGCGTGTGCAGACGCCTACTCTCGCTATGATCGTTGCGAGAGAGCAGGAAATAAAGAGCTTTGTACCAAAGGAATACTATGGCATCAAAGCGCAGTTTCAAGGGTTCTCAGCGACATGGACAGGAAATAATGGGCAGACAAGGCTAATGAATAAATCCGACGCCGAAGCAGTGATAGAGCGGATATCCGGAAAGCCTGCTATTATAACCGAGGTACAAAAGCAATATAAACACAAAGCGCCGCCTGCTGCCTACGACCTGACAGAATTGCAGCGGGATGCAAATCGCAGATTTGCGTATTCAGCAAAAGAAACGCTTTCGATAATGCAATCGCTCTATGAGCACCACAAGCTTCTCACATACCCGCGAACAGATTCAAGATATATAACCGATGATATTATCCCAACCTTGCCGGAACGAATAAGAAGTGTCGCAGTAGGTCCATACAAAGATATCGCAATGACCGTGTTTAAATCAAAGCCGTTATCGACAAAGTATCTTGTTGACAATAACAAAGTGAGCGATCACCATGCGATTATTCCCACAGAAGAATCTGTTGACTTAATGTTTCTGAAACCGGAAGAGCGCAACATCTATGATTTGGTTGTACGCCGATTCCTCGCTGTGCTCATGCCGGCATTTGAATATGAGGAAACAAAACTGACCGTGACTATTGGCAAGGATCGTTTTTCAGCAAAAGGGAAAATGATTCGTTCTCCCGGTTGGAAGGCAGCATATGGACAAGGTATGACCGATGATGATGACGAAGATGATGATTCAGATGTAAGAGAGCAAACCTTGCCGCAATTACAGCAAGGTAGTAAGCCTGCGATTAAAGCCTTCGACCTTGTAACCGGCAAGACGAAGCCTCCCGCACGCTATAATGAGGCGACATTGTTGACAGCAATGGAAAACCCGAGCGGGAAAGAAATGAGTGCCGAAATGCGAGCGGTATTAAAAACAACGAGTGGACTTGGAACACCTGCTACACGTGCGGATATTATAGAGAAGCTATTCTCGTCATTTTGTATTGAACGCCGGGGCAAGGAAATTGTGCCAACCTCTAAGGGAATACAATTGGTGAGCCTTGTGCCGGAAGACCTCCGCTCGGCGGAGCTCACTGCGAAGTGGGAACAGGAACTGGCGCTCATCAGCAAAGGTCAGGCGCAAAAAAAGGTTTTCATAGATCAAATGCGTGATTATGCAACGAGACTTGTTGCGGCAGTAGTTGCTAGTGATGCTAAATATACGCATGATAATATGACGAAAGACAAATGCCCCGACTGTGGAAAATTTCTGCTCGAAGTGAATGGCAAAAAAGGGAAAATGCTCGTCTGCCCTGATCGGGAATGCGGGTATCGCAAGAATCTCTCGATGGTTACTAACGCTCGTTGCCCCAATTGTCACAAAAAGCTGGAGATGCGCGGAGAAGGTGAAAAACGCATGTTTGTATGTGTATGCGGACATAGAGAGCGACTGTCGGATTTTGAAAAACGTAAAAAGGAATCAGGCGCATCGAAGCGCGATACTGAAAATTTCTTGCGTAATCAAAACAAGCAGAATAATGATAGTGGCAACTCTGCGCTTGCAGAGCAACTGGCTAAATGGATGAAAGGTTGATCCATAGCTGTAGAACTGCACTTCCACACAAAAAAGGCAAATGACGGCGTTCTGTGCTTGCTAAACTTCCACTTGCACAGCCCCTGCCGCAAGCTCCGTAACCTTTCTTTGTAGTTCAGCTACATCCTCCGAAGGAAGAACAAATTTTAAAACAACATCAGCGCCGAAATCCTCTTCGGTTATATTCGCATCGGACGCAATCAGTAAACGCTTAGTAAGCTCAAAAAGAGAATATGGTATAGACAGCGAGCAAGTAGCAAGTTCGCGCATGAACCCAACTCCGGCCTCCTCTAGCGCCGTAGTGCCGCAGCGAGCATAAGCCCGAACAAGCCCTCCCGCGCCAAGCAAAGTGCCGCCGAAATAACGAGTAGCGACACAACAGAAGTCATAAACATACTGCCGCATGAATGCTTCCAGCAACGGCATTCCCGCCGTTCCTGATGGCTCGCCATCATCACTGTATCGCGTGATATTTCCGGTTTTGAGTCGATAAGCATAGACATTATGATTAGCATCGCGGTATTTTGAACGAATAGAGCTTAAAAATGCCAGCGCGTCATCCTCGGTTGAAACAGGCGAGATGTTGCATATGAAGCGGCTTTTTTTCTCTATAAACACTGTTTCTGCCGAACTAATCGGCAGCTTGTATTGTTGCATGACCTAGTCTCCTTGCACTATGTATGAACAAGGGACAAAGGTCCCATGTTCTTGAACAACCAACATAATCTGCGGTTTTCTCGTGATTATCGTGATGATGGATATAATACTATACCAAAACTATGATTATTTCAATGTGAGGGTATCGAAAAGTTACTATTCTCGCAGGCATGTGGGCGCACAAACTCGCTTTGGAAATTGAAAAACACAGTCTCTGAGCCGCGCTGCAAGCTTGGAGCATCAGTGACAAGAAATGAGCTATAAATGAAAAAACATTTTCTATGAGGAGTTGGCAAGTTTTAGTTGACACTCCCAGCTGCCTACGCTATAATTGTTTCAAAATCTAAACGATTAGCTAAATGCGATTTCAACCCATACATAACACCGCTGATATTCTCCACCACATCTGACTGTAAGGTTGTGATTCAATGACGATTAAAGATATCGCTAGGGAAGCAGGCGTTTCAACTGCCACGGTGTCGTATGTTATTAACGGCTCAAAACATGTGATGCCCGAAAAGCGTCAGCGTATTTTGGATGTAATCGCAAAGACGAATTATCAACCAAATAGGGTAGCTAAAAGCCTCCGCACAAAGAGAACCAATATCATTGGTGTTCTTACGGAGGGAATTCTGTGTTTCCCGACAGTCGATATCATCAACGGTATATTTGAATATATCGAAAAAACAGACTATCAAATTTTGCTTAGTGACCTTAGGATGCTCGACAGCCTATTTAACCAGTATGATCAAGTCGTACATCAAAAAGACAAAATAAATAAAGCGCTTTCATTTCTGATTTTCGGCGCAAAAGTTGATGCGGTTATCTACGTAGGCATGTTCGACAGGGATGTCTCAGGCATATTAACAAATATGAATAAGCCAATTGTAATAGCATATTCAACATCGAATGATGACTATACCTGCTCAGTAACTTATGAAAACGAAAACATCTCGACAGAAATAGCGAGATATGTTATAAATAAAGGACATAAGCGCATCGCGGTAATAACCGGACTTGCTCATACAGCACCTGCACAGCAAAGATTAAAAGGCATACACAAGGCAATTAAGGAAGCTGGTCTCATTTTAGACAGTGCTTTGGTCAAAAACGGCGACTGGAAGCGTGAAAGCGGATATTCCTGCATGAAGGACTTGCTTCAACAAGAGCGAAGTGCGCTTCCAACGGCAGTTTTGGCAATGAACGATCTCATGGCAGCCGGAGCAATGGATGCGATAAAAGAAGCGAACCTCCGCGTGCCGGAGGATATATCTGTTGTTGGATTTGACAATCGAGAGGTTTCTGAGTTTGTTTACCCAAAACTAACAACAGCAGGAATTGACTTGAAAAGGCTTGGGTATTCTGCAGCGATGGTAGCAACTCAGAAAGTGAGTGGTGAAGGAGAGTTTGCGACTGAGCGGAATATTGTTATCCCGAGTAAGATGATTGTGCGAGACACCGTGGGACAAATTACAGATTAGGATGAGAGCGTTGCGAAAGTTTATTATCAATGCCGATAAGAAAGGCAGTAAGATAAATAAAAATATTTACGGTCACTTCTCAGAGCATCTTGGACGGTGTATTTATGAAGGGATTTTTGTAGGTGAGCATTCGTCAATCCCGAATGTAAAAGGTTTGCGCAAGGATGTGGTTGAGGCTCTACGGAATATAAAAGTTCCGGTACTGCGCTGGCCGGGGGGGTGTTTTGCGGATGAATACCACTGGATGGGTGGAATCGGACCAAGAGAAACCCGCAAAAAAATGATTAATAACAACTGGGGCGGCACGGTTGAGGATAATTCCTTCGGAACACATGAGTTTATGGAGCTATGCGAGCAAATCGGTTGCGCACCCTTCATATCCGGGAATGTAGGAAGCGGCACTGTTCGCGAGATGAGCGAATGGATGGAATACATGACATTTGACGGTATTTCACCGATGGCGGATCTTCGAAGAGCCAATGGCAGGGAAGAGCCATGGAAAGTTCCATACTTTGGAGTAGGGAATGAAACATGGGGTTGCGGCGGAAACATGTGTGCCGAATATTATGCCTCGATATATCGCCATTACCAAACCTTTGTGCGCGAATATGGTGATAACAAAACCGCTAAAATAGCATGTGGTCCGAATATTGACGACTATCATTGGACAGAAACTATGATGAAGCTCTGTCACAGCCGAACGCCGCATACCAACGGAGCCAACTATCGGATGGATGGTCTGTCACTTCACTACTACACATGTCCGGGTGGGCCGGAAGGCAGAGGCTCAGCCGAGTTTTTCGATGAGGAGAAGTATTTTCACACACTTAGTGATGCACTGCGCATGAATGATCTGATAATGGCGCATAGCCATATAATGGATGAGTACGACCCTGAAAAAAGAGTGGGCTTGATGGTCGATGAATGGGGAACATGGTTTGATGTAGCGGACGGAACAAACCCCGGGTTTTTGTATCAGCAAAATACAATGCGTGATGCACTCGTAGCGGGGATAACGTTGAATATTTTCAATACGCACTGTGATAGGGTGCAAATGGCAAATCTTGCTCAAACAGTGAATGTGCTGCAAGCTGTTATACTGACCGAAGGCGAGAAAATGATAAAAACTCCGACATACCACGTATTTGACCTTTATAAAAGGCATCAAGATGCACAGTTGTTGGAGGCTCATATTGAGACGAATCAAATCAGCTCGGGAAAATTTTCCGTACCCGATCTTCATATTTCCGCATCGCAGATCGGCGATGGCAAAATTTGTGCAACAATAGTAAATCTATCACCGAATAGTGACATTGAAATAAAATGTGAAGTCAAAGAGGCTGAGATAAATACTGCTACAGCGCGCGTACTTACAGGGAGAATGGATGCATATAATACATTTGGAAATCCCGGGCGCATAAAACCTCAAAATTTTCAAGAAATGGAAATAGACAAGAATGGACTGCGATTTAGCATACCTTCATGCGCAGTTATGGAACTAATTATATTTCGCTAAACGATTAGGAGTAAGAGCATGAGCAAGTACGGAATTACATTTATAGGTCATATGTGTTATGACGAGGTGACGCCATATGGCGAAGACCCTATCATTGCCCCCGGAAGCGCCGTTTTTTGCGGTGCGATGGTTACTGCAAAAATTGGTGTAAAAACCGCGGCGGTTGTAAAAATGTCGCTTGACGAAGAGTCTATAAATCAACCTATGAAAGATCTTGGGGTAGATGTTTACGTTATTCCGGCGGAATGCACAACATACTCTCGTGTGTTGCATAAATCCGAAAATGTTGACGAACGAGACATTACATTAGTAAGGACGGCAGGGCTTATAAAGATCGAAGATATTCCGGAGCTTGACTCTCGGTACTTCCATCTTGCTGGAATATCAGATTCAGAGTTTGACATGGCGCTGATTGATGGGCTTAAAGCAAGGGGATATAATCTTTCCACAGATATGCAAAGTTATGTGCGGCAGATCACCCCTATCACACATGAAATCAACTTCGGAGATGTAAAAGATAAGAAAGAGATTATCTCAAAGATGGACATGGTAAAGCTCGACATCGTAGAAGCTCGTGTATTGACCGGGACGGATAATCTTGAAGCGGCGGCGAAAATTGTTGAATCTTGGGGATGCCCGGAAATTATGATAACTCAATCAGAAGGCGTGCTGGCAAGGGTACACGGAGTAACATATTACGAAAAATTCTCAAATAACTCTGTTATCGGGCGGACAGGACGAGGTGATACCACATTTGCGGCTTATCAGAGTTGGAGGCTTGAGCATGATGTTGCGAAATCACTAAAATTCGCAGCAGCACTTGTCTCAATCAAAATGGAAACTTATGGACCTTTCCAAGGCACACTTGAAGATGTATTTGCGCGAATAAAAGAGAAACATATGTAATAAGCCATATACGAAAAATACACCAACTACAGATAAAAACTATTAGGAGATAGAATTATGTATATAGACAAGCTCAGTATAGATCCTGATTGGTGCGTTATTGAAGACAAGTTTGATATCTCCCGCGTAAAACACAATGAGTCGGTGATGGCATTAGGAACAGGGTTTTTGACCACGCGCTCAAGTTTTGACGAAGGCTTCACTAACGATGAACAGAATCTTAACTATGATCGCAAAGCGATGAATGTCTCGCTTGAGGTTATTCCAACAAAGAAAAGCCGTTGGGGAACATTCATTCCTCTAGTGCAAGGGAAACACCCTTTCTGGAACGTCGGAATGATAAATCTTCCATACATGCTTGGCTTGGAAGTCCATGCCGATGGTGAGAAATTAGATATGGAAAATGCAAGGATCACCGGTTATAAGCGATGGCTTGATATGAAAACGGCGACGTTGTATCGGACTTTTACATGGGAAACATTTGCCGGGAAAAGGCTGGACTTGTTATTTATTCGCTATATGAATCCTGACGATCGATTCGTTTGCGTCCAAGAAATATTCATCGAAGCAATTTCCGGAACTTCGGAAATCACAATAAGAAGCTATATTGATAATGACGTTCGTACAAATGGTTATGACAAATTCACGAGTCGGGCAGTAGGCTTTGCCGCAAATCACGTAATTTACTCTGATGTCACGGGAAATCTGGACGATAGGATAATTACGGTCAGCAGAGTGGTCGCCAACAAGCATGGTACACACATCCTCAATCGTGAAGAGAATCGGATTAATGACGACCTATGCTTTACCCTTTTTGAAAATGAAGAAGCGAGAGTCACTAAAGTTTCGGCACAGGCGGCGAGTGTATACTTTGACAGAGAATACTTACTGGATTATGGAATCGGAATGATTAAAGCCTCATTAGAAACAGATCCGGACGAGCTTCACGCTGCCCATATATCCCGGTGGGAAAGGAATTGGGAAAGTTCTGATATACAAATAGTTTCCGATGATTCTGAAGGGTATAATAGCCAACTAGCGACTCGCCAGTCCATCTATCACTTGCTAAGGGCTCGTTCGCCTGACCCCCGCGCTCTAAACTGCGCAAAGGGTTCCACCAGTGAAATGTACTTAGGTTCGGTTTGCTGGGATATGGAGATATTCTTCCAACCGTTTTATATATATACCCAACCGGAACTGGCAAAAATGACAGGACTCTATCGTTACAACATACTCAGTGGTGCACGAAGAAGCGCGAAATCTATGAACTACCCCGGTGCCAGATACCCTTGGCAGACAGACCGTAACGGCGATGAGGTGTGTTCGCTGTTTGAGTATGCAGATCATGAGATACACATTTCTGCCGACGTTGTAGTAGGGATTTGGCACTACTATCAAAACACTCTGGACAAAGAATTTCTCTATAATTGCGGATTGGAGATCATTCTTGAAACCTCACGGTATTGGAGCGCTAGGGCTACAAAAGTTAAGAACCGCTCAGGGTGGCATATATTCGGCGTAATGGGTCCTGATGAATACAAGCCATTCACAAATAATAATGCTTATACCAACTTTGTAGTTAGAGAAAACCTGCGCCTGGCAGAAAAAGTTGTGAACATGTGCAAGGCAGACGCACCGGAGATTTATAAGTATCTCTGTGACAAAATCAGTTTTGATGAAAGTGAGTTGATGTTATTTAACGAAATAGCCGATGGACTACCGATTCCAAAAGATGAAGAAAGAAAAATAGTTTGGCAATGCGACGATTTCGACAGTGCCTTTTGTGAAATTGACATAGAAGGTCTGTGGAAGGATAAGGACAAGCTCTTTGGGTTTTATACCACACAGGAGCTGCGATACCGTGCAAAATGTTTAAAGCAATCTGACGTCATTGCCTTGATGGGACTGTACACCGAAGCGTTTTCCAAGGAAGAAATGGCTGCGTCATTTGACTATTATAACCCATACACTATTCACGACTCGTCAAATTCAATATGTCATAATGCCATAGTGGCAGCCTGCATAGGCCGTCCGGAAACAGCCTACGAGAACTGGAAAAAATCAATGGATATTGACTTTGGACTCAGACCCAGAGCCTCGGAGGGAGTGCATTTTGCAAATGTTGGCGGTATGTGGCAAGAAGTTGTAATGGGTTTTGCAGGTCTTGTAAATGCACTGGGTGCGCAGACCCTTACATTCAACCCATGTTTGCCGGAGGAAATCAAAAGCATATCATTCCGATTGTTCTGGAAAGGGCAGAAGGTCGGAGTTACAGTAACGAAGGACATGGTTAAAGTCAAAAACATGTCAAAGAAGTACTTACATTTCATGGTCCGCGACAATGCGGCGAAAGCGTTACCCAACGAAGAAATAAGCATAAATCTTTAAAATATTTTTAGGAGGAGTATTATGAAAAAGACAGTAAAAGGCGTATTTGTTCTGGTTATTGCCCTGATTATGCTTGCAGGATTAGTAGCATGTGGTAATGGTGGAGGAGAAACAGTGGCACCCCCGCCTGATGCACCGCCCGAACAGTCACCATCCCCATCGCCTTCAGCGCCACCGGCAGTTCCGGGCGATGCCCCGGATCCGGACGCGGGAGATCAGGAAGCTGTGACGATAACCTACGCAATGTGGGGAGATGATGCGGAAGTTGCAACACTGGAAGCGACAATAGCAGTATTCAATGAAGAATTTCCATGGATTACGGTAGATATTATCCAAGTTGACCGTGGTGAATACGAGGTGTGGATGAACACCATGGCGGCAGCCGGAACATTGCCGGATACCGCGATCATGGCTGAGCCTATGGTTATTGGGTGGGCTGAAAGAGGCGCACTGCTGCCGATTGATGTTGATGCTATCATACAGGCGGTCGGCGATACTCCGCTGCCGCATCTTGGCTTCCAACATGGCGGTCAAACGCTGGCATACTCGGTATGTAATAACATAGTCAGCCTTTTCTATAATGTGGATATGTTTGAAGCAGCAGGCGTTGATGTGCCACCAAAAAGCTGGGCAACCGCTTGGACTTGGGATGAGTTTATTGATGTTGCCAAATCCCTCACAATTGACTCAGCAGGCAGAAACGCACATGATGCAGGATTCGACCGCAACAACATTGTACAGTACGGATTCAGACAATATAATGCAACATGGATGCTGGAAGCATGGGTGCGCGCAAACGGCGGTGCATGGTTTGGCGGTCCTAATGATGTCATAATAGACGGCAATGCATCTGTCGAAGCGCTGCAAATGATAGCAGATCTGCATCTTGTGCATGGTGTGATGCCGCAATTTGGCACAAACGAGGGAACGGTTGACACATGGCTTGTCGAAGACACTGCCATGGCTGTCAACGGAACATGGTCATTTGGTGTTTGGCTAGGTGGTGCAAGAGAAAATCACGGACTCAACTTTAACGTTGGAGTACTTCCGCGAATGAGTAGTCAGGGAACGATCTCAACTGCCGGTGTTAATGTTATGATGTCTGACACACAAAATCCTGAAGCCGCCAGCATATGGCTTGCATGGTATGCACAGCCTGAAAATGCTTGGGGTCTTGTTGAGAGCGGAATATGGATGCCCATATTCTCACAATGGTATCATGATGAATCTCTGATGCGTCGCTGGTCGGACAATGATTATCCTGGGCGCGAATCACGGAATTTCCCGCCATTCGACGATTATCGTTCAGCTGTAATCGAGGCGTCACTTTCTCCGGTAGTATATTCAGCAGCTTGGTATACAGTACCTAATATGGATGTTTTCCTTGATGTACTAGGTACAGTTCTTGCACCTGTTTGGAATGGCTCACAAACTGCACAGGAAGCGGTTTCGGGCGGGATGGCGGCGCTGAGGGCAGCAAACGCCAGCTAAAGCGAAATAAGCTAAATAAATCGGTTTCATCGCAAGGGTATAGGGGCGAGAATTCCCCTATACCCAGCCTCCCCAGAACCCTAACAAGAAAGGGTGTAAATTATGGTTGCGCCTGCTAAGAGATTACTCAAATATACTGCTATTATCTACCTCGTATTTGCAATAATCAGTGTCCTTGTGGGCATACTGGGTCTGACTGGCTCCGGATTCTTTGCGTCCATCAGACCTGAAGGCTTCATATTTGCACGTGCGCTTAGAACTCACGTTGCGCCTGAGAGCGCAATGCCTATTTTCCATGTTGTTTTACTGGTATTTGCCGCATATCGCTTTTACATTGGCATGATGTCCTATATAAGAAGCGATAATATAGACAAAGCGGCATTTCTTGGATTGCTGGGAAAAATTGATCTCTGGGTTGTTATATTAATTACAGCGTTTTCAGTTTTTTTTATTGATGGATTCTCCTTCATCTGGTTTGCAATTTCATCGTATGCTGCGACAATTATGCTGCTTCGCGGTTCGGCGATGAACGACTTCAGACCGGGCAAAGCAGACCGGAACGAGGCCAGAGCGGCAAAGCTTTTCTTAATTCCTGCATTTCTGGGGCTTACTCTGATTACCTACATTCCACTCGCTTCGGTATTCGGACTTTCACTGTTTGAATGGAGGATACCGGGAGCACCTACCTTTGGTGGACTTGCAAATTACATCCATTTATTCACAGAAAACTTTTTCTTCTGGACATCAATCCGTGTGACGATAATTTACGCATTTATTACTGTGGCGATTGGGATGATATACTCGATGGTGATTGCCTTGCTCCTAAATCGCAAAATGCCGGGTCGTTCTGTGTTCAGAACTATTTTTTACTTACCCTTTGTTATACCTGTCGTAGCATCTTTTACAGTCTGGCGGTTAATTTATTCTTGGCAAGGACCAATAAACAGCATAGTCAGTATGCTGGGTGGCGATAGGGCGCATTTTCTGGCTAATGATGCCACGATTATACCCTCGCTTGCGATTGTAGCTGTTTGGGCAAGCGGAAATATAATCGTTATAAAAATGGCTGGGCTTGGAAATGTGCCGAGAGTATATCAGGAAGCTGCGGAAATAGACGGAGCTAATGCATGGCATAGGTTTTGGAAAATAACGATTCCCTGTATGACGCCAATTATATTCTACAATATGCTGATGAGCTTGGTTACTCACATGCAGGTCTTTGTTCCATCGCTTATGATGTCAGCTGGCGGTTCGGCAGGGCGTGCAACAGTGCCGGAATCATATTTGTTCATGACATATACCATGTATCGAGAGGGCTTTATGAACTCTTTCATGGGTCGTGCAAATGCGATAGCTTTCATATTTTTTGTCCTTGTTGGTATTTTTACAGCAATATTATTTGCAACATCAAAATCCTGGCTCTTTTATGAAGGGGGTGGACCGCAATGACAGATGCAATTATGCATGGAAAAAGCATTCCTGTGCCCGGAAAAAGAATAATAAGAATAGCTGGTATATTGCTTATAATTTTGGCCATTTTTGCAACTGTGTTTGGTATATCCGGGCTATTAGGGGTCGATATTACAGGAACTATCTATCTTGAGGCGACAATCACCGATGCCATGTCGATTCCGGCGATGACAACAGTAATGGATCCCATAACCGGTGTTGACGCTAATGTGCCGATTTGGACTGCCGACACTTGGGATGCGCTACAATATGCCTTGAGAACGGCAAGAATCGCTGCAGCGGACGGTGTGGCGTCTCAATCAGAAATTGATATGATTTCAAATGACCTGAGAGTTGCAATCAATGCGTTGGTTCTCACGGAAGCCCATGCCGATGCGGACAGAGGAGCGTTGTTGCCGACCGGTCGGGCAATCGATACATACTTCATATTCATAATTATTTTTGCATTGTTCCAATTAACGTCAGGCTTACTTGCGACTAGATACTGCCTCAATATAAAGAAAGCACGAATGCTGGGCATATTAGGCGTTATCGGCGCCGGAATTACGCTTATTTTATTCTTTTTTACCGCAGGCGCACTTGGGTACGCTTTAGCATGGCCCATGCTGTTTGTTATATTGATTCCGTTTATACTTGTAATAGGCGCTCGAAGCAATGATCGAAGGGTTGATACGATAATATATTTCGGCATTTTGACAATTATTTCAGTTGTAGTTCTATTCCCGCTGTTTTGGATTATCAGGTCATCATTAATGACATTGACAGAGGTTGGCTCAATGGCGTTCTTCCCGAGTCGCTGGCTATTTTCAAATTATCCGCTGGCTTTGGAAAGCTTCCACTTTTTCCTTTACTTGCGCAATACATTGACCATCGCAGTCCCCGCAGTTGTGCTCGGTACAGGAACCGCAGTATTATGCGGGTACTCATTTGCACGATTGCGTTTTCGCGGGAAAAAATTCATTTTCGGACTTTGCATAGCATCGATGCTGTTGCCGCCTATGGTAACATTAATACCAATCTTTATTGTCTGGACAAGCTTTTTTGATATGGCAAACTCGTTTTGGCCCTTGATTATCCCTTGGGTTTGCGGTGGTGGAGCGTTTAATATCTTTCTTATGCGTCAGTTTATCCTGACAATTCCACGTGAACTGGATGAGGCAGCTATGATAGATGGCGCGGGTCGCCTGCGTATTTTGATAATGATAATTGTGCCTGCGATCAAGCCTGCGATAATGGTTGTAGCTATCTTCATTTTTATGCATATATGGAATGATCTTCTGACTCAGACAATATATTTATCAGATCCAAATATGGCTACAATGGCGCTTGGGCTCAGGGTTTTCTCAGGCTCTTTCGGAACAGTATGGAACTTAACCATGGTCGCCGCAGTTCTTGCGATCATACCTGGTATTATAGTGTATATTGTGGGTCAAAAGTATCTTGTCGAAGGTATTGTAATGACCGGGATGAAAAATTAACATGCGAGCAGACAGTGGTAGGAGTATAGAGAAATGAGTATTTATCTTGGGATTGAGTTGGGTTCGACAAGAATCAAGGCCGTGGCAATTGACAGTGATGGCAAGTTGCTTGCTGCCGGAGGTCATGATTGGGAAAACCGTTTTGAAAACGGAGTCTGGACATATTACTTGGACGATGTCTGGCAAGGCTTGCAAAAGAGCTTTGCCGACCTATGTGCAAACTATCACAAAAAGCATGAAATCACATTGCCTGAGCCTTCTTGCATTGGAATATCAGCGATGATGCACGGATATATTGCTTTAGATAAACACGATAACCAACTTGCTGAGTTTCGAACATGGCGAAATACAATAACGGAAAAGTCGGCAGGACTATTAACGGAAGCATTTGGGTTTAACATACCGCAGCGCTGGAGCATAGCGCACCTGCATCGAGCAATAATGGAGAAGGAAGCCCATGTAAATGACATTGCATTTTTGACAACTCTTGCCGGATATGTTCATTATAAACTGACGGGGGAGAAACTGATTGGTATTGGTGATGCCTCCGGCATGTTTCCAATCGACAGTGAGAGCAATGATTATTCGGCTGAAATGGCAGGTAAATTCGAAAATATGGTCTCGGAGCATAAGTTGCCGTGGCAATTATTAGAGATATTGCCTAAAGTTCAACTTGCAGGAGAAATTGCCGGATTCCTGACTGACGAAGGTGCGAAACTTCTTGACCCGGCAGGGCGACTCAGTTCCGGTATACCATTTTGCCCGCCGGAAGGTGATGCAGGGACGGGCATGGTTGCGACAAACGCAGTAATTCCCAATACCGGAAATATCTCTGCAGGTACATCTGTGTTTGCGATGCTTGTATTGGAGCACTCGTTATCAAAGCTGCATACCGAAATCGACATGGTGACGACACCGACCGGAAAGCCGGTAGCTATGGTACACTGCAATAACTGTACCTCGGATCTAGATGCATGGATAAACCTTTTTGATAACGTGATTACATTGATGGGATCAAAGCCCGATAAAAATGAATTATACCGCATGTTATATAATGCGGCGCTGCGGGGAGACCCGGATTGCGGTGGACTGGTATCGGTCAATTATCTATCCGGGGAGCATAATACAGGGTTCCACGAAGGACGCCCGCTTACACTGCGTACACCGGACAGCAAGTTTTCGATAGAAAATTTCGTACGCTCGCTCATTTTTGCATCAATGGCAACCCTGAGAATGGGAATGGACATCTTGACAAAAGAGGAAGGCATTGCACTCTCAAAAATCCTCGGTCACGGAGGGCTGTTTAAAACAGAGACTGTGGGGCAAAAATTGATGGCGGGAGTTCTGAATATCCCCATATCTGTGATGGAATCAGCCGGAGAAGGTGGAGCTTGGGGCATTGCGGTCCTTGCGGCATACTCAGGCAGTAAGGGAGCGGGAGAAACATTGGAAAGCTTTTTGGAGAAGAGGATATTTGCTGATTCTGATGTAATGACAATCGAACCTGATCTCAGCGATGTAAGCGGTTTTGAAGCATACCTTGAAAGGTATAAAGCAGCGCTGTTGGTTGAGCGCACAGCAGTAGATAAATTGAAGAACTATGAGTAGTTTGCCCATTTTCGGTTAAAAACTTTGAGAGGACAACACCATGCTTGAACAATTAAAAAAACAGGTACTCGTAGCTAATCTTCTTCTCCCAAAATATGGGCTCGTCACCTTCACCTGGGGGAATGTCTCAGGGATTGACCGTGAACGTGGCTTGGTTGTAATAAAACCATCCGGAGTTGAATACGATGGAATGACTGCGGAACAAATGGTTGTTGTGGAACTCGAAACCGGTAAAATCATTGAAAGCGATCTCTCCCCATCTTCAGATACTCCTACGCACCTTGAATTATATAAGGCTTTTCCTAATATAGGCGGCATAGTGCACACCCATAGTCGCTGGGCGACCATTTTTGCGCAGGCGCCTAAAGCAATACCGCCGCTAGGAACAACTCATGCAGACTATTTCTACGGTGAAATCCCCTGCACGCGAAAACTAACTCCACAGGAAATGTCGGAAAAATATGAAGAAAACACCGGGAAAATCATTGTTGAAGAGTTCGAAGACAAAAATCCCGACGCCATCCCCGCTGTTCTTATCCCAAGCCATGGACCATTTGTATGGGGGAAAGACCCCGCTGATTCCGTTCATAATGCAGTGGTTCTTGAGGAAATAGCTTTCATGGCATGGCAAAATATAGCGATGGTCAATATGCAATGGCATAACTCAGTGATTTCTCCCGATGTCAATCCCATGCAACAAATGCTTCTGGATAAACACTATCAACGCAAACATGGTCCAAACGCATATTATGGACAGAAATAGGAGGTCAAATATGACAAATATTCCCAATGTTAAATTAGGATTAATAGCTGTATCCCGCGACTGCTTCCCAATAACACTATCTCAAACACGCCGTTCGGCAGTTGCAGCGGCATATGGTGAAATATATGAGTGCAAGATTACAGTAGAAAACGAAACTGACATGCTGAAAGCTGTGGACGACGTGAGAGCCGCAGGTGTAAATGCATTAGTTGTCTACCTCGGCAATTTCGGACCAGAAACTCCGGAAACATTAATAGCAAAATATTTTGAAGGTCCTGTGATGTACGCTGCCGCAGCTGAAGACAGCGCAGAGAAGCTTATAAACGGACGTGGAGATGCATATTGCGGAATGCTTAATTGCTCATACAATCTTGGATTGCGAAACCTAAAGGCGCATATACCCGAATACCCGGTTGGAACGCCGGATAATATAGCCAAAATGATTGAAGACTTTGTTCCGGTGGCTCGGGCTATAATTGGCTTGAGCAAGCTTAAAATAATAAGCTTCGGACCGCGTCCCCAGGACTTTTTAGCATGTAATGCGCCTATAAAGCAGCTGTTCAATATTGGTGTGGAGATACAGGAAAATTCAGAACTTGATCTTCTTGTTGAATTCAATAAGCACAAAGATGATCCGCGAATTCCGGAAGTAATAGAAAATATGGAGAGTGAGCTCGGTGATGGAAACAAAATGCCGGGAGTGTTGCCAAAACTTGCACAGTATGAATTGACATTGCTTGACATCGCAGAAAAAAATAAGGGTAGCCGTGAGTTTGTTGCATTTGCAAATAAATGCTGGCCCGCGTTTCAAACAGAATTTGGATTTGTTCCGTGCTATGTAAACAGCCGCCTTGCTTCCCGAGGGATTCCCGTCTCATGCGAGGTTGATATCTATGGTGTGCTATCTGAATATATAGGCACATGCATTAGTGGCTCAGGCGTGACCTTGCTTGATATAAATAACTCCGTACCTGCAGATATGTATAAAAACGATATAGAAGGTAAGTTTGAATACGCTCACACGGACACATTTATGGGATTCCATTGCGGCAACACACCAATTTGCCGTCTTAATAAAGCCGAACTGAAATACCAACTCATCATGAAGCGATTATTGGAACCAGAGGATGAGCCTGATATCACCAGAGGAACTTTAGAAGGAGATATCGCAGCAGGACAAATAACCTTTTTTCGTATACAAGGTACTGCCGAGGGCGGCTTGACTTCCTATATAGCGCATGGGGAAGTACTGCCTGTTGCAACTAAGTCATTTGGCGGTATCGGAGTGTTTGCGATTGCCGAAATGGGCAGATTCTATCGCCATGTCCTAATTGCGGACCGCTATCCGCATCATGGAGCGGTAGCGTTTGGTCATGTCGGAAAAGCTATCTATGATGTATTTCGCTATATTGGTGTCCCAAAAATCTCGTATAACCAACCCGCAAGTATTCCTTATCCGACAGAAAACCCATTTTAGCTATGTTAAGATGTGGACTCATGTCCGCATCTGGTAAGTTGCGGCGCAGCTCGCCGCCTCCGGAGGTGTCAAATGGCAGGAATAACACTTAAAGGAATTTACAAAGTCTATCCCGGCGATGTGACGGCGGTCAATGATTTCAATATGGAAATCGAAGACAAGGAGTTTGTCATTTTGGTCGGACCCTCGGGCTGCGGAAAATCCACCACCCTCAGAATGATTGCCGGGCTTGAGGAGATAACGAAAGGCGAACTATATATAGGTGATAATTTAGTAAACGATGTTGCGCCAAAAAACCGAGACATAGCCATGGTGTTTCAAAACTATGCCCTCTATCCTCATATGTCTGTATACAAGAACATGGCGTTTGCCCTCAAGCTTCGTAAGGTTCCGAAAGATAAAATAAAAGAGCAGGTCATGGAAGTTGCAAAAATTCTTGATATTGAAGGGCTTCTTAACAGGAAACCAAAGCAACTCTCCGGAGGACAGCGACAGCGTGTAGCGCTTGGGCGTGCTATGGTTCGAAACCCGGCAGTATTTCTGCTGGATGAACCATTGTCAAACTTAGATGCAAAGCTTCGCTCGACAATGCGCGCAGAGCTGATAAAGCTTCAGAAAAAATTGCAAACAACATTTGTCTATGTCACACACGATCAAGCAGAAGCTATGACAATGGGTGACAGGATTGTTGTTATGCATAACGGACATATTCAACAGATTGACGAGCCACAGAAGCTCTACGATTATCCATGCAATTTGTTTGTTGCCGGATTTATAGGAACGCCTCCAATGAATTTTATGGATGGTTTTGTTCAAAAACGTGACAACGGTTATCAAGTCAAGGTTGGAGAGGCATTGATCCCCATATTACCTGACAGGCTCACAGATGGAAAATTGGCTAAATATGATGGTAAGGAAGTAATAATGGGGGTCAGACCTGAAGATATCCATCTGAACGTTGAATATATGAAGCATCCAGAATTTGGATCAATAAATGCAACGGTTGACCATGCCGAAATGATGGGTTCGGAAATCCTATTATATGCAACTTATGGTGAAAACAGCCTAGTGGCAAAAGTTTCTGTCAACAATAGATTAAGATCCGGCGAAACTGTTAAACTTGCCCTCGACTGTAAGAAAATACATCTGTTCGACAAAGACACCGAAGAAACAGTCATATAAATCGCTGCCATGTAGCGATGATATCGCATCAACTCATAATAATTCCGGGAGCGCAGGACGACAGTCCTGCGCTCCTAGGTAAACGCTGATTGAAGCGCAAACACATATATATTTTTGACAAGAACTATGCTATACTTATCTCGTCTTAATAAGACTGGAAAAGTATAGGGGAGTGGCAGTGATATGTCGATATTTTTTATAGTACTGATTATTTTGATTTTCTTTATCGCATTTGGGCTCAGTGTTTTCTACTTGCTTATTAAACATAAGCGAATCACATTAATAATCTGCTCAATTTTTATACTAATTGGATTTGGGATATACACTGCAAGTTATCTATCGCTTGGCGAGGGGTTTGCACATACATTTTTAGCTGCATTGCGAGGGATATTCAGTACTGCGCGTATGTTCATCATGAGTACGGATTACAGCGTAATCGAGTCCGCACAAGGAGTTCAATGGGCAATTGGGAACATAGGTGTGCAAATTCTCTTTTGGATTTCTCACGTGGCGGCGGCAATTGTAATACAGAATGCGCTGCTTTCTGTATTTGGGCGCAGGATTATAGAATTATTCCGCCTGCGCCATGGGCTGCACAAGGAAGTGTATGTCATTAAAGGCGGAGATAAAAACGCGCTTATGCTGGGGGAAGATATCGCCATCCAAAATGAGACGAAAGGCTCCAAAGCGAATTGCCTCCGTGGCGAGTTATCCACGGAAGATATTGCTATCCGAGATAAGTCGAAATATTCGGTGAACCCCGAGCGGCTCGTTCTCTTTTTAGTTGAGGAAGAAGATGATGCAAAAACGATATCCGAAAAAGCTGCTCATTTTGAAGGGATAGTAAAGACATTGAATCGGAAGAACGACATAAGATATTACTTGGACAAAGCAGGTTTGGGGAGATGGCGATTGCGTAAGAAAAAATACCATATTGTTCTGATGCCGCATAGCTCATCAGTGCCGGACGATACAGGTCTCATCGCGGAGTATGCAAAAGGAAAAGCGGAAAAAAAGAAGATATCCAAAGAAAACCTGAATATGGACCTGTATGTATTTGCCTCCTCCGAATGGGACAGGAAGCGAATTGAATCTTTAACTCAAAATGAGAAGATTACATATCCCTGTAATTTCCATATTATTAGTGAGACAGGCTTGCTGGTCGGGCAGATAATCGAAAAGTATCCGCCATTTCGCTGTAAGGGGCTTGAGTTTAAAAAAGGTGTAGCGGAACGCCATTTCAATGTAATGATTCTGGGGTTTGGAGAAATGGGGCAGCAGGCGCTTTTGCGTTTGATTATGAATGGGCAGTTTGTTACCAAGGACAAAAGCCTTATGCACGCAGTTGTTGTAGACCGCGATATTAAAAGAGAGTATTTGAGCGATCAATTCTTAAAGCGCTATCCGGCGTTAGGGCTTTGTTGTGATATAGAGTTTACGGATTTCAATGCTCGTGATTACAAACTTTGCGAACAATTGCTGACCAAAAGTAGTAACATGGACTATATTGTTGTGACATTAAGCAGCAATCAGGAGAACAAAGATGTCGCAGAAGCAATACAGCAGCATTGCAAAGAAAAAGGTCTGGATCCTCCGGTGATTGCTGTATCGGAGAAAAATGAGGGGCGGCATAGGTTGGAGTGTGATCAGCTCTTTACGTTCGGATGCCGGGAGGAAATATACAAAGATGCCATCATCATCCGGGAAGAAAAGAGCCGTATGGCAAAAGCCGTCCATAAAGTTTATGACGAAAGTCACCTATGGAATGAACTGGATTGGTTTCGACAAGAAAGCAGTCGGGCGGTGGCGGACTTTATTCCTGCTATGCTGAAATTGGCTGGTTTAAGCGAAGAGGAAGCTGAGAGCAGGAGTTCACTTACCGACGATACCGAGTTAGGGGAAGTCCTCGCAGAAGTCCTCGCTGAGACTGAGCACCTTCGCTGGAATGCATTTCACGCGGTAATGGGGTATCGTAGCATTACTAAAGATGAAATGAAACAACGATTCTGTTTTGGATCGCACGGTGGCGTGAGTAATCCTCTTGACTATGCCCGAAGAGATTCAAAAGATAGATTACACGCATGCCTTGCCCCTTGGGATAAATTGGGTGAAATCAGCGAGGCATACCGGGTGTTGGCACAGTGCTTGGCACGGTGCCCATACAAAATAGATGAGAACTGGCGGAGCAAAGCGATAAAACAGCAAGAGCATGACTTTGCGGACAATGACCGTAATATTGTTCAAAAGATACCAGAGTTCCTGCGAGCGGCGAAAGAGCGGGATGGACAGCATAAGGGCAAAAATAAACGTGACGGATGACGATAATGAGCGGTGAAAATGCGTTTGGAGGGAAATAGAATATGCCTGCAAAAAAAACGATATATCTGATTTGCAGTGAAGCGCAAAATGATCAGGGAAATCGCATACATGAATGGTTGATAGGAAGCGGTGTAGCGTCATATATAGAGGAACCGGACACAAAGGCGGTGAAAACCTATGTGTCTATAATAGATATTCCATCCGATTGCGCCATAGTTTTTATATCCGATTGTGCGACATTAGATCCAGCATGGCAGCAGGCTGTACGCGAGGTGAGCGAAGGAACACGTATGATCCCGATAGGCGGAACGGAAAATGCAAATTACGATGATCCAAATATCGTGCCTGTCCGGGTAAGCGAAATCAACTATATCCGTGTTGACGAGCACCTCGAAGTAAACCTCAGAGACGCCCTAACTATAGCACCGGATTTTTACAGCCTAAAAAATCGATTATTAATGTCAGCGGAGCTTTGGAAGCTCTCACACTGGGCAGATGAGCAATTGCTGCCGAAATTATCAGAAGTTAGACACAACGCAAAAACTGTTTATGCTCATCTTGCTCATGAAAGTGATGATTGCTTAATCAGCCAACTTCACACAATACTTGAGTTTCTTTACGCATCGCGCACCGCGTGGTGGAAACGTTTTGGAAAAGCTGTTCTCGTGAATGCAAAGCGAGCGATAAGCATCTTTATTGCTGTTGCGGTCGTTTATACAATAATTACATTTTTGCCGATTATTCGGCGTTCGGCACTTGGGGGCGTCTCATTGGAATTTGAGGCAAGACCAGAAATGACAGAACTAACAGCCTTGAGAATTTTGGAAAGTGACTTTAATCCTTTTTCACCCGAAAGTATGAACAGAACGAACTTCTCTATGCTTATGGATTTACTGGACAGACCTTGGCAGCATTCAAGGCTTAGTTACACATATAAGTGGGTTCTCAATGATGCAAAGTTATCCGGCGATACTTCTGCGGTATGGACGGCTGATGGCGGCGGATCGGTAATAAAATGGGATCGGATATCATCGCAAGTGATTGAGCGATTTCGAGTAACAGAAAGTCCCTTGTTCTTTTTTGATATCAGTGAAGACGAGACCATGATTGCAGCAGTCGGGTATGAGCGTATAATATACTTTACAAGAGATAATGGGGCTACATGGATTAGCGGCAATCTTAATCTGGAAGGCACGCGCTTCGCCGGTTTTCACGACTATAGACTTACGTTGTCGGAAGATGGGGAGTATATTGCAACACACAACAACAGGGAAATAATCATATTTGAAACGCAAGCTGTGACCGAATTAAATAGAATGGTCTTTGATCGTATACATGGAGTGTCACGTTATGGAGCGGCAGGATTCGCCGCTGTAGTAAGAGACGAGGGCGCATTTTATTACCTGACAATTAGAGAAGGCGTTATTGATTCAAAACTGCCCATGCAAGTGACGATAACAGATTTAAGCCCTATTGCCATTTCTTATGGCAGGGTGGCATTCGTTGACGAAAATAATCAAATTGCCATATGGGATGTTGAATCAGAGGATGCCGTTATTCAGACGGGGATTTTCTTGCGAATCCCTATGGCATTGACCTTTGTAAACGAATATACGATCGCTTATAACGACAGGCATGTTGGGACACGTCTGATAGATTTTATTTTGGGGATAGAGCTTGGTGTAGTATTGCCGAGCACGCCAACCCTTGAGGCATTAATTGCAGCGGAGAATCAACTTGTGGCGCGTGGCAGATATGGTGTTACTTCACAAGATGTGACCGAACTGTTGCCGCTTCGCTCCATAGAGGGAATCAATATTGTTAACAAATTTACCCCCCCGGGCTATTTGGATGAAGACGGCGCTTTGAGGGGTGTACGCGGAGATGGTATTGTAAGGGGTGTGGGTTTTGCAGATGACAATATTGTAGTCGCTATATGGGATAATGTAGATGGGATTGTTGATGGGTACAGACTGGCACAGATACATGGAACTCCGACAATTGTGGGAATTTTGGACTATGGTGATTCAATTTTTGTTGGAACTTCAAACGGAGTGTTCTATGAGAGGGCATATGTACAAGATGGAACGAGTTTTCTTTTATCGATGAGAAGAATCCCCACGCGCTCTGCAATTGTAGCAGTATATCAGACGGAAAATGAGTATTACTTGCTGGATGAAATAGGACTCTATTGGTTTTCTCGTTTGGGATACCGAATCCGATACAGGGATGATATGTATGATGCTGTGAGGGATCGGCTGCGTGTAGCCTTTAGTGATGATCTGTTTGACGCTGTGTCGCGTGAGGTAGTTGAACTTGTAGGGGTTAGCTTTATTCCGGGTTCTGATGGAAGGATGTGGGAATAGTGGCGCATTTATTTGTTTCGTATAAACGAGAAAATGAGGAGATCGTTTCTGCTGTTGCGTCGCGTTTAAAAGAAAGCGGTCATGAAATTTGGCAGGACACATCAGGAAAAAGCGCAGGTATTCCTTTTTCGACAAAATGGTTCGAGGTCATACAGGATGCAATTTTCACAGCAGAGGGTGCAATTATTTTCAAAACATCTGAGTGGGAAAAGTCGGAACCATGTAAAAAAGAATATGCAATGATTCAGGCACGGAAACTCAAGCATATCATCATTGAAACAGAGCATATTGATGTCGAGGCAATTGACGGTATTGTGGAGCAAATCGAAAGCTGGTACAGAAACGAGATCAAAACCTATGATAAAGATATTACATCTTTACTCACTCAGGTTTATCACTTCATGCAAAATCCCAAAGCACACATTGTATATCCGGAAAGAGAAGTTCTTCGTAAGTATAAGGGACTTGCGTGGGAAAATGGCTTTTTTTCCACGATTCCGGCATCTTATGATGAATTAAAAAAGCACGAAGCGTCACCGGAGGCAGAGTTCTTTAGCTTGGGCACCGGTGTTCGTCTCTTTCTACGCAAAGCATCGCGGAGACAATTTCGGAAGCGATTCATATTGGTTGGACTTACGCTTTCGGCTATAGCGGCAATCATAACGGCAGTCGTTGGTGCAATGACGCTGATAACAATTATCTCCATGAATGCGGAACTGTCTCAACAGAGGGCGGTCATACGTCAAATAAGGGATGTGGCTGAACACTCACCTGTTGAAGCGATTCGATTTTTGCGTAATGAAGCACTTTTCGAAGGAAAAGATCTGTTTGTATCGCGTTCTATGTTCTTTTTGGACCTGCTAAATCGGGAGTATCCGGCAGAGATTCACCCCGAAGGAAGCGAGGCCGCTCTGCGATATGCAGAGTTACCACCATTGATTCAAAGTGCGCGATATCGTGTACAGCTTTCCGGGAACTCCGGTATCGTTACCATTGCGTCAAATAATGAAGATTTATCATGGCAATTTATCCTTGATGAAAGACCTTATGGATACGCATGGAATGAAGACGGCAGCCTTCTGGCTGTTTGGGCAAATAATAGGGTTTATGTTTACGATGCAACTTTGCGAGGGCAGCCTTATGCACTTTGGGGCAATTCTGGAACGATTGTAGATGTTAGATGGAAGAACAATCGTATAGCTGCTGTCACTGAATCTGGAAATGTAGTAATATGGGAAAATCCGATTTTGCCAGTAACTCAACAAGACAATATATGGAGCGGCAGGATTATTCTTAATGGGTACAAACCGGTTGCGTTGTACGTAAATAATAACGAGCTGGTTAAGCACTCTTCGGAAGGGATGTCTCGAACTTACTTGGACATAGGTTTTGATATTGATAAATTCTTTATAGCGGTTTCTGAGGATGGAAACTTGGCGGCGGTTAGCTATACCGGCAATTATGGTACAGACTATATTATGACAATCGATTTAGAGGAAATGCGCATTTTGCGGCATTATCCGACCAATGCTTCCATCAGGGATTTAGTTTTTGACGGAAATCAACGCATCATTGCAGCATGTTTCTTCATGGAAGGGGTGTTGGCGCTGAATTTAGAGAGTGGTGAACTTCGTTTCTCTGCGCCAAGTGAATCTCAGTATTTTGCTATTGCGCCATATCGGGACGGATGGTTGGTTAGTTCGGTCGATGGAGGTTTACATAGATATGATGCAAATTTAAACCTCATGGCTATAAGCTATCCTCGCTTTTTCAGTGCTCCGCGGATGATTGCAATATCTGAAGAGTTTGGCTATGCCTTCTTTGCCTTGCATGGGGGGAACAATCTTTTCAACATCGGCAAGCTTAACCTTGAAACAGGAGCACGAAGTATTTTTCCACTACCAAATGACGATACGACGGCTTCTGTCACTGCAGTAACGGTTTCTGACGGTGGAAATTTTGTCGCACTCGGGCATCCGAACGGACGCATTACCGTGTGGGATGTTTTTGGACTGAACTTGCTTCAAATCCTTGACACGGTTCGTGAACCTGTATATGAACTACGGTTCAGTGCTGATAATCAGAGACTATATAGTTTAGGCGAATCAGGCACGTTATACACTCAAGAGCTTACAACACTCATGCCTGTGCGCACAGAAGCAGATGCGCTGAATTTTATTAACACATTGACGAGCAAAGCCGATGCATTGCTTCACAGACTTTACGAAATGGGTCTTCAATAAAAAGACAGTGAGAGAACAGAAACATAAAGGAGCAGCTCATGTATACACCAGAACCCGTTGACACAAGCCATATCCAACCAAATGCTGACATCTTGGAACTCTGCGAGGTTTTAGCAAAGAATACTCATGATGTTTGGGCGATAGGGCGAATCACCGAGGGTTGGGTCTATGGAGAAACTAGGGATGATAAACTAAAACACCATCCCTGCTTGGTCCCTTATGATGATTTGCCGGAAAGCGAGAAAGCATACGACCGAGCAACAGCAATGGAAACACTCAAGCTGATCATCCATCTTGGGTTTGATATCCAAAAGAAAGATATCGACTAATTACCCCATATGAAACCCGATTTGCGTTTTCCAAAAACAAGTGCGTCAGACTGAGAAATATGGTATACTGCCATTTGAAACAATATATGTTGGAGGATGTAAACATGAGTTTACAACAATCTTCAAATAAAAATCAGAATGCAAAAAATAAAGGAATGCAATTAAGCTCTTATTTTCGCACGCGGGTTGCTGCCCTTATTATGACCTTAATAGTTATGGGAGGGCAAACGTGGATAGCCTATGCTATGAATATCACCTTTGTTTGGGTGTTGCCAATTATTTCCGGAGTAATGCTTACATCCTCAATACTGGCTTATTCGGGCAGCCATACCAAACCCTCACGACCGGCACGCGCATTGTCGATAGCGGTTGTTATTGTGTTGCCGCTGATCAACTTGCTCTGTATGGCGTGGTTTATCTATGACATGTTTAATCCGGATACCGTTACGATTGCACACCAGTTGTTATTGGTAGCGTTTGCCTTGTGGGTTGTAAATATTGGCGTATTTGCCTTAGCTTATTGGGAACTTGATACGGGTGGACCCGAGATTCGCGCACTGGGATTGCCAACAGTATTTCGTAATAAGAACTATCCGGATTTTGTGTTTCCGCAGCAAACGTCAAGTGATCCACAGTTTACTCCAGAAAATTGGACTCCTGGCTTCTTGGATTATCTTTATATGTCAATTACAACAGCAACTTCATTTACTCCTGCTTCTGTGAATCTTTATACTCATATGGCAAAAATGATGGCGGGAACAGAGGCATTGGTGAGCTTGTTTATTCTTGGTTTGATTGTTGCTCGTGCGATGTCGTTGTAGTCGGATAGCATTGATTAATGATACATAGGCAGTATCCCCCTTCTGAATTTGGTCGTCAGATTTAGAAGGGGGATATATTTTTTACCCTTTTGGGTGTAGCGAGGACTGCAGCTAGGGCTATACTTATAAAGTGTAACGATCTTTTGACAACTTTGGCTTATTGTATCTATTTGTTTGAAAGTGGAGCATCAGTAGCAGATGCAATCTTTCAGCGTATGGAAAAATTTTGATGGAAATACACCATAAATTTATGTGCGGCGAAATATCTCAAAATGCCACATAAACTATATTATAAGGAGTGAAAATCATGACTGGCAAAAAAAGGATTTTGGCGCTGTGCTTGGTATTTATAATGATCATCAGCGCATTGCCAACGATGGTGTTGGCAGCCGAGGAAAGCGAAACAATTTATAAAACTGACCAATTTGTGGAAATTTATGAAACATGGGATCAAGAGGAAGCAACCGAATATGATGACGTGCTTTGGGGAGAGATCGCGGAAATGGACGCGAGTGAGAATGATGCTCTTGAAGAAACGGAAATGGACGCGAGTGAGCATGATACACTTGAAGAAACGGAAATAGAAGAAAGTGAATATGATACGCATGAAGAAGCGGATGAAGATGCCACGGTGAAAGATGCACTTGTGAAGGAAAAACTTGCAGATGCAGCGATTACGTCAATGTTTTATGAGACAGTATATACTTGGGATGAGCTGTACACTGCGGTTAGCGCAGCACCCATAAATGAACCGGTCACGATTGCGATAGGGGAAAGCTTTAGCTCATATGATGCAGATATGTCTGATGCAATTGTAGTTCCATATGGCAGTATAATCACGTTGATGAGTGATATACCGGGAGAAGTGCGTGTGATCACGCAGAGTGTTGCGTATGAGAGGCACTTTATTGTTGGGGGCATGTTGACTTTGGGCAGAGACATTACTTTGTATGGTGAAATGGAAGATGGCTTGGGTCTGAGTGAGACAGAGCTTTGGCGCGGTGGTGTGCATGTTGATAATGGTGGTGAATTTACACTCAATGGCGGTGCTATAAGCAATAACGGTGCCCCTAATGGCGGTGGGGTTTTTATTGCCAGAGACGGTTTGTTTACTCTAATTGATGGTGTTATCAAAAATAACACCGCGAATAACGGTGGTGGTGGTGTGTTTATAAGCCGTGGTGAATTTATAATGTTAGGCGGTGCTATTATTAACAATACCGCTGGTATGCGTTTGGGAGACGTGTATCACTGGCTTGACTTCGCAATCGGATATGGTGGCGGTGTGGCTGTGGTCGATAGCGTGTTTACGATGCATGATGGCATAATTAGTGGAAACTCTGCATATGGAAATACTGGAAGTCAGTGGCAAAACTATGGTGGTGGTGGTGTGTATGTCACAAGCGAGAAGGATTTGCAAAACACAAATACTGCTTATTTCACGATGAATGGGGGCATCATTAGCGATAATTATGCATTTGGCAGCGGTGGCGGTGTGGGTGCTGTATATGCTTACTTTATTATGAATAATGGAAACATCAGCAATAATACTGCCGGTAAAGAGGGTGGTGGTGTATACATATGGAGCCACGGTGATGAGAAGAATCCATACAGCTTTGAATGGGATCTTACCCACGCTGGATTTACGATGTACGATGGGATAATTAGTGGTAACACAGTCAGTGGTGAAGGCACCTCGGGTGACTGGAGTGAAGATTCTTGGGGCAGTGGTGGCGGCGGTGGTGGTGTACTTGCAAGCAGAACGCTTACGGTGATGCTTGGTGGTACCATACATGGAAACACAGCATACACTTGGGGCGGTGGCGTATATGTGTGGTGCGGTATATTTCAAATGCATGATGGTACAATCAGTGGGAACATGACCGGAGAGCACTACTTTGGCGGTGGTGTATACGTAACCAGAGAAGCGTTGTTTGTTATGCACAATGGAGTCATTCGTGACAACACAGCCGGCCTCGGTGGCGGTGGTGGGGTGGCAGTGCATGATGGCAGGTTGATATCGGAGTGTATATGTGGTGGTGAAGATGGTGTGGCTTGTGAATCGGTGGGTGCCGCTTTTCGTGGATTCACGATGTATGGAGGTACTATCAGTGGCAACCGATCAGGAATGTTCGGCGGTGGTGGTGTGCATGTGATCAGTAGTGTACATGCGTCTGAATGGGGGCGTGCGAGTCAGCCCATGCCCTATGAATTTGCGATGTATGGCGGCACTATCCGTGACAATATAACAACAGGTCCCGGCGGCGGTGTGCACACGACATTCAGTGAATTTACAATGCACGGAGGAACAATAAGTGGCAACCGCTCAGGTCCGCTCGGCGGTGGTGGTGTTGCCGTGATCGGAAACAGTGCTTATCTTAAAGATCGTATAAACTTTGTAGAAGTGCCATCCGGCGGGTTTACAATGCATAGCGGAGCTATCAGCAATAATACATCCATGGGTCCCGGTGGTGGTGTGTATGCGCTCACCGAGGAAGTCACGATGTATGACGGAGAAATTAGCGGAAACACAGCGGGATTGCGCGGTGGCGGCGGTGTGTATATGCTCGGTGGAAGATGGAGGATTTTGGATAGCAGCCATTGGATTGAAGTAGATGGCGATTGGGTAATAGCCCCACGCGAAATAGTGTTCAACGGTACATTTAAGATGCTTGGTGGTATGATTCGCGGCAATAATACAACAACTGGCATAAGGTTGGGCGCTGAAAACAATGGTACACGATTGCAAACCGATGCATTAAAAGCTATGCTAAGGACCCCATTCAACTGGTTCTTTGATCCGGCATTTATGCTAGTAAGCGATGTGATGAATAGCAACATGGCAGGACCGATGAATGGCGGAGGTGGTGTACATGTTTCTGAAGGTGCATTTTCAATGATCGGTGGCGCAATCATCCGTGACAATGTTGCAGACAACGGTGGTGGTCTTTTCGTTTCGCATGATATCTTAGCGCCTATAACGACAGTCCCTCGTGTTACCATAGATCATAGTTCTGTATTTCAAGGCAATCAGGCGCGCAGTGGTATGCATGTTGACGATGTACTTGCCGCAGCAAATCCGCAAGTCGCCCCTAGTGTTGTAACCGTAAATGAATGGACGGAAATATATGAGGGCATCGTGACCGTTCACAAGAACAGCCATGCATTTACTAACGATGATATAAACACAAGCAATCCAATTCGGACTTTTCTGGTGACGTTTGATGTGCGATGTGGTGAAGGCGAGACTATGGGTGAAACCTTCGGTATGCTTGGGAGTACAGTGATCACCAGCGGTACACGTGTGCCTGCGGGGACGCAAATTAAATTGACTGCAAGACCTGCTGCTGACTATGCGCTTGAGGATTGGTTTGTAAATGACATTGAGTGGGAGGAGAAGGATGCAGTTTTGGTTTTGACGATACAAGAGAATGTTCATGTGGAGGTTTGCTTTGTATCAGACAAGACTCCGCCGGTAGACCCGCCGGTAGATCCGCCGGTAGACCCGCCGGTAGACCCGCCGGTAGACCCGCCGGTAGATCCGCCGGTAGACCCGCCGGTAGATCCGCCGACAGAGCCACCATCACCTGACCAGCCCATTCAAACATCATTGGATAAAACGCCAACTTCGGAAGTGCAATCGTTGCACGAAGATAATCACAATGCATATTTGATTGGATTTGAAGATGGCACAGTAAGACCTCAGGACAGTGTCACAAGAGCTCAGGTTGCGACGATATTCTTCCGTCTTATGTCCGATGATGACAGAGCGACTTTCTGGCGACAGGAGAATCCTTACCCCGATGTGGCATTAGCGCAATGGTTTAATAATGCAATATCTACGACAACTAATATGGATATGTTCGTTGGCATGCCTGATGGAACATTCCAGCCAAATCGTGCAATTACTAGAGCAGAGCTTGCCACAGTTATTGCCAGAATGATGGGTGCTACATACAGTGGAGAGATGTTGTTTAATGACATCGAAGGGCATTGGGCGCAAGATTATATCAATGCTACTGCACAGTCCGGATGGACTTTAGGGTTTGAGGGTTTAGGTGGTAAGTTCCTTCCGGATCAGCCTATTACCAGAGCAGAGGCAGCGGCTATAATCAACCGTGCATTGGGGCGATTGCCGCAAGGACCGGAAGATTTACTCCCGGAAATGCGCACTTGGGTTGATAATGCAAATCCGGACGCATGGTACTATCTGTACATTCAAGAAGCGACAAATTCGCACTATTATATGTCGGTTGAGGATGGTGTCCATGAGTGTTGGGTAGAGCTGATTTCGCCTGAGCGACCGTGGGTCTTGCTGGAGCTGCCGACGTCTAATCCTTGGGATATCTTGCTAAACTAAGCTATAGTTTTCTAGGCAGAAAAATAAATTGCTTAATAGCTTGAAAATATGCCCGCCGTCTCACGAAGAGAACGTGCGGGCATAATGCTATTTCACCTTGTGATGCTTGCCGTTCTGGTAGCACCATCCCAATTTACAGTCCCGCCAAAGGCTTCAGCAATGAACCGCAGCGGAGCTAATGTGTGTCCATTAATGATGACCCCGGGGAGGTCGATCCTCACCACCTGACCATTGACCGTTGGCGAAGTGCATCCGATGGTCATGACGACTAATGTATCATCTTTCGATGCCGTAACAGTTTGTGTTGCGGCATTCCAACTAACTGTTGCACCAAACTCCTCGAATATTGCCCTAAGCGGAACCATTACTCTGTTGTTTATAGATCTGGGCGGCACATCAAAGGACAACATTTCCTCATCAAGAAAAACATCAACGCCAAAAATCCTTCGATAAGTTTCACCCGCTAAGTCTTGCCAAACTCGCTCAATCACGCGGGAATCGAGATATCGACCATAGAATTCTTCAAACAAAACAATTCCTTCATTATGCATTGCAGTTGCAATTTCGACACCAACAAATCGCCAATGCCAAGGCTCGAAGATGTACCCATGGATATGCCTATATTTATTTGGATAGCGAAGAATGAAACCAAAATTGTGAGCATTTTCCAAAAGCCAAGCATACTCTCTCGTGTTTTGGAATCTTGCCTGAGTCATAAATTCAAAACCTGACCTATGTAGGATGTCCATTGCGAGTCCTAGTTGATGCTCAGAATGACCGGGTCTTGCAAATTGTCTGTCTGCTGAAGCCAAGCCAAATCTGCCTACGGCTCTGCTATGTGTGCCAGCCTGTGTCTGATATGAGCGGAAAGTAGCGATGACCTGCAGTCTTAGTCCGGCATCTCTCATGGCAGTCCTCAGCATTCGGAAATTTTCCGAAGCCTCTTTACGCATGAAATGTCCGGTTCCAATATCAACTAAATCGCCGGGTCTCCATCCTGTAGGCAAACGAAAGTTCTTATTGACCAGTGAATGAACCTCATAAGGGTTCCGCACGGTCTCAATATGCCTATAAAATCCGAGGTCAATATTCACATTTACATATGCAATTATCGTTCCAAAGGGTATATCCGGGTTTCTTGATTGAAACGCTATGTACCTTCGGGCGTTCTCTTCTAAAAAATGCGGATACAGTCCAAGGGCAGAGGCAGAGGACATCATGTCATGATAGGATTCAAAGTCAAGCCCGGCAACATCAAGAAACTCAGACAAGCTTAAATGCGGCGCATCAACAACTCCGGTTGCGCTTACATTCATGGATGCATGGATTACTAATAAGCAAACCATTGTCAAGATTAGGAGCAATTTTACTCTACAACGAATCATAATTCATTCTATTCTCCGATTTAATTTTCTATTCATCAGCGTTTACCTTCCTTGCGGAAATAGCAAAGCTTGTCCTCGCAAGAGGCACAGTTAAGATTGTCGTTTTTCTCACTTAAAAAATATTGAGGATTTTTGCGCATAGCCAGTTCCCAGATAACCACAACCAAAGATGAAAGCACCACTAGGCTCGCGGAAAAGAAGTTCGGAAAAAGAATGAGCGGTGCACACATCATAAAATAATCCCAATTATAGATACGACAAGTAACACAGCATTGATTATGCATAAACAGTGTCTGAAATGGGCAAAAGAACAAAATAAAGCACAAATCAGTCACGGAATAAATCAGCATTAATATCAGAATAGTGGCGGGGGATAATATGCCAGTTAAGCGCATGGTTATGAGCAAGCCTGCGCTAATTACAAACCAGCCAATCGCGCATAATGCCGCACCTCTGTGCAATTGCGGTTTTGTGCAAGGTGCATTTTTACTATGGTTCAAACTTTGAGCAGTACGGTAGGAACATTTATAGTGTTTACGAGCGCCAACAGCTATATGCTTATTTGGGAAAATCCGAAAGAGCATGTTGACAACAAGTGTAGCCCAAACTATCCACAGAAAAACACTGCTAAAGCCTAGGCTAAAAAGTGATGTAAAATTCAACAAATCACGGCATGTGAAATATATAATCAGCGCTGCTGTCAAAAGCGCGGCATGAAACAGCAATTTAATGACATGGCGCTTTACCATTTTACTAATCAAGAATCCCTCCAAGCCAATAAAAATGCTAAAATCATGGATAAGACCATGATCTTACTTATTATGCCTAACCAAGCGCATTTTATCAAGAAAAATTTTTGTCTTCAAAAACAAAAAACAGGAGTTTTAAACGTGTAAATTTATGCTATACTATGTGAGGATGCAAGACTTCTGACTTACTTTAAACAACTATATGGGAGAATGAGCATGGAAAAATGGTGGAAAGAGCGAGTTGTTTATCAAATATATCCGCGCAGTTTTCAGGATACAAACGGAGATGGTATCGGGGATATCCCGGGAATAATCTCTCGTCTTGACGAGTTAAAGGAACTTGGTGTCGGCATAATTTGGTTATCTCCGGTATATAAATCTCCGGGCGCTGATAACGGCTATGATATCAGTGATTACTACGATATTAACCCGCGGTTCGGGACAATGGCTGACATGGATGAGCTATTTGTGCAAGCGGGTGAGCGAGATATAAAAATAGTAATGGATCTAGTAATTAACCACACATCTGATGAGCACGAATGGTTTAAAAAAAGCAGAGAACCGGACAGCCTCTACCGCGACTACTATATATGGAGACCCGGCAAACCCGGCGGCAAACCGCCCAATAACTGGACAAGTTTTTTTCAGGGCAGCACTTGGGAATTTGACCCGAAAAGCGGTGAATATTACCTGCATCTTTTTGATAAGAAGCAACCCGACCTGAACTATCGTAATCCGAAAGTCATTGATGAAGTTAAAAACATCATGCGCTTTTGGCTGAACAGGGGAGCGGCAGGATTTCGCTGTGATGCAATAAATCTCATATATAAAACATCGCTGGACGATGGAAATTGGAGCCCTGTAGTAAGAGGGCTGGAGCACTACAAATCACAGAACGGTGCGCACAGAATCCTTAAAGAGCTGCGCAGTGATGTGCTTGATAATTACGACTGTTTTACCGTTGGGGAGTCGCATTTTGTGGACCTTGTCGATGCAAAGCTATTATGCGACCAAAGCCGCAGGGAGCTTGACATGCTCTTTTATTTCGAGCATCTGGAGGTAGACCGCAGGATCACGAAATATATTTCGAAGAAATTCAAAGCAGATAAATTGCTTAACGTTTTGACAAAATGGCAGCAGGGGCTTGAATGGAATGCGGTGTACCTCGAAAACCACAATAAACCTCGTATTGTTTCACATTATGGCGACGACTCAAGAGAGTGTTGGGAGCGAAGCGCAAAACTTCTTGCGACCATGCTCTTTACATTACGCGGAACTCCATTTATCTATCAGGGGCAGGAAATTGGTATGACAAATTTTGATTTCACAAGCCTGGATGAACTCGATGATATTGAAAGCCACAATGTTGATAAGCTACTTAAAAAGTTTTGTGTACCTTCTAGCCTGCGGTGGCGCTGGATCAAAGAATCCTCACGCGACAATGCGCGAACTCCGATGCAATGGAATTCGGGAGAGGGGGCGGGCTTTACACGAGGTAAACCATGGCTTGGGATTAATTCTAACTATAAAAAAATAAACTATGCCAATCAGCAATTGAAGGAAGGTTCAGTGCTGAACTACTACAAAAAAATGATTGCACTGCGGGCAGCAAGCGAAACACTCAAGTATGGAGAGTTTGCACCCGCATATTCACATAGGGATGTAATTGCCTACACACGCACGATGGGTGCAGAGCAATATGTTATTATTTTGAATTTCTCGATGAATACCGAAGAAGTTCCACTTGATGCGATAGTGGAAAGTGCTTCTGATGGTTCGCTGCCAAAAGCGAAAATAATAATGTCAAATACTGATCGTACATCCTACGATGATATACTCTCCCCATGGGAAGCAATAGTATTCGCGTTTTACAAATAATGGAGGCACAACATGATAGAATTTTCCGACAATGTATTCAGACTGGCGACCGCAAAAACCAGCTACTGGTTCCGAATCACCCAGTTCGGACACCTTGAGCAGATATATTATGGAAAGCTTCTGGCAGATGATCAACCGATCGATCCGCTCGTGGTAAAACGGACCGCCCGGATTGGCGACTGCGTTATGTACGACCCCGGAGATAGCACATATTGTCTGGATACCCTCTGCCTTGAATGGTCGGACATCGGGCAAGGCGACTATCGAAATATACCTGCAGAAATAAAAATGCCTGATGGGACGTTTACAACAGACTTTGTATATAAAAACCACCGCATTGCAAAAGGGAATGTACAACCGCAAACACTTCCTTCCTCCTATGGTGAACAGGGCGATTGCGAAACGCTGGAAATAGTAATGTATGACATCAGTAATGATGTAAGACTCTTGCTTTACTATACCGTTTATGAAAAAACGAACATTATAACAAGGCGAACAGTGCTTCAAAACTTCAATGAAAACCCGCTTGTGATCAGAAAACTTATGAGCATGTCGATTGATTTAATGAATGATGGATGCAGACTTGTGACATTCGATGGTGGGTGGATCAAGGAAGCGAATAAGCACGAGCGGGAGTTGGTTTGCGGTATACAAGTTAATTCATCAACGACTGGATCGAGCAGCAATCGTCATAATCCTGGCTTTTTGATTGCCACGCGTGATGCGACGGAGTCGAAAGGAAATGTTTATGGATTTAACCTAGTATACAGTGGAAATCACTATAGCGCAGCGGAATTATCTAACCACGATATCGTCCGCATTCAAGCAGGAATCAACCCGCATTGCTTTGAGTGGAAACTTGAGAAAAACGAAAGTTTTGAGACACCTGAGGCACTTATGAGCTACTCATGCGAAGGGTTCAATGGCCTGTCGCACAATTTTCACGACTTCATTAATGACCATGTTGTGAGGGGAGATTGGAAGAGGAAAGAGCGCCCTATAGTTCTCAATAACTGGGAAGCATATTTCTTCAACTTTAACAGAGAAAAGCTGCTTAATCTTGCAAAACGCGCAAAGAAAGTTGGCGTCGAAATGTTTGTTCTCGATGACGGCTGGTTTGGGGAGCGCAATAACGATAAAGCTGGTTTGGGTGACTATAACGTAAATAAGAAAAAATTGCCCCAAGGTCTCGAGGATTTTTCAAAACGCATACATGGTATGGGGATGAAATTTGGGCTATGGTTTGAGCCAGAAATGGTCAATGAGGACAGCGAGCTATTTAGGGCGCATCCGGAATATGCCTTAAAAACCCCAAATAAAAAAGCAGCGCTCGGACGCAATCAGTTGGTTTTGGATCTCTGCAACCCCGAAGTTCGCGATTACATCGTTGAAAATGTCACGCGGATTTTAGACGCCTGCGATATCGATTATGTGAAATGGGACTGTAATCGCCACATCAGCGATGCTTGTTCCTGCGCACTTGCTGATCAAGGGAAGTTTTTCCACACCTATGTAATGGGTCTTTATGAGGTTCTGGACAGGGTGTTCACTCCTCGACCGCACATACTTTTTGAAAGCTGTGCAAGCGGAGGCAATAGATTTGATGTCGGAATGCTCTGCTATTCGCCGCAGATTTGGACATCCGATGATACCGATCCGATAGAGAGACTGAAAATTCAAGGTGGTCTCTCATATCTTTATCCGCTATCGACGATGGGGGCGCATGTCTCAGTATCGCCGAATCAACAGACCCTTCGCGATACTCCGCTTGCAACAAGATTCAATGTTGCCGCATTCGGGTGCTTGGGATATGAGTTGGATTTGAAATATATGTCTCGTGAGGAATTGAGTGAAGTAAAAGCGCAAATCGAGTTTTACAAGATGCATCGTCAAATTTTTCAATACGGAGAATTCTATCGTGGGGAGCACTTTAAAGATAATAAAGTTGTTTGGCACTGTGTGATAAGAGAACAGTCCCCCTGTCTAACTGCTGCCATCACAGGGTTTTTCCAAGCCCAAGCAACCGCAAGTGAAGGCTTTGACCAGCTGCGGCTGATGGGACTTGAGCACGGCAAGAAATATACAGTGACAACACGCCCGCAACGGCTGTTCATTAAGCGTTTCGGCGGACTTGCTAAAAACATTGTGCCGCTACCGCTTGCCCCGGAAGGCGCTATATTGCGCGTGATCAATAAATACTGTTCCATAGACGACTGTGTTGAAACGCACACAGCTTATGGTGAAACATTGATGAATGGGATTATGCTCAACAATCAGTACATGGGGACAGGCATCAACGACCAAACCCGCTTGCTTGGAGATTTTGGATCGAATCTTTATGTAACTAAAGAGATAAGCGCTGACAGAGCGAGGATGGAGATTAATGGAAGAAACTACTGAGGATAGCAACGATCGTGTGTAATATGATGAAAGAGTGGGCTGCCTTGTAGCGCAGCCCACTCTGGTGAGATAATAGAGTTGTTTTGCAATCAAGCCCTACGACAGCCAGAGCCTACTCTCCAAAGCGGAAAGTTCCTCGGAAAGCTCTGTTGGCAGTTTATCGCCAAACTTTGCATAAAACTCTTTGATTGGCGGAAGAACCTCTTTCCAATAGACGCTGCCTACGGATAGGATCGCTCTAAGCGCTTCGACATTGAACTTTCTGTCAGGATTGATATAGTATTCGATTTCATCAATGTCTATGTCCCTTGAGCGCGGAGTATATCCGATAGCTGTCTCTCTGGCGTCCACGTCACCCTTACAACGTCTTATAATCCAATCGATAACACGGAAATTCTCGCCATATCCCGGCCAGATGAAGCTGCCGCTGTCATCAAGGCGGAACCAGTTGACATTGAAGATCAACGGCGGATTTTTCAGTTTTTTACCAATTTCGAGCCAATGCTTCCAGTAATCACCCATGTTATAACCACAGAATGGGAGCATCGCAAATGGGTCGCGACGAACAACGCCTGTAGCGCCTGTTGCGGCTGCCGTTGTTTCCGAAGCCATGATTGAACCGACGAACACACCATGCTGCCAGTCTCTTGATTGATAAACAAGCGGCGCGACCTTGGCGCGGCGACCACCGAAGATTATTGCGGAGATGGGAACACCCTTGGGGTCTTCCCAGTTTGATGCTATACAGGGGCAATTTTTTGCCGGCGCTGTGAAGCGTGAATTAGGATGAGCACCGGGTTCGCCCGAGGCAGGATCCCAAGGATTACCTTTCCAGTCAAGCGCACCTTGAGGGGGATTGTTATCAAGCCCCTCCCACCAAACGGTATTATCCTTGGTGAGAACAACATTTGTAAAGATAGTGTCTTTCATTGTTGTCGCGACCGCATTCGGATTTGATTTCAAATTTGTTCCGGGTGCCACTCCGAAGAAGCCATTTTCAGGATTTATAGCCCATAAGCGACCGTCCTCACCCACGCGCAGCCAAGCAATGTCATCACCAACAGTCCAGACTTTATAACCTTTTTTCTGATATAGCTCGGGAGGGATGAGCATAGCCAGATTAGTCTTTCCGCATGCCGATGGAAACGCACCGGCGATGTATGATACTTCACCCTGTGGGTTTTCAATGCCTAAAATGAGCATATGTTCTGCAAGCCATCCCTCTTGTCTGCCTTGATAAGAGGCCATGCGCAGAGCAAAACATTTTTTTCCGAGCAGTACATTGCCGCCGTAGCCTGAATTCATGCTCCAAATTGCATTGTCTTCTGGGAAGTGTAATATGTAGCGTTTTTGCGCGTCAAGCGCACATTTGCTGTGCATACCACGGACGAAATCATCTGAGTCGCCAAGCATTTCCAACACGCGAGTTCCTATGCGAGTCATTATGTCCATGTTAAGAACCACATAGATAGAATCTGTCAGCTCAATTCCGACCTTGGCAAATGGAGAGCCGATTGGTCCCATAGAAAATGGGATGACGTACATCGTGCGACCTTTCATGGAATCGCGGAAAATATCGGTCGCCATAGCATAAGCGTCAGCAGGTGCCATCCAGTTATTTGTCGGACCGGCGTCAGCTTCGTTTTTGCAACAAATAAAAGTTCTGTCTTCGACACGCGCAACATCGTCTATTGCCGAGCGGTGATAATAGCAGCCGGGGAGTTTTTCCTGGTCAAGCTTTATGAGCTCGCCTGTTGAGCAGGCTTCTTTACGCAATGCTTCAAGTTGATCGTTACCTCCATCGATCCAAACAATTTTGTCAGGATTCGCCAGAGCTTTCATTTCGTTCACGAAATCCAATACCATCTTGTTCGTTGTTAGTGACATTAGTAGGAACCCCCATTATTATTAATCATTGTATCATACTACTAAAAAACAATAATGCAACAGTGGAAAATCGGTGAAATTGCATGAAAAAAGAGGCGGGCTTAGTTGAAAATGAAAGAAAACCGAACGCATAATTCAGAACGAACAAAAACATTGACGATTTTCTATATCCGCAAATATTATTTTGCAAGAGTGAAGTTGCAAATGATTCAAAAAATGCTAAAAAGACCGTCTCAAGTATTGTGATATTTTTATAAAAAATGTGAAGATTTTACCAATTTGAAATGAATCAAGTATAAAACAGGTAGAAACTCTATCTTTGTTCGCGCTTTAATAACGAAATTGAATACAGGTATATGTAATATCTTGTTGACAAATGACTGCACACATCATTATACTTGTTATGAAATCGATTGAAAAGCGTTGGGGCTGTGGAGAAAATAACTCATGACAGTCTCCCAAGTTTGCGTTAAATGCGTTAAAGGGGAAGATAACATGGATTTCAAATTTACACCGGAAGAACAAGACGTTGTTGACATGCTTCGTGAATTTTGCATTAAGGAAGTAGGTCCCATAGCCGCAGAAATCGACGAATCAGAAAGATTTCCTGAGGAAACTGTGAGAAAACTTGCTGAAATGGGAATGATGGGACTCCCATTCCCTGAGGAGTATGGAGGCGCGGGGCTTAGCTATGTCACATATATTGCCGCCTGTGAGGAGCTTGCCAGATACTGTGCCAGCACGAGCGTAATTCTTTCTGCGCATTGCTCATTATGCTGTTGGCCAATCAATGAATTTGGTACGGACGAGCAGAAGAAAAAATACCTAGAACCTCTGACCACCGGGGAGAAGCTCGGCGCATTCGGGCTTACCGAACCCAGTGCAGGGACGGACGCCGCAATGCAGAAGACCATCGCAATTGACAAGGGTGATCACTGGCTTGTAAATGGATCAAAAATATTTATCACAAATGCCGGACATGCGGACACAATTGTGATTTTTGCCATGACCGACAAAGAGCTGGGGAACAAAGGTATCACAGCCTTTATAGTGGAGAAGGATTATCCCGGATTCAGTTTGGGGACGAAAGAGAAAAAGTTTGGCATTCGTGCCTCGTCCACCTGCGAGTTGATTTTTGAGGATATGAAAGTTCCGAAAGAAAATATACTGGGTGAACTTAATAAAGGGTTTAAGATTGCAATGGCGACGCTTGACGGCGGGCGCATAGGCATCGCGGCGCAGGCACTGGGCATTGCGGAGAGCGCAGTCGATGAGTGTGTTAAATATGTCAAACAACGCATCCAGTTCGGGCGTCCGATCAGCAAGTTTCAAAACACACAGTTTGAGCTTGCGGACATGCAAACAAAGGTTGAAGCGTCACGTCTATTGATTTACCGTGCGGCACAGGCAAAGCAGGATAAGGAACCTTATTCGCATCTTGCTGCACAGGCAAAGCTTTTTGCGGCAGAAACAGCAAGTGATGTTACTCGTCGATGCCTTCAACTGGTTGGTGGATATGGATATACACGTGAATACCCATTTGAGCGTTATATGCGAGACGCGAAAATCACTGAAATATATGAGGGCACAAACGAAGTGCAGAAGATGGTGATTTCCAGCGTAATGGGAGTAAATTAGGAAGAAGGAGATTATGAAGAGTAAAGTAAGAACACTAAAAGATGCAATGGACATGATCCACGAAGGACAGACTATAATGATCAGCGGGTTTCTATTTGCCGGCACGCCTGAGGTATTGATTGATGGGCTTGTTGAAAAAAATGTTAAGAATTTATCGCTCATCACAAATGATACTTGCACACCTGAGTATGGTATAGGTAAGTTAATCGTAAATAAGCAGGTAAAGAAAGTCGTTTCGACGCATATAGGTATGAATAGGGAGACAGGACGTCAGATGACAGCGGGTGAAATCGAAGTCGAACTGGTTCCCCAAGGGACACTGGCGGAACGGCTGAGGGCAGCGGGTGCGGGCTTGGGAGGTTTCCTGACGCCCACAGGAGTTGGAACTGTCGTTGAGGAAGGCAAGCAGAAGATAACCATTGATGGTAAAGACTATTTGCTTGAGCTGCCGCTCAGAGCGGATATCGCTTTAATAAAAGCGTGGAAAGCTGATACATATGGCAACCTGACATATAGGCGGGCGGCAAGGAATTTCAACCCGCTTATGGCGATGGCTGCGGATTTTGTTATTGTTGCGGCTGAAGAAATAGTCGAAGTCGGGGATATCGGGCCGGATATGGTATTTACTCCCGGCGTGATGGTCGATATGATAGTTCAGGCATAGGGGGCGGTATAATGGATAAACGTGAAATGATAGCAAAGAGGATTGCGGGATTTTTCAAAGACGGCGATCTTGGAAATCTTGGTATAGGTCTGCCTACACTGGTGGGTAATTACATCCCGTCGGATATTAACGTTATGCTTCATTCTGAGAATGGGTTTATAGGGTTGGGACCGACACCAACACCCGAGCAGGAAGATAAAGATACTCTTAATGCCGGTGGTCATAAAGTTACGATTGTGCCGGGTGGATCTTGTTTCGACAGTGCGTTCAGCTTCGTTCTCGCTCGTGGCGGACATGTTGATATAACTGTTCTTGGAGCGTTAGAGGTTGACGAAAAGGGAGATCTGGCAAACTGGATGATTCCGGGGAAGCTGGTGCCTGGTATGGGTGGTGCGATGGATCTTGCTGCGGGTGCTAAGAATGTGATTATTGCAATGGAGCACACAACTAAAGATGGTGAACCCAGAATACGGAAGGATTGTACACTGCCTTTGACTGCAGTCGGTGTTGTCAAACATATAGTTACGGAACTCGGTGTGATGGATGTGACTCCGGAGGGGATAGTTCTTCGTGAACTCGCGCCCGGTGTGACTGTTGATGAGATAAAATCAAAGACCGAGGCTAATCTTATAGTTCCGGACGAAGTTGGTTGTATGGTTTAACCAATTAACATAATCTGGGAGCTGCTTAATTTGTGCTATTTGCAGGGGGTCAGGAAGACCCCCTTTGGCGTTATACGTATAATTAATTACTAAATATGCAAAATACTGAATATATAGCAAATAATGCCTTAATATAGCGTGACAAATTAGTATTTTTATTATATATACAATTTACAATGTTTGGGGTATAATACCAAAAAAAACTATCAAAATACTTTTTTTAATACAATGTAGGAGGGATATAATGAGTGCGTTCGGATACTCAATGCCAAGCTATTTCCAAAAAATGCCTGGAATAGGTGCGGCTATCGAAGAGCTCAATGTTGAAAATGAGGCAGAGCTAAAAAAAATTGAAGAGGATATTCAAAATGAAGTGGCGGCGATTCTAGCATCCGGTCGCAGTGATGAGTCGCTCAACGAAGCTGGGCAAATGACGGCGTTGCAGCGTCTTGAAGTGCTAGTTGATCCGGGATCTTGGTGTCCGCTAAACAGTCTGTACAACCCGATGGAAAACCCGGACGGAAGTACAGGCGTTATCACAGGTCTTGGAAAGATCCGTGACAAATGGGCAGTGATCATAGCGTCGGACAATAAGAAACTTGCCGGGGCATGGGTTGCGGGTCAAGCATTGAAATTGACACGTGCCACCGACATGGCAAAGCAGCTTAATGTTCCGCTGGTGTATGTTCTCAACTGCAGCGGTGTTAAGATGGACGAGCAGGAGAAAGTGTATGCGGGACGTATCACAGGTGGCACGCCGTTTTATCGTCACTCGGAATTAATGCAGCTCGGTATTCCAATCATATGTGGTATTTATGGCACAAACCCGGCGGGAGGCGGTTACCATGCGATCAGCCCAACCATCCTTCTGGCACACGAAAAAGCCAACATGGCAGTTGGCGGTGCTGGTATAGTCAGCGGCATGAACCCCAAGGGATATGTTGATGATGAAGCCGCTCAGGCACTTATCGAAGCCACTAAAAATGCAAAAAGGGAAGATCCACCCGGATCGGTTTCCGTGCATTTTGGAGTAACAGGATTTTTCCGCGAAGTGTATAGCGGTGAAGAAGGTGTTTTAGAGGCAATCAAGAAATACATGGATGCGGTCCCGGCATACAATGAAAACTTCTTCCGTGTTGACGAGCCTGCAGAGCCGGTATTCCCGGCTGAAGATTTGTACACACATGTTCCCGCGAACCAACGCCGCGCTTATGACATCCACAAGGTTCTGGCATGTATATTCGACAACAGCGAGTTTATGGAGTTTAAAAAAGGCTATGGTCCGGAAATCGTTTGCGGTTTGGCAAAGGTAAATGGGCTTCTTTGCGGCGTGGTTTCAAACTTCCAAGGTATGATCCCGAACTATCCGGAATATCTTGAAAACAGCGTGGGTGTAGGCGGTAAGCTCTATCGTCAGGGGCTCATGAAGATGAACGAGTTTGTTACCCTTTGTGAGCGCGACAGTATTCCTGTAGTTTGGTTCCAGGATACATCCGGCATTGACGTCGGTGATCCCGCAGAGATGTCGGAGCTTCTGGGTCTGGGTCAATCATTGATATTCAGTATCCAAAAAGCAAAAATTCCACAGATGGAAATTACCCTTCGCAAAGGTACGGCGGCTGCGCACTATGTTATGGGCGGACCGCAGGGGACAGACAGAAATGTGTTCAGTCTTGGTACGGCAACGACTGAGATTTACGTCATGCACGGTGAGACAGCAGCGGCGGCAATGTATGCTCGCAGGCTTGTAAAGGATCAAGATGCCGGTAAGGATATCAAACCTGTAATCGACAAGATGAATAAGCTTATACAAAGCTATACAGACAATTCACGCCCGGGCGCATGTGCAAAGCAAGGGTTGGTTGACGAAATAGTCAAATTTACAGAGCTTCGTAAGTATATCTGTGCGTTCGTAGGTGCGGCTTATCAGAATCCCGAAGCAATCTGTGCATTCCACCAGATGCTCACCCCGCGCGTGATTCGTGAGTGGGACTATTTGAACGGTTAAGTATTAAGCATTTCGCATTATGAATTGAAATATCGTGGGGTGATCAACATTTTAAGAAAAAGAGTAAACGCCGGTCAACCGCTGGTTGAGGGCAAAAAACTAAATATTATGGACACAATTCTTCGTGATGCCCACCAATCACAAGCGGCGACGAGGATGCGTCTTGAGGACATGCTACCGGCATGTGAGATTCTCGACTCTGTCGGGTATTGGTCGCTGGAGTGCTGGGGCGGAGCGACATTTGATGCGTGCATACGTTTTCTTAATGAAGATCCATGGGAGCGCTTGCGGGAGCTTCGCAAGGCTCTTCCGAATACAAAGCTTCAGATGTTGTTTCGTGGGCAAAATATTTTGGGATATCGTCACTATGGTGACGATGTTGTGGATAAGTTCTGCAAAAAATCTATTGAAAACGGCATAGATGTAGTGCGTATTTTTGACGCACTTAATGATGTGCGCAACCTTGAAAAAGCAATGCGCAGTGTTAAGGAGCATGGAGGGATTTGTGAGCCTGCAATGTCCTTTACAGTGAGTCCTGTACACAATGAACAATACTGGGTTGATTTAGCGATGCGTCTTGAAGACATGGGCGCCGACATAATCGGGATCAAGGATATGGCAAACTTGATGCTGCCATTTGATACTGCGAATCTTATAAAGAAACTGAAAAAGCGAGTTAAAGTGCCGCTCCATCTGCACACGCACAATACAGCAGGCACGGGCGATATGAACTACCTGCTTGCAGCGCTGGAGGGTGTTGACATTGTTGACTGCTCACTGTCGCCGCTGGCTAATGGGACAGCACAGCCGACGACGGAATCTCTGGTTGCATCATTAAAAGGTCATGAGCGTGATACAGGTCTTGACCTTGAAAAGTTGAGCAAGGCGGCCGAGCATTTCCGCGGAGTAGCTGATAGGTTGTCCGCTGAAGGTTTCCGTGATCCGCGTGTGTTGCAAGTTGATACAAACACATTAATCTACCAAGTTCCCGGCGGCATGATTTCAAATCTTATTTCACAACTCAAAGAGATGAACGCCGAGGATAAATATTATGACGTGCTTGCGGAGGTGCCGCGTGTACGTGAGGAAGCTGGTTATCCACCTCTTGTTACGCCGACAAGTCAGATAGTTGGTTCGCAAGCTGTTATGAACATAGTCGGAGGAGAGCGTTACAAGATGGTAACGAAGGAATTCCGGGCAATGATGCGTGGTGAGTATGGTACGCTGCCTGCTCCCGTGAATGAAGAAATGCGAAAAAAATGTATAGGCAGCGATGAGGTTATCACCTGCCGCCCCGCTGATTTGATACCCGAAGAGTTTGATAAGCTCAAGGAAGAAATCGGAGATCTCGCCCAAAGCGAAGAAGATGTTCTTACATATGCACTTTTTCCGCAGGTTGCAAAGACCTTCTTCGAGTACAGGCGAAAAAAAGAACTCGGTCTTGAGGATGAAGAGCTTGTCGCAGCGATCACAGCGGCGATAGCAGCATATTCCGGCGGCACAAGAGTTGTGCATCCACTGATTCGAAACATTAGCGAAAGTGTAAAAACAGGCTCTGGACTCGCGGCAACAAATCCGCTGGTCCGCAATTGCGGATAGCGAAGAGATGCAGGGGCGGACGTTATTCGCCCACCGCGTTGTTTGCTCCGATTAAACATTAATAATTAATTATTATACTGGAGGATGGAAACAATAATGAAAAATTATAAAGTCACAGTCAACGGTACAACATATGAAGTAGACGTTGAAGAAATCGGCGGTGCGCCCGCAGTTCAAGAAGTCAAAATGGTTGCACCGGCAGCGGCAGTTAAACCGACTCCCGCACCAAAGCCTGCACCGGCTCCTGCGCCAAAAAAAGAAGCAGTGGCAGCACCGGCAGGCGGTGCGGTGGAGCAGGTGCTTGCGCCGCTTCCAGGAGTTGTCCTATCCGTCAATGTTAAACCCGGTGAGCAAGTAAAGGTGAATCAAGTGCTTTTGATCTTTGAGGCAATGAAGATGGAAAATGAAATCGTTGCATCACGCGCCGGGACTGTCAAAGAAGTTTTTGTTGTAAAGGGTGACATGCTGGAAAGTGGCAAACCTGTTGTTTCATTAGCGTAATTAGGGAGGAAAATTAATAATGTATTTTGCATATTCAGAAGACCAGGAAATGATTGCCGAGATGGCAAGAGACTTCGCGAAGAAGGAAATCGCACCATATATCGAAGAGGATGAAGAAAACCATCATTACCGCCGCGAGATACTTTCTCAGTTGGGTGAGCTTGGGCTCCTTGGGTTCTCTATCCCCGAAGAGTATGGCGGAAATGGTCTCGGCTGGATGGAAGGTGTTGCAGCTCTTTATGAGATAGCAAAAGTTCACACATCATGGAGATTGAGCATCAGCGGCAACGTTTGGGGTCCGGCGATGACGATTTTGCATCATGGTACAGAAGAGCAGAAGCAAAAGTACATTCCCGGTCTTTGCAGCGGCGAATATGTCGGAAGCTTTGCGATTACCGAAGCAAACTCCGGATCAGACGTCGGAAGTATGAAAATGACAGCAAAAGACTGTGGCGATCACTGGCTTCTCAACGGCTCAAAAATGTGGATATCCGGCGGTCATACTGCTGATATCATGCTCATTTTTGCAAAAACCGACCCATCGGCAGGTGCAAAAGGAATCTCCTGCTTTGTCGTTGATTTCAACGAAACAACAGAAGGTGTTGAAAGAATACCGATCCACAAGAAGGTCGGAATGTGGCCTGCTCCGACATCGGAAATAGTTTTTGAGGATGCAAAAATCCCGAAAGAAAACCTTATTGGTGTAGAAAACAAAGGATTCCAGCTCTGCATGTGGATGCTCAACAATACGCGCATGGGTTGTGCAACAGGTGCGGCAGCTTTGTCAGCGGCATGTCTTGAGGGTAGTGTGCAATATGCTAACGAGCGTTCACAATTTGGACAACCGATCGGCAAATTCCAGATGATCCAGCAGCAAATCGCTGAAATGAAGCTTGAAGATGACGCCGCGAAATATCTTGTGTTCAGAGCGGCATGGTTGAAAGAAAATGGATTGCCGAGCCAACAGGAAACTTCTATGGCAAAGGTCTTTGCATGTAATGCAGCGGTCCATGCAGCAAATGTTGCTATGAAGATTTATGGTTCATACGGTTATTCCGATGAATATCCCTGCGGCAGATGGCTTCGCGATGCAAAACAGTTTGAAACCCTCGAAGGCACATCAAATATCCATATGGGTATAATTGCAGGTATTGAGCTAGGTTATACAGCGAACAGATAGCCGATTCGATACTATAAAATCCTATATCAGTCATTGCGGGCTTGTCCCGCAATCCCCTGAACGTGTCCGTGCGGGATTGCGGATCGAGGCTGCAATGGCTGATTGGTCGATTATTAATGCAAATCGTGGGAGGATTTAATAAAAATGAATGTAACTTATGAAACCAATGGCAATATAGCAATACTCACAATTAACAGACCGGATGCACTTAATGCACTTAATCTGGATGTGCTAGATGAGCTTGATATTGCTATTGAACGCGCTGAAAAGGAAGAGGACGTCTATGTCGTGGTAATTACCGGTGCAGGACGTGCATTTGTAGCCGGTGCAGACATAGCACAAATGAAAGACCTGACAGCAGACGAAGCTCGTGCGTTTAGCGAAGTCGGGAATAATGTGTTTTCAAAGATTGAATCACTTAAAAAACCGGTCATCGCGGCTGTAAATGGATTTGCCCTAGGCGGTGGTTGCGAGCTTGCATCTGCGTGCGATATAAGAATTGCCGGAGAGAAAGCCAAATTCGGTCAGCCAGAAGTTGGGTTGGGGATTACTCCCGGTTTTGGTGGAACACAGCGCTTGCCAAGGATAGTGGGTCTGTCAAAAGCAAAGGAGCTCATCTTTACGGCGCAAGTTATTGACGCGCAAGAGGCGCTTAGGATAGGGCTTGTCAGCGCGGTTGTGCCGGGAGAGGAACTAATGGACGCGGCGCTGGAGATGGCAGGCAAAATTGCAGCAAATGCGCAGATTGCCGTGAGACAGAGTAAAGCTGCTGTAAACAGGGGGATGCAATGTGATATAGAGACGGCATTGGCATTTGAAGCTCAGGCATTCGGTCTTTGTTTTTCAACGGAAGATCAAACGGATGCCATGACAGCATTCATAAACAAGGAAAAAATAACCGGGTTTAAAAATAAATAAGGCTTATTTTATTCTAAAATTGCGATACAGTATGGATAAATTCAAAAAGAAAGGAAACGCTTATGAAAAAAATCAGCATAATTGGTGCGGGAACAATGGGAACAGATATAGCACAGGTATTTGCAAAGAAGGGCTTTGAGGTTGTTGTCCGTGATATGACAGATGAAATTATCGGAAAATCATCGGCAAAGCTGCATAAGACCCTAGCACGTCTTGTTGAGAAAGGGAAGCTGACTGACGAGGCAAAGCTTGACATGCTGGGGGTCATCAAGTTTTCAACAGATTTGGGTGATTCTGCTGACGCTGACCTTGTAATTGAAGCGATAGTAGAAAATGCGGAAATAAAAAAGGAGCTTTTCAGAACACTTGACGGATTGTGCAAACCGGAAGCTATTTTCGCCACAAATACATCATCTATCTCAATAACCGAGCTTGCCGGAGCGATAGGACGCAAGGATAAGTTTATTGGTATGCATTTCTTTAACCCTGCATCGATCATGAAGCTGATCGAAATTATTAGGGGTATTGAGACATCCGACGAAACCTTCCAAAAGATAAAGGAACTATCAATCGAAATAGGCAAGGAACCGGTTGAGGTTAAAGACAGCCCCGGATTTATTGTAAATAAGGTTCTGATCCCGATGATCAATGAGGCAGCATGCGTATTGATGGAAGGTGTTGCAAGCGCCGAAGATATTGACAAGGCAATGTGTCTCGGAGCAAATCACCCGATGGGACCGCTTGCACTTGCAGATCTTATAGGTAATGATACAGTGCTCAATATCATGAATGTTCTCCACACAGAGACAGGTGATCCCAAGTATAGACCTTGCATTTTGCTCAAAAACATGGTCAGAGGCGGACTGCTCGGAAGAAAAACCGGCAGAGGCTTCTTCACTTATTAATTAACACGGAGGAACAGGAATGTTTTTTAACGAAGACCATTATGATATCCGCGAACTGGCTAAAGAGTTTGCTGAGAAGGAACTCGCGCCTATCGCAAACGAGATAGACCATAATGACGAAGTCCCGCAAGCTATTTATGACAGAATGGCACAAATGGGCTTTTTTGGCCTGAAAATACCCAAGGAATACGGCGGAGAAGGTCTGGATGTACGCTCATATGTATCCGTAATGGAAGAGATATGTAAAAAGAGCATTACATGCAGTCTTACATTTTCCTCGGCAAATTCGCTTTCAACCGCGCCGATTTTGCTGGCAGGTACCGAGGAGCAGAAGCAAAAATATGTTCCCGGTATTGCGAGCGGTAAAGAATTTATGGCATTCGGACTTACCGAGCCGGGTGCCGGCAGTGACGCGGGTGCAATGACAACCAAGGCTGTTGAAGATGGTGACTATTATATTCTTAATGGTCGCAAAACCTTCATCACCGGCGCACCATTTGCGAAGAACACCGTTATTTTTGCAAAGACAAATCCTGACAAAGGACCTAAGGGAATAACAACATTTATCGTAGATATGAATCTTCCAGGTGTTTCCATCGGTAAACATGAGGAAAAAATGGGGCTGCGCGGCGTTGCAACAAGTGATGTTGTGCTCGAAGATGTCAGAGTGCATAAGAGCGAAATCCTAGGGGAAATAGACAGAGGTTTCACCACAGCGATGAAAACTCTAGCCATAGGACGTATCGGGGTTTCATGTCAGGGAATCGGCGTTGCGCAGGGAGCTATGGAAGAGGCTGTTAAGCACATAAAGGAACGTAAGCAGTTTGGCAAGTATCTTGCTGAATTCCAAGCTTTGCAGTTCATGATTGCAGATATGGAAACGCAAATCAATGCTGCAAAGTTGCTGGTATATAATGCTGCGTATAAAATGGACATGGGCGAAGATGTAACAAAGGATTCTTCAATGGCAAAATACTTCGCTACAGAGATGGCGCTTGATGTTGTAAGCAAGGCGCTGCAGCTTCATGGCGGATATGGATATTCCAAGGAATATCCAATAGAGCGTATGTATCGCGATGCTCGTGTGTTGACAATATTTGAAGGCACATCGCAAGTCCAGCAGATGGTTATAGCCGGTCAAGTTCTTAACCCTGAGAGGATGAAGAGGGAAGCGCCTGTGAAGGCGCAGGATGCACCTGTGAAACCTGAATCCTCGAAAACTGAAGCTCCAAAACCTGCTCCTGCGAAACCTGCTGCAGCACCTGCGGCTTCTGTGGTGAAGCCCGTCACAGCAAAAGCTGCGGCGGCTCCGGCGAGTCCTCAAGCAGCAGCACAGGGTGGTGCGGGAATGAACATACTTGTATGTGTCAAACAGGTTCCAAATACAGAAGAACTTAAAGTTGATGCAGGTGCCGGGACATCGAATCTTGACTCAATATCCAAAGTTTTAAGCACATTTGACGCCTGTGCATTAGAGACTGCAATCAGGATGAAAGACGCTAACCCAGCAGTCAAAATTGTTGCGGTAACAATAGGTCCGGATAAAGCGAAAGATGTACTTAAAGCGTGTGTTGCGGTTGGCGCTGATAAGGCGTATCATGTTAATGATGCTGCATTTGCTGAGCTTGATTCATTGGCTACAAGTTATGTTTTATCTTTGGCTGTACGCAAGATTGAAGAAGCTGAAGGCATAAAATTTGATCTCGTTTTTCTGGGTCGTCAAGCTAATGATACCGATGCCGGTCTAGTTGGAGCGGAGCTCTCGGAGCATCTTGATTATCCGCTGCTTTCCTATGCCCGGGAAGTATCTGTTGTTGATGGCAAGATTCGCGCAACCCGCGAAACAGAGGACGGATTTATCGTTATGGATGCACAGTTGCCTGCTGTTTTGACTGTGACGAAAACAGAATATGATCTTCGTTTTCCGTCTGTCAAATCAAAGATGGCTGCAAATCGTGCAGAGATTCCTGTGTTTGTGGTAGCCGATTTCGGAGATGAGGGTTCATCGATTTGGCAAGCGGCGAAAACGGTCAAGACATACATACCCGAGCGTAAAACCGGCGGGATAAAGATAGAAGAAGAAACCGGCGAGCTTTCCGCCGAGAAACTGACGGCTTTGTTAAGTGAAGCCGGCATCATATAAGGGGGGAAAGACAATGTGTGATTGTAAGAATGTTTTTGTATTCGTCGAAGTTTTTGGCGGCAAGGCAAAGAATGTTGGATTGGAGATAATTGGTCCTGCTAGAAAAATTGCCGAAGCAAAAGGGGAAAAGGTTATTGCAGTGGTTGTCGGGAACGATGTTTCTGATGCATGTGCTGCGGCGGCGGCATATGGAGCAGATGATATAGTAACGGTTACAGGGGAGGCATATGCTGATTATTCTCTGGAAGGGTATACGTATGCTCTTAATCAATTAGTCGACAAATACAAACCTGCAGTGCTCCTGCTTGGTGCAACGAGCAATGGGCGTGAGCTTGCGGCGCGTTTAGCGGCACGTTTGAAAACATTTTGTGCGGCTGATTGTACCGGCATGGATATAGGTGATGGTGGAGCTGTAACTTGGACGCGCCCTGTTTATTCGGGACGTTATCTGAGTGTGCTTGAATCTCCTGAGGCTTGTCCGCAGATTGTTACTATCCGTCCCGGTATATTCAAGCGCGGTGAACCAGCGGAAGATGCTGTTGTTGAAGTTGTTAACGAAGATATTCCTCTTCCGGCAGATGTAGTTCGGACCACTATTGTGGAGAAAGTAGCCGATTCAGGTGAAGGTTCGGTTAAACTTGAGGATGCAGAGGTTATTGTTTCAGGCGGACGCGGCGTTGGAAAGCCTGAGCATTTCAGTTTTCTCAAGGAGCTTGCCGACTTGCTGGGCGGCGTAGTTGGCGCATCTCGTGCCGCTGTTGACGCTGGTTGGATCCACCATGGTCATCAAGTAGGGCAGACAGGTAAGACAGTTGGACCTAAGCTATACGTTGCCTGCGGGATTTCCGGCGCTATCCAGCATCTTGCGGGAATGACCGGCTCGGATGTAGTTATCGCAATAAACAGGGATGGCGATGCTCCGATATTTGAAATCGCAGACTACGGTGTGGTAGGCGATCTCAAGGAAGTTGTTCCGGCGATTACGGAAGCAATAAAGAAATTGAAGGCGTAAGTAGGTAGCATTTTTCATTGTGGGTTTTTGGTAGCCCATGAGTGGGGTAACTATAATAAATAATTGGCGGGGGTTTTTGCCCCCGCCAATTGCTATCTCTATGGTTAGTTTATTGACTATGCTATTGCGGTAATGAACCTGCGAAGCATGGCCGCCGTTTGCGCCCTTGTTGCATTTTCAAGCGGGGCAAAACGATTACCGGTGGTTCCACCAATAATGCCAGCTTCAACGGCGTCTCTCACTGCATCACGAGCGTATCCCGCAATCATGTGATTATCAGCGAAAGGCGAATACGTTGTTACCGTTGGGAAATTGACGCCGATATGATCAGCATATCGCATGAGTATAACGGCGAGATCCTGGCGTGTGATATTGGCATTGGGGGCGAACCTGCCGCCGCCGATACCGCTGACAATATTATTTTCGGCCGCCCAAATAATCGCGGTTGTGAACCATTGACCTGCAGGAACATCGTTAAATGGTATCACAGTACTTGAGGGAGCGGGAGTGCCCTCTCGTCTGTGTAAAATGGTTACGATCATTGCGCGATTCAGATTTAAGTTGGGACTGAAAACCATGGGATTTAAAGCTGTTGGTCCCATAAGATTGTTGGAATATGCAAAAACCACATCATCATAAAACCACTGCCCTGCGTTAACATCGGCAAAGGGGTTAGGAACAGATGGGTGGGCAGGTGGTTGAGGAGGCTGTGGTGGTGAGTCGGCTCCTCTGGTTGATCCGACAACAAAATGGAATGGGGTTAACGGAGATGTCGGAGTAAAGGTGACTGTGCGGTTAGTTGCATGGTGTGAACTAACTTGGGTTTCAAGAGTGCCATTATCGAACAAACGCCATACCGAAACCGGAAGAGGACCAGTATAAGGGATTGTAACGGTTACAGTTCCATCGATGTGGCTTATAGTTTGCCCCAATGAAGTTAATCTGACATTGTATACAGTATCATTATATTCAAGTGCTTGTTGTTGTACGGTCGAAAGGGACCCGCGGGCGACAATATGCATTGCCACAGAAACATTTGTTCCTGTAGCTTGTACTACGACAGAAGATACAGCCAGTCTGTTAAAGCTGACTGAGCCATCTCTGGTTCTGAATTCAATGCTAAAATTAGCATTGGCAAACTGATCAAGCGCCGTTCTCGGCAGAATGATAGTTTGGACATTATTCAGACGCGTGATATCGAAAACTGCAATGCTGCCGGTAGAGGCATTTATAATTTCAGTAATTTTTTCATGCGGAAGCTCCAGTGTGACATTTCCGGCTGATTGGAAGTGATGAACTGAGACTTGATTTCGGTATCCGGAGGTGACGCCAAAGCCTGGCTCAAATATAGCTTTGATAGAGACGGAGGTTGAGGGCATTACGAAAGTTGTGCTGGCTGCATCGGGATTGTTTATAACAATATTTCCGGAAAGTACTTCCCAACGGACGAATCTGTATCCGGTCACCGCTGTTGCGTTTAGCTCCACAGTAGTTCCTGCCATTGCTGCTGATACATTCGATGTAGCGCTACCCCATGCGTTTTCATTGCGGGTTACGGTGATAGGCAGCCCGGATGTGTCAAATACAGCTCTGACTTCGACTGGTGCTGCGGGCATAATAAACGAAACGGTGGTTGCGGAACCGTCGATCGTAAAGCCACCCTGAATAACTTCCCAACGAAGCAGGGACGCGCCAGTATTCGGAACAGCAGTCAAAGTTACCGTTGCTCCCGCCGGAGCTGAGGCAACACTAGCACTTGTTGTACCAGCCCCAACACCAACGACTGTGACCGGGAATGTTGCGGCGGCAGGTGTGTATGCAGCAACATTACTAAATGGGGATACTGAGAAGGTTGACGGATTTACAGCTCTGATGGAGATGTCATATGATTGTCCGCCCGGCAAACCAAGCTGAGAAAGATCGAAAGAGCCTGTGTCGGGAACTGTCCGGGAAAATGTGCTATTTACGTAGATCCTTATTAGCATACCTGAAGGTCTGATGCCTTGCTGTGTCCACGAAAGGATCGTGCCACCGGCATTTGAGATCACCTGCACAAGATTATTGTCCGTGCGTACATTCACTGTGACCGGTAAACTTGGCGGGGAGAATAAGTCGCCAGCTATGGTGCGCGTGAAGACATTTGCCATAAAAGTTGGTAAATCACGCTGTCCCCAGTCAAATTGCAACGAGGCGAAACCGGGAAGCGTAATCAAGGAGACTGAGCGTTGAATGCTGTCAGGGGAAGTCCAAAGTACAGTCGCGCCGCTCTGGATTTCGTGCCTGATGTTAAGATCACCCAACACAGCAGGAAGCCATGAAAATTCCCCGCGAGATGCGTCGTATAAGAATTGAGTGGGTGCCGGAAGTGTTGAAGCCTCGGTGAAATCCGGCGCGATGGCAAAAATCGAGAACGTCATAATCAGGCATAGTAGAAAAGCTGTGATTCTTTTTGCGTTTGTTTTACGCTTGGTCATTTGAACATCCCTCCAAAATACATTTCCTCAATGGTGTTGTTTTTCTGCTTCTGTTTATGTTTCTGTTGCAAGGTTCGTATTTTATGCTATATTTCTTCACCCCTTAGTTTATATTGTTACGGTGGTGTTGTCAACTAAATGTAGTAAAAAAACATAGCATTTCTTTGATATAGTGGTTACATGTTGTGGAAAGATTGAAAGTGTCCAAAATTAAGCCATAAGCCATTGCGACCTCCAAGCTGTAATCACACGAAAAAGATGTTCGTGTGATTGCAGCTTGGAGGTCGCAACGATCAGTCTATTATTGTGATACTACGTCTATAGTCCCATGAGACCCTCTCGGAACAAGCGAGAATCCATGAGTTTTAAATCCGGGCTAACAAGCGGCTTGAACTCCATCTTGTCAAGAACATCCTTTTGCAAATCAACGCCCGGTGCGATTTCTACGAGCATTAATCCATCCGGAGTCAGCTTGAAAACTGTGCGCTCGGAGATATACATAATCTCCTGCCCGCTCTTAACGGCATATTCGCCCGAGAACGTGATTTGCTGTACTTTTTTAACGTACTTCATCTCACTGCCGTCATTGTTAATCTTTAGACCACCATCTGTAATTTCAATGTCGGGCTTGGGTTTACCGGCGGTAAAATTACCCATGAAGTATACCTTTTTTGTATTCTGCGAAATGTCTATAAATCCACCTGCGCCTATGCATCGTCCTGCAAACTTTGAAACATTGACATTGCCCTTTTCGTCGATTTCGGCAGCTCCAAGAAAAGCAATATCCAGCATTCCTCCGTCATACATATCGAGAGTATCGGTTTGAGTGAAAATTGCATCAGCATTAGCGACGCCGGGGAAAGATAAACCTTCCTGAACCTGACCACCCATGGGTCCGGACTCGACGGATGCGGTCATTCCTTTGCCAAGCCCCTCCTCAGCCGCAACACTGCCGATTCCTGATGGCATGCCGCTGCCAAAGTTGATAATAAGGTCAGGCTTGAGTTCCATTGCCGCACGCCTTGCTATAACCTTGCGCAGGGTTAGCGGGAGCTTCTTTGTAGCCGCGCCTGCAAGCTTTACTTCGCCGGTAAGTTCCGGACGGAAAGCATTCGCGTAACATTGCTTATGGTTTTCAGGATTTTCAGCTTTTACGATATAATCGACAAACTTTTCATGCAGCCTGATATCCTTTGTGCGTAATGTGCCACGCTTGACGATGTTTTGAACCTGCACTATGACTATTCCACCGCTGTTACGTGTTGCCATAGCGATCTCAAGCTCAGTGCCATGCAAGCCCTCGCTAATCATAGAAATATGCCCATCTTCATCGGCATATGTACCACGGATGAAGCATACATCAGGCTTGAAGCCGTTGTAGTAAAGATATTCTTCTCCATCGATTTCCATCAGTCTGACAATAGAACCTTGCTCACGAGCTTTGTCGTTCACAGCGCAGCCCTCATTACGTGGGTCGGCAAATGTTCCCAATCCAACTTTTGTGACTAGACCCGGACGCCCTCCGGCGACAGCGCGGAACAGATTTACCATCACGCCCATTGGTGGAAGATACCCCGCGATTTCATTGTCACCGACCGCATATGCTATTGCACGTGCATCTGTGAGGTTGCCACATCGGATTGTTGAGATAAGACCGGGCGCTCTAAGTCTGTTGAGACCGAGATTATATCCTTTGCCTGGGACATCTTGAGTCTCAAGCTTGTCTCCGGGCGTGATGCCGCAAAGAGCTGTGATGTTCTTGGGATGACCTTCTGTTTCATAGCGCTCCGCAAGTCCCTCGAGAAGTTCTTCCGGGCTACCGTAGGAGCCGAAGCCGCCGACTACGAGCAGAGCATTGTCTTTTACATGACTGACAGCTTCTTTAAGCGTTATAAATTTTGCCATATATTCACCATATTTCCTTATTTATATACGTCTTTCGCCTCAGCGTATTCGGAATTCATTACAACTGAAAAATGGAATACAGGGCGATCGACAGAAAGGAGCCTGACCGGGCCATGTACAGCTCCGGGTGGAACGAACAGCATGGTTGAGCGAGTTAATCTGTGCATTTCGCCATTGAGTCCGAACTCCACAACTGCTCCCAGATCATAAGGATCCTCAGGATTCGAACCGAAAAAGCCGACTATCTCCGCATAGGGATGCTCGTGGTCCGGGAAAAGGGGGTCGCGATCAGGAGCTGATTTATACCATGCGGTGTTCATTTGAAAAGCGCCCTCACAGATGTTGTTATCCATCCACAAAATTCGCTTTGCAAAGGTATTATAAAACTCTTCATATTCAGGTGTTAGCATACCGGGTGGTGTTTGAAGTTCTTGGACATAAAATTTAGCAAACTCTCCGCTTTTATTATTATCATGTACCATGATGTACCTCCACTTAGATTAAAAATTATTGTTTGGTAGGGGGTTTTAATGCCCCCTACTTTGGATTTTATCTATTCCTTTGGAAGATCCCAGTTGACATATCGCCAATATGGGGCATTTACTCGCTCTTGGTATGCTTTCATATCAACGCCGTTCCAATCGTAAAAACCTTTCTTGCTTTCAGAACGCGGACCAGTTTCGCCGCGAGCGATGCGGTCAGTGACCAATGGTGGTGCGGCATCGATATTGCTCAGTGAAGGGAATATTCCGTCACAACCGGCTTTGTTAAGTTGAAGTCCGCCATTGTCGAAATGTTCATAGATACCGATTGAGGTGTACCGTGGGCAAAAGCTGTAGTTAAGACAGGTGTCAACATCACGTGGGTCGCAAATGCCGCTTTCGACTAGATTCATAGCTTCGCGCCAGAGGGCAAACTGCAAACGATTGCCGATGAAACCGGGTGCCGGTTTTTTCAGTACGACAGGCTTGCGCCCCATGGCCTCAAGCAGCTTTACAGAAAAATCCATTGCGGCAGGGTCGGTGTCGGCACCGCCGCAGCACTCAAAGAATGGAACCATATGCGCCGGATTAAAAGGGTGCGTGACGATGAGGCGATCTTTATATTTCGTCATTTTCTGACCCATGCTATCCGGAGTGATTGTAGAGCTGACCGAGCAAATAGCACGGACAGAGTGGCATTTTTCCTCGATTTTTGATAGAATGTCGAATTTGAGCTCAAGATTTTCATTTACGCATTCGAAAATGACTTCGCAATCGGAGATCGCATCATAGTCGGTTGTGTAGCTGAGGTACTTTTCACAGATAGAAAGCTGATTTTCAGGCATTAATCCTTGGTCGATCATTTGTCTGAAATAGTTATCATATGTCTTTTTATATTCGGGAATCATTTCAGGACGGCGGCAAATGCAGGTAGTCTTGTAACCGTGACCAGTCGTTAAAACAGCAAGGCTGTCGCCGATCATGCCTAGTCCTATGATGCCGATATGCGTTACACCATCAAGCTTCATTACATTTCCCCCATCTTATTTCAGTGGTTTTAGGCCGATCATGGCTCTAGCTTCTTCAGGGGTTGCAACTTCCATCTCAAGCTCTTCGATGATGCGAACCATGCGCTCTACCAACTGCGCATTTGACTTTGCAAGTTCGCCGTAGCGGTAGTAGATATTGTCTTCCATACCTGTTCTTACATGGCAGCCTTTAAGCATGCCATAAGTCACACCGTGCAGTTGATGTACGGCAATAGCCATCGTTGACATATTAACATTAAGATGACCTCGGTTTTGGTTAACAAGGTCGATGATATAATCGTGGTTTTTTTGAGTGTAACCGATAGCGCCCTGGCTGACCTTGTTCATGCCCATGACGAATGTCAAGTTGATAGGCTCGGCGGGATCGTCGGTAAGTCTGCAAATACCTGCGGGAACCAGCACCTGGAAAATATCCTCAATGGATTCCATGTTAAAGGCTTCGATTTCAGGCTTGATTCCAAGCTCCTTCATGCGTAAGCCATGCTTGATGAGCCAGTCACGTTCCCAGCGGTAAATGAATGAAAGGTCTTCCCATACGGTTGTGATAAGTGATGTGTCGAGCGAGCACATTTCGGGGAGAGCACCCTTAATGCTGTCATCATAGAGAAGTTCAACACCATCGTCAGCTTCTGCACCGGGCTTTGTACCGGGAGCCGTGGAGTTTTGGGTGATGATGTCGCATTTTGCACGAATTCCACTGTTGATTTCAGCAAAGATTTTTGGATCATTGCAGGACTTGCCTTCTTTGTTGCGAGCATGAATATGAACGATTGATGCACCTGCGTTATAGCATTCGTATGCTGACTGGATTACCTCAGCCGGTTGCTCCGGAAGATTTGGGTTTTGCGCTTTACCTTGGAAGTTGCCTGTTTGCGCCACTGTGATTATTACTTTTCTTTTCTTAGACATATTGATAATTCCTTTCTAAAATTTTATTTTTAACTATGCACTTTCTGAATGATGAAGATGTACACATTGCTCAGAGAGATGCCCCCAATTATATATTAGCTTATCGTAGATATCAACAGTATGCCTGACAAATGTGCGGACATTCCATTGTGACATATTACAATGGGCGAAAACCGGCAAACTGATAACTCAGCCGCCGGTTAAGTGTTATGCGCTAAGCATAGTGTATTATCTTATGCATTATCGCTCTTCAACCCCATCAATTCATCCTTAAAAATACGCAAATCCATTACTTTTAAATTTGGGCTGATAAGAGGCGTAAACTCCATTTTCTCCAGAATATCCTTATACATATCGACGCCCGGCGCGATTTCCGCCAACATAAGGCCCTCCGAAGTCAATTTAAATACAGCTCGTTCGGAGATATATGTAACTTCCTGACCGCTCTTGATGGCATATTCGCCGGAAAACGTTACCTGTTGCACATTCTTTACATACTTAATCTCAGAACCATCAGATTTGATTTTCAATTCGCCGTTTTCAACGACAACATCCGGTTTAGGTTTACCGGCGGTGAACTGACCAACGAAAAAGACTTTTTTTGTATTTTGAGAAATATCAATAAACCCGCCCGGACCACCGCTTCGTCCTGCGAACTTGGAAACATTGACATTTCCTTTTTCATCGATTTCGGCGGAGCCTAGGAAAGTCATGTCGAGCAGACCGCCGTCATACATGTTCAAGATATCTGTTTGCGCGTAAATAGCTTCAGGATTTGCGGTTCCCGGAAACGCAAGACCTGTCTGTACAACACCGCCAATGGGACCCGCCTCAACAGAAGTAGTTACCATGTCAGCTATATCCTCCTCGTCAGCCACTGAGCTGACGCCCGCCGGTATACCGACACCAAGATTCATCACAGCGCCTTGGAAAAGCTCCATTGCCGCACGTCGCGCAATAACTTTGCGGGTATCTAACTTCATAGGCGCCGAGGAACCGGCAACTGTTTTGATCTCCCCAGTAAGTTCGGGACGATATTTTGGTGTAATATAGCACTGACGATGATTGTCCGGATTTTGAGCAATAACAATATAATCAACAAATGATCCGTGAATCCGTACACTTCTTGCCGGAATCGTGCCGCGCCTGACTCTTTCTTTTACCTGTACGATTACCTTGCCGCCATTATTTTTTACGGCAGCAGCCATTTCAAGTTCGGCACCGACCAATGCTTCGTGCTCAATGGAAATATTCCCATCCTCGTCAGCATAGGTACCGCGGATTAAGGTTATATCAGGTTTGACAGCCTTATAAAGCAAGTACTCCTCGCCGTCTATTTCGATGAGTTCGACAACAGTGCCTTTCTTCCGCGCCATCTCGTTGACTGCGCAGCCCTCCTGCCTTGGGTCGCAATAAGTGCGAAGCCCAACCTTTGTTAAAAGACCCGGTGCTCCACCTGCAGAGGCTCGTATCATATTCAACAAAGCGCCCATCGGAAGCAAGTAACCGGCTATTTTATTCTCTTGAATTTTATAACCGATTGCTCGTGCATCGGCAAGTGCGATCATGACGCCACTTATTATACCATCCGCACGTAGCCTATTTAATCCGATATTATAACCCTTGAGAGGTTCGTGGCTTTCCGACTTATCTCCCGGAGTGATACCGCTGATGACAAAAATATCCCGTGGGTGCCCGGTTGTCTCAAAACGTGCAGCAAGTCCCTCAAGCAGCTCTTCGGGGCTGCCATATGTACTGAACCCGCCAAGCATCATCGTCATCCCATCACTGACATGACTGACAGCTTCTTCCAGAGTAACAAATTTTGACATATTGTCTCTCCTAGCATGTATGTTAATTGGGTATATTGCATAGAAGTATAATGCAAAAGAACAAGAATGTCAAAATATTTTACCAAACAATTTACATAACACTAAATCCGTTCCAAATCTGAAATAAACTCGTCAACAATATACTCCGGGGTAGCCCAGGAGGTGACAATTCTGGCAGCAACCATGTCGCCAAGCTTTTTCCAGTCATAGAAATCGTAAGACTTGCGCAGCATCTCTGCAGATTCTGTACTCATAACTGGGATTATCAAATTGGTCTGCGGAGGATGCAGAAAATTGCAGCCAATACGTTTAAAACCGTCCGCGATTTTCATTGCCATCTTGACAGAATGTTGAGCTAATCTATCGTACAATCCATCTTTGAGTAATGCCTCAAATTGCACTCCGATAGCAGCGCCTTTTGCCAGCATTGCACCCCTTTGTTTTATTAGGAAGCGGAAATCATCTTTTAACTTTTCAGAACAAATCACAATCGCCTCACCAAAAAGTGCGCCGTTTTTTGTGCCGCCAATATAAAATGCATCAACAAGATTTGCGATGTCACTGTATGTCAAATCACCAGCCGGACTGTTAACAGCCGCGCCAAGTCTTGCGCCATCAATGTAGAGATATAGATCATTACTCGAACAATAATCCGAAATAGCAGAGAGCTCAGCCTTTGTATAAACAGTGCCACACTCTGTTGACTGTGATAAATATACAAGTTTTGGCTTTACCATATGTTCATCTTCGTGTTCGATTATCATCTCGTCGATCTCGGTAGGATTGAGTTTGCCTTGCTTGCCCTCGACGGTGCATATCTTATGCCCGGTTGCTTCGATTGCCCCTGTTTCATGCACGAAAATATGCCCGGTTTTCGGAGCAATAACAGCCTCGTGTGGGCGCAAAACCGAAGATATCATAACCAAGTTTGCATGTGTGCCGCCAGCGATAAAATGAACATCTGCATCAGGGTTTTTAACCATGTTTCGGACCAGCTCCGTAGCCCTTGATGAAAAAGCATCAAGACCATAGCCATCGAACTGAGTGGTGCCAATGGCAGTGAACGCCTCAAGTACCTCAGGATGTGCTAACTCGCAATAATCACTTTTAAAACTATGCTTCAACGTTTTCACTACTTTCTGTATAAAATTTTGTGGACAATATATCAAGCTATCTGTTAATCTTAGATTATATAAGTTTTGTTCAAAACTTGCGTTATCGGTTAATAGTTATTATCGAATATGGAGTGAAGTTTAGGTAAACACTGATTAAATTCGCCCGAAGTAATTGCGAGTGCCAAAAATATAAGGTGGGAAGCATGAAAAAGTTCTTAGTCAGGATAATTGTCGTGTTGCTGTCACTGGTTATACTGACAGGTCTTTCTGCTTGTCGTAGTCAGGATTTGCAAACCGCACTTCCTATTTCAGAAACATCAGAACAGATGTCGCCCGGAATTGATGGTCATGACTTTTCGGCCGAAAGCCCGGATAGAACACAACTACCCCTTGAACCGGAGCTGGAGTTGGAATCTGAGTCAAAGATGGAATGTGAGATGCAGTCCAAATCTGAACTGGGCGTGGAACGAGAGCCTGAGTCCAAGCTGGTCGAGGTGCGAAGCATTATTGTCGAACTGGATAGCAAAGTTGTTACTAAGGGTGCAAACATAGAACCAGTAGTCATTATACTTCCTGAGGACGCAGCAGACAAGTCTTATGTTTTATCTTCGAGAGATACAAGTGTAGCAAAAATTTTAGACGATGGAACTGTAACCGCCGTTGGAGCAGGCACGACACAAATAGTCGTTAAATCAGGAAATGGAGTATATGGAACTCGCACTATATCTGTGATTGACCTTGCCTTTTTTGCCGACGAGGTGTTGCGATTGACAAATCTGGAAAGAGAGCGAGCGAATTTGCATAGATTCGGAGCAAATCCGCAATTGACGCGGGTAGCAGAGGTACGTGCAATTGAGATAATAGAGTATTTTTCACATACAAGACCTGACGGCAGAGATTGCTTCACAGCGTTTACCGAAAACCACGTTGCATTCTATACTGCCGGAGAAAACCTTGCTGTAGGACAAACCACTCCTGATGAAGTCATTCGAGGTTGGATGAATTCTCCGGGGCATAGAGAAAATATACTCAATGAGGCATTCGGACAGCTTGGTGTTGCTGTTATTATGGATGGAAATGGAAGGCTGCACTGGACTCAAACATTTACTGACTGATATATGGTATAAAAAGGCATTGCGGGGGATTAGTAAACGTGGTCAATGCCAACGCACCACATCCGGAAGTGATGAAAATCCGGACATGGTGCATTGTTTTTGCCATAAATAGTGAAAATCAAAGATACTTGTATTCTATTACTTTGCGTACCAAATCCAGAAGTGCGCGTTGATCTCTGATGGGTTGGGCAGTAATCAGTTCATACATCTCGCGAGCAATGACATTGTCAGCGTTTCCGACAATGATAGATTCAAAAAGCACCTCGAATGACAAATTCAACGCTCGCGCAACCCGCTCGATAGTTTCGAGGGTTGCATTTTTCTCGCCACGTTCCAATTGCCCTATGTATGTGTGGTGAACCCCTGCCAATTCAGCCAATTTCATCTGTGTTAGTCCTGCGCGGTTACGATATGCCCGGAGCCTTTCACCGATAATATATGCCATGTTACTCATAGTGTGCGTTCCCTCCGGATCAATACTAACGATATCCAGAGCAGCTATAAACAGACTGATGACATGATTATCAAAATAATGAACACTATAAGTAGAAATTTTATGATAAATTGCATCAAAATTTGCTGTGTGGATAAATAAATATTGTCAGAGGGGGTTGGGTTTGTAGCGGGGATTTGGTCTCTGCAAGCATCAATCCATTCCGGATCCACTTGCGATAACTACGTCTGTCGCACTGTACTGGGTTTCACTTTTGTCAAGGGGTTTGTGAAAACAATTCATAAAAATTTACAATTTGGGGGTTGATTTTTTATCTCGCATCTGATATGATAAGGGTTAATAATTGCGAAAGAGGTAAGTGCTGTGGGCAGATTCATAAATTGCAATCATTTTGATACCGTTACCAAGTCTGCGTTCCCGTATTGGACACACAGGCTTAGTCCTTATTGCTTTTTATAAGAGATGAGAATCCGAGTATCGAATTATAAAAACCATTAAGCGGCTAAGGGAAAATAAACCTTAGCCGCTTTTATTTTATGGAGGTGCTGTTCGTGGAATCGAACCAATACCTGATTGAATACTACAACAAAGGCGGCGAGGATGGGAGGCTTGCTTCACAACACGGTTCTGTGGAGTTCCTAACTTCTATGTACTATATTGAACGGTATTTGAAACCCGGCGACCGAATTATCGAAATCGGCACGGGTATGGGACGCTACTCTCATGCGCTTGCCCGTAAGGGTTATTCTGTTGATGCTGTTGAGTTGATTGAACACAACATTGAAGTATTCAAGCGGAATACAGAGCCGAACGAAAAAATAACTGTCAAGCAAGGTAACGCATTGGATTTATCTGCTTTTGCCGAAAATACATACGACATCACGCTTTTATTGGGGGCGATGTATCACCTGTTCACGAAGGAAGATAAGCAAAAAGCCGTCAGTGAAGCAATCCGTGTGACCCAAAAAGGTGGAACGGTTTTTATTGCGTATTGCATTTCCGACCCCAGCATTTTAGTCAGCGGGTTTAAGTTAAAAAGTTTCAGCGTCCAAGAGTTTATGGATAAAGGTTTTATTAACCCTCAGACATTCGCCGCCAGTTCGGAGCCTGCGCTATTATTTGAGATTGTACGCAAAGAGAATATTGATGATTTAATGTCTGCGTTTCCGGTGAGCCGCCTACATTATGTGGCGACCGATGGATATGCTTTTCATATGAAAGAAGCGATTGACGCTATGGATAAAGATGAATTTGATTTATTCCTAAAATACCATTACGCCACCTGCGAACGCGGGGACATGGTTGGATTAACAGCCCATTCGCTTGATATATTCAGAAAGGATTGAATGAGAAAATGAAAATAAGCATTTTAAAAGCCAATCGCTCCGATTTGCAAGCCATACTCGAACTCCAATACTCTGCATATTTAAGCGAAGCCGCTATCTATAACGATTACGCCTTGCCGCCGCTGGTACAGCCATTGGAAGAAGTGGAGCAGGAATATGAAAAGGGCGTATTTCTTAAAGCGACGGACGAAAACGACATTATCGTCGGCTCTGTGCGCGCATTTCCTGATGGAGATACCACGCGCATCAATAAAATCATCGTGCGCCCTGACAAACAAGGGCAAGGCATCGGAACGAAATTGCTTTTAACCATCGAAAGCGAGTGTCCTTCCACGAGGCACGAGCTTTTCACAGGTCATAAAAGTGTGCGAAACATAAAACTTTACGAACGCTTAGGTTACGCAAGATTCAAAGAAGAAAGAGTGTCCGACGAACGAACTTTGGTTTACATGGAGAAGCGCGTCGGGACTGCTAAGGTAACGTCAAATAGTCAATGAAAAAAGAGAAAGAGAAGAAAAGGCACGAAAGAAGGGACAAAGCGGGGCAAACGGAAGAAGGTGTGCGCTTAAATGGGGCATTGCAAGCAATGCCACTC
>Ga0131853_10000570_pt1 | contig 66998 bp, 80 predicted proteins | sample TergutLab28metaG_FD_92764 | JGI IMG/M metagenome (GOLD analysis project Ga0131853, IMG submission 92764) | Labiotermes labralis P1 segment gut microbial communities from Petit-Saut dam, French Guiana - Lab288 P1 (version 2) (version 2) | ecosystem: Host-associated > Arthropoda: Insects >... | reverse complement strand
GCGTGAATGCTTACAGGAGATTTAGTCTCCGATTGATTGGCACTTTGAGGCCGTGTGCATTATAGCACTTGCATCTGCGTTTGGGTTGGTTCTTTTTCGTTTGTAGCTGGAAGTTACGGTATGATATAATCGGCACAGGCGTGACGCTCGTTGCATTCTGTGATTTGAACATAGGAGGTATTCATATGGAATTGTTGATTTCAAAACTCAGTGATGAAATGCGACAGATAATATTAGACAAGATGAATAAGGAATATTTTTCGACTGGAAAATTTGTTAAAGACCAGATGAGTGTTTCGCCCCAAATTTTATCATCAGTGATATTATCTAGCAGCGTAGCGGGAACGGTGACATCTCCGACGTTAGTATATTGGAATGATGGAAATACTGAACACTGTATTGCAACGCATGAACAAATTTGGGATGTAGCCGCTTAGATAGAGAGGGCATATGAATGGATAAGCTCAAACTATATTTGGACAACTGTTGTTTCAATCGACCATATGATGACCAACAACAGACAAGGATACATTTAGAATCGTTGGCAAAATTGCATATACAGCATTCAATAGCGAAAGGCGAGTTAAATTTTGTGTGGTCATTTGTGTTGGAATATGAAAACAGTAAAAATCCTTATCAGTTGAGGAAAGAGACGATCCGAAGGTTTTCATCTCGTTGTGTCCAATATATTGATGAGACAGAAGCAGATGTTATTTCAAAATTGGCACGACCCATTGCCGCAACAGGTATCAAGGAAAAAGATGCGCTTCACGTGGCCTGTGCTATCTTTTCATCATGTGCTTATTTACTCACTACAGATGACAGATTATTGAAACACACGTCTGACAAGATAAGAATTATTAACCCATTACAGTTTGTTAGTGAAATGGAGGGAAATATGTAATGAGTGACATGCTTATAATGGAAAGAGGTATGCGTTCGTTGGTAGACACCTTGGGTGAAGTTGATGCAGAGCGTTTTATAACACGGTTAATCCGTGAACCTTTCGATTATACTAAATGGCAACGGGAATTATTTAACGAGATGACTCTTGATGAAATTTGTTCTGATGCTGTTGAATATTGCAAAGGTAATCCTAGATAATCATTGCAATTTATGCGTTGCAAAAAAAACCGTGAGCAGTGCATGGTGGACTCCACGTCCCCCGTGCTCGCTGGGCGTTGCCCAGACTCGGTGATCGCCGCCGCGTTGCGGCGACGGCAACGCGGGCGAATACATGCGTACATTTATGGTTTATGGCGTTATTGGTGTATCGCTTGGGTTGTATGTATGGAAGGCCAATAAGGCGGCACGGGATAAAGAACGGCTGAGATAAAATTTAAATAATGTTATTCGCAAATATAAAACCGTGGGACATATCCATCGCTGGAATGTTCCACGGTTTTATTATTCGGATTAAACACCAACGCTTTCACTTTGGCTGGAGTGTTCATGTATTAACTTCCATTGTTTTGTTTTATCGTCATACACATACATATCGGTGGTTATTCCACCACCTTCTATATATTTACCGTCTATATATCCACTATAATTATATGGGTATGTGCAGACATGGCAACGGCTGTCATGATAAATGATTTTGGCCTCTGCTGCTGCCCAATACTTACTGTCTTTGAGTGTGTTCCAAAAATTTTCATGAAAAGCTTCAACCTCTTTTGCATTTGAATATATCTGCCCTTCGACACAGAAAACGGCGTTTTCATGCAACAGATTGGATACCTGTGCATACTCATGAGTGTTAATTGCCTCAATATAGGCGTTAAACACCGCTATCAACACTTCGCCCTCTCCATTGAGTGATTTTTCAGTCATTGCTTCTTTCATTTGCTTACCTCCGTATATTGTAGTTTTTTAGGTGCAGATATATAATAAACGTGCAGGAATCGTTTGTGAAGAAGGCACTTAATTGTAACCCAGTAACCAAAAAGAAACCCTTGGAGGGTCACCATGAAAACAGAATTGCCAGCATGTCCAGTGCAAATTACACTATCCCTTTTGGATAATAAATGGAAGATGCTTATTATTGGAGAACTCATGTTTGAAGGTACGCAACGCTTCAACCAGCTAAGAAAGGTGTTGTCTGGCATATCTCAAAAGGTATTGGCACAAAATCTGCGTATGTTGGAAGCCAGCGGGCTGATTCATCGTGAGGTTTTTCCAGAAGTTCCGCCCCGTGTTGAATATTCTTTAACAGCACTGGGTTTCAGTTTAAAACCAATTATCAATGCGATGATGGAATGGGGAGAAGATTATAGGGATAACTGGTTTAAAATATGATTTGTAAAAAAAGGGAATGTCTCCAGATTTAATGAGACATCCCCTTTTTTGATTAATCTTTAATCTTCTCCATTAGCCACAAAATATTTTCGCCCAGCCTTGTCATTGTGCGAATACCCTCATCGTCTTTAGCATAGTCGCCCAAATCACGGGAGAGGCTCATGTTCCAATAAGTGCTGCCTGGCACAATCATGTCATTAATTAAGAAGAAATGCTGAATGGAATCTAGCGTATGGATACCGCCTGCACGGCGTACCGCGCTGACTGCCGCACCTATTTTGCGTGAAAAAGCGTTGCTGTCGCGGCGTGAGATGAAACCACAGCGGTCTATCAGTGCTTTTGTTTCGGCGGTCAGGTCGGAAAAGTATGTGGGCGAGCCGATGATTATTGCGTCGGCAGCTTTCATTTTTGGGTACAGTTCGTTTACCCAGTCGTCGGTTATACAGCGGCCTATGTTTTTTCCACAGGCGTTGCAGGCTAGGCAGCCTTTTACTGTTCTACCCCCTGCTTGGTATAGTTCTGTTTCCACACCACCTTTTGCCAATACTTCTAATACAGTGTTTAACATGGCAAATGTGTTGCCCTCTTTGCGTGGGCTGCCGTTGATTGCTAGTGCTTTCATTATATACCCCTCTCATTTAATTGGGATTCTGTTGTTGCATCCCAATGGTTTTGGCTATTTTGCATTTCCATTACACTTGTATGCTTTGCCTCAAAATACTTGGCAATTTTTTGACCCAAGTCCACCCCACTGTCTGTAAAACCATCCCTTCGGCGAAGCCATGCTTCTACAATATGCCTTTCTTCGTCAGTGGCATCTGACGCGCTGGGCAAAAAATGCGGCCATTCAGAAAAACTAAGCGTCGGCATGAAAAACCCACTGTACTTTTCACTGACGACAACGGTACCAGCCGCCATATCCCCCAGCCGCTTATGCATGGGGTGAAAGAAAATGATAATCATTCCAATATACATCATGTCTGCCGAAGACCGAATAAGCCCGCGAATCAGCGATTCAGAAAAACCAATGGGCTGACCGTTTTCGCGTATCGCCCGAAGCCCCAGTATGCGCTTACCAATGGTTTGCCCGTTCATGGTCATTTCACAAATAATGAAATAACCAAAATGTATGACAAAGCTAATGACCATGAAAATACCAATGCCCACACCGCCCAGCCCATCAAAAAACTGTACCCCCATGCCCCACATGGCCAAGAATACGATAAAAATCGTAAGCAACTGCAAAATAAAATCAATCAAAAACGCCGACAATCTGGAACCTGCGCCTGCCAGACGATACTCTACTTCTATGTTGGCTGGGGTAATAATCGTAATTGTTTTCACACTTTTTCCCACCTTAATGCTTACTCAACATCAAATATCTATTGACCGCCGACAACGCAAAATCTTCTGCGCTGCTTTCTACATTGGGGATGCCCATGGCGTTTAAACTACGAAAAATATTTTTGCGTTCTGTTTGAAATTCTGTTGCGGTATCTTTGAGTACTTGGTCGAATTGCTTATGCACAGGCTGCGCGGTCAGTCTATTCAACCCTTCATTCGCCATAAATACAACAATAGGCAAATGCCGCTTTTTTAACCATGCCATATGGGCAATTAAATCTTGTGCTTCTTCTAAAATTTCAAAATCGGTGAAAATAAACACCAGACTGCGCCGCTTTTGGCGTTCGCATAAGGTTTGGAACGCGCCTTCGTAGTCGGCGGTTAATCGGTTGTCTCTGACATTATACAAGGTTTCCATCAATTGATTTCTATGCCCTGCACCCTGCCCCGGTGATAAATGCGCCTGCACCGATGCATCAAAAACCATCAAACCCGCCTTATCGCCTTGCTGATTAACGATGTCTGTCAAAATAAGCGCGGCATTGATTGCATAATCCAGCTTTTTGTAGCCATTTACCGTATAACTCATTGGCCGCCCAACATCCAGCATGATATACACGGGCTGATTGCGCTCGATTTGATAGTTGTTGACCATCAACTTATTTTCACGGGCAGTGGCCTGCCAATTGATTTTGCGGTAATCGTCACCATCTACATAGGAACGCAGGCTTTCAAATTCTGCACCCATGCCATATTGGCGCACTGCTTTTTCTCCTTGGGGCAATTTTCTGTTTTTTTGCACCAGCAAACGATATTTGCTTAAATCACGGATATTAGGATACACTTTAAATTCAATTGGATTTGGCAGTGCTGCATACTTCATGCACAACCCAAGTACGCCCTTGTACCGCAAAAATATTTTGCTAAAAAGGAAACTGCCGCGCTTGGAAGGTACGGTGATATACGAAAATGTTTGCTCACTCTTAGGCGGGACAAAATGCACCAGGTCTTCTGCTAAAACGGTAAAAAAACGGCGGCTGTCGTCCTTACCCTGAATTTCTAAATACTGATTGGACGCATTGTATACATAGAATACCACTTCATTTTCTGCCTTAAAATACAGCGTATCCTCCGCGCCACGCCGCACATTGAATGCCTTCGCCGACGGGGTAAGCAACGCATCCACCCCCAAAAACGCAAAAATAAGCAGATTCCAAAGCAAAAAAATCGTGCCATGAAATTCAAATAGCGATGCGACAAGGGTTAAAACACCCCCCAGCGCAACCAGTAATACAAAATTTCTGGTGACACTCATCGCGGGGCCTTTACTTGAGATAATATGCGCTCGATAACCTGGTCAGAAGTGATTCCTTCAATTTCTGCCTCAGGTTTTAGCAGAATACGGTGACGCAGCACCGGCAATGCCAGAAAATGCACATCGTCAGGAATAACATAGTCACGCCCTTGTAGTGCCGCATAGGCCTTTGCCGCCAAAAGCAACGCCACACTTCCCCGTGGACTGCTGCCAAATTGAACCGCGCCAACACGGCGTGTTGTTTCCACCACGCTAACAATGTAATTGAAAATACCGTCTTCCACAGCTACTGCTTGAATTTCCTGACGCGCCAAAGCAATATCATCTGCCGTACAAACAGCCGGAATATCTTCTAAGCGGCTATGGCTAAACCCATCATGGAACATTTGCAGCATTTGTTTTTCTGCCGCCACACCTGGATATGTGACTAAAATTTTCATCATAAAGCGGTCTGTTAACGCTTCAGGCAATGGATACGTTCCTTCATATTCTAATGGGTTTTGTGTAGCCATGACAAAGAACGGCTCGTTTAACTTATACGTTTGCCCATCTATCGTAATCGCCCGCTCTTCCATGACTTCAAGCAACGCCGATTGCGTCTTTGGCGGGGTGCGGTTTATTTCATCAGCCAAAAATAGCTGGGTGTGCAGCGGCCCTTTTTTTAACTCAAACGCACCCGTTTGCAGGTTATACACTTTTGTACCAATAATATCCGACGGCATCAGGTCAGATGTAAACTGTACACGCTTGCATGTCACACTTAAAAGCTGCGCCAAAGAACGCGCCCAAAGCGTTTTTGCCAAGCCAGGCACCCCCTCTATTAATACATGTCCTCCTGCAAAGAGGGCGGTGAGTGCCAGGTCGGTTAGGTTTTCTTGGTTTAGAATGCGGCTGTTTAATTGAGCCCTTATATTATTTGCAATATTGGTCAACATTTTATAATCTCCCTTTTTTCTTTATTTTATAATACAACCGTGCCAATGCGCGAATATGCTCGTTTTCTTCGCGTTCAACCGCTTCATAATATGGAATGGGCCTTCCAAAACGTTTGCCTAAATGCCATACGGCAAAAAAACTGACCAACCCTAATTGAACCAAAACCAACCTGACAATAAGGGGTAATGTATCAATAAAATTTTCACTTGGGCTCACACCATGATAATATTCTGCAAACCAAATCATTTCGGCATCCCAGCGATTTAACACAGATTCTATCATGCGTCCTGTACTGGGGTTGTTCATCATATAGCCGTTGGCAATTTGATACGCCCGCCCGGTCACAACCTCGCCCATACCTACACTATACCAATACACACCGCCAATATCGCGCCCCACTTCCAGTATCGTATCAAAAACAGTGGGGTATGCGTTGTGCAAAAATATCAACCGCCCACCATTTTGCACCCATTCTAAAATTTCTTCAGCATGGGCACGGGTAATCGGTGGAGAAAATGGTTGAATGATGATATATACATGATCCATATTGGTGCGCAAACTAAGCGGACTGCGGCTAACACCCACAGCATAATCCATATGCCGCAATGTATCAAAAAGCAAACTCGCTCCATTTCTGCTTACATTCGCAGAAGTAAACGCAGGGCCGTCACCCGCTGAGTCAAACACCATCAACACCGCAACCGACAGCATAACAATGATTATCAAAAAAACGACCGTCGATTTTTTCACCCTGCGTCACCGACCTTGCTAACCAAAGTATCCACCGCACCAGAAAAATTTAAAAAATCTTCGTCACCAACGGCTTTATGCCCAAACCAAGACCAATGAAAAACATCAACCAATCGTGAAAAAGGACTGACTAAATCGGGCGCGGCACGCTGGATGTCCTGTAAAATAATACGATTAGTAGCCGAAGGGCTAATACGAATAATTTCCTTTTCGTCCAACGCAATAAGTGCCGCAATATAGCTATATCTCACAGAAATTCGCCTGTCGCTTGCAGTGTGGCTCAGGTGCAATAACTCCTCAACCGTATAATGACGATGCGCCAATTCTTCAAAAATATCAGACAGGTCATAGTCCATATTCTGCTTAGCCCGCATGAGTGTGCGATATAAAACAACCCCGGTCACCACCACAATGATTAAACCAACCACCGCAAAAATAGTGGCAATGGTGTTTATATTCGCACCGCCAGTGGCGTTGATTGATAGCGCACTGATATTAATCCGCTCAAGCAGATTGATGATTATCCGCGCAAACAAATCGCTAAACCAAGTACCGGCATCCACCCGCCGCCCCATCAGCAAATCATAGCGGCTTGTTTGCAGTACTTCATGCATTGCATCATCAAACGACATGCTTCTCAAGCCTTTCTAATGCAACTTCTATATCCAAACCTTCTTTTTTAATGCGTTGGTTGAAGTAAATGGTTGCCTGCAAAATGCCTTCTAAAGGTGCGGTCGCAAAAGACAAAACCATATTAACGCCAAAAGAAACCAATCCAAGCAACCCGCCAATTACTATTCCGGCAAAAGTAGTGCCGAAAAATGTGCTGATTATGGTACTGGAAATACTAAAAATCCCCTGCAATGAAGCCGTCACCGCAACAACCACCAAAAACCACAGCACCCGCACCGCAAATATTTTCCAAAACTCACCTTTAACCAACTGCCACGAGCGCGTAATGGTGGACATGAAATACCGCTTTTCGTAAACAGCAACGGCAATGGACAGTGCAAACACATTAGTAAAAATCCAATATGCCAAAAATAAGGCAACGATAAAAATAACAACGATGGCCATAGAAACGCCGCCAAGATTATCCCCAACAGACCATAAAAACCAAAAAACCAACCCGCCCACACCCAAAAACGGCAATGACACAATCAACTGTGCAATAATGGATGTAATAATGCGCAAAGCGGTGCCAGGCAATTCGCCCACACTAATTTTAACCCGCTCGCCATAAAATGCCTGTTTAGCCAACAAGATATGCCCCGCACTGGCAAATGCCTGCCAAAGAAAAATGAGTGGCAAAAAAATTAAAGCCAAAATCACCACAGCAGCAATAACGCCGCCGCCTATTAATGATGTATCTGTAGCAAATACGTCCATCGCGGTCAATGTAATGATGATGATTGCAACAAAGCCAACAATAAAAAGAAGCATAAATGAAATCACTTGAATAATGGCAGAATAAGCAAGCTGTTTCAAAAATGATTTTTTATATACATCCACGGCTTTATCAAGCACTTCGGCAGTGTTTATTGGAAAAAACTTTGGCGTTTGATTGGGCATGACTGGCAACACCTCAACCTTTCGTGGTATATTTATTCAGACAGAGTCACAACATTATATCACATTAGAAGAGAGAACACCTATGTTTACCCAATTTTCCGCACATTTATATCAGTTGGCTGCCGCCGAAGAGTATCGCATGATTAACCAAGGCGAGATGACAACTGAAACCATCAGCCCCCACTGGATTATGCGAAAGCATGAAATGGCAACCGTGATAGATTTGCATGTGGTTGATTCAAGCAAAATAAACTGGACAAAAATTATTGAAACCAGCCACTTAAATAATGAAAATGCGAAAACCATAATGGACCAATGCAAACAAGTAGCCAGCATATATGTATTGTTTGGCGGAGAAATACCTGACTGGCAAAATGCAGAAGCATATTTCGGGCAGAAAATATACAGTGTATTCTGGCATGTAGATGCTGAAGGCGGGAAAATTTCCGCGCCAAAAGGGCAGCCTAAAAAATTATTTGGACTGAACACGCTTGTGGAAAAAGCATTTGTAGCAATAGATGAAACTGTAGACATTTCCGGCTTTGGAAAACATATAAAGCCATTGCAACCCCAAAATAAGTATCCCATTATCACAGGCGCACTCATTGCCATCAATCTGACAGTGCTTGTATTTATGGTTTTAAGTGGATTCCCAAACGATTTTTGGGTGCCGCGTACATTTGGTGCCATTTACCCCCCGTGGGTTTTTGAGTATGGTCAGTGGTGGCGGCTATTTACGGCAATGTTTGTGCATTTTGGATGGGCACATTTGGGGGCAAATACGTTTGGGCTGATTGTATTTGGCTCGCGGGTCGAAAAATATTTGGGGCGCATTGCTTTTTGTTTGATTTATCTACTGGCAGGGCTTTTAGGCTCGGTATTCAGCATTTTTATTTCCACGGCGTATTCCGCGGGGGCTTCGGGTGCCATTTACGGTTTGATTGGGGCATTATTTATTTTTACGCGACTCACTAAACGCAGTATCGAATTTATCAATTGGTATCTAATGTTCACCTATATTGGTATAGGCATCGCCATGGGTTTTGCCACACCTGGCATTGACAATGCAGGGCATGTTGGCGGCCTGATAGGCGGTGTAATTATCGGTTGGATTTATGTAAAATTAACATAAAAATTTATCCAACCCATCATACTGCCATCGAGGCTGACTATGAATCAGCACAGTGATTGCCTTTTTAGGGCAGCGATTGACACAGCGGTAGCAGGATGTACAATTATCTTGATGGCGTATCTGCCCTTCATGATTCACCAAATTTTTCATCGGGCAGATTTTTATACATATATTGCAAGACGTGCAGTTTTTATGAATTCTTACACTTTTCATTCCCCTTTTTTCAAGCCTTTGTGGTGTTGCCAATTTGGTATCTTTCTGCCAATGTTTTCCTTGAATGTACCCCAACAGTTTTGACCCCAAGGCAAAGCCACGCTTTTTTATGATGTTATTTCTGATATTGCTGCAAACCAGATTCATTTTTGCTTCTACATTTTTTATGCACTTTTGTATACGTTTATGGTTTGGTTTCCAGATGGGATCCAAAATGATTACATTTCCCGTATTCAACGGCATATTAAAATGCTCGGCATAAATGATGTCAATCGCGTCAGCCTCAAACATATCGCTAAATACCCTTGCCCCGTCGCCCGAAAAGGCCATTTGCGTGGCAAAAATGATAATCTTTTTGCCAACAATACTATCCATGTATTGATGAACAAATTCCCTCATGATGCGGGGCACCCGTGAACAATACACAGGATAACAAAATGCAATGTGGTCATATGCTTTTATTTCTTCTGCAAATGACGCATCTGTTTCAATAGAAAGACACTTTGCATTCATTTTGCGGCTAAATAATTCCGCAATATATTTCGTGTTGCCTGTGCCTGAAAAATATAAAGTTAAAATGTTCATAAACTGACCTCCGTTGAAATTGTCTTAATCGAGAGTATAATAGACACATGTAGCAATAACAATATTTAATGTCGTTTAACTTTGTCTATTTAGTAGACACTTTGCGTGGGTTGTGTCGGATATGGAGGGCCATTTTTATGCATACAGAAAATAAAGAGGACAGGCGCGTAAGAAAAACAAAAAAAGTCCTTAGAAAAGGACTGATTGAACTGCTTAATGAAAAAAGTATACAAAAGATAACAATCAGGGAATTAACAGATAAAGTAGATATTCATAGGTCAACATTTTACGCCAACTTCAATGATATTTACGATTTGTATTGTCACATGGAAGATACAGTGGTACAAGAAATCATAGACATTGTTTCAGAGGATTATGCTTTTAATCCGTATATACTCTGGACTAAGCTGGTTGATTATATTAATAGAAACAGACAATTATCACGTCTATTTTTTAGTGGAAATATCAATACAGCCTTTTTTGAACGTCTGATAGGTTTGTTTAAAAATATGTGCATTGACTGCTGGCGAAAAGAGTATCATGTGACAAATACATCTGATGAAATGAACTACTATGCACAATACTGTCTTTCTGGGGGGCTTGGCATTATTGGCATGTGGGTTTCAGCGAATTTTGAGTATCCGGCAGACAAATTAGTGACGATGTTAGCTGAAATTGATGTCAACGCGGGGAAAATGTTTGGCAGTAAATTCTCATGAACACATCGGTTTATAAATGCTTGTTTTATAAATTCCCTGCCACAAAATTGCCGGGATCATCTGCAAACTGTATCGTGTAGCGTTCCGTTGTAAAACGTATAATCAGCAACTGCGGGTCATCCACCCCACTCCAATGCGGCATATCGTTCATCAGCGAAAGCCAATTTTCTTTTTTACTTTCAAGGTCAGTCAAGGCTTCGGCTGTACCCACCAGATTGATTGTGTATGCGCTGGAATTGATGCAGACACAGGCTTTATTATTTTTGCGGATGCGTTCAGCATATGGTCTGTCAACAGCCGTATTAAATGTCAGCCAATGGATGCCGTCAGCTCTTGTGATGTTAAACGTAGTGGCGGAGGGGTAGCCGTTATCATCAATAAGGGAAAGCGCGGCGTAGCCATCCATGCCGCCAAGCTTATATTCTGTCATTGAATTAATGAGTTCGCTTGCTCTTTTAATAACCTCAGGATTGTTCATTTTTTAACAACCTTTCTTTCTTTAATTGGGAATAATAAGTCAAGTTGCGTGTCTTCCATTTTTGCACCATCTTGCATCAGATTGAAATAATTTAATACTTCTTCAAAATGCGGCTTTCCTTCGTCTACTTCGTATCTTTCGCTTGATTTGACCCATTCTTCAAGCAAGTTCCAGTCTTGAGCAAAGTTCCAATCCCTTAGTACATGGGCAGCATACATTCCTCCTGCAAATGTCTTTTTGGTTAAAGGCGGTGCAACTTCCATGCCGTCAGGAATGGATACCCACGCCTCATATGCTGTTGGAGTTACATCAAGACTGGGTTTCAAATCTGCCCTAGAGCAGTCAAAGCCCATACTTCTGGCATCTGGTTTGATTTTTAACAAGTCTGTTTCGCTCACAAACTGCTCTGTCTTCATCATGGCTTCCGGCCCCACGCCCCATTCAAATTGCCCCGAAGCATAAGAAACTGCAACGGTCATTGGTGGCAAATAAATGATTCGCACGTCACCATCTTTTAATTTACTAAGACTTTCATTTGCCGTGTTCAAATCACTCACTGAGTTTGCCTCCTGTATCGTATTTTTGGGAAAGGAAATGCTATCCACAATGGCAAATACAGAATGATCACCCAAATAATCCAATTGTAGCCGCATATTTGCTTTTTCATGCAACTCATAAACAAGACGACTCAGTATTGATTTTACAGTGGATAGTGCTGTAATCTGCTCGTCCAACTCGCTTATATTGCGCTCAAATATTTCAATCACGCTGACCGCATCATTATTGCTAAAAATCTCACGTATTTGCTTCACAGGTACACGCAGTTTTCGTAAAATAATGATTTGGCGAAGCCGACGTATCGCATTTTGGTCATATACCCTATAGGCATAACCTTCTATACGCCCACTATTAATCAAGCCGACTTGCTCGTAATAACGAAGCATACGACTTGATATACCAAGGGTTTTGGATACTGTGCTGACAGTCTGCATTTGGTTCATGGTTTTGCATCTCCATTCAACGGCTAAACAAGCATAAAGTACGACACGGTGTTCGTGTCAAGAGGAAATGTTTATCTGTTCAATCCATATAAAAACACCCCAGACTATACTACAAAGCCAACATTGATGCAATTTGCGGCATTGGATATAGATGGGGTGTTTGATTTTGAAAAGGACTACTGCCTATGCTTTAAACGCTCGTACTCAATAGCAATTTTATGATTCATGTCATATCCGTCTTCGTTCATGATTTTGTTGTAAACGATCCCATGAATGACAACGCTCAGCCCAAGTGAAAGTATGGGCCAAACAGGCCAGAAATAACCGCCTCGGTCTGTCAGCAGGTAGATGATGACTACAAAAACACTTAAAGCCAAAGCAATTGAACGATGTAGATGAAAAGCAAACCTCGCATGTACACGTCGTTTAGCCAGCTTCATTAATTCATCATCTGCACTTTGCGTGAATGATTTTTCATGCATATCATCAGCCACCGTATCATCCAAATTCTCCATGCCTGGGGCAAAGCGTATCGCGTCTTGGTTATCGTTTACCCACGATGCTCTTTGCTGTTTCACTAACTGTCTGGCTCTACGTACAAAAGTTTCTCCTATTTTCACATCGTTGGAGTCGTATAATAAAACTTTTCCTTCCATAAAAAACCTCCGCTCTGTTCATTCAAATGTGATGATTATCGTTTATGCGCCAAGCTGTTTTTGCATGGGCAGCCGGCCCTATGCCTTTGGGTGCCTCCCCCTACGCATTATAACCATACATACGTGTATCATATGAAAAAAGTCTTTTGTTTTGGATTTAAGGCATTTCTACCAGTTGACTGCTAATATATCCATCCGTACCACTTGGGGTTTGCACGTGCAGCCAATATAACCCCACCACATCGGAATCTGGTACGAACGCATTTAAAAACACAAATTGGTCGTCATCCCAAAGAATTTCTATCACTGTGTAATCGGATATTCCTGGGCCATTGCGCAGACGTGCGCCGCTTCTGCCTTGCTCGTTTAACGTAAATAGTGTATTTTCAGGCCAGTTTGTTGGGGTTTCCGGGGTTAGCATAATATGGGGGACTTGCACCATGTCTTGTTGTTCGATTAGTGGTGGCTCGTCAATATCTATTTCTGTTTCATTTATATTTTCAACAATGGCAATCGCTGGGGCTGCGTACTCCAGGTGAATACCAAATGCGCCTATCCACAATGTTGCCGCCACACCACTAGTTACCATGGCTATAAGCGACACACGGCGCACTTTTCCACGGCGTAGAATACCCGTGTATTTTGTGTAGTTTAAAATTTGGCGGTTTTTCTTTGCTTTGTCGCAAAGGCGAAGATATAAGTTTTCGAAATTGGGCTTGTATTGCGAATAATAGTGGATGTATAGCCATTCTTGTACGGTTTCTATGGCAAGAAAATTCCATGCGCGAAGAATGGCATGGGTGTAAAATAATAGAAGCAATGGCCCTACAATATATTGAAATGCTTGCGCGGCCAGGAAAATGATTAGCCATACCGCAAGCAGCAGCAGCATTGTGCGGATTACAAAATGGATATGAAGCCAATCAGCAAATAAATTGGCGTATAATTCGCCAGCCTGGTCGAATGTTGTACGCATTATATTCATAAGCACCTCCGTTTTAAAATCATTGGATATCATTCTACAAAATGCCCTAAAAGCCTGTCTAGCATAAACGCATATGTATCAATTGGCAACAGATGTTGTAAAATGTGTTAATGCAAATTCTTCCATGTAGGTATCTAAGCCTGCTTTATCCAGCATTCCTGTTTTTCGTGCACGGAACAAGAACGTTATATTTTCAATATTTTGCGAGGTTACATATGGCTGGTGTATGCGGCGCAAGTTTTGTATCGTGCGTTCATATCCGGTAGGGCTTAACGAATAGCTTCCTAATATGTATCGTATATCTATCGGGCTTTTAGAAATTAATGCGCCTGATATGGTTTTTAAAACAGTAAGGATTACATAAATCTCTGGATTACTTTGGCGTTTGCCGCTGATTATAAATGTGCTGGGGATTGCGGCTAGTTGGTATGGTGTTAGGTGTTCGAGGATTTTATTCAGCCAATTTTGCTCGATAGTTTGCAGTTGATTGCAGTTGATTAAGGTTTTTATTCGCGATTTCCAAAAGTTTGTTTCTTGAAAAAATTTTTCCGGCGAAAGATATGGCAACGTTTTAATCTGCCATAGAGCCAATGGATGGTTCTCTTGTCTCAATGATTCTTTGAGATAAGAAAGCCGACCTTCCGTGTCATACCCTGTCTCTTCTGCATTTTTGATTATCACAAAATCGCCTTTTAGCCGCAGGTCACTGACGGTCATACAATCTCTTTCCAGAAAGGTCAGATGCAATCCTTTTCTGCCCACAAATTCACGCGCATATGTACAAACACCTAATTTGTGCTTCAAATGCTCGGGTAAAATCTTATACATTGCAGAAAGTATTCCAAAAACGGCTTCACTCATGCTTTTCTGTTCTATGTCAACGATAACCGCACATTTTTTCGACTGCGTAACCGCTTCATCTATCTTATACATTATTTTTTCCAAATCAATGTTTTGCGGCACCGCTGCGTCACTTAATCCATGATGCTTTTCAGAAACAGGCAAACAGTCCAACGCGTCAAGTACGCCCCCTTGCGCGGTATCGTATTCAGTTAAAAATTTCACGCGCGGCAAAAAACTTCCGATATCCGCTAAAACATCTGCCACCATTTCAGGCGGCAGTATATAGTGATGCGCAAAAAAAGTCGTCCTTTGCCCCGTAAAATCTGACGCAATATAAACCGCCTGCCCCAAAAGCATTCTGCCGCATGGAAAATGTACAATGGATATCGCTTTTGGATAATCCCGGGCTGGAGCATTCATTTTTTGCAACATTCTGGATGGTGAGTATGTACAATACGGATGCACATTTTCTTTGATAAATGCATTCGTTAGGCCAGCGGAAACGGCAATCGTATCATAACCCTCCGATTGCCGAAAAATCCCCCGCCGCGCCCTGGTATACATATGCTGCTCAACTTTCACGTTCAATGCCTTCGATATATCCTAGCTGATATAAAAGCCATAAAAATGGCTCATCTACGCGCAGTGGCGCAAATGACGCCACCCGCTGTCCATCTGGCTTAGAACCCAGTGCCGACACCGCAAAAAATCCCAATCGTGCAAAACGGCGTTTTAACGCATTGCGGAAATTGGGGTCAACGGTGGCAATCAACGCTTCCACTTCCATGTCAATTTTATCAAATTCAGTCAGATTAAAAAATGTACGATGGGTGTAATTGGAAAACATATCGCTTTGCGGACGAATATACTCCCCATCATGCTGCAATGCTTCTAATAAATCCGTTTTTGTTAAAACCACAGCGGTCGGGATTTCTGAAACGCCCCCACCCTGCTTGTAAATATAATCTTCAACCAAACCACTTAAAACATCCGTAGGCTCTTCCGAAAAAGCCATACGGTCATCCAAATCATTTTTCAACTGAATTTTTCGGCCAATCGAACGAAACTGAATCGGGTCAATCAAAAATAAAATTCCCGACGAATTGCGGATATTGGCGGCATAAATATCCATATACGCCGTATCCACCATACCCTCGCCAGCCACATCAAAAAACGCAATGCTTATTTCAGGTTTCGTGTCATCGGAAAATGAAAAAGTAAAAATAAACGGCTCTTGCTGTTTTTCTTTTTGCGTGGGGTCAAGCAGAAACCCGTTTTCAATCAGCGGGTCTTCATATTCCAGCTTAAATTTCCGCCCCATTTCATTGCTGATGGGTGTGCAAAAAATAGGGAAATGGCGTGGTGTAATCGTTTTTAGCGTATGTATCAGCGATGTGAGATACACAGATTTCCCCGACCCGGTAGCCCCCACTACAGAAATGATTGTGCTAGGTGCAAACCCCGCGCTTTGGGGAATATCATTATGGCAGTATGGGCAAATGCGTTTGGTTGTGATGTTTTCGTAATCGTCTTTTAGCGATGATAGCACACCGCGATGGTATCCCTTTGCCACTTCGTCGAAGTTATCGGGGTCCAGTGATGCGTTGAGTTCACCCGCTGTATCCAAGTGAAATTTTGCACGGTATTCATCCAAAATGTGGTCATATTTTGAGCGATAACCCTCTGCGTCAATGGATTCCAGTGCGCGAAACATGACACGGTCGTGCGTAAAATTGCGAAAACAGTATAAACAAATGATTTCATGGGTTTGGTCTAGTCTTGCTTTTTCTATGGCTTCTTTTTTGCGTTTGAATAATCCCATATTATGACCCTTCCTTAATTTGTATCAATTGATAGAGTTTAGCATTATTTACGTCTTGGATAAATAGATTTATGTACTCGTTTTTTGTTGTGCGGATGATTCTTGTCATGGGTTGGTTTGGGGTGAGTGCTTCACTGAATGGATATAGCACACCATCTGAAATATCATTTGGTATGGCATTTTCTTTTTTTACATAGCAAATTATCTCTTCCGGCACAGGATAGTTCGCAGAAATAGTCAAACGATAGTTTTTGTATTGTTCAATTTCTTCTGCCAGCGAAAAAGTGATTATGGTTGGGTTTGTATAGGCAAATTCAGTCGGATCATAAATGATGTCTTCGCCGTCTTCCCTCTGGGATGGATATATATAAAAAGTGATGGCACCCTGGATTTTTAGAGTGGTGTAACCTGCTTGTTTCTTATATTCTTGCAAAGTAAACAATCTGCCTACTGCTGGGTCGGGCTCAGTTGAAATAAATACTTGCGATATCCCCTGCGGCCAGTCGAAAGTTAAACGAATGGCATCGCCCTCGTCATAGCATTTGATTTTTTTGATATTACACATACACGCCTCTTCCACATGTCCATATAACATTTTATCAAGAAAGAGGCGCATATATGCATTTAAACGCAAGAAAAAACGTACCGCACCTTAACAGTCCAATGCTACTCTTTCACAGAACCCATTGAAACACCACTAACAATATGCTTTGAAAACATTGAATACACCACAATAATAGGAAAGAGCGTCACCGCCATACCAAAATAAATAGCACCTTGGTCTGGCAGATAGCCCCCTGCTTGGATACGATTCATCAGCAAAGGCAACGTATGCAAGCTTTGGTCGCCGCCAATTAGAAACAACGGCCCCATAAACGCATTCCAAGAGCCGACAAATGTAAAAATAGCAAAGGTAAATGCACCAGGTTTCGCCAAGGGCAGTGCGATTCTATTAAAAATAGTAAATTCATTGGCACCATCTATTCTGGCGGCTTGAATAAGCTCTGGCACCAATGCACCGTCAAAGTACTGTTTCATAAAAAACACAGTACCTGGTGCGGCAATGGATGGAATAATCAGCGGCCAAAATGTGTTTAATAGCCCAAGCATATTCACATATTGAAAAAAACCAATCAAATACAACTGACCTGGCACTAAAACCATGGCCAAGATAAAACCATAAAACTGCTTTTTAAACCTAAAATTGTACACATTTATCGCATAGGCAGTCAGCATTGAAAAATATATGGATAAAAATGTCACACTAAAAGCCACAAAGGCACTGTTTCTTAAACCTAAAGCCAAATTGACGCCCGTCGCCTGTATTGAAGCCCAGTTATCCAATAGGGCAGTGCCTGGCAATAAGCTAAGCGACCGATTAATATCCGCTGTCGAGCGGGTGGCGTTAATAAATAGAATATACAGCGGTGTGATACAAATAATAAAAAGGACAATGAGAAACAAATATACAATAGCTTTGGCAATAATCTGCTTCGATTTATAAGCGGTCATGCGTTTACCCCCTTATTTCTTTTTGCGGCTTTTTTGGCAATGGCATCTTCGGATGGTTCGCGGAAAAGCCTAAACAGAATCAAAGCAATAAAGCTGGACATAAAGAACAGTACAACCGAAATAGAGGCGGCAGAACCAATCATACCCGCAGGGAATGTACGCCTGTTGTTCATATACATATTCACTGTTAAAACGGAGTTATTTGGCGCGCCCCAAGGACCCGATAGCAGCATCGGAATATCAAACATACCCAAACCGCCAACCAAGCTTGTAATCAGCACAAACAACAAAACAGGTTTAAGCAACGGCAATGTAATATAAAAGAACATTTTAATTTGCGACGCGCCATCTATCATTGCCGATTCATAAAAACTGGGGGAAATGGAAGTCATACCAGCCACAAGCACAATGGCGGTTTGACCAAACCACAGCCATGTTTGAATAAAGGAAACCGTAAACCTTGCATCAAAAATATGCAATAAAAAGTCGCGCTGTTCGGCCACTAAGCCTGTGGTACCCACTAAAAATTGATTGAGTGGGCCGTGGAAGTCTAAAAAATAACTGAAAAGTGCCGCAATGGTTACAGGCATCATTAAATTGGGCAGATAAAAAATCGCCTTAAATAAACCTGTACCCTTTAACTTAAAAGTGGTACTGCTGAAAATAGCCGCCAGCGTCAAAGCCAAAACCATTTGAGGAATAAAGTTGGTCAGCCATATAAACCATGTATTAAAAATAGCGGTTCTAAACATATTGGAATTTGCAAGCATTCTAAAATTGTCTAGCCCAATCAATTCACCCCTCATGCCTGGGTGTGTCAGGGTCGAGTTTGAAAAAGCAAGCCAAAATGTATTATAAATTGGATATAATACAAAGGCGATGAACACGATAACAAATGGTGCGATAAAAATATAACCCCAGTGGTCATTGCTTAAAGTGCTTCTTTTCTTCATCGCGGGCAATCCTTCCTACTTATGATTTTAAAAAAGTGCCCGTAAAAATAATGGGCACTTTAATATTTTTAGAGTTTGCGGTCTGTTATTGCAACCAAGGCATAACCATCTGTACGTTATTTCTAAACAGTGCCAAGGCTTCGTCTCTTGTAGATATGCCTGTGATGTACGAGTTAAGCGCATCATTAAACGCACCTTGTATCGTAGAGTCTGTGCCTTGTATTAAGCTTAAATCGACAAGCGGCGCAGCTTCACCAAATATTTGGTAGGGGTTTTGCCCGCCCAAGAAATGATAAATATGCGAACCATCAAATTGGTCTGTAATTTGTCTAACCACCAATGCGGAAGAAACAAAGTCACCACCAGCTTGGAATACACCTGAATGTAAGGTTGGGTCATGCGCACTTAAATATTCATGTGTATACACGCCCAATGCCCAATTAGATAAAACATCCGCATCCAGCATCAATGTTTCTACAAACAAGCGGCCAAGGTCAGGATTGTTGGATGCTCTTGGTACGCCCATCCATGTGCCGCCCCATTGGTACGGCAGTGGGCCCGGAATAATCGCCCAGTCGCCAAATGTATGCGGGCCATGGTTGGCATACACAACGTGGGCAAGTCCCCATGTTGGCAGCATATAAGAAAAGATATCAAGCTGATTGCCATCCATATCACTAAATTCATCTGCCATAGAAGCAAACCAATCTGGCGTCCAGTTGCTTACGTTCGCATCTAAGCCTTCTTCCCTTAAAATATTTGCAAAATCCATAAAGTCTAACACGGCTTGGTCTACCACTAAACTGTTGTTCTCAATCCAACGTTGGCTTCTGTTTGCATAAAACGCATTGCCAAACGCTGCAAAGTGGTTGGTAAAGAACATAGAGCCATTGGACGCGTCACGAATACGGCGTGCAGAATCTAAAGCGGTTGGTATGTCTCTAAAATAGCTTTGAATCGCGTCAGGGTCATCTGTTCCAAAAATTTGCTGCGCCATACTTCTTCTATAAAACATAGCACCTGGTGTTGCCTGCCAAGAAAAGGCACGTACTTCACCTTCATATGCGCCAATGTCCAACACAAACTGATATGTTTCTATCGCTTCTGCCAATGGCAGCATGTCATTTAAGTTTGCTAAAAACGGGCCTTCTACAAAATGACGCACAATGGCAGCCTCTAAGTAAATGACATCCGGCGCGCTGTCCCCGCCTGCGGCAAGGGCTGTAAGTACCCACTCTTCATATCCGCCGCCATCCAAGTCTACGATGGCAAACTCTACGTCAATGTCTGGGAAAATGGTTCTAAAAATGGCAACATGTCTTTCGACTTCATCGGTAAAAGACCACACGCGCAGGGTTCTGCCTGCGGCGTCCGCAGGGTCTGCTGTCACAGCGGGAGAAGGAGTAGCAGTACCACCGCCTTGTTGCGGCGAGTCATTGTTACCACATGCGGCAAATGCAAAAATGGCTACAAATGATAAAACTAAAAGAATCCATCCTGCCCTTACAACTTTCATAAAAAAACCTCCATTGTTGTAGAATTTTTTGTGTGCTTTTACTACACATTTGGAAGTATACATCAAACTGTAACAAATGAATAAGTCAATAATTGTGCAGTATAGGACAATAATTGGCTTATATGCCCGACTTCATTGTATGAGTTCAGTCAAGAATTTTATAATGATGATAATAATTGACTGATTGATGATGGACGGTATTTTTAATGTTCACTTTTGAGAACCATGGCATAGTTAATAAAGAATATTTTTCTTATGGTCGGTTTGCCAAAAATAGTCCATTCCCTCCACATGTCCATCGTGCCTATGAGTTGATAACCGTTTGTGAAGGCTCGTTAAATTTACAAATAGACCAAAAAAAATATGTCCTTGGTACGAATGAACTTGCGTTTATTTTCCCAAAACAAATCCATAGTTTTGAAGAACCATTTGACCTTGAAATATTAATTTTTGCGCCAGAGATTATCGATGACTTTTATCAAGAATTTAAGCGTTCTGTCCCTGTCAACAACATCATCGCTAAACCGGCATGGCTAAATTATGACACATTAAAAAGTGTATACAGCAAAAAAGCCGCACTGTATACACTGTGCGACCTTTTGCTATCGACTACAAAAATGAAAACAATAGACAGAACAAACAATACCACCGCACTCCAAAAGATTCTTGACTACGTAGACGAACATTATGGAGAAAACTGCTGTTTAAAAAGCACAGCAGAAGCCTTGCAGTATGACTATACCTATCTTTCAAAGCTGTTTAGCAAATACGCCGAAATCAGCTTCACCACTTACTTAAACAATTACCGCATTGCCAAGGCTTGCACTATGCTTAGCACAAGCAACATGTCTGTTTCCGAAATTGCAGACAAATGCGGCTATATGAATCTCAGAACGTTTCATAGAAATTTTCGTAAAATTATGCATTGCTCACCCCAAGCTTACCATATTGGCAATGTGGTGAAATAGTAATGGCTTAATAAGTTTCTGCGTGCATTTGAAAATACGCCTTTGGGTGGAAACAAGTAGGGCAAATATCAGGCGCGTCATTTGCTTCATGAATGTGTCCACAGTTTAAACAAATCCAATTTTGCTGTTCGCCGCGGTTAAAAACCATGCCCTTTTCGATATTTTCCAACAGTCGCAAATACCGCTCTTCATGGTGCTTTTCAATGGCAGCTACATTTTCAAATTGTGCGGCTAAATGCTCGAAGCCTTCTTCCCTTGCTGTTTGGGCAAACCCTTTGTACATTTCCGTCCATTCATAATTTTCGCCTGATGCGGCACTTTTTAAATTGGCTTTGGTGTCGCCCAACCCATTAAGGTGTTTAAACCATAGCTTTGCATGTTCTTTTTCATTGTCCGCCGTTTCCTGAAAAATAGCGGCAATTTGCTCGTACCCTTCCTTTTTTGCAACAGCCGCAAAATAGGTGTACTTGTTTCTTGCCTCCGATTCACCGGAGAACGCGGTTTTTAGGTTTTGCTCGGTCTTGCTTCCTTTGAGGTCTGGCATGTTTTAGCTCCTTTGTATTTTTTTAGAATTATAACACATATTCAACATACAGAAGTACCCCCACCGAAAAAACATTATTGTCATGGGTAATATTAATATGCCCGTTGTACTTCTCTACTGATTTACGGATATTACTTAGACCGTGACCATGTTCCTCGCCAGACTTTAGCGTGACTATATGCTTTTCTTCTCCCTCTGCATATTTTACATTGCCGTCAAAAGTATTATCTATTTACAGTAGTAATTACCTCAGCAGACAATTCCCAAAAATATACACTACACATGACAATAACATATACAACGCATGGTATAGCGAATGCTATCTTAGATGTTTTTCTCTTTTCAAAAAAAACCCTCATAAATCTTTCTACTGCAAAGATTCTGATAATGATAGCTAATGCCATTACAATATCACTCAAACCCATTAAATCACACTCTCCGCCTTATCATAATTTCATAATACCGTTCTTTTATTTCATCCCGCCGATGCTTGCTGATTGGCAAAGGCGTTTGACTGTCTGCTAAAAATACTTGGTTAAAATTTAAGGCGGTTATATAGTCATAGTTGACTATGTAGGAAGTATGGATAAAAAGAAAATCAAATTTTTTTAATTGCTCTTGGTATATCTCTTTCATTGACCCATAAAATGCTTCTCTTCTGCCGTCAGAAAGATGAAGCCGTAACTTCCTGTCATCGCTTTCAAGGTATATTATATTTTTTATCTGTACTTTAAAGGTGTCACGCCCTATGTTGTAGGTAAAATCTTCAGACCATAAGCCAGAAACTTTCATATATTTTCTTATGACCTCATCTATCTTTTTATGTTTCAAAGGCTTTATAAGAAAGTTAAACGGCTGTATATCAAATAAATCTAATGCATAACTTTTTGCATGTGATATGTAAACAATGGAAACGGTGTAGTTGTTTTGTACATCACGAATAAACCTGCCTGTTTCCACGCCATTCATGCTATTTTCCGCAAACTCTATGTCAAGGAAAATTAAATCATAGTGCGCCCCAGACGCTATGGCCCTACATAGTCCCTCCCCCGAAAAGAAAACCTCAATTTCACATTTAACCGACAACTTATCAAATACATCAAACAAAGTGCGCTCTAAATCCGCACCTATTTTTGTTTCATCATCACAAATAGCTATCATTACCATATGAGGACTTCGTACCTCTTTATTTACGCTACTCTTTGGCATTATACCCCAACGTCCCCTATGCTTATCTGCTGTATTCTAGTCAATTCTGCTTTTATTTTATCATGCATACTGTTTAAAAGCAATAATGAAATGATGACTTGCTCAGGGATGTCTAGGGCTAATGCCAATTACTGCAATTAACTGACCAGTTTTACAGACTTACTGCACGGAAAATATTTTTAGATATACTGGATTTCATACATCAACAAGCTTAGCAATAGGAATGTGTGCGTGGTGATATGAAATGAGTGGGATAATAAAAATTTGGTTTATGTTTGCTGTATACATGATTTTTTTCGCATTGGTGACATACGGAAATTTGAGGATGGGTGCGAGTGCTACGCAAACTATGTGGTTTATACTCTCAGTTGGTGTAATTATCATATCTATTGCCATGTTAGTTAAATATAAACTTCCCTCGAAAAGGCAAATTGCAATATCTGCAATATTTGGATTATTGATGTTTGTGCCTTTGGTTAGCATGGTAGGAGCAATCGCATTTTTAGCTGTACGTATACCACTTGTTACGTTTTTAACTGCAATGGCATTTTTTAGTATTTCTAATCACTATCCAGAAAATTCTATCGTTTTGCTGCAAAATAAATCGGTGAAGTCTGTTGTCATGACTGTCTTCATTGGCATATGTGTAGGAGCCGTTTGGGGAACTATCAATATTTTCTTAAATAATGCCCAGCCCGCACCTCATTTTGCACTACTTAACTTCATTATGCCGCTTAACCCGGCAATATATGAAGAAATGGCTTTTAGGGCATTTATATTTGCAAGTAGTTTGCATTTTATGAAGGGCGAATTAATAACGAAGCGGCAACGTTTTACCGCATGGTTTATGATGATTATCCCTCACGTACTGCCGCACACCCCAGTGATGTTTATCGAGCAAGGATTTATTTCTGGAATCATGTCAGTTGCAATATTGGCTGCTGTATTTGGCGTCCCTTTCGCATTTTTACAACGCAAACGTGATTTGGTTTCAGCGATGGTAGCCCATGGGGTGGTGATGATTATATTTTTTACTATGTTTGGTATTTCATTGACATAAAGCATCATGACATGAGAAATGTTCCGAGTATTGGTATATCTACGTAAACGTTCTTAACGACTAAGAGCAACCTAATTAAGGCTGAAAATTCAGAAAAGAGGGGAATCATGGCAGGAATAAGTTCCAGTTTAATGATGGGCATTATAAATGCCCAAAGCAACATCGCGTTAGCACGGCAAAATCAGGCCCTTGCAAATCAAACATATAGAGAAGGGAGGATTCGTGAAGGGCAAGGCAACCTAAGCAACAACCAAGACGCTGTCGAAGAAGGCCAAGAACTGCAAGCGAAAGGCAAAGAAATAGAGCTTGGTACTTTTGAACACTTGGGCAATGCAATGTACAACATCAATAATATTGATGCCGACAATCAGTCTGGCTCATATGCACCTGAAGATTCGCACGATGCAACTAGTCAAGAAACTCAATCTTCAAATTACAGACAAACAAATGGCGATTCTTACGATGAAGTTAATGTGGTTGTTCTTGGCGATACGGTGAGGGGAAGCGTGAATAGAACTATTTCTGCTCCTCGACAGAACAGTGTTGATATTTCTGCATAGGGCGGACTTTTTGCTTGACAAATACGAATAAAAAGATTGGAGAAATGATTTATGAAAAGGATTTTTGCTAGTTTAGTTATCACAGCCTTTGCACTCACTCTTACAGCTTTTAATGGTAACAGCGCAGAATGGCATGGTGACATAATGAATGATGTTGCCGTAACTTACGAAATGGCTAAACAAATCGCTATAGACCATGCAGACATTGCGCAGCCAGATGTTGCCAACCTTAGAAATATTATAAACCGCAATTCAGATAATCCTATCTGGGACTTTACAGTAGCAGGGGCAGGATTAATGGTTAGCGTTCAAGTTGATTCTGCTACAAGTGAAATTGTACGCTCTCAGCAATTCAGGGGAAGCTGGCCTGTTGAAAATCTTCCCGTTTCATTTGACGAAGCCGCCCAAATTGCAATAGACCATGCGAATATATCATCACCATTCATCACATATTTTCATGGACATACTACACTGCCAAACGAAAATCAGTTTTGGAGAGTGCATATTGACAGTCATTCTGGTGTTTATGATATTTATGTAGACGTTTTTACAGGTGAGGTCGTACGCTCTGGTCATTAGGCTGATACTTTCCGCTTCGGGGCAACCTGCCCCGAAGTGTGGAAGACAACAGACTGTTTTTGGAGGTCGTATCAAGATTATGTGCTTGAAATATAATCGAAAATGAAGCGGAATACATAAAGTTAATGATGTACAACTTTATTCTGCCGCTTCATGATTCACTGTACAGAGAAAATATGCCCATCACAATAAGGGTTCATGTGAATTATGTTTATATCAAAGTTAGCGAGGGCAGAGCTGACCGCTGGCAAAATATAAATCAATTTGCTTGGGCGTATAATTCAAGCACGGATATGAGATTAACATATGAAGCCATTCGTGATTTTGATTTAACCGCTTATTTTGGGATGCGGTAAAGGAGAACTGTATGAACGAGCAAATAATAATTTCTATAGGACTAATCGTTTTTGGCGTATTAGCATTTGTGGGGTCGCCGATGCTTTTCAAGCAAAGCCGCAATATTAAGAATGGGGAAATTTTTAACGGTAAAATTACTGGCTACCTGACCAAAAGAACTGGCAGACAATTTGCCACGCAATATGTAGTGGGGTTTGAGCGTAATAACGAATATCTTGAACTACCTACACTGCTGCCCACGCTTCTATTCCTTAAAAAGATTGGAACAGAAGTTGAAGTTTATTTTAGCGAGAAGGAATCCGAAAAGGTACTAATCAAAGGCTCTTATGCGGCAGAAGTCTATGCAGTTATTGGAATATTTGCAGGAATCCTTCTTGTATTGCTTGGGATTGCTGGATTTATGGCGTAGCGAAGTTAGTCAACGCCGTTGTTTCGTATTAACAGCAGTGATGCTGATGTCTTTGCGAGAATGTACGATACAGTGAAAGTGAGGAATATTTCATGCAAAATTCAAAGTTGCGCCCAATCGAACCAGAAAATAAGCAGAGAATAGCCAAAGAAGGTCTGGAAAACTTCTTACGTAATCCCCCCAAAATCCCTTTCATATTCATTTTGGCACTTGCCCTTATTGCATCTGTGGCAGTTTTTATAGCCTTGTGGAGATTCATTGGGCTGATTTTGCCTATTTCAGCCGCGGCGGCGGTGGTCGTTGCAGTGATGGGTGTGCCAGTAGTGAATAAGCAATTGCAAAAAGAAGACAAAACCGCCGCCGCCAACCTAGAAAAATACTTGCCAAAAGTAAATCTGCAAGAAATTACTGCACAAATTTTACAAGACGAAGCCTATGTCACGGATTTTGGCGATATTATTACAAAAAACTGGTTTATAGCCGTGAACAGCGGGCGCATAGTAAACATGACAGATATAGCCGCAATAGTAGGCTCAATGACAAGCGGCACATTCTTATTAACCACAAGCGGCGAAAAAATCCCATCCATGTTCGGCGAGAATAGATGGGGCAAAACATTTGAATTGTTTGCAAAAGCAAATCCATTCCTGCTAGATGGCGATGATGCAGTAGCTATGCCAAATGGCAAGGATGTGCGAGTGGCGAAAGTTTTTGATAAAGAGCCACAGCTTGTAATCGCAGAATTTCAACGCAGACAGACAGAGGGTGAAAGATAAACAAAAAAGAAAAGTAATCCGATGTAATAAGTATTATCTACATCAACACATAAACAAAATTAAATCAATCGAAAAGGAGGGCATATTACTATGCCAAATGTTGTTTTTTCTAACCGCTACAAACTGAAAAAAGGGGTATCTGTTCCAGATTTTTTACTAGCAATAGAACAGCTAATCAAAGAGCATGTTTCAAAACAAAAGGGCTATGTTTCATTTCAGCTACTTAAAGAAGATGATACATGGGTAGACTCCGTTACGTTTGAAACAATGGATAATCTCAATGCTTTTTTGGAATCGTCACAGAAAAACAGCAATGAACTGGCTGAAAAATTCTACTCATTTCTTAACTTTGCCACCTGCAAAAGCACGGTTTACTCCGTTGAAATGAGTTGCTAACTTAGGCCTCAAATTGCATAAATAGAAACAAAGCCGACTGCCCTACGGTAATAAAAAAACCGCATAGCGACAGTCGGCTTTTTATGTCCGAAAAAAAGGGCTGCTTTACTAATTCCTACGAGTTTCGCAGTTAGCCAGAAAAAGCCGCAGTCAAAGCCCCCTTTAATAGCAGGTTTAATGACAGCCCAATCCGCCGAGGCATTCAAACCGTAGTTTTGCATGTTCTTTTTCATTGTCTACCGCAAAAATAATTGTCGAATATTGACAAGCCCAATAAAAAAACTATTATTAGGAAATAAATCCTTGGTAAATTTAGGGTGATAATAATGACAAGCTATATTGCAAGAACGCGAGAAGATAAACAAAGCCAAAACCTCATAGATCATCTAAAAGGGGTAGCTTTACGGGCAAAAAGCAACGCGTCTCCTTTTGATGGCGGCGAGCTAGCATATTTATGTGGTATAGTTCACGACATTGGGAAATATTCCGATAAATTTCAATTGCGCATTAGAGGGAAAAACATTTCAGTTGACCATGCAACAGCAGGCGGACAATTACTGTTTAAATTAGGAAATGAATCCAATTTAGCAAAGATAGCCGCATACTGCTGCATGGGACATCACGGCGGTTTGCCTGATGGCGGCAATGATTGTGATGCAGGTGACGATTCAACACTGCATGGAAGAAGGAAAAAAGATATAGAAGACTACTCTGCATATAAACGTGAGTTAGCAACTCTACCAGCCTTTATGCCACCCAACTGGCCGCCAAAGGATGGTTTTGAGGTTGCTTTTTTTATACGCATGATATTTTCATCTTTAGTCGATGCAGACTGGATTGACACAGAAACATATATGAACAAAGGCGAACACCAGCGCGGTGGTTTTGCAAATATTAAAACACTAAACGAGCGAATACAAGAACATATCATTCCTTTTTTAAACCCAACAGACGAAGTCAGCGATTTAAATATTCATCGTACCAACTTATTAAAAAATTGCCTATCTGCCGCCGAAAAACCAAGTGGACTATTCACATTGACCGCACCTACAGGCAGCGGAAAGACAAAATCAAGTTTAGCATTCGCATTCAAACATGCCGCAATTTATAACAAACGCAGAGTTTTTTATATTTCACCTTACAACACAATAATTGAACAAAACGCCACCGTATTTGAAGATATTTTGGGTGCAGAAAATGTTCTGCGGCATTATGGCAATTATCATTATGATGATAAAAGCGAAGAATCCAGCAACAAGCGTTATTCTGTGGAAAATTGGGATTTTCCAATGATAACTACAAGCAGTGTACAATTTCTGGAATCCCTTTTTGCCCACAAACCATCCGTATGCAGAAAACTCCACAATATTGCAAACAGTATCATTATTTTTGATGAAGCACAGATGATACCTATTCATTTGCTTATACCTTGCGTTCGTGCGATTGTGGAATTGGTAAATCATTATGGCTGTACAGTCGTTTTTGCCACGGCAACACAATCAGCACTAGATGAGTATTTAGATGGGATAAGACCGACTGAAATAGTTGAAAACCCAATGCATTTGCATAATTTGCTCAAACGAAACCGAGTTGAAGTTATAGAAGAAGAAGTAACGGATGATAATTTATCAGATTTATTGGCTTCACATCAACAAGTATTGTGCATCGTAAACACACGCAAACATGCACAATCGCTTTTTACTAAACTGAAAAACTCAGCGGAAGATGGTATTTTCCATTTATCTACCACTTTATACCCACTTCACCGAACCAAGATACTGGATGAAATCCGCCAACGGCTCATAGACAAATTATCATGTCGTGTGATTAGCACATCCATGATAGAAGCGGGTGTTGATGTGGACTTTCCTGTGGTGTATCGCGCACAGGCTGGGCTGGATTCCATTGTACAGGCAGCGGGACGTTGTAATAGAGAAAATCGTCATCCGTTAAACATTTCAACTGTTTACGTTTTTACCCCTACAGAACACACTCCACCTAAAAGTATTGGCTTAAATATAGCCACAACAAAACAAATTATTCGCAACCACAACGATATCGCCTCACCTGAAGCAATCACTGCGTATTTTAAACAGCTTTTTTATAACAAAGGCAATGGCGCGCTAGATGTAAATGATATCATATCCGTACTAAGCAATGGATTTAAAACTTGCAGTTTCCCCTTCCGCCAAGTATCAAGCATGTTCCGCATTATTGAAGAAAATACAAAAGCTGTTTATATCCTGTTTGAAGCACCTGAACTAGAAAAGCGACTGTGTAACGGAGAACGCACCAAAGAATTATTCAGAGAATTAGCCAATTATTCTGTATCGCTATACGAATATTCAGATATTAAATTGTTAAACGAAATAGGTGCGTTGGTTCGGTTAGATGAAGAAGTCTTGATTGTTTCACCAGATTATTATGACAAACAATTTGGAGTACATCTTTCCCCAGAGGGCGGAAAAGGTATACTTTCGTAAACTAATGGAGGTAAGCCATGCCATACGGATTTAAAGTAGAAATACAAGGTGACTACGCTTGTTTTTCGCGTCCAGAGTTAAAAGTTGAGCGCGTCAGCTATGAGGTAATCACACCAAGTGCAGCACGTGGTATTTTAGAGGCAGTGTTCTGGAAGCCAGAAATTAAATATGTAATTGATGAAATAGCTGTTTGCGCATCTATCCAATTTGAAAATATACGCCGCAATGAAGTGAACTCCAAAATACCTTACAGTTCCGTTGATGGCGCGGTAAAAAAACTCAAGGATGAGAACTTAAACCTGTATGCATCGTCAGACCGCGCCCAACGTGCTGCCATGATTTTAAAAAACGTTTGCTATGTTGTCACTGCACATTTTGAGTTGACCAAAAAAGCAAATGATAGCGACAACACAGGTAAATATGCTGATATGATTCGCCGCCGCTTAGAAAAAGGACAATCATTTCATATGCCATACCTAGGTACGCGAGAATTTCCTGCACGGCTTAGATTGTTGGGTGAAGACGAGGTATACACCCCCATTTCTGAAAGCCGTTCACTTGGGCTTATGTTTTATGATTTTGACTATGAAAAGGAAACAGATAAGCAAGGCGACACAATAATCAAAGCATTTAATCCCACCTATTTCATTGCGGAAATGATGAATGGGATAATTGATTTACGAAATGTAGAGGTGTTGCGATGATTCTACAGGCATTGGTCAAACGGTATGAGGACACAAAAACCGTGCCGCTTGGATGGAAAAAACGTGCAGTATCGTATGCGCTAGATATTTCCGAAGACGGAAAGCTGTTGGGTGTGTTACCGCTGGAAGAAGAAGTTGAAAGGCAAATTGGCGGTAAGCTTAAAAAAATCATGCAAAAAAGAGAATTTATTTTGCCTGAACCGCCCGTGCGTTCATCTGGAATTAAAGAAGCGTTTCTATGTGATGATGCAAGCTATTTGTTTGGCATGGACGAAAAACGCGGCAAGGAAAAATTTGAGGCGAATAAAAAGTTACATCATCATGCATTAGAAAACTTCAACTGTCCTGTTTCCAATGCGATTAAGGCGTGGTTTTCTGCTGGAATAACAGGAGAATTTGAACAATATATAGGCAAGATTATCCCTGAAAAAGAAATTTCAAAAGCATCATTTGTTTTCCAAATCAATGGGGAATTTGCGGATTATAAAAACATAAACATGCGCAATGCATGGAACGCACACTCTTCCGTTGCAGAAGAAAATCAGAATGAACGCATACGTTGTTTAGTGACCAACAAACTTGATACGCCAGAGCGCATACACGGAAAAATTAAACTCCGTGGAGGACAATCTGCCGGGTCAAATCTCATTAGTATAAATGCAGAAAGTTTCGCTTCATATGGCAAAACTGCAAGTGACCGTGCTGCTGATATTGGAAAATATGCCGCGTTTGCTCATGTTACCGCATTAAATGATTTACTAAACGACGAAAAACAACGAAAGTTTATAGGCGGCGACACGCTAGTCTACTGGACGGAAGAAAATAGCCGTGTCGAAATTGAGACATTCAATAATTATTGGGATATTCAGCCAACAGAAAACGATAGCGAAAAATTAACAACCATAATAGAAAAAATCGCTAACATACGCCATTTTGATATCGAAGGCTGCAAAATGGAACGCCCGTTCTACTTACTATGCCTATCACCAAACGCCGCACGTATTAGCGTACGATTTTTCTACACTGCAACATTTGGCGAAATCATCAACAATCTAATGAACCATTACCGCAACATGGACATTGTAGGCGATAACATCAGAAAATTTACGCACCTACCCCACTGGATAATTTTAAATGAAACAACTTCTGTGCCAAAAGAATCAAAAAAAGTGACGCCACTTTTGGGTGGACAATTTGTAAAAAGCATTTTATCTGGCACACCATATCCACAAACACTTTACAATGCGATATTAGTGCGCATACGTTCTGGTGAAGAAATAAACAAAACCAAAGCCGCTGTAATAAAAGCGGTACTTATAAAAAATTACAATGAAGTGGAGGTAACAAAAGTGTCGCTAAACAAACAGACCAGCAATAAACCCTATGTACTAGGCAGACTTTTTGCAGTGCTAGAACAATTGCAATATAAAGCCGCTGGCGGCGGACTTAATGCAACCATCCGAGACAAATACTTTGCAAGTGCATGTGCAAACCCAAGCAGTGTTTTCCCTACACTGCTCAAATTATCTATGCATCACGCCGCAAAACTGGATAACTCGGTATTTTTCGAGAAACTAAAAGGCGAGTTATTAGCTAAACTAGATGCAGAGTCACCATTCCCCGTCACCCTTGGGTTGGATGACCAAGGGAAATTTATATTGGGCTATTATCATCAAAAACAAGATTTTTTCACGAAAAAAGAAAACAAAACGGAGGATGAAAGTCAATGAATAACAACCACGAAAACGCAATCAAAAACCGTTATGATTTCATAATGCTCTATGATGTAGAAAACGGAAACCCAAATGGTGACCCAGACGCAGGCAATATGCCGCGCATTGACCCGGAAACAGGGCATGGAATTGTTACTGATGTTTGCATCAAACGCAAAATCCGCAATTTTGTAGACTGCACTCATGCGGATGAAGCAGGCTATGAAATTTATGTAAAACAAGACACCGTACTTAATCGGCAAGATTCAAGAGGGGCAGACTATGTAAAAGACATCAAAGACCGTGCAGAAAAAAGCAAAAATTTTAGAGATTTCATGTGCAGCACTTTTTTTGACATACGTACATTTGGCGCAGTAATGACCACTGCTGCTAAAGATAAAACCCTTTCAAATGTTGCAGGACAAGTACGCGGGCCCGTACAAATCGCATTCGGGAGAAGTATAACCCCTATTGTTCCGCAAGAAATAACCATCACTCGTGTGGCCATTACAACCGAAGAGAAGGGCGCATCTGCATCAACAGAAATGGGACGCAAGCATATTATTCCATACGCCTTATACCGCCAAGAAGGCTTTATTTCCGCAAACTTAGCACGTACAATCACAGGTTTCTCGGACGATGACTTGCAGCTTTTATGGCAAGCAATAACCTATATGTTTGAAAACGACAGAAGTGCCGCCCGTGGAAAAATGGCATTGCGCGAATTAATCGTTTTCAAACATGGCAACGAATTAGGCTCTGCACCGGCGCATAAATTATTTGAACGTGTTTCAGTCAAATTGCGCGACGGGCTAAAAGTCCCACGCGCCTACAGTGATTATGAAATTGCCATAAACGAAACCAATCTACCCGAGGGCATTACCATTGAACGCAAATATACAGATTCAATATAACGAGGACGAGTACCTCATGCTGTCGGGCATACAGCATTTTGCATTCTGCCGCCGTCAGTGGGCATTGATTCATATTGAGAACGCATGGGCAGACAACCATCTCACAATGGATGGCATTTTAAAGCACAAACGCGCCCACAATCCATTTCTTTCCGAAAAGCGCAAAAATATAATCACTGTTGGTGATATGCCCATTCATTCCAGAATCATGGGCGTAAGCGGCAAGTGCGATATCGTAGAATTTATTGCAGATGAAAATGGAATCACATTACATGGCAGAAACGGCAGATGGAGTCCACAACCAGTCGAATACAAACGCGGCAGCCCTAAAATTTCAGACATAGACCGTATTCAACTATGCGCACAAGCCCTTTGCTTAGAAGAAATGCTTGCATGTTCTGCAATTGAAACAGCCTACATTTTTTATCACGAAACCAGACGGCGGGAAGAAGTCCTCTTAACCAAAGCATTAAGAGAAAAAGTGGAAAGCATGTTTGTAGAAATGCATTCCTATTTCAAGCGTGGACACACGCCAAGAGTAAAGCCAAACAAAAGTTGCAAATCGTGTTCACTTAACGATATATGCTTGCCCAAATTGCCCGCAACAAACAGTGTCCGTTCATATATAAACAAAATGTTAGAAGACGGTGACGCACCATGAGAAAACTGCTCAACACGCTTTATGTTACTTTGCCAGATATTTACTTATCGCTAGACGGTGAAAATGTTGTTGTCAAACAGGATACAGAAATTTTAAGACGCGTCCCACTCCATAACTTGGAAGGTATCGTGACCTTTGGATACACAGGAGCAAGCCCTGCCCTCATGGGAGCATGTGCCGATAAGGGGATTTCTCTCACTTTTATGACAGCAAACGGACGATTTTTAGCCAATGTTGTAGGTACGCAAAAAGGTAATGTGAGCCTTAGACGAACGCAGTATCGCTACGCTGACAACGAAAATGAGAACATCGCTATTGCAAAAAATATATTGATTGGCAAACTCTACAACAGCCGCTGGGTGCTTGAACGTGCAATTCGTGACCACGCATTGCGCATTGATTCTGAAAAAGTGAAACGGGCAGCAGAGCAAATTGCACACTCCATTTCATTATTGCGTGAAGCACAGACTTCTGGGGAGCTGTTCGGCATTGAAGGCGAAGCAGCAAGTCGTTATTTTAGTGTTTTTGACCAACTAATTTTACAAAATAAAAAGGATTTTTTCTTCACAGCGCGCAACCGAAGACCGCCACTTGATAATGTAAATGCAATGTTATCATTTGTGTACACACTACTTGAAGGCGATGTTTCCGCGGCACTATATGCAGCAGGACTTGACCCGTATGTAGGATTTTTGCATAAAGACCGCCCAGGGCGAAGGTCACTGGCATTAGACCTTTTAGAAGAATTGCGCTCCCCGTTGGCTGACCGTTTTGTGTTAACGCTCATTAACACAAGAAAAATCGACCCGTCAGATTTTTACAAAAAAGAAAATGGTGCGGTGTTAATGAAAGATGAAACACGAAAGGCATTTTTAACAGCATGGCAATTGCGAAAAAGCGAAAAACTTTCTCATCCATTTTTAAAAGAAAAAATTGAATGGGGATTGGTTGCACATGCTCAGGCGTTGCTGCTTGCGCGAACATTACGCGGCGATTTAGACGAGTACCCTCCATTTTTGTGGAAATGAGGTCATTATGCTGGTGTTAATAACCTACGATGTAAGTACGCAAACGCCTACAGGACAGAAGCGATTACGAAAAGTCGCAAAAATTTGTCAAAATTATGGACAGCGCGTACAAAATTCTGTGTTTGAATGCATTTTAGATGCGGCTACTTTGTTGCTTGTTAAAGATAAACTGCTAAACGTTATCGACTCAGATATGGATAGTTTGCGTTTTTATTCGCTAGGCAATAACTACAAAGGAAAAACTGAACATTTTGGCATAAAATCAGGTTTTGATGTGACTGACCCACTTGTTTTATAAAATGCGAAACGTAAGCTCACATTTAAAATCAAGAGTCTTCGCACTAAATATTTTTTCGTTGTGAGTATATTTTGCATTACAATTTTTCAAAGTGTTTCATAAATTGAAGTTGGTTAGCTATTTTGTAAAATAATCTATGCTTTTTTTGAAAAAACATGTATATTTTTGCTGTCGCGCCCCGTATGGGGTGCGTGGATTGAAACAAGGAAGGCGTACAGGTATTTTTGCTCAAATTCCGTCGCGCCCCGTATGGGGTGCGTGGATTGAAACCACTTGTCGTACTCCGCCTTAACGGCCTTGTAGGTAGTCGCGCCCCGTATGGGGTGCGTGGATTGAAACGACACTGTATGTCACTGCAGGGCTTCTTCCCACGTCGCGCCCCGTATGGGGTGCGTGGATTGAAACAATAAAATTATCTTCGGGAAAATTTACAACAACATGTCGCGCCCCGTATGGGGTGCGTGGATTGAAACTTGCCCTGTAGCGCGGGTCAGGCTCACGGTCACGACCGTCGCGCCCCGTATGGGGTGCGTGGATTGAAACATGAAAAGTTGTTCGTGCTTCCACGTTAAGGATGGTCGCGCCCCGTATGGGGTGCGTGGATTGAAACCCTTGACCTTGCCACGTCTCTACGGTCAAGCATCCGTCGCGCCCCGTATGGGGTGCGTGGATTGAAACATGATTGGACTACCATGTACAGAATGCGTTACGCTGTCGCGCCCCGTATGGGGTGCGTGGATTGAAACAAGCAATTGATTCAAACGCGGCGATAGGATGATATCGTCGCGCCCCGTATGGGGTGCGTGGATTGAAACCAGTTGAGTAACCTCTCTGCGCGCTACCGCTTGCTGTCGCGCCCCGTATGGGGTGCGTGGATTGAAACATGGCGGCACGATGCAGCAACACTTAACCGACGGTGGTCGCGCCCCGTATGGGGTGCGTGGATTGAAACTCTTGATGCTCGGCAAATTCCATGCGGGCTTCGCGCGTCGCGCCCCGTATGGGGTGCGTGGATTGAAACTGTATCGGCAGGGTGTAGCCGCTTTTGGCAACAAGGTCGCGCCCCGTATGGGGTGCGTGGATTGAAACAATGTTTATAAATGTGTCGTGCCCAAAGCCTGAAAAGTCGCGCCCCGTATGGGGTGCGTGGATTGAAACATTTGTTCAAATGTTATTCTATTTGCTTTTCTTTTGTCGCGCCCCATATGGGGCGTGTGGATTGAAACCTCCAGATCTTAAGACTAGGACGACCATTCTAAGGTGTCGCACCCCGTATGGGGCGCGTGGATTGAAATACAAATCGTTCGGTTCGTGTCTGTCCTGCGACAATTGTCATCCCCTGTATGGAGTGCGTGGACTAAAACTATATTAAATCCACGCACTCCCCTTTTTCAATTCAATGCGTCAATGCGCAAACGGCATCTGCAAAGTAGAAATCCTGTCACACCGTTTGACATAAACATCATTTTCACGAGTAAACAAACCATAATCAACAAAAAAACGCCGAACCATACAAAAATCATCATAATAATCAGCAATTTTAAGATTCATCTCTTTCTCGGTGTAAGACTTTCCCATATCAAATGAACGACATATTTCTTCAATAAGAACCAACTTTTTTTTAAGCTGTGATGGCATTTTTGTTATCTTTCCACTTGACATAAACGTGAAGAGTATTTTTTTGCGGTAAATTTCCTCACGCTCATCGCCTAAATCATCATCCCCTTCTTTTTGTATCAAATCTATAATGCGAGGTAAAAAAACATCAGGACAGAGGGTGTATATGGTGTAATACTGCTCTCTTCGAGACTGCACCGCACCAACGTCCTCCAACTTCTTCATATGACTCGAAATGGTAGCAGATGAAAGATTCAATCGTTCAGCAAGCTGTTCCACATACATATCTTCTTTGCTTAGTGACTTGAGAATTTGTAAACGCGAAGTATCTGCCAAGCACTTAAATAAGGAATACAATTTCCCTCGTCAGTTTTAGCAAAACCAAAAAAACACCTCACGTGAAATCAAATCAATCCCACGCAAGGTGCAAAAATTAAACAATATAACAAAGTCAAATCATCAATTTACAAAAATCATCCAACATCTATACAAACCTAAAGCAACTCAACCCCAGCCACCGCACAACCTGCCAGCGTGTCTTCATCCCACACACTCACCTGCACTTCTCCAACATGTGCCTTTTGCAGCAGCAGCATCGACAACCGAGACTGCCCTATCCCCCCGCCAATGGTCAACGGAAGTTTACCTTCCAGCAACATTTTATGATAAGTAAGCGCACGGCGATGGTTACAATCTGCCGCATTCAACTGCCGATCCAACGCCGATGCATCCACACGAATACCCATAGACGAAAGCTCAACTGCCGCGTTCAGCACCTTACTCCAGTACAATAAATCGCCGTTCAGCGTCCAGTCGTCATAGTCTGGGGCACGGCTTCCGTGGGGTTCACCCGATTTTAACATACCGCCAATTTGCATAATAAACACAGTACCATATTCTTTGGTACAAGCATGTTCACGTGCTTCTGGAGTCATGTCTGGGTACATATCTTCTAGTTCCTGCGCCGTAAAAAATTTGACATCGCGGCTGATTTCAACATCCAATGCAGGAAACCATCTTTTCAACTTTTCTGCCGTGTTATAAATCGCGTTGGCAATAGACAACACCGCCGAGCGCAAATAACCTTCGCTTCGCGAGTCAGAATCAATCACTTTTTCCCAATCCCATTGGTCTACATATACCGAATGCGTGTTGTCCATATCATCGTCACGACGGATGGCATTCATGTCGGTGTAAATCCCCTCACCGATGGGAAAACCATATTTTTTGAGTGCCATCCGCTTCCACTTTGCCAATGAATGCACAATTTGCACGTTCTGCTCTGATGCTTTAATTTCAAATGCCACAGGACGCTCCACGCCGCTTAAATCATCATTTAGCCCTGTGTGCGGCTCGACAAAAAGCGGTGCGGAAACTCTTTTTAAATTGAGCGCGCGTGATAAATTATCCTCAAATAGTCGTTTTAGCTGTCCAATGGCTGTTTGTGTTTCATATAAATTTAACCGAGATTTATAACCTGGTGGAATAATTAATGTTGTCATGGGCATTACTCCTTAAAACGACATTTGCCCGGTGGCACGAGGATAAGGCAAAACGTCGCGGATATTCTTCATCCCCGTCAAATACATCAGCAAACGTTCAAATCCAAGCCCAAAACCTGCATGTTTGACACCACCAAAACGATTTATGTCCATATACCACCCATAGTCTTCGGGTTTTAGCCCAAATTTTGCAATGCTTTCTTCAAGTATGTCCACACGTTCTTCACGTTGGCTGCCGCCAATGAGTTCCCCCACCCCAGGCACTAATAAATCGGATGCAGCCACTGTTTTTCCGTCATCATTGACGCGCATATAAAACGACTTGATATCCCTTGGGTAGTCGGTTATAAAAGTCGGGCGGCAATAAACTTCTTCACAAAGATAACGTTCATGTTCTGTTTGTAAATCCACGCCCCATTTTACTGGGAACTCGAATTTTTTATCCGCTTTAAGCAAAATTTCAATGGCTTCGGTATATGAAACCCTTGCGAAATCCGCGGCAACCAGATTTTTCAGCCTATCCAACAATCCTTTTTCAATCCATTGGTCGAAAAATTCCATTTCTTCTGGGGCATTTTCCATCACATAATGAATTACATATTTAAGCATAGCTTCGGCAGTTTCTAAATAATTATCTAAGTCGGCAAATGCCATTTCTGGCTCAAGCATCCAAAATTCTGCAGCATGGGTGGTGGTATTTGAATTTTCGGCACGGAATGTTGGCCCAAAAGTATATACATCACGGAACGCCATACAGAATGGCTCCACTGCAAGCTGTCCGCTGACAGTTAAGTTTGCTTCTTTGCCAAAAAAATCCGTATCAAAATCAATTGCACCTTCTTTGGTTTTTGGAATATTATCCAAAGGAAGAGTCGTTACTCTAAACATTTCCCCCGCACCTTCGCAATCACTGCCCGTTAAAATGGGTGTGTGTACGTAAACAAAATTGCGTTTTTGGAAAAATTCGTGCAACGCATGGGAAGCCAGCGACCGCACACGAAAGACCGCCGCAAACGTATTGGTACGCGGACGCAAATGTGGAATTGTCCGCAAAAATTCAAATCCATGCCGCTTTTTTTGCAGTGGATACGTACTTGGGCAAGTGCCTTCTAAAATAACTGCATCGGCTTTAATTTCAAATGGCTGCTTTGCGCCGGGGCTTTCTACCACTTGCCCCTGAACAATAATGCATGAACCCACGCCCAATTTAACCGCATCATCAAAGTTTAGCCCATTCGCATTTAACTCGCCATCCAGCACAATTTGAACCGAGCGAAAGAAACTGCCGTCATTCAGCTCTATAAATCCCAAATTTTTATTGCTTCGGCATGTGCGAATCCAACCGCCAACGGTGACGTTTTTGCCTAAAAATTCTGATGTGTTGTGATAAAGGTCTTTGAAACGTGTGTACATGACTGACTCTCCTTTTTGCAACCGTGGGGTTGCGTTTTTTCGTTCATCCAAGTATATTAGACATAATCTTGGAATAAGTCAAACTATTGGTGCACAATATATATGTAATTGAACTGGAGGCGAAACCAATGGCCGACAACAGATTTGGCGACTACCGCCCAGAACACAAGCTCAATCTATTTGATGACGACAATGACGACTTTAGCCTTACAAATGAGGATTCGTTCCGCGATAATTTCCGCGACGATTATAGCCTAACAAGTGATGACAGCGATTTCGATACCCCGCTTACTTCACGCAGGTCTAGTTTTGATGGCTATTCCGATTATGACGACGAGGGTTCACTTGAATCGACCTCAAGCAATACCTATGATACAAAGCCAAGGCAAAGCGGCAGACGACGTGAAACCATTAGCCGCATGGCAGAAGAATACCGCAACGGCACAGCAACCCCGCCGCCAACAGGCAATCGTTTCACACGAGAAATGCCTCGCGACCCAAGGCGGCAACCACTAGACAACAAACGAAAAAACGCGCAAGCCGCCCGCCGCAGAAGAGAAAATGCGGAAACCGAAAAATCAAAACCAAAATCAAAATTTGCCGCATTTTATATTGGAATGCTTGTACTTGCCGTTGGTGTTTGCCTTGCGGTGTTTTTTGTAGTGCTTCAAATGGTGATGGAAAGAGGCATTGGCATTGACACCAGCTTGATTCATGCAGGGCAGGGGTCTGGTGTGTTACAGTCGCCAGGTGCGGATATCAATATTCCAACAGATATTGGTCAGGATATACGCAATATTAGCGCGGTAGTGATTAGTTCTCATGTGACAAATCCACGGCATCTTACAGTATTAGATATAAACAACATGCGTAATCGTGAATTTACAGTGCCAGAAGCGGCTTCAATTAATAACCGCATGAACCAAGCCATGACATTTTCGCAAATTCGTGCGGGTCAACTCATTGATATTAGCTACAATTCCCGCAATGCAGAAGTGTCGTCCATCCGCGAAAACGCCCATTCATGGGAACGTCGCGGTCGCACCAATGTAGAAATTGACATGGAAGCATTCACAATCACATCTGGCCATGATGTATTTAATTTTAATAGCCGCACAATCATCACGCGCAATGGCGAACCGTTTCCCATTAGCCTTGTTACACCAATGGACACAGTTACACTATCTGGTTTTGCCAACGACGTATGGATGATTCAAATGGAATTATCACATGGATTTTTAGAAATTTACAACACGGATATGATTACAAACGGCAGAATGCATATTGGTATGAATCATTTTCCTACTTTGGATGACGTAGCCGAACCGATTTCTCTACCAGAAGGCACACACAGGGTAGTTGTTGACGGCGATAATATTGAAACATTTGTTGAAACAGTCACCATCGAACAAGGCCAAACCACAAGAGTAAACCTTGGCGATGCTGAAATGAGAAACGCTGTTTTGCAAATTGTAACCAGCCCGCCAGACGCGCAGGTCTTCGTCAATGGCGAACTTTTAGAAACGACGGGCCCAATTCCAGTCAGTTTTGGTGAACAACTCATTAGGGTAGAAAGCGAAGGATTTATACCCCAGGAACAAACCGTTGACATCACATTGCCAATGAGTACATTACAATTTGAACTCATTGAACTGACGCGCACCGCAACCATCATTGTTTTCACCCATCCGACGAACGCGCAAGTGTTTATCGACAATGTATTTGTAGGATACTCTACCATTACAACAGATGTTGCACCTGGTGAAAGGCGTATTACCGCACGTTTGCCTGGCCATGCCGATGCCAGTGTAGAAAGAATATTGGTACCCGAAGAAGAGGATTTTGTGCATTTGCTTCTGACACCAACCATTGCCGGCGAACAGGAAGGAATGCCGCATCCTATGCCAGACCCCATTCCAACGCCTGAGCAAACGCTGCCAACAGTTCCTGGTGTTCCACCGGGAACAATACCAGGTGCTCCTACCGTTCCCGGGATTTCAGACCCCGTTGAACCAACTGCACCTACCACTTTCGAGCCTGTGCCATTACCGACACTTCCGCCCGGCGGCGGCATAACTACCCCTGTCCCAACGCTTCCACCACTACAGGGATTACCCCCTGCTACAGAACCAACACAACCGCCGTGGAATCCGTTTGTACCAGCAAATCCAGCTGCACCAGGGCTGTAAACATCATGTTTGACATACCCAGCGAGCTAAAAAAACTGCCGCATTTGCCAGGCGTCTATATCATGAAGGACGAAAACGACAACATCATTTATGTAGGCAAAGCAGTTGACCTGTATAATCGTGTAAGAAGCTATTTTCGCTCTCATGACGACCCAAAGACGCGATTATTATCCAAAAGCATTAGCCATTTTGAATACATGGTGACAGATAGCGAAAGCGAAGCGTTTATCCTCGAAAACACGCTGATTAAGCTGCACCGCCCCAAATTCAATATTCGCTTGAAAGATGACAAAGCCTACCCCTATATAAAAATCACCAGAGAAATGTTGCCCCGCGTCATGTACTCAAACAAACGCGGACGCGACAAGGCTAAATATTATGGGCCGTTTATCTCCCGCTATCGTGTGCGCGAACTGTTAGAATTGTTGCATAAACTATGGCCAATCAGGCGGTGCGGCAGAAGCTTTCCACGAGATTTTGACAAAGGGCGGCCGTGCTTAAATTATCATATTGGGCAATGTTTAGCCCCTTGCAACCGAATGATAGACGAAGAAACATACAACCAGCATCTATCCGAAGCAGAGCGTTTCATACAAGGCAAAACCGACGGAATTATGTCACGCCTGACAAAAGAAATGCACACCGCCGCCGAAGCGTTAGAATTTGAAAAAGCGGCAGAATTGCGTGATACAATAAGCACACTTGAATTGCTTACAGAAAAGCAAAAAGTCGAGACAGGCGGCGATGACCGAGACATTATTGCCATGTCCCGCGAAGGTGACGAGGCGTTGATGCAAATATTTTTCTTGCGTAACGGCAAATTGTCAGGGCGTGAGCATTATATTATGGACGCGTTCAGTGCCAATGACAGCGAAACAATGGCGGCATTCATTAAACAGTTTTATAGCGAAGCCGCGTTTATCCCTAAAGAATTGTCGCTGGTATGCTCCCCGGCAGAAAAAGAATCCATAACAAAATGGCTTAGTGGACTTGCCGAGCGAAAAGTAGAACTCACGATTCCCCAAAAAGGCGATAAACATAAAATGGTTAAAATGGCGCAAACCAATGCGGATTTGACCATGGCACAGTTTGGCGGACACATAAAACGCGAGAACGAACGCAACCAAAATGCATTAAACGAGATTACAGAAGCATTAAACGCGATAAGTCCTATAGCGAGGGAGTTTGAGGGCGGAGCCCTCATTAGAATCGAAGCATACGACATTTCAAATATCCAAGGTTATGAATCTGTAGGCTCAATGATAGTATTTGAAAATGGCAAACCCAAAAACAGCGATTACCGCAAATTTCGCTTGAAAGCTGTTTTCGGCCCCGACGACTATGCGGGAATGGAAGAAATAATCACTCGCCGCCTCACACGCTATAAAAAATCTTTCGAAGCTGCCGCAAATTTAGAAACCAAAGACCAGACAAAAACAGACTCATTTGCAAAACTACCTGACATCATTTTTGTGGACGGTGGAAAAGGGCAAATTTCTGCCGCTCAAAAAGCCCTTGACGCATTAAAGCTGAACATACCCGTTTGCGGCATGGTCAAAGATGATCGCCACCGCACACGTGGGCTTTTGTATATGGGAAAAGAGGCAATCCTACCCAAGCATGGCGAAGGGTTTAAGCTGGTCACGCGCATTCAAGATGAAGTGCACCGTTTCGCCATTGAATACCACCGCAAACTCAGGCAGGATTCACAAATACGCTCGGTGCTGGATGACATACCTGGCATTGGCGGCACCAGGCGCAAGGAATTATTAAGGCATTTCAAAAGCATGGAAGCCATAGCTGCTGCTGATTTAGACGCACTTGCCGCTGCACCTTCCATGAATAAAAAATCCGCAATTGCGGTATATCATTTTTTCAGGGAGGAACCCTCATGAAATCCGTACTAGAGCAAGAATACGTCTACAACGCCGACAAGACTGACGACTTCCGCGTTGTAAAAATATCACTTGACGTAACAGAAATGGAAGAAATTATCACAATCAAAACCGAAGAAAACATGACACTTGCCGAAGTTGACCGTGTTTTGCGTGGCTTTGAATCTGACGTGTTAAGCAAAATGGGCATCACTTTAGACAATAACTACCCGGCACGTCTCATGTATAGGGGGAAAACCCTAAAAATAGCCTTTGGCGATGACCATAAGGTGAAGGGAATAGCCCCTCTATGAACAACAATCTAGTATCGAGCGGCGCGTTTAATACGCCAGGTACAGGATACACTGTGCCATTAACCAGTGTAATGAGTGAGTTTGATTTAGAACTCTTGACCCCAGCGATAGACATTGAAACCAAAGAACTCACACAGGCAAACATAAACAGACCAGCACTGCAACTTGCTGGTTTCTTTGAATACTTCGACCCTGCACGTTTGCAAGTCATTGGAATGGTTGAACATACCTATTTGCAAAAGATAGGTGACGAATCTCGTAAGGAAAATATGCGACGTATTTTTCAACATCGTATTCCTGCCATTGTCGTATGCCGCAAACTGGGCATTTTTCCAGAAATGCTGGATTATGCAGAAAAATATGATGTGCCAATACTATCAACGGCATCTGCCACCACAGATTTTATCAGTGAAATCATTCGCTGGATGAAAGTGCAGCTTGCGCCGCGCATTACCATGCATGGCTGTTTGCTGGATATCTACGGCGTGGGAACGTTAATTATTGGGGAAAGTGGTGTAGGTAAAAGCGAAACCGCACTGGAATTGATCAAGCGCGGACATCGCTTTATAGCCGACGATGCTGTAGAAGTGCGTCGTGTTTCTTCGGAAACATTAATCGGATCTTGCCCTGCAAATATCAGATATTTTTTAGAACTTCGCGGCATTGGCATTATTGATATCATGCAAATGTTTGGGGTGCAGTCCATTAAACCAACACAATCTGTAGATTTAGTTATTAACCTAGAACTTTGGGATCCTACCCGCATTTACGACAGACTAGGGCAGGCTGACGAATTTACAGAAATTTTGGGTAATCAAATATGCAGCCATTCCATACCCATTCGCCCAGGGCGTAGCTTAGCCATTCTTTGCGAATCTGCCGCGATTAACCATCGCCAAAAAAGAATGGGCTACAACGCCGCAGAAGCGTTAACCGAACGCGTAATGAAAAATGTAAGTGGAGGATTGAAAATCCATGACGCCTATTGAGGCAATCAAGCCATTACTTAACGATATTTTAGAAAACGAACCCATGTCAAATCACACGTCGTTTAAAATCGGCGGTAATGCGGAAGTTTTAGCGCGTCCAAAAACTACAGAAGAGCTATCTAAAATTTGGCAGGCATGTCGGCAACATGACATTCCTTTTGCAATTTTAGGCGATGGCACCAACGTACTGGTTGCAGATGAAGGTATCAGAGGCGTTGTTGTGCTTACAAATAAAATGATTCAGTTAAAAATTGACGGTGACAGAATCATCGCTGCCGCTGGCGTACGGCTCGCGAAGCTGGCAGAGACAGCGTGTAAGGCGGGGCTGGCTGGACTGGCGTTTGCATCGGGGATCCCTGGTACAGTTGGCGGCGCGGTGTACATGAATGCAGGTGCTTATGGGCATGATATTAGCAATGTTTGTGAATCGGTAAAGATTCAGACATTGGCTGAAACTGTTATACAACCTGTAGAGCAGATGCATTTTGGCTACAGGCAAAGCAAGGTGCAAGAAGGCAATCAACTGATACTTGAAACAACATTCAAGTTGACACCAAGCGACCCGGAAAAAATCCGCAAAGAAATGACAGACCTAAACCACCAACGACGCGAGAAGCAACCACTCGATTTCCCCAGCGCGGGCAGTGCATTTAAACGCCCAGACGGTCATTTTGCAAGCAAACTGATTCAAGATAGCCATCTCAAAGGTTTTCAAATTGGCGATGCGCAGGTGTCTGAAAAACATGCGGGATTTATCATCAACAAAGGCAATGCTACTGCAAAGGATGTTAAAGATTTAATAGAAGCCGTTCGCCAAAAAGTGTATGGAAATTTTGGTGTGTGGCTAGAGCCTGAAATACGAATGCTGGGAGATTAATATGCGCATAGTCATTGTAACAGGCATGTCCGGTGCAGGAAAAACCACAGCACTCAAAATTTTTGAAGACGCTGGGTTCCATTGTGTTGACAATTTGCCCCCTACTTTTATTGGACAGTTCGCTAAGTTTTGCTTGGAAAATGACACAAGCATTACTCAAGTCGCGCTGGGGCTGGATATACGCGGCGGAAAAATGTTTGCAGATTTTTCTGCAGGTTTATTGGATTTAGATAAAATCGGTGTAACATATTCGATTTTGTTTTTGGATTCTTCCAATTATGTACTCATGAACCGTTACAAAGAAACACGGCATCTGCACCCGCTTGCAAAAAACGACCTGGTCAGTGTAGGCATTGCAAAAGAACGCGTATTGCTTGAAGATGTAAAGGAAAAAGCCACGCATATTATGGATACCAGCCATATTTTGCCTCGTGTGCTGAAAAAGAAAATTCTTGATATATTCACGGGACATACCGAAACTGGGCGGCTTATGATTAACATACTTTCATTCGGTTTTAAAAACGGCATCCCAGAAGAATCGGACTTAGTTTTTGATGTCAGATTTCTGCCGAATCCGTTTTATGACCCCGTATTAAAGCCGCAATCAGGACTAGACAAACCTGTACGTGATTATGTCATGAGCCACGACGTCAGCGTTAGATTTCAAGAAAGCCTGTTGAATATGCTGCATTTTTTAATTCCCCACTACATTAGCGAGGGGAAAAGCCAACTGATTGTTAGCATAGGCTGTACCGGTGGGCGTCACCGTTCTGTTACATTGGCCTGCGAATTGCAACATGCGCTTGCCATGCAGGAGTATTCTGTAGAAGTTCATCACAGGGATATTAATAAAGACCCTGCTAAAACGAAAATATGAACTGTTTTCGTTATCGGTCGGCATAGATACGTCTGTAAAGAAATGTTAGGAAGTGATTTAAATGTCTTTTTCCCAGGAAATAAAGGCAGAATTGCTTGAAAAGACAAAGGATGAAGTAAAAGAACGACAATTCATCCGTGACTGCTTTCTACAAAACGGTGTGATTTCCAACCCTGGGCGCACCTATCATTTACAGTTTTCGTTGTCTGAAGAAACTGCTGATGAATTAATGACTGCGCTAACTGGGTATAATCTCCAACCAAAAAAGATTGCCCGAAGCGGACAATTTGTTGTATATTTAAAAGAGGCAGATGGCATTGCAGATGTTTTGAACATCATTGGCGCACACAAATCACTGCTTACATTTGAAGGAATGCGTGTAGAAAAGTCAATCCGCAATTCAATAAACCGCAAAGTCAACTTTGAGACAGCCAACATAAACAAAACAGTGGGCGCGGCATTGTCGCAAATAGATGCCATTAAACTCATCAGCCAGCATTCTGGGCTTGGCATTTTAAGTCCGCCGCTGGAAGCCATTGCAAGGCTAAGATTATCTCACGAGACAGCCAGCCTTGCTGAAATAGGCGCAATGCTTACGCCATCCATAAGTAAGTCGGCAGTAAACCATCGTTTACGAAAAATTTGTAAAATCGCTGAAAATATGAGAGGGGTCGATTTTCTTGATTGAAAGTTCAATTCAAGTACACTCGATTTTAGAACCAAATTCCGCAGCACAATTGGTACAAAAAGCAAGCCAATTTAAAAGCCGTATATCACTAGTTTCAGAAGAAAAAACCGCCAATGCTAAAAGCATCATGGGCATTATTTCCCTCAATTTGGTTGGTGGAAATATCGTAAAAGTCATTGCCGATGGTGAAGATGAAAATCAAGTTTTGCCAGAACTAGAGCAGTTTTTACGCAGTGCTGCTGTGTGACCACCATGAATAATTTTGTGGTGTTTACAAACAATCCGGCTGCCGCCGAGTTTTTTGATGTTAAATTTCCTGATAACGAGCTGCGATGGTTTGCATCACCAGCGATGGAAGTGTTGACTGCATCAAAAACCGCTGTGCGTCAAGGCGCAGTTTTGCTTAGCAATCCTTTGGCTGGAGTGCGTTCAGAACCATCCTTTTTTCCGTTATCACCCGCGCCACGGGCTTCTGTTTTGCCCACGAAGGCTGGGGCTATTAGTCCATTTCTCACGCTATTGGTGTCAGAGCCTAGCGAGACAGTGGACTTTTTGTCTGTCAAAAATATAGATGCTGCCATTTCTTTCTATAAAAAAAATGCGCGCCTGCGATTTATGTCGTATAAAGAGGACGCGCTTAAAAGTTTTCAGGTTTCAGATTTAGAGGCTGTTGCAGTGGTGCTGACTTCGTTATTAGGTGTTTAAATATCGGCTAGATTGCCGTGTATGCCATTTTCAAAAACATAGGTGAGTAGCATTGCTTCGTTTATAACGGAGGCTTTGCCGATACAGCCCGTGCGGTGCGACGCGCTTTGCCCGTCGAAGACCCAAAACTCTACCAAGTGGTCTAAGGTTAGGCGGTCTAGGGCTTTTTTTATTGGCGCGTTTGATGATATGCGAATGATTTTAATTGGCATTTTTCTTGCGCGCTCTTGTGTTGTTTTGCCTTCTAATGCGCGGTAAAATTCCATTTGCAGTTCGGCAGTCATATTTTTGTTTTTTCGGATGATGTAAATGCCAGCGCACAACAAAGTGACGTTGTAATGGTAGAGTATGATTTGTACCACACCCAATAGAATTAAAATAATGCCTGCAAACTTCCCTGTTTTTTGCATGATTCTGTTTGCCCTGTTTATTCCTATACGGTTGCTTAAAAATTGTTGGGCAATGCGTCCACCGTCTAGGGGTAAGATGGGCAGCAGATTGAAAATGCATAGTGCTAAGCTATAAAATACCAATGCGTCCAGCCAAGCGACACCTACATATGATAGCCGCGACACAGCATGTGCCCATGCCGCGACTATGCCATTGGCGATTGCCCCTGCACCGTAAATGATATATCTCTCCCATGCATGAAGTTTTTCTAATCCATTTATTTTTGCGAAAAACCCCATGGGAAATGGGCGTACCGCTTCTACTTTCGCGCCCAAATAGTTGGCGGCTAGCATATGCGCACCTTCGTGTATTATCAATGCCGCCAGCACTAGCATTGCTGTTTGTACGATGTGAATAAAAGTCACCATGGTCTTATCTCCAGGTCTACATAGTGAATGGGGTCTACAAATTGACCTGCACGGAATAGCCCAAAATGTAAATGTGGTCCCGTTGACCAGCCTGTATTGCCCGAATAGGCAATCTTTTTTCCTTGATAGACATCTTCGCCAATGGACACATTGATACTGCTTAAATGTGCGAAAAATGATACATATTCATCATCGTGTATGATGCGCAGAAACCGCCCAAAGGACGGTGAATATCCCGTGGCGAGAACGCGGCCTTCCCGCGGTGCAACCACCGGAGTGCCTATGGGTGCGGCAATGTCTATGCCATCATGGAATTCGCGCCGTCCTGTCACTGGGTTGGTGCGCAGTCCCCCAAGAGACGTTATTTGCCCGCTAATTGGGTTAATCCATAAAGGGTAGATTATTGTCGGTTCGTTGCCGACTAATCCCACAGTCCCGGAGTTGCTGACGGCCCCGGAATCTGTGGGTTTAATACTTCATCATATGCCGTCAGGGGTGGTGGGTCAACTGTTTCTTCAATGGTTATAGAAATGGCTGGGATGTCGGGTGTTACCGCTTCCGGCAATGGAATGATTGGGATGTGTGGTGCAGATGACTCCCAACCCAGCCATTCTTCGCCGAAGATGCGTATATCGGTGGTTAGCTCATTGACGGTGGTTGCGCCTGTTAAAGCTTCGCGTATACCACCCCGAAGTGTTGCTGTTGGCGCGGTGTCTAGTAGACCTATTAACAATACCGCAACCAGAATGATGCCGCTTATGATGCATTGCATGATGATTGTCTCACCTGATGTGACGGTTTCGGATTGGTCGTAACGGCGGGTATAAGTACCCCCACTGCTTCTTTCATGCCCATTGCGGGATGGCATGGTTCGCCGATAATGTACCCTGTCCAAGTTTTTGCCCCCTTTGGCTTTTTGTTTATTTTATGCTTACGGTTTGGGATTATGATAAAATGAATGCATACTTTACCAGTATCATTGGACATAATAAATTAAACTAAGATATTCGGTGCACACGAGTGTGCGCCGCATGGGCGCGGCGGAGCGAAAGTGGGTTACGCCCACTGTAGCGAGGGAGTTTGAGGGCAAAGCCCTCATTTAAAAGGAGTGAACATTATGAAAAAATTATCAATGATGGCTTGCCTATTTATCATTGCAAATTTGACAGTTATCGCTTACGGTGGTATGTATACAGGGAACGAAACGATAGGTTATGTCCATGCGTTTGACGGCGAGCGGTTGCATGTTGTTGGCGAGGCCATCACCCATAGCGGACGTGAAGATGTATTAATTGATATATCAAGCGCACCCATTTACGATTTACTCACGGGCCATCAGGTGAGTCCACGCGCCGTTCACGAAGGGGTCAGCATCAGAGTGGCATATGTCATTTCTCACAAAGAGCCCTTTGACGCGTTGGCGGTTTGGCTCAATTGGGATAGCAGCGAGGCCGCTGTTTTTTCCGCAATGGTGAGTGAAAACATTCAGTATATTGATGGCGCGTGTGTTTTTCTTTCTTCCGATGGGAAGTATCGCATCACACTGTCGCAAGATACGGTGATTATTTGCCCGCGGCGTGGACAGTTGACGCCCATGGATATTGTGCCTGGGCATGAATTTTTCGTGTGGGTGGACATGATTACCGCAAGCAGTCCCGCAAAAGTATTTCCAGATAAGGTGGTATTGTTAGATTGAAAAATTACAATGTGAAGGTGATCATCCCCGCGTCGGGGATAGGGTCAAGGTTTGGTGGGGATTTGCCTAAGCAATTTCAAATGTTGGGTAGGCATCCTATTTTGAAGCGTACTATTTCTGCATTTCAACAGGTTGAATATGTCGCAGAAATTGCAGTGGCTGTGCCCAGTAGATATGCGTCTATTGTGGAAGATTATCAATTGGACAAGGTGCTTCACATCGTCGAAGGCGGTAAAACACGTGCCGACAGCGTTTATGCCGCGCTCAAATGTTTTGACGCAAAAAATGACGATATTATACTCATTCATGATGGCGCAAGGCCATTTGTTTTACCAGATTTAATCGCTAATGTAGTGGATGCGGCGGCAAAACATGGTGCGGCAGTGGCCTGTTTACCCATCACGGATACATTAAAGGAAGTGGACGACACAGGAAAAATCAAATCTACACTAGACCGAAACAAATATTGGCGCGCACAAACACCTCAGGGATTTACATATGAAGTAATTTCCAAGGCATATGTTCGAGGGGAAGAAGACGGCATCCTCCCCCACTCCACTGACGATAGCGCATTGGTGGAACGTTTAGGATTGCCAGTTTATATCGTTGATGGCGCGTCAAGTAATATTAAAATCACGACCCCGGAAGATATGATTATTGCAGAGGGGTTATTACTATGAAGCATGTAAAAATCTACACCGACGGCGCATGTTCCGGCAACCCCGGCCCCGGCGGCTATGGTGCGGTATTGATATATGGCGAACATCGCAAAGAATTTTCAGGATATGAACAAAGCACGACAAACAATCGCATGGAAATCATGGGGGCTATTATCGCACTGGAGGCACTAAAAATGCCCTGCCAAGTGGATTTAACGTCCGATTCGCGTTATGTAGTTGACGCGATAGAAAAGGGCTGGGTAGTGCGCTGGAAGCAGAATAATTGGATGAGAAACAAGAAAGAACCCGCGCTCAATGTTGATTTATGGGAGCGATTGTTACCGCTATTAGAGAAACATACAGTGACATTCCACTGGGTGAAAGGACATGCGGGGCATCCTGAAAACGAGCGTTGTGACACCCTTGCGCGTGCGGCGATTGAAAATGCCTGATTGACAGACTCAACTTCTTGCAAAATGCAAGAAGTTGAATCTGTTAAAAATTTTTGCCATATCTTTCTATACAATAAGACTACACGTTGTCGTTTACTTTGCCGCAATGTCCATGCTATAATTGTTAAAGTAAAATACATATTGTGGAGGACAGTCATGATTATACCTGCCTTACATTTTTGCGGTGACTGCATTGAAGCAATCGCCTTATACGAGAAAGCGTTTAACACAAAAGCGGAAACCATTATAACCAATCGTGACTTTGAACCGGATGGGCATGTATACGCAGACGACCATGAAATCGCTCATGCAGAAATGACTATCCGCGGAACAAAAGTCTTTATGAATGACAGATTTGGCAACGAACGTAGAACTACGTACTGCGGTGTTCGTTTAATCATTATGTTCAAAAGCGTAGATGAATTGCTTGCTTGTTATGAATATTTTAAAGACGGAAGTGAGATTATTGACGAATTTGAGAAGGTATCCTACAGCGAACTCGCAGGAATCTTTCTTGATAAATTTGGTGTGCAGTGGGGCTTTATGGTTGGCATATAGCAATTCCAGTTAATTTATGTATTTATGAGGTGAAATAAACGATGAACTACGGACCAGACAATGAAGTTTTTGCTGGACTTGAAAAATTTGGCCTTTCCGATGTACTCGAGAAAAACCTAGAACTATTTGAGCCAGAGCCGCCAAAAGAAGCACCAAAAAAAGAAAAGAAAGTCAGACAAATCAATGTTGATGAATTTATTTACGAAAAATCATATGTATGCCCCGTGTGTGACTTTCATTTCAAGTCATATACTTTGAAACACGGAAAAGTGCGTATAAAATCAATAGAATTTGATTTGCGTCCGATTTATACCTCTATCGAACCTCTATTTTATGATGTTATTTTATGTGAAGGCTGCGGTTATGCTGCGGTTTCTGAGTCATTTGATAAAATTCATAAAAGGGAAGCGGAAAGAGTGCTTTCTGAAATCACCCCCCAGTTTAGACCCATACCCTACCCGAAAGAGCCGTCTATTGAAATGGCCATAGACAGATATAAGCTTGCGCTGTTAAACTCCGTCATAAGACAGGCTAAGGAAGGCGAACGGGCATACATGTGCATGAAACTCACATGGTTGTATAGAATTAAAGGAGAAGAATTTCTGAATGAAAGAAAATTTGCAAGTTTAACATTGAGGGGTTTTACTTCTGCGATTCAAAAAGAAACGACACCAATTATGGGGATTTCAGAAAATGCTATTTTGTACATTATTGCCGCATTCTCCACATTTCTTGGCGATAAAGTTAACGCGTTAAAAATTTTGTCTAACTTAATTGTGTCTAAATCCACGTCCAATCGGCTTAAAAACAGAGCTATTGATTTAAAAGATACTGTTACATCTTTAAAAAGCAAAGGACTATAAATTTTTTATGGAGGGCAAGACAATGATTGGAGAACATATGTTGAGAGTAGGCATGTTACGTAGTACGAAAAAACCTATTGCGCATCTTGGGACGACAGGAAAAGCCATGTTTTATATGGCAAAACAGTATAATATAGACATGTTTCTATTTAGTTTAGATGATGTTGACTTTGAAAATAAAAAAATAAATGCTATGTTTCTTGACAAAACTAAGACAGTGCGTAAAACAACAGATTTTCCTGATGTAATTGACAATTTGTATAATTGGAATACAGGCGCGAAGAGAAAAAAATATGCCAGTGTAATTAATGCATTAGAAAAACAGTGCTTACTAACTAGGCATTATATCAATCGAGAAAAATCATATGTGTATGACTTAATGCATAAAAATAACGATTTTAATAGATTGTTAATACCAACTATGACTTTTAATGGGTTCAATGACATATGCAAATATTTAGGCGAGTATAACAACCATATAGTGATTAAACCTAAAAATGGGGCATTGGGAAAAGGAATATATGAATTGTGTAAAGAGCAAAACAGCTATTTAAATTTCAAATTTTATAAAAGCATATGGACTAATCAGTTAAAGGTAGGATATAATAAAAACAAGACCAGCGCGTCAACGCTAGTCTTGAATGTAGCAATTGCAACCGCTTGTCGGTTGGCACATGTTATTTTTCGTTAAAGTTTAACTCAAATAGCCGTTACCTTGACCTAGGACGGCTATTTTTGCGTTTGCTGGGCTTTTTATTTCCGCAACAACAGCATTTGCGATATGCAAGATATAAGCTGATAAGTGTCATCAGCAAAGTTGCTATCTCATATATGCTCATAGCCTCACCCCCTTTCGGGTGTGAGCCAACCGTCCACGGCTGCATGTCCATTATAGCACTGTTTTAACAAACTACAATATATGGTTTTACAGTCTTTGCTTGTCATCCGTAAATTTTTCTAAAAAAAACTATTGACATCGTCCAAAGACTCGTTTATACTAGCCCTCGTCGCCAACAATGATTCATTGGCACAGGCCGTCTGGGTGTGGCGTAGCTTGGTAGCGCGCTAGACTGGGGGTCTAGAGGTCGCAAGTTCAAATCTTGTCACCCAGATTTTTATCAATATTTTTTCGGGAGTATAGCTCAGTTGGGAGAGCGCCTGCCTTACAAGCAGGATGTCATAGGTTCAAGTCCTGTTATTCCCATTTTTACGCCGAGGTTGCTTTTGCCTTGGCGTATTTAGTAATGTTTAACCCATGGCGGAATAGCTCAGTTGGCGAGAGCACGCGGTTCATACCCGCGGTGTCGGGGGTTCAAATCCCTCTTCCGCTAGTCTTATTTTAACTTTTACAGCGCAAGCTGTTTTATGGAGGTTGTCATGTCTGCCTTATTTGTTATTTTGTCTATAGTAAATATTCTTGGTTGTTTGGCTTTAATTGGTGCCATTCTTTTGCAAAAGAAACGCAGTGCCGGAGGTATAGGAAGCATTGCCGGCATGGGCAATGTCGCTGACTCTTATTGGGATAAGAACAAAGGCCGCTCGGCGGAAGGCACACTTGAACTTTGGACTAAATTGGGCGCAGTTATTCTTGCAATTTTGGCTGTTGTACTGTGTCTGATTTAAAGAAGTGAAAAGTTGATTTTGTCAGGGCGTGGTGTAACAACCGCGCCCTGTTCGTATTTATTTATATGAGGTGAGAAAATGTCTGATAAAAAAACAGTTCTGACATATGACGGGCTAAAACGCCTGGAAGAAGAACTACAAGAGCTAAAAGTCGTTGGGCGCAAAGAGGTTGCCCAAAAAATCAAAGAGGCACGCAGTCAAGGCGACCTTTCTGAAAATGCCGAATACGATGCGGCAAAAGAGGAACAGGCAGAAATTGAAGCACGTATTGCTGAAATTGAAAAAATGCTACGCAGTGCAGAGGTCATTGACGAAGACGAACTTGACCAAGGCAGTATCCGTGTCGGCAACAAAGTAAAAATACTCGACATGGAATTTAACGAAGAAGTAGAGTATTTAATTGTGGGTTCAACAGAAGCCGATCCCACCGAGGGGCGCATATCAAACGAGTCACCACTAGGCGTGGCTTTACTTCAAAAAAAGTGCGGCGACACGATCATAGTAGACGCACCAGCCGGCCTTATAGAGTATAAAATTTTGGATATTGCTTAAAAAGTTGATTAAAAAAAACAAAACCGCGCTAAATGCGCGGTTTTTGGAATGGATAGGAGTTAATCATGTCAGAACATGTACAGATTACACAACAAGAAGAATACGAACAGCAACGTATTCGGCGCGAAAAATTGGAAGCATTGCAACAGGCTGGAAAAGACCCATTTCTTCATGTGACCTATAAAGTGACTGCACACAGCAAAGATATTCACACACATTTTGACAGCATGGAAGGTCAAAGCGTCGGGCTTGCCGGGCGGGTGATGACCAAGCGCGTCATGGGTAAGGCATCATTTATTGATGTGCAAGACCGTGACGGGCGTATTCAAGTCTATGTGCGCCGCGATGATATTGGCGAAGATGTTTATGCATATTTTAAGCAGTTTGATATTGGTGATATTGTTGGCGTTCAGGGTGAAGTTTTTCGTACGCAAAAGGGTGAGGTTTCTGTTAAAGCGGCAGAAGTCACGCTGCTGTCCAAGAGCTTACATGTTTTGCCTGAAAAATGGCATGGTTTAAAAGATACAGAGGCACGTTATCGCCGACGCTATGTGGACTTGATTGTCAACCCTGAAATTAAAGATACATTTATTAAACGTACGGTTATTATGAAGGCGATTCGCGCGTTTTTGGACGAGCGTGGGTATTTAGAAGTGGATACGCCTGTATTGCAAACGATTGCGGGAGGAACGACGGCACGTCCGTTTATGACGCATCACAATACATTGGATTTGGACATGTATTTGCGTATCGCGCTGGAATTGCCTTTGAAGCGGTTGATTGTTGGCGGATTAGAGCGGGTGTATGAAATGGGACGCTGTTTCCGCAATGAGGGCATGAGTATTCGGCATAATCCCGAATTTGTCATGCTTGAACTATACGAGGCATATACCGACTACCACGGCATGATGGAATTGACAGAATCATTGATTCGACATGTGGCAAACAAAGTACAAGGCACAGCAGTTATACCCTATGGGGAGTATACACTAGACCTTGAAAAGCCGTTTGCCAGGCTGACAATGGTTGAAGCGGTGCGTCAATATGCGAACGTAGACTTTGACAAAATTACAACATTAGAGGAAGCACGTACGATTGCAAAAGAACATCACGTGCATTTCGAGCAGCGTCATGGAAAAGGCGATATTTTAGCGGCATTCTTTGACGAATTTGTAGAAGAGCATTTGATTCAACCCACATTTTTGCTGGATTATCCTGTGGAAATTTCTCCGCTTGCCAAGCGCATTCCGGGCAACGCGGACTATACTGAACGGTTCGAGTTGTTTATTGCGGGGCGTGAAATAGCCAACGCATTTTCAGAGCTGAACGACCCCATCGACCAACGCGCCCGCTTTATGCACCAAGAAGAAATGCGTAAAGCCGGCGACGAAGAAGCATCACCGTCTGATGAAGATTTCCTCACCGCCGTCGAATACGGGCTGCCACCAACCGGTGGCATGGGTATGGGCATTGAGCGGTTGATTATGCTAATGACCAATTCTGCCTCCATTCGGGATGTTATTTTCTTCCCAACGATGAAGCCTGTATGAGTGCCTATAAATACCTGTACGAAACACATATGCACACTTCCGAAGGAAGCAAATGTGCTTTGAGTACTGCCGCCGAACAAGTACGCGCATACAAAAACCGCGGATATACAGGCATTATCATTACCGACCATTTCATTAATGGCTACTGTACATGCCCACGTGATTTACCCTGGGACAAAAAAATGCATTATGTTATATCGGGTTATACTGCCGCCAAAGCAGAAGGAAACAGGTGTAATCTTGACGTATTTCTTGGCTGGGAATTTACCCACAAGGGGTTGGATTTTTTAACATATGGATTAGGGCTGGACTTCTTGCTGGCTCACCCCCACATAGATAGGCTAGACCCAACCGAATATAGCAAAGTGGTACGCGAAAACGGTGGATATATCGCGCAAGCGCATCCTTTCAGAAACAGAAATTACATTGTTAAACCCAAACCTGTTGACCCAAGCTTACTGGACGGCATAGAGGTTTTTAATGCTGCCGACCCGATAGAAAGCAATAAAAAAGCATTAAAATTTGCCCAAGAACACAACTTAGCGATGCAGGCAGGCACAGATTCTCATATGGCAGACAAAAAACGTGCCAGCGGAATCGTATTACAATACCCAGCCGGTGGTATTCAAGATATAATAAATGCGTTGAAATCGGGTGAAGTTGAATTGTTGGATTAGCTATAAATACCAATGACACTAAAAAGCGATTCAACTTCTTGCATTTTGCAAGAAGTTGAATCGCTTTTTTTATTGTCCATATTTAATGATTAACAACTCAACGCCAATTTCTGGTGCAATCAGCCCTGTTTTGATTTTTATGTCGGTGTCTTGGCAATCTGTTAGGGCTTGCAGCAATTTTTCTTCTGTAAAGCGTCTGGTTTGGTCTAATGCTTCTGATACTACAAACTCGTGCAGTTTTAACTCCTTGGATATTTGATGTCTGGGGATATTTTTTGTTTGCGCGGCTTTCACCAGCAGCAAAATGCGAAACTGCCGTATAATCATAGATAGAATCATCAGCGGGGATTCTTTTAAAATCAACATGTTTCGGTATAGAGACAATGCATGGGCGGCGCGGCCGTTTGACATGGCTTTTGTCAAATCAAATATGCGGCTTTCCAGCGTTTGGGTACAAATTTTTTCGATATCATGTTTTGTTATTTCTGTTTCGTTGCCACTGTAGGCGGCTAGTTTTTCTATTTCTTGGGAAATGGTTGTCATATTGCTGCCCACTGTGCGTATAAGTTGGGCGGTGTTTTCGGGGTTCATTGTTTTGTTTTTTTCTTTGACCAAGCGTGTTATCCATTTGGTTAGCGTTTGGGGCGAAGGCGGTTGGCAGTCTACGGCGCGGCCCAGTTCTACTGTTTTTTTGTACATACGGCCGCGGCGGTCTACTTCCGATTCCGCAAAAACCATGATGGTTTCTGATGGGATTTTTGGCAGGAATTCTGCCATTTTTTCTGAATCATTTTTGCGCCCGGCGGCAAATAGACGTGAATCTCTGACATATACCAGGCGTTTTTCTGCAAGAAATGGCAGAGATAATGCCGCCATCATGATATCTTGCACCGATGATGCACTGTCAAATGTATCTTTATCGAAGCCTGTTTTGTCAAACGCTTTTGCATAATAATTGACCAGAAAACGTTCCTCTCCAAACAGCAAGTACAAATTTTTAAAGTCTCCGCTTTTTAAATCCTCGTTTAAATTTTTTGTTTGATTCTTTTGTTCCATTTTGGGCTATCCTTTCTGGTAAGTTTATGTTATATTTTTTGTGACAGGTTCTTAGGGCATTTTCAAGGAGGTCATGTTTATGCCAACCAGAAGCGACTACAATGTGATTGCTTACAGCTTGCGCCAAAGACTATCGGACGCGATGCGGTTGCTGGAAAGCGTAGAAGGCAACAAAAATGTTGACGAAGCACTAAAAGAGTTAAAAAAAATGGATAAATCTTTAGAAAACATGGAAAATCAAAAGTAAAAGGCAGGGATAAGGTGCTAAAGCGAATCGTAATCAAATTAAGTGGTGAAGCTATAGGCGGGGAAGACGACCGCGTGTACAATGATTTTGTCATAGATGACATCGTAAGGCAAGTCATAACCGTTTTGCAAGCAGGTACAGAAGTGGCCTTAGTTGTTGGCGGCGGCAATATTTGGCGCGGATTGCAAGCCCGCCCCGACATGGACAGAGTAAAAGCAGACCAAATGGGAATGCTTGCCACCATCATGAATGCGGTATATCTCAAAGAAGCATTTAAACGCCAAGGGCAAAAAGCAAGGGTTTTAACGCCAATGGCGGTAGGAAATATCACCACCGTATATGAAAAAGACCACGCCATGGACTGGATGGCACAGGGCATTGTACTCATAAACGCCGCCGGACTTGGGCATCCGATGTTTTCTACCGACACGGTAACGGCACTGCGCGCGGCAGAAATTGAGGCAGATTGTGCGCTATATGCCAAAAATATCGACGGCGTGTACGATAGCGACCCAAAGAAAAACCCAAATGCGCGTAAATTTGAAACATTGAACTACGACACCGCCATTTCAAAAAGTCTGCAAGCTGCCGATTTAGCGGCATTACATCTGTCAAAAGACGCAAAAATGCCATCCTATGTATTTGGGCTAAACCAACCAAACAGCATTGTGGACGCGGCAACATTTCCCGAAACTCAAAATCTAAAAGGCACATACATACATGTGGACAAGGAGGATAAATTTTATGACTGACACAAAATCATTTGAAGACCGCATGAAAAAAACCATTTCCGTATTGGAAGAAGACTTTGACACGGTGCGCGTAGGCCGCGCAAACCCCAGGGTGCTTGACCGCCTGACGGTCAATTACTATGGTACAGAAACGCCGCTTAGCCAAGTGGGTAATATTACCGTGCCAGAGGCAAGATTACTGCAAATTGCGCCGTGGGAATCGAATATGCTTAAAGAAATTGAAAAAGCCATTCACGCAAGCGACCTGGGGCTTAACCCGACCAATGACGGCAAAGTCATTCGCTTGTCTTTTCCAGAGCTTACAGAGGATCGCCGCAAACAGCTTTCTAAAGAAGTGAAGAAAAAAGGTGAAGACGCAAAGGTTGCCATCCGCAATGTTCGCCGCGACGCAATGGAAGCATTTAAAAAGTCAGAGAAAAAAGGCGACCTGACCGAAGACGATTTAAAAAACCTTGAAAAAAAGACACAGGATTTAACTGACAAATATATTGCCGAGCTAGATAAGAAAGTTGAAGCAAAGAGCAAAGAAATTATGACGGTGTAACGGCTTGTTACAACGTGTGTTAACTGGTGTGGTTGGCCTCCCGATTGTATTTCTTTTGATACATTTGGGGGGCTTGCCGTTGTTAATCGCCTGCGGAATGCTTGCGCTTGTTGGCCTGCGCGAACTGTATGTCGCGTTGTCAAAGGGTGATAAGCCTGTGCATTTTGTGGGTTATTTGTTTACTGTTTTATATTTTGCGGCCATTTATTTTTTTGGTGTAGGTTACTGGCTGTTGATTGTGCTTACATTTTTTATTATTGCTGTACAAAGCTGTTTGGTTATTTTTTACCAAAAGCTATCGTTGCAAGAATGCATGGGGCTTGTTTATGGCTTTTTGTATGTTCCGTTTTTATTGTCGTTTATCGTGTTGGTTCGAGAACATTATCTTGGGCAATACTATATATGGCTTGTTTTTACCGCGGCTTTTGGCGCGGATACGTTTGCCTATTTAATAGGTACGATGTTTGGTAAGCGCAAATTGACCAATTCACCCAGCCCTTCTAAGTCGCTGGAAGGGATGATTGGCGGTATTTTGGGTGCGGGGCTGATTGGACTGGGCTATGGTTTTTTCATGTCACAGTTTGCCGACCCTGATGCCACGGAATACATTCTGATTAACGCTACGGTCATTTCCTTTATTGGCGCGGCATTTTCTGTCATTGGCGATATGGCGGCGTCAGCCATCAAGCGGCGTTCGGATATCAAGGATTTTGGCAGCATTTTTCCTGGGCATGGCGGTGTACTGGACAGGGTTGACAGTGTACTCATTGTTGCGCCCATGGTGTACATGGTGATGAATGTAATGATTTGGCTGTTGGTATACTAATGACGAGGAAAATTGCCATTCTTGGCGCGACGGGTTCTATTGGAACGCAAACTTTAGATGTGGTACGCAATTGTTTGCCAGATGCGAAAATTTGTGCATTAACCGGGCATTCTAATATGGAACAATTGGCGGTGCTGGTGAATGAATTCAAACCTGAATTTGTTTGTGTGCCTGATGCCGATGCAGCGGTTCAATTGAAAGCACAACTGGCCACACCTTGTGAAATTTTAATTGGGGCTGATGGGCTCAATATTTGCGCGGCAGAAAGTGGCGCGGATGTTGTAGTCAACGCACTGGTTGGGCGCGTTGGACTTTCCCCTACCCTTGCGGCGATTGATGCAGGCAAGGATATCGCGCTTGCAAATAAAGAAACACTGGTGACCGCTGGCGCATTAGTAATGAACGCGGCACGTGAAAAAGACGTGCGCATCACCCCTATTGACAGCGAACATTCAGCCATTTGGCAATGTTTGCAAGGCGCAAGCGAAAAAGATATTGAAAAAATAATCCTGACCGCCAGCGGCGGGCCTTTCCGTAGCTGGAATCAAGAAAAAATAGCTACGGCAAAAGCAAGCGACGCACTCTGCCATCCAAACTGGAGCATGGGCGCGAAAATTACAATAGATTCCGCAACATTAATGAACAAAGGACTGGAACTCATTGAAGCGATGTGGTTATTTAACCAACCGCTAGAAAATATTCAAATTTTAGTGCATCCCCAAAGCATCATCCATTCGATGGTGCAGTTTACTGATGGCTCGGTGATATCGCAAATGGGCTTGCCCGATATGCGGCTGCCTATTTCATATGCGCTGTCCGCGCCCCATCGTGTGCCCAATCATTTTCCACGGTTAGATTTTTTGACTTGCGGTGGATTCACATTTGAAGCAGTAGACATAGAAAAATTTCCATGTTTGGCATTGGCTTGTGAAGCTGCAAAAATTGGCGGCACATTGCCAACGGTGATGAATTTCATCAATGAATGGGCTGTCGGGGAATATTTACAAGATAAAATAGGATTTTATGATATCTCGAGACTAATATATGAAGCATTTGCAACATATACTGTAAAGCCCGTGACCTGCGCCCAGGATATTTGGGATGCCGAAGCATGGGCGGATGAATTTATAGTGAATCGTATCGAATAATTTACGCAAAAATTATTGGAGGTGCATATGTATGGAAGCAGTATCATTAGATGCAAGAACAGTTATCATAAAGTCTGATAATGAAAACGATATTGCAGAAGTAATTGAGTTTATTTCCAAAAAACAAAAAAAAGAAGGTATTCATGCTTTATTAAATTTTGCGTCACAACATAGATTTATCAAAGCGGATTATATATTTAATAGAGATGAATGCTATGATGAATAAGCTATTTATTGACAGCAACGTGTGGGTGTATCTTTTTGTCAATGAAAATAACAAAAAAAGTAAGGCAGCTGAACAGTTTATACTCAATAACGAAAGCAACAGCATACTTGTTATTTCATATCAAGTTATAAATGAAGTATCGCGCATACTGATCAAAAATAATTTCTCTGAATTGACTATTCAAAATATTATTAAGAAATTAACAACCAGTTGTGTCGTACAAAATTTCTCGGAAAATACAATATTCCTTGCATCTCAATTTCGCCAACAATACTCCATCTCATTTTGGGATAGCCATATCTTGGCATGTGCAGTTACAGCAAACTGTAATCTGCTTGTCAGTGAAGATATGCAAGACGGATTCACTGTAAATAAGACAACTATCAAAAATATTTTTAATTAACAAGGAGCTGATTACCATCACCGGAATAATAGAAACCGCCATACCAATCATCATTTTCTTCCTCATACTGGGCATAGTCATCACCATCCACGAACTTGGCCATTTTTTGATGGCGCGCCGTGCGGGTATATTTGTTATTGAATTCGCGCTGGGCATGGGGCCAAAGCTGCTCACATTCCGTGGCAAGAAAAAATCGGAATACCCGATTGAGGGTGAAGAAAATGTAACGCTTTACACATTGCGCCTGTTGCCCATTGGCGGGTTTTGTTCTGTGCGCGGTCAAGATGAAGATATGCCCGACGACCCGGAAGCCATGACGGGCAAACCGATTTTAAGCCGTGCATTGTTTATGGCCGGTGGCTCTTTTTTTAACTTTGCATTGGCGTTGTTGCTATTCTTTGCCATCGTCTTTTTGACAGGTTATTCTGTGCCGCAGGTGCATCACTTGCAGCAAGGTTCGCCCGCAGAACGGGGCGGACTTGTTGAAGGCGACCGTATCACGCATTTAAATGGAAATCGCGTGAGATTATGGGAAAGTTTCAGATGGGAACTAGATGCCAACGGCGGACAGCCAATGGATGTGCGGACGGTCAGAGATGGACAGCGCATCGACTTGGTGATTACCCCAGAAATGAGCACTGATGGCGTTTACCGTATTGGGTTTTCGGCGGTGAGATATTTCGGATTTATTGCCGATTTACCGAACGTTGACGGCATTTACCGTGTATCTGTAGGCGGAAGCCTGCTAACCGCTGTGGACATGATTGGCTTTCATATACGTATGCCATTTAGAATGCTTGCGCAAGCAGTCACCCGTCAACCCCTGCCTGACGGCGGCGGTGTCATGGGGCCCATTGGTATTGCCACCGTAGTGACCGACGTTTATCAAGAGACGATTAACTATGGCTTTATAAACATGCTGTTGCCTATGATTTTCCTCACCGCACTCATCAGCGTTGCGCTGGGTATCATGAATCTTTTGCCCATTCCCGCTTTAGATGGCTCACGGTTGGTGTTTCTTTTCATTGAAGCGATAAGGCGCAAGCCTGTTTCCCGCGAACGTGAGGGCATGGTACATTTGGTTGGATTTGTGGTGCTTATTGTGCTGGCCATTTTCATTGCTTACCGCGATATCGCCAATATAATCAGCGGGCCTCCGCTATGATTACACGAGGCAATACAAAAGTAGTACACATCGGCGGCGTACCTGTTGGCGGCGGCCATCCAATAAAAATTCAATCCATGACAAACACCGACACGCGTGACATCGCATCCACCATCCGGCAGATTCATCAATTGCAGGAGGCTGGATGCGAAATTGTGCGTGTGGCGGTGCCGGACATGGAGGCGGCGGCGGCTATCAAGCGGATTAAAAAAGAAATTTCACTGCCGCTGGTAGCCGACATTCATTTTGACCATCAGCTAGCCATTGCGGCAGTGGAAAACGGTGCGGACAAACTGCGGATAAACCCGGGTAACATCGGCAGCGAAAGCCGTGTACGGCAGGTTGCCGAGGCGGCAAAAGCAAACGGCCTACCCATTCGCGTGGGGGTCAACAGCGGCTCGCTTGAGAAAGAAATTTTAGCAAAGTATAACGGTGTAACCGCCCAAGGCCTTGCCGAAAGCGCGTTGCAAAATATAGCCATGCTGGAGCGACACGGTTTTAGCGATATTGTAGTTTCCGTAAAAGCAAGCAATATCCAGTTGCTGCTGGATTCCCACAAAATTTTAGCCGAACACCTCCCCTACCCTTTACATATTGGGCTAACAGAGGCGGGTACGCCATATAAAGGTGCCATCCGCTCTGCCGCCGGGCTTGGGGCATTGCTTAGTCTTGGACTTGGGGACACGATACGGGTAAGTCTATCAGGCGACCCCGTGGCAGAAATTCATGCGGCAAAGGAAATTCTTGCGGCAATGGGGCTAAGGCAATTTGGGGTGACAGTCATCGCGTGTCCGACTTGCGGACGCACAGACATGGATGTCGCCGGCATTGCCACACGGCTTGAAGAAAAATTAGCGCATGTGACAACACCAATGACCATTGCAGTCATGGGCTGCGTTGTCAATGGCCCTGGCGAAGCGCGGGAAGCAGACTTTGGCGTGGCTGGAGGCAAAGGTAGCGCGGTCATTTTCCGTAAAGGAGAAATTGTACGGAAAGTGAACATGAGCGAATTAGAAGATGCACTGCTTAAAGAAATATACGTTCGAATACGTTCTGCTTAGAACTTGTATTATGAAGGGTATTTTAGAAAATTCGGTAATGCACCGTTACCTCAAAACTTATTTTTATTGCTAACCCTGCCTTCTTTAGCGTATACTAAACATGTGGTAAGAAAAGTAAGGAGTGATTTAATGGAACTTGCTAAAGTAACAACAAAAGGACAGGTCACTATCCCCATTGCAATACGCAGACGATTGGGCATAAAAAATGGCGACAAATTACTTTTTGTAGAAAAACCCGAGGGTTTTGTCATGATGAATCCCACGATAATGGCTCTTGAAAAGATTGGAGAAGCCTTTGAGGGCGAAGCCCAAAGACTTGGTTTAGAAAACGAAGATGATGTAGTTGCTATGATTAAAGAAATACGCAAAGAAAATTGGGAGATGCACAATGCGGGTGATGCTTGATACGAATATTCTTGTTTCGGCTTTTATTTTTAAGAGCAAGAAAATATATGCTGTGATTGATTATATAATCGCAAGTCATGAACTGGTACTAGCATCCTATGTAGTTGATGAATTAAAAAATGTAGTAAACCGAAAATTTCCAAAAATGACAAGTGAGCTAGATTCGTTTTTAACAACCCTATCATTTACACTTGCCTATACCCCTAAGCATTTGCCTTCAGGGCTGTTTGAAATAAGAGATGTTTCAGATGCTCCTATTTTGTATACTGCAATTATTGAAAGCATTGATGTGTTGGTTACAGGGGATAAAGATTTTGACGATGTAAACCTTGAATTGCCTGAAATTATGACAATTGCGCATTTCGAAACAGAATATATGTTCAACTAATGTTTTTTGAGACGCACGGCAAGGCAAGCTCATTTTCGGTAGAAACACCGATAGGAGCTTTTTTTATTTTTGGAGGAAATTAAATATTTTTCTTGCAAATTGTATTATAATATCCTGACTTTTACACCTGAATTCTATAAAAACATATGGACTAATCAGTTAAAAGTAGGTTATAATAAAAACAAGACCAGCGCGTCAACGCTAGTCTTGAGTAAACATTTGCAACCGCTACGGTTGGGCTCACATTGTTTAATAGATTGCTCTACAAACGCCGCTTACTTGGCCGTGGGCGGCTTTTTTGTTGTTTGCTGCAACGTAAACAGCAATAATCACATTTGCGTTGCTTTATCACATACCCATATACTACTAAAAGTAGCATAAGAAACTCATAAGCTGTGAATTCAAGCATAGTATCACCCCCTTATTACAGAATCATTGGAGGTGAGCCACAACCGCCTCGGTTGCTTGTCCATTATAGCACTGTTTTAACAAACTGCATATGTGCTGGACAGACAGCAACATGCAAAAAACCGCAAATAAATTTGTATTATGTTGGAGGATGTGATATATTAAAGTCCAAGGTTGAAACGAAAGGCAAAATTCCACCCAAGCTTTGATTAACAAAAAAATGAACCGCGGAATCGGGGAAGGCTACCAACCTTCGCCGACGCCCATAGAGATGAGCCAACATCACCTATGGACACAGGATTTTCACCTGCCACCGCAGCAGACAAAGTATACATCATTTTTACCTACCATTCAAGACACGCTGTTGCCTCCGTGACAGTTTGTATATCTTGTTTGAGTACAAGTAGATTGATTATGCTTACGTTTGCACTAAGGAAACAGTGTTGTACATTCTGTATTCACGCCAATATGTAAGCATTTTGATACATAGAAAGCGCATAGGTCGATGATGTGTTGTTTGCAGCCAGCAAGCAGCCATCGCTCTATGCGCTTTTGTCTTTCCTCGACCTTTTAATTCACGCAAAGCGT
>Ga0131853_10000569_pt1 | contig 67091 bp, 59 predicted proteins | sample TergutLab28metaG_FD_92764 | JGI IMG/M metagenome (GOLD analysis project Ga0131853, IMG submission 92764) | Labiotermes labralis P1 segment gut microbial communities from Petit-Saut dam, French Guiana - Lab288 P1 (version 2) (version 2) | ecosystem: Host-associated > Arthropoda: Insects >... | reverse complement strand
GCTCCACCTTTTGTTTACTTGTTGAAACACGAATCAGCGCATATGTATTTGTGGTCATTTACTGCTACCCCTTTAGTTTTAACCCCCATTCTAGTAAAAAATATTGTAGTCCGCAAAAGGTGTACCTTTTGCGGACTACGCTGAAATCATAACATTTCGGGCTTTTTATGTCAATAGCCCGAAAGACAAAACCCTTGCAATTCCTACAATTTATTTTTCCACTTAAAGCACACTTTTAGCGGAATTGCTCACAACTTCATATTTGCCTATGAGGTTTTTATTTTGCTTGTAAAAGGAGAAGTTCATCATGAAAAAAGGATTATATCTACTCATAATCGTGCTCTTATTGATGGGAGTGCTTACCGCCTGTGGTGGTAACACATCTTCGTCATTAGTAGGAACATGGGAAACTACTCATGGGATGCAAAGAGGTGTCGCTTTGCGTCATGTATTTGAGAGCAACGGAAGTGGTCGTGAAGAATTTTGGGATATAGGTGGAGATTTAAGAAGTAGCGGGAATTTTTCTTGGACTTCTGACGATGGTGTTATAACTTTTACTTTTGATGATGGTGGAAGTCGGACGAGGACATATTCGATTAGTGATGGACAACTAACTACTGTTGGTCACAGTGCGCTAGTGGGTGAAAATAACAGGCAAGTATGGACAAGACAATAATTACATATTGATTGCTCATTAAATATCAAAAGTGGAGTTGGAAAAATGAAAACATTAAAAAAACAATTACTGATTATCTCAATTATCCTAATTTTTGCTATACTGCTTACCGCTTGTGGCTCGTCACATACTTGTACAGATTGCGGACGAGACTTTAGAGGTAATGCCTATCAAGGTATTTTCTCTAGTACGCTTATGTGTAGACAGTGTGCACTTGATTACTGGCATCCCATGACTGACATAAGTAACTTTCGGATTCCCTAGACAATAGGAATCAAGATAACGGTTCTTGAATAGTTATAAAAAAACAGGAGGTTGTACCATGAAAAAAGGATTACTTTTGCTCTTAATTTTAACTATATTGTTTCTGACTGGTTGTGGTTTTGGTGGGAACACATCAGATCCACAACCAACGCTAGTGCCAGAAGCAGAAGAAACGCAAGAAGCACCGCCAGCACCAACAGTTTCCCAATTGGTGGGTACATGGCATATGGTAATGCCGATGGACTTAGGAGCTGGATTGCTAAATTATGATTTCACGGTTACATATTCTTTGGATGGCACAGGGAGAGAGACTATCTCATATCCACCCTTGAATTGGATGCACTCCGTTGATTTTACATGGATTGCTTCAAATGGCGAAGTTACCGTAACTATGAGTGAGGGCGGAGTAACATCAACTGTTACATCAGCATATAACGTCCTCGGTGATGTTTTAACGTCTTTTAGAGATAGTGAAACTCACGCACTCAATAGAGTTCAATAGTTCAGAGATTACATAAAAACCGGCAAGCATTTTTTACATTCATGCTTGCCAGTTTTTTATGTAGTTAATTCTATATAGTTTTCTAGTCGCTCAATCCTTAGTGTAATGTGCGGATGGGTGCTCCGCAGTTGCTCTTTAACGCTCTGTGGCTTGCTGATGGAGACCCCATATATCTCTATCAAGACATCGGTTAAATTCTTGCCGAATCCGCTTTTTATGGAAAATTTGTCTGCCTTATATTCACTTTTCCTACTACTATGCATCAAAATTAAATCACCAATAAAATCTAATGCCTTGAACAGATAGTACAGAAAATCGCATAAGCTCCCGATAATTAGAGAGCGTCTTTTGCTATTATCAAAATAATTCTTTGCATCAGTTAGCTTTCTGATAATAAATGACATTGGCAGATTGGCAACTGTGAAAAGTAAAAGAGCGTCAGTGTGCTTATATGCAAAATGTCCGAACTCATGAGAGATTAGACCTTTCAAGCACTCATCATTTAATAACTCGATACTGCCCCTTGTTAAGACTAAAGTTCCTTTCCCAAATGCAAAGGCATTGATTGTCATATCCTCTTTTATGTATAGCTTTATACCTTTAGATAGGTTCGGATTGGCTCTTACTGCTTCCCAGTATACCTCTTTAAATATTGGGAGCAACCGCTCCTTTTCTGATTTTAGCCTTAGAGGTCTTACCCCTGTCACCTTACGCCAAAGGTTTTCTGCTACTGGCGAGAACGCAAGCGGTACTGTTATAAGATAATAAAAGAGCGCAATCCCACCAGTGAGAATGGAAAAGAACAAGACATAGAACAAGAACCACACAAGATATGCTTTGTTGTTTTTTAGAATATCAGTCATACACAATCCCCTTTATAGAAAATAAAAAATCCTAGAATGGCTTGTATATGTCTATTCTCGTATGAAACATTTTATCTCTCGAAAGAAAAATTGCTTTTCCTGTTTTTAGTAGCTTTATATCATCGGGATGATAAAGATATTCCCGCACTTTTCTAAGTGAACCTAAGTCGGTGCTTTTGACCTCGCCACTCTCTCCGCTAATTTGATATGTGGCTTGCATAGTCTGGCGTGTGCCGATCACGTTGCTCCAATGTTCGGCATTCACGGAACTATTCTGTCTTAGTACAATATAGTTATTACAATTCTCTATTATCTGCTCCTTGAACTGCTCCGATACGTGATGCAAATCAGACAGACTTTGCGTAGCTAAAATGCACGTTATATTTGCCGACCGAGATTTATTCACTAAGTCCAAGAGCGGCGGCGAAGCGTAGACATTGATTTCATCTAGGATATAAAATATCCGCTTTTTCTTCTGCCTAAAAAAGTTGCTGACCGCTTTTTTACTATCAATGATAATCAGATTGCCAATCAAGGGTGACATTTCGGGATATAAAAGCGGGTTCAAAATAAATAAGATAATGGCATTTTCTTCTAAGGCAGTATAAATATCAATACCCTCATCACTGAAAATTTGCCCTAAGTCACTCTCCTTGATTGTGGCAAATCTCGCCGCCGCTCCCTCGGCTATTGCTCCGCTGATTTTGGATAGTTCTAAATCTCCTATATGCTCCTCTTTGCTAATTTTTCCTCTCACGCTTAAATCCTTGCTTAATTTATTAAAGTTGATAGTTGGCAGGTAGTGCGTCAGACTTTCTAGCGATACAATAATACCCTCTAGAGCTAAGAGCTTTAATAACCTTTGGATATATCGCTCTGTATTGTATTTATAATGCTCCTCGCTCCAATTGGTCATATTGATAAGCATATCTTTGATGACATCTGTGTTGGTATTTTTAAATGGATTGTATTTATCACTCCCGGTCGGGTCATTGCAATCTATCACATATATTTTTTTCTTTGGACATTTTTTCTTCAAACTTTTAACGATTTCTAGTAGTGAACCTTTATCAGTATCACCCTTGCCATCCACTATCAGCATTGGATAATCATAATCTGCCCCTGCTTTGATGAAATTAGATAAGGCAATAGTCTTACCGCTTCCAGTTGTACCGCAAACAAAAACGTGTTTTGCATCGCTGGGAATAAACACGTTTTTCTTGTTTGATGAATTACCAATAAAAATTGCTTCTTCGGTCTGTTTTTCATTTTTATATTTTGGCTTGTCTATCGCCATCCCATAGTCACGCTCAAAATCAAAAATATCATCACTTTGCTTTTTACCAAAAACCAATTTATAGAGTATCAAGAAGATTACCCCAATGATAACAATTATTATGATACCGCCTATTTCGAGGTCGCTCATGTGATTTCCCCCAATCTAAGAATCTCAATATTTGAATAGTCATTAGAGAGATTTTGTAACATAGCTAAAACCTTGGTATCATCTGTAACCCATATTTGATTATCATAATTCAGATAATTATCCCTCACATTCTTTTCTAGGTTGGCTTTCGCCTTTGGTGTCAGCTCGACCTCGGCGGCGTATCTTTTCCCCTCATAAGTAAAAACGAAATCGGGCTGATGCTTCCTTGTTCCGAATCCATCCTTGATATGTAACTCTCTTTCGCTTTCAATATCAGCAAGTAGTAGACCATATTTCTCTTTAAAAAATATGACTGCATCTAAGACATAGCTATCATGAGTAATTTGCTCTAACCTTATTTTGTTTTCCCTTTTATTTGCACCAATCAAGATACGCCCTTTGTGTGCCACAGTGTAAAGATAAGGAACACCATATAGATATTTTTTCCTACTTAGATACCCTGCATCCACTAGAGCCTTTAATCTCCTATCTGATGCCCTCGAACCAGTGAAGCCCACGAGTACCCCCACGTGCCGACCAAGGGCAAATTTGAACCGATAGACCAGTCTTAGAATCTCCATATCTCTATCTGTTATTACCACTAACTAAAACCCCCTCTCAATATTTCCCAAACCCCACTCTCTCCTAAACTATATTTCCCACACGCCGAGTACCCTCTAATGTAATGCTAACGTAGTAATAGATGGGTCTCGGGTGTTGATCGAACTTTATCAATAGCCGAGACCCATCTATTACGGAGTGTGCGGGGTGCGTAAATACAAAGTATTTCGGCGTGTGAGCTAGTCTTGAACCTAGTATATTACCTGTTCTTTGTCACTAGAACGGGTTTGCACATGCACGAAAGACACCCCTTTGATTTTGGGAAATAAAAAAGTAAGAGCTTTATACAAGCCCTTACTAAAACATTTTATACTACGATTATATATGTTACAGATTATTGTTGAACAATATCTCTACCTCTTAATTTTTTATCAAAAAGGTCTCTGTCATCTTCTATCCTATAAGGAAGAAATGCTTTTGTTTTTTCATCTATTTTCCAATATAGCGAAAACTCATAAAGGTTATTAGGGGGCTTATCATTAGTCTCACATACTAGCAAGCATCCTGTTTCGGCAAAAGCAATAAATTTTTTAGCTCTACTTCGCTCTTTCATAAAATCGATGGGAGTTGTTTCACCTGCTTTTTTTAGTTTGTAAATCTCCTCTAATTTAAATGATGTTTCATCGCCAGCTATACATGCATATGCAAGCGGTATTTCAAATTCTAGCTCAAAGGGGTCAACAACATGAAACAATACATCCATTCCCATGTCTTTTGTATAACTCGAACCATCTTGATGTTCTGAAAATGCCTCTGTTATATATATTTTTGTTATCTTGCTGTCAATAGCAAATTTTACGCTTAGAGCATCTATTGATAGTACGACCTTTTCTGTGCTTTGGGTATCTTTAGGACATAAGTTGAAAAATAAATAATCTTGTTCTTTATGGCGCAATACTGTGTTTTCTCTTTTTCGACCTAGTTCCATAACAATATCTTTATAATCAGAATCATCAATTAAGTTCCCTGACCCCCACGGAACTTCTTTTCCGACATATACTTCATTCTTTTCTGGATAAAGCATTATTTGTGACAAATCAAAGCGAGGTCTGCCTGCTTTATATTTTGCATCATCTGCATTTTTTTCTGCTTGTACAAGCCTTCTATTAGCATCTTCTTTTTCCTGTTTAGCTCTTTTACTAGCAGCTCTTAATGTTAAATAAGTAGCAAGTAGGCTAACAAACAAACTCCCCAAAATTGGAATAGCATTTTCTAAAATAATCTCTCTTGCACTCATGTCATAAAATTTCCTTATGGTAAAAGAATTTCAAGATTTGCTTCTAATTATAAATAGCCAAATCTTATAAGTCAACATGATTAGCCAAATTTCGCAGAGAGATGATGAATGTAGCGAAAACACAGCAATTATTTGCTGTGTTCTATAGTCATTGGAGATTGTGGTTGTTCTGTACCATTAATCCTATCCCAATCATCATGTAACATTTCATCTATTTTAGGATGTTCAAGTCCTCTTAATAATTCAATAATAGCATTTATATCATACGGATTATGAGGATTGCACATTTCAATAGCCTTTATTCTTACATTAGCATAAAATTCTGCATTAACTGGTATAGGTCCAGGTCCACCACAACCAATAAAGCTATTGAAAAAGTAGTGATTATATTTGTTATAGTGCTTATGATAAGAATAATAGTCTGCCGGTGCCTTTCCATCATTGGTATGATAGCTAAAGAGGAATGTTGGAGCCCAAACCCTACCGCCATAAGGTATTATTGCCTTCAAACAAATTTCCTCTATTGTATTATCTAAGCTAGATATTATTTGAATATCTACCTCTGGAAGTGGTTTCATATCATCTGTAAGGACAGCACCACATGGATAACGCTTTATTTCTCTAGCTATAGCTTCTGTTCGGCTACTCCATTTTTGTATCAAAGTTGTGCGATTTTCAATTACACCGAATTCGCCCATGGTTATTTCAGTTACTGGTAGCTGAACTTCTGATTTTATATATTCACGATATTCGCGATAGTCATGCATATAATCACCTTTTCTAATCTCATTATTTCAAAAATAAATCTTTAAGTCAAGAACTTGTAACTATGCCCTTTCGTCACGGTGTGCCGAAAAGGCAAAAACTTATTATGCCTTTAGTGCGTTGTCAAGATCGGGTAGTATTTTTTATAGGGCAAAAAATCTCCACCCTATTCTTGACAAGGATAGGATGGAAATAGATTTGAGACATGGCTATTTAAAAGCCATATCAAAATTTGAAATGCTTAGTCAAGGCTAGAATAATTATTAATTAAATGAACATGTACACCGCTTTTTCCTATTCTTATAAAATCTATAACCTTTTTCAAATCTGCATTTGTAATCGTATTCTCGTTTAGGAAACCATCAATGCTTTTCTTTTGGAGTTCTGCTATCAAGGCATTTTTCTCTTGCTTTATCGTTTCTTGATGAATGTCTGAAAGCTCGGACTTAATTACTTCTATTTCTCCGTTTAACCTTGCTATCTCTGTTTTGTATTCCTCGATGCTTAACATATCATTTAGGTATAGTTCTTTATTTTTTCTGCAATGTCGCTCTAGTTTTTCCTGCCTACTTTTTAGTTTTTGCGTATCCGTTGAAGACATTTTTTCCTTATATACTTTTTCTGCCTGTTTTACTGCACGCTCTATGAATTTTTTATCCTCTTGCACTAAACCACGCAGATAATTCAAGACAAAGTCTAATAAGTCTTTTTCTTCTACAGTCTCGTTATTGTCACAAAATTTCCTACCGTGAGTATTCAAACCCGCACATTTGTAAAATTCGCGCCTGTCATTTTTCCTGTCATACGCTCTTTTTTCATAAGAGCGGCTACAGTGTTCACATTTGATAAGAGTTGAGAATAAATGCCTTGATGATTCCCTACCCAGTATATGGGTGTATTTGTTTTTATATATTTGCTGATTTCGCTCTAATTTATCTTGTGCTTGATAAAATATTTTATCATCTACGATTCTAAATTGTGGTCGGTCGTGTACTTTCCATTCGTGCTCTGGACGCATAGCCCGCTCATGTTCTAAAACATCAACCGTTTTGCTTTTGTGATTAATTAGGATACCTATATACAGTTTGTTTTGCATCATCCGTCTAACAGTTCGGGGATACCACATTTTGCCCGATAGTTTGGTTGGGATTCCTAACTCATTAAGTTTAGTTGCTATTGTCCCCAAGCCCATGCCATGATTAACATACCAATCAAACATATTTCTCACAGCTTCGGCTTCTACATCATTCGGTACGAGTGTAAAATTGTCTACCCTATCATAGCCGAATACCCTTAGTGGCACTCTGCCTTTTTCTGCATTGATTTCTTTGCCAAACGCCACGCTTTTTGAAAGGTCGGTCGATTCCTTTTGGGCGTAGCTAAAAGACATTGCAAGAAAGGCTTCATTATCAAGTTCGCCGTTCATGTTATTTAGCGTAAATTCGGTTTCTACTCCATTTTTTCGCAGTTCACGGACAGAAGCTATCCCATCAACTACATTTCTTGCAAAGCGTTTGACATCTTTAACAGCAACAATATCAAACATATCATGTGCTGATGCACTGATCATTTGATTAAAGTCAATACGTTTTTTTAGTGACGTGCCTGTTATGCCCTCGTCAAAATATATTTTAACGAGAACATACCCTCTTTGCTTTGCGTAACTTTCAAAGTATCTCTTTTGGTTTGCGATAGAGGTTTTTTGTTCTTCCCTGTCGGTTGAAACCCTGCCATAGCCCACCATTCTTTTTGGAGCATATGCCTTTTCTTGGTGGAATTTACTCCTTGCACTTGACATTGTCATTCTCCGCATTTGTTAGATTTTTCTCTAAATCTGCCAAAATCTTTTGAATGACAATTTCTTGCAGTTGCTCTTTTATCTTTTGTGGGTTCGTATTATGAACTGTAATATCCATAGGATATAGCCCCCAACTTCTTGTTGGTTATATCCTATGAACCGACCCACGGTAAAATATCACAACAAAAAACAAGGCTGCCAGTCAGAGCCTTGTTTTTCTCTTCTCTATTAAAGGATAATAATTTCTTTTGTTGTCCCTAATACTGTAACCACCCCTGTTGATTTGCTTATGAGTGTCCCCGCAAATGGATATATGGCCTGGCGTGAACGCAAAGCAATTACGTTCAAAAGTGCGATTCCTCTCGCTGTCTTAATGGTGGTGGGGCTAATTCCCGGAATCTTTTTCTTGAAGATGGGGCCCGACTGGCTTCTAAGAGCCGTTTTTGGATTAGCTATTGTGGGAATGGCACTTCAAATGGCATTCAAACAGACAGTTTCACAAGAAAAAAAGAACAATACGGCTACATTGGCTCTTACCGGGTTTGTCTCTGGAATTTTAGCGGGTATCTTTGGTGTTGGGGCACTCGTAGCCGTTTATTTCAGTAAAACCACAAACAACAAACAGCAGTTTCGGTCAAATACATGTTTCGTTTTTTTATTTGAAAATATATTTCGAGTTGTGTTATATTGGGCAACAGGCATACTCAACAGACACATATTTCTGGTAACCGTTGCGCTACTTCCTGCTGTAATAATTGGAATGGCGCTAGGCAGAACAGCGGATAAACATGTTGATGAAGTTAAAATGAAACACGCCGTTATTGCATTGTTGCTATTGAGCGGCACAATGCTGTTTATAAGAAGCATATTCCACCGCTAATAAGCAACATTGACGCATCCTGACCGCACAAAAAACAAGAGCCGAGACACATAGGGGTCATCCCCTACACGTCCCGGCTCGTAGATCGATTCTCTCAACACGAATGCAAGCATTCGTGTTGTCCCTTTTCTACCAAAGCGGCAACAGTGCGCCGCCGAACTCTTCTAGCATAACGTCCCGAATCCGATCGGTGTGATAGGCATTCACGATGATGTCAAACAGCTCCATCCGCAAACCGCCAGCTTCTACATCCTCTGTCCGCACGACGATGACGTTGTTCAGTGCGGACACATCCCCTTGGGTGATGTCCTCTGCGAAAATACTATCCGTCTCTAAGCGCAGTCCGGCGGACAGGGCGTTGGTGCCGTTGATGGCCGCCGCTTCAATGTCGGGCAGCATGTTGGCCAATATCCCGGCCTCGGCCTCTAAAATCTCAATGTCCACAATGCGCTCAATAATGTCAAATTGAGAGGGAATCCCTTCCACGTTGGGGTCGAGCCGGATAAGGCCCGCTGCCTCTAACAGCCGCAGGGCACGTCCGCTGTTGGTGGGGTCGCTGGGGATGGCAACAGTGTGACCGTCTTGCAGATCCGCAATAGACGCAATGCGGTCGTGGTTAGCAAAAATGTTCAGGGGCGAGATTAGGGTTTCGGCAATGGGCTCAATTTCATAGCCGTTGCCTTCAATGTCCGCCTCTAAGAACATGACGTGCTGGAATGCATTTAGGTCAATGTCGCCTTCATTTAAGGCCCGGTTTGGGGTCATGAAATCAGAGAAATAGACCAGTTCCAGGTCAATCCCCTCTTCTGCCACCATCTCTTGGATGACTTCCCAGTGGATGTTAAAGGCCCCGACGATGCCCACGCGAAGGTGGTGCCGGTCCCCGTCGCCTGTTGCGGTGTCGCCGCCCCCGCCGCAGGCGGCGAAGGTGAGTAGTAGGCCCAGTGCAAGTAACAGTACAATCAGCTTTTTCATTGTTTCATTCTCCTTTTAATGTGTTGCTCTTTTTATAATAATATTCCCCACAGCCTGTATCAGGCTGACTAGGATCAAAATAATGGCAATGGTCAGCCACATGAGGTCCCGCATGTTGAGTTGGTGTCCGAACCGTAGCGCAAAGTCCCCTAGGCCCCCGGCACCGACTGCACCGGCGAACGTGGCGAGGTTCACTAGGTTAATGGCCGTAATCTGGGTCACCCGTGTGATAGACGGAATACTCTCCCGTAGATACACCCGGAAAATCACGCCCAAGCGAGACACGCCCATAGCGGTGGAGGCTTCAATCAGCCCGTGGGGTACCTCCGACAATGCAGTTTCAATCTGGCGGGAGAAGAACGGAACCGTCCCCACAACCAGTGGTACAATGGCCCCGGCCACGCCGATGGCAGTGCCCATAATCAGCCGGGATAGACCCATAAGCATAAAGATGAGAATCAGAAATGGGATAGAGCGCAGGATGTTAATAGACTTATCCAAAATGTTATAGGCCACAGGATTCTGGCAAATTCCGCCCTTTTTCATCACCACCAAGGCCACGCCTAATGCCGTACCCAGTATAAAGGACACCAACCCAGAGATACCAACCATCTGCAACGTCTGTATAATCGCCCGACCCAATTCATTAGAGCCCCTTGCGAAGTTTGGGATAACGGATTCAATAAATTCTATCATTTTGAGACCACCTCCACGCGGACACCTTGTTCTTCTAAATAGCCAACGGCAGATTCGATGCTGTCCTCCGCCCCTGTGATGATAATAATCAGGCTACCCAGCGGCCTGCCTTGAATCAGCTCAATGTTCCCGAAACAGATATTGGTTTTGACCCCGAACCGCTCCGCCGCCGTGTGGAGCAGGGTCTCTTGGGCGTTGTCCGCCTTGTAGGTGAGCTTCAGCAGTTGCTCATTCTTCGCCAACCGCACCAAGGGCGAGTCATTTTCAATCAGCTCATATACCTTATGCAGGCTGTTGGTGGAGGCCACAAACTCTTTCGCCACGTCACTTCTCGGGTCGGAAAAGACTTGGAACACATCCCCGATCTCTTTGATTGCGCCCCCCTCCATCACCGCCACCCGGTCACAGATTTCTTTGATCACCGCCATCTCGTGGGTGATAAGCACGATGGTAAGGCCCAGTTTTTCGTTGACCTCTTTGAGTAAGTCCAGAATCGACTTTGTTGTCTGGGGGTCTAAGGCGCTGGTGGCCTCGTCACAGAGCAGTACCGAGGGGTCGTTTGCCAAAGCCCTTGCAATGGCCACCCGCTGTTTCTCTCCGCCGGATAGGGCCGAGGGGTAGGCTTGAATCCGGTGGGACAGACCCACTAGGCCGAGTAACGACTCAACCTTCGCCCGCTTCTCCTCTTTGGAGAGGTTTGTGCCACGGAGCGGGAACGCCACGTTTTGCATCACCGTCCGAGAGGGCATTAAGTAAAAGTGTTGGAAAATCATGCCGATTTTCTTCCGCCGCTGGTTGAGGGCCTTGGTAGAGAGGCCCATCAAGTCTTCCCCGTCCACAATCACTTGGCCGGCAGACGGTACCTCTAACAAATTCAGGCACCGAATCAAAGTAGATTTCCCTGCCCCCGAGTGGCCGATGACGCCGAATATCTCACCGGATTTAATCTCTACATTGATGTTTCGCACGGCTTTGATGTCGCCGTACTGGGTCTCGAACGTTTTGCTGACATCCTTTAATACAATCATATCTGTCTCCCTCTTTTTCTAACTACCCCAATAAAAAAACCCATTCTTTTTCTGAGAAAAGAACGAGCCATCACGCATACCTCCAAATTGTCACGAACGGAAGTATGCGTCAACACATCATCATAGAAAGAGCTATTTTTTTGGTTTGAGTTTGCATGGGTTGCTCCTCGCTGGTCAGTGATTGTTCCTTATCATAACAGAGCGCATTTTAATTGTCAAGCATTTTATTTGGGAATCTTGGTGTTTTTTGTGTATGCGGATTGTGGAGTTTGACGGAATGTTCGGTGCTGGCGGTATCTTTCGCCATACGGAAATCGCCGCATATCGGTCGACCTAGCCGGTCAATCTTTACACAGCATAACCAGAAGTGCCCCCGCTGAAAGCGTGACGTTTGCGGGGCTTTTCAGCACCACATTACTCACCCCAACCCCTTGCCCCACCAGCAGTGTGGCATTGTGGAGGGGATAGGCTAGATTGGTGGTGGTAACACCCTCACAGGTGGCGAGGGGTATCAGCGAGAAGAGGGTGCCCGGTTCGGCAGAGAGCGAGAGTTCGCTGTCTGTAAACCAAATTTGATTATGCTCGTCCACCACCGCCCCGGTCTCGCCCGGTCGCAGGGCGGAGAGGAGCAGGATGTTCGATAGTGTATGATCCATCCGTGACCCAGTGGCCCCCAAGAGTAAAAAGTCCCGGTAGCCCTGCTCTCTGGCGAAATTGACCGCCAGTTCTGTATCGGTCAAATTTTTCTTGGCGGGAAAGCGATAAATCGGGATGCCCTCCGGCAACTCGGCTAGGGAATCAAAGTCCCCCAGCAAGACGTCAGGTGTGACCATTAGGCACTTAGCGTGGAGATACCCGCTGTCTGCGGCGATAATATAATCATCTGAGCGGATAAACTGCCGCAGGTAGCTGTAGTCGGTCATACTGCCCCCTGTGATAATGACTGCCCGCATATGATACACCGCCTTTTGTTGGATTGGTATTTGGTAGATATATAGTATACCATCCGCCGAACTGGTTGACAAACCGGCTTGGTGGGGGCATACTGGATTATATATCAAGATCGGAGCGACACCGTTATGCAAAAACAAAACTACCACCAAGAAATGCAACAAAAAATGGCCGCCATCCCCGCCGGGCAACGGCTGTTGCTCCACAGCTGTTGCGGCCCCTGCTCGGCGGCGGTAATGGAACGGCTGGGCGCGTGGTTTGTGCTAGAGGTTTATTTCTATAACCCCAACATCCAAGACAAAGCGGAGTATCAACAGCGCTTAGAAGCCCAACGGGTCGCAATCAAGCGTGTGGATACAGCATATCCAGTTACCTTAATAGAAGCTCCTTACAATCCCGCTCCCTTTGAGGATATCGCCGTGGGGCTGGAAGACACCCCGGAAGGCGGCCCACGCTGCACCGCCTGTTTTACACTGCGCCTAACGGCCACCGCTCAGTTGGCCAACGAGCGGGGTATTCCTTATTTCACCACCACCCTGACCGTCAGCCCCCGCAAAGATGCCGTGCGGCTCAACGAAATTGGACACGCAGTGGGGGAACCCCTCGGAACAACATACCTGCCCGGAGATTTAAAAAAACAAGGCGGATATCAGCGGAGCATGGAGCTGGCACAGGCGTGGGGCCTGTATCGGCAGAGTTATTGCGGATGTCTGTTTCACTAGGGTTTGCAGACAACAGTCTACTGACAACACAGCCGTATCAACACCACCTGCGGTCTCGCAAACACCCGCGGCAAGGACTCTCCCACCCCGCGGCTCACAAAAACCGGAACCCCATCTCGGGAGGTTGCCCACCCGGCGGCAAACCTGCGCCCGTACCGGGTGGCAAAGGGCAGTGCTGGTGTCCACAGGCCAAACAACGTAACGTGTCCGCCGTGGGTATGTCCGCATAGCATCAGGTCAATGTGTACGGTATTTTGGCGCATGGAAACATCCGGCTGGTGGGACAATAATAACACAAAGCTATCCGCCGTGGCCCCAGCGGTTGCTTGCTGGATGTCAGATGTTCGTCGCCTTTGGTCTTCCACCCCGGCCAAATAGAAGCGGTCTCGAAGAGAAACACCGCTGTTGGCGAGGGGGGTAATATTGTGTGTCTCCATGATGGGAAATAGGGCTTCCTCTGCGTCGTGGTTCCCCGCCACGCCAAAGGTACCATCGGTGGTTGCTACTTGCGACAGCAGGGCCATGGTGTTTTGGAGCTTTTGTTCGCTTTCTGCATAGTCACCGCCTAGGAGCAGTAAATCCACTTGTCTAGTATTTAAGGTATCCACCACACCTTGCAACCGTTTTTTTGAGATATCGTGAGTGTCGGTGACGAGGGCGATAGTATATCCGTCTAACTCTTTCGGCACCCGGTTACTGTAAAAGGGTACTTCTGTATATACAACCCGCCGATCTAACGTTGCGGCATGGACTGCGTGAACAAGGGCGACAGAAGTCCCGACGGCAAGGCCCGCTTTGGCGAGGGTTCTGAGGGGTGATTTGTGTTTTGGTTTTTTCATGTTAAGATTGATCCCAGTCTGTAAGCTGAGACCATTTTATCATAAATTTATCCAAACTTCAACTGCGCCTAACCATTGGAAATTCAGGGTTTTCAAACAGACAGCCCATCCGAAGGGAAGCGACATCAAGCAAAATAGCATCACAGTAGCCGTAGCGGTCTCTGTCATTGCGTTCTTATAGCAAAGCCACACCTTGCAACATCCCTTAACCTCTGGTACAATAAAACAATCTTTCTCCCTCGGAGCGTCACCCATGCGATATGCAGTAAGCAATTCCATTGAGATAGCAGAAATCCTAGATTTTGATGTGGCCATTGTGGGCACGGGCCTAGCGGGTCTTTATGCCGCCATGCATATAGCGCCGGAACGGTCATGCTGTATTATGACCAAAGAACGGCTGGACCTGTCCAGTTCTTGGCTGGCCCAAGGCGGCATCGCTGCGGCCATCGCCAAAGATGATGCCCCCGGCCTTCACTCGGCGGACACGTTGATTGCCGGGGCGGGGCACTGTGACGAGCAGGCGGTACAGATTCTGGCCCAAGAGGGGCCGGGGGATATCGAGACACTTCGTGCCTACGGCGTCCCTTTTGACCAGGATGAGACGGGGACGCTGCAAATCGCCAGAGAGGGCGGCCACCGCCGCCGCCGTGTCCTCCACGCCGGTGGGGATGCCACGGGGCGAGAGACGGTGAAGGCATTGTCTGATCTGGTGGCCTGTCGAAAGAACATTACCCGCATGGGCCGGGCATTTCTGGTGGATGTGCTGTTAGACGAAACAGGGCGTGTCTGGGGCGCATTGATCCACGTACAGGGTGCGTATCGTATCCTCCGCACACGGATGCTGATTATCGCCACCGGCGGAATCGGGCAGGTTTACCAAACCACCACAAACCCGGAGGTTGCCACAGGGGACGGTATCGCCGCCGCCATTCGAGCAGGGGCGGAAACAGCGGGAATGGAGTTTGTCCAGTTTCATCCTACGGGCCTTTGGAAACAAGACCAGACTGGACAAGCCTTTCTCGTGTCAGAAACCCTGCGGGGTGAGGGTGCGATTTTGAGAAACGCCGCAGGCGTAGCCTTTATGGAACATGCCCATGAACTCAAAGACTTAGCCCCTCGTGACATTGTCGCCCGGGCCATTGCGGGCGAGATGGAGCGAGGCGGAATGGGCCATGTGTACTTAGATATCCGGCACTTAGACAGAGACTACCTGCTCCGGCGGTTCCCTACGATTTTCAACCAATGTTTGGAGGCGGGCATTGATATTAGCCAAGATATGATTCCGGTGTCACCGGTACAGCACTATATCATCGGCGGGATTAAAACGGATATTCACGGACTGACCAACATCCCCGGTCTATACGCCTGTGGAGAGGCAGCATCTACTGGCGTTCACGGGGCCAATCGGTTAGCGGCAAACTCCATGTTAGAGTGCGTGGTGTTTGGCCGCCGGGTAGCAAGCGAGATCAATGAGGTGCTGGATAACGGTGTGCCTGACCAGCGGGACGACTATGTGCCGCCTATCCCGGCACGGCCCGCTATTCACATTGACGAGTCGGCCTATCGCCGGCGGGTGCAGGAACTCATGCACCAATATGGCGGCGTTGTTCGCACGGGCGCAGGGCTGGAAGCGGCTCTCTCTGAAATCCACACCATTCGCCGGGAACTGGAAGCTGGGTTTGATGACCGGCGGGTGTATATTGAACTGTTAAATATCACCACCATCGCCCAAGCGATTTTGGAAGGGGCCATCGCACGGACAGATAGCGTAGGCGCCCACTACAGGAGGGATTAGTATATGCGCTATATAGGACTAGACGACCTGCTCCGCCGAAGTTTGGCGGAGGACATTGGCCCCGGTGACATTACCACCCAAAGCTGTGTACCAGCTACGGCCATTGCCCAAGGCCACTTTGTGGCCAAAGAGGCGGGGGTTATCTGCGGGATGGATGTGATGTGTCGTGTATTTGCCCTCTTAGACCCCGCCATTGTCGTCACGCTGTTGGCGGCAGACGGGGACAAGGCAGCGGCAGGGGACATCATCGCCGAGATACAAGGCCCCGCTAGAGGTGTCTTACAGGGGGAGCGGCTGGCCCTCAACCTACTGCAACACCTGTCCGGCATCGCCACCGAGACGGCAAGGGCAGTGGCAGAGGTGGCAGGGACAAGTGCGAAAATCTGTGACACCCGCAAGACCACCCCCGGTCTCCGGGTGTTGGAAAAGTACGCTGTGCAAGTAGGCGGCGGGCGGAACCATCGGTTTGGGCTGTTTGACGGAGCCATGATTAAGGACAACCACATCGTGGCCGCCGGAGGGATTGCCAAGGCGGTAGAAGCCGTGCGACAACACGCACCGCACACGATTCAAATTGAGGTGGAGACAACGAATTTAGCCCAAGTAGAAGAAGCCCTCACCGCAGGGGCGGATATCATCATGCTCGACAACATGGATTGCACCCAGATGGCGGCGGCGGTAAAACTGATAGCAGGCCGGGCCAAAACCGAGGCCTCTGGCAATATGGGCACCCGTGTTCTGCGGGACGTGGCGGAGACCGGGGTGGACTTTATCTCCATCGGTGCGCTGACCCATACGGTGCGGGCATTGGACATTAGTGTGAGGTTATACTAAGATATGGGAACATTTGAGCAACATATGAGTATTCAGACCATGATTGGCCTGTTTTTCATCGTCCTCTGTCTGGTTGTGGCGGTGCTGGGATTTTTGCTGTGGCGGTTTGAATTTTTAGACGGCAAGCATTTTTTCTTTAGCCGGACACTGGGGGCTATTTTGATGATTGCCAGTGGGGTATTCGCCATAGCGGCGGTGTTGATGCTGGTTTATGTGAGAATCGTTCTATAAAAAGTAAGCAGAAAGAGGTCGATAGCATGTTTCGTGGTTTTTCTCCGCAAACGATTGATTTTATGTGGAACCTCCGCCTAAACAATCAAAAGGCTTGGTTTGAAGCAAACAAAGAGACGTTTAAAGAAGTATTTCAAACTCCAATGAAAGCGTTGGGGCAAGAGGTGTTTTCACAAATTACAGCAGAGTACGGCAACCATGGGTTCATCCACAAAGTGTCGCGTATCTACAAAGATGCCCGGCGCGTGAAAGATGGCGAGCCGTACAGATGCAACCTATGGTTTTCTATGGAACGACCCAGCGAGGAATGGACATCTACCCCTGTGTTCTGGTTTGAGCTGGCCCCGGAGGGATGGAGCTATGGCATGGGATATTACCAAGCAAGGCCCATCACCATGGCAAAACTGCGGGCCCGGATTGACCGTGACCCGAAAAAATTTGAACGACTGATTGCACCGCTAGAACAGCAAAGCGAATTTATCCTAGAAGGCGAAGAATACAAGCGTAAAAAAGAGGCCCCCACCGCTAAAACAGCTACGTGGTATAATAAAAAATCCTTTGCCTTGATTCATAACCAGAAAAACGGCGAGGAGTTGTTTTCTGCCAAACTGGCAGACCGTTTAGTCAGTGGGTATCAGTTTTTGATGCCGTTTTATGATTATGTGGTTACGCTGGACGCAGACCCTGAGCCGAGAGTGTGATATACAAAGTCCGGTGGTGAATTTTTGCATGTTTAGCTAATTTGCAGTTCGTGGTTAAAAATGAATGGAACCGAGCCACCGAGAGCGGCTCTTACAATGGACATCCAGAAAACTACCGCCTTCCTCCGCGCCAAGTTCTCCTAAGTGACGGAAAGCTTGGTGCTGGAAGGGGGCTTTTTGCATGTTCATCGTAGGCGGCTACACCCGATATGTGTCGTGCATGTTGAGACTTTGGGTATGGCAACAGCCAAAGGAAAATAACCCAAAACCCCTGCTTTCATTCACAGAAAAATCATAAATTATTAACAAGCTATCCATAGCAATTACAAAAAAGTTTGATATAATACGCTAGACAAGTAAAGAGGCTCCAAAGGCTGTATCATTTTTGAAGGAGGGCAGAGCTATGAAACGCAATTTGAAACGATATTTGACATTCCTCTTAGCCATCGTGCTGGTGCTCCCCCTCGGTGTGCCTGCATTTGCCGCAGATAGCACATCAACAGAGCCGATTCGATTTGAAATTTCAAACCCTTATGCAAATGTGGACTGGAACTCGTTTTATCAGTTCCGGGCCGCCAACCATGTACATACGAAGCAGTCGGATGGGAACAACACGTTACGTGAAACTGTGCTGGATCATTACAACCATGGGTACCATATCCTAGCAATTACGGATCATGGTACACTCACAAACAGGTGGGACGAGTCAGCCTTGGTCACCATGTACTCTGCCCTTCGGCCCACCAGTGAGTTGCTGACGACCAAGGAAAAAGATGCAATCTACGCCGGAACCTTTACCGCCAGCTCATTTGTTGGATACTTTAGCGCACCCCGCCGCAATACGCCCCACGGGATGATCCGTATCCCCTACTCAAACGAACAAGCGTATCCGCAACATGTTCTCACCTATTGGGCACAGTTTAACAGCACACCCGCTGATACAATAGAGGGTGTCTTAAAGAAAGCCGAGACGCTGGGCGGACTCAGCATACTGCCACATCCGGGCCGGTACACCCGTAGCCCAGATGGGAAAAGCGGCGGCGCAGACGGCGGCGTTGGCGGCGAACAGGCCTCCAACAACCCAGCTGAGATTGCCAAGTATGTCCGGCTGTTCCGGCAATTTAATTCTGCCGTTGGAATGGAGATTATCAATAAATTGGATGGCGAGTCTCGGTCGGATCGGATTTTATGGGATAATATCCTCATGGAACTGATGCCGGAGGGTCGCCCGGTCTGGGGCTTTTCCAACGATGACACCCACAGCGTAAACGGAACCGGGTTTTCTTGGAACGTTATGCTAATGCCGAAGCTCACGGAAGAGGCGGTTAGAACCTCTATGGAAACAGGGGCGTTTTATGCCGTGACCCGTGTGGACCGCAAATTAGGGGTCAATACCACCATGCCGGGGGGAGGCGCAATGCCAGTTGTTTCACCCCATACAGAGGCGAAAACAGCGTTTTTGATTGAGCAGTCGGCTCCGCCTAGCATTGCAAACATTGTGGTTGGTGCAGATACCATCACCATTACCGGCCGCAACTATGACCGCATTGAATGGATTGCCGATGGTGTTGTTATCGCCCAGGGCCCTACGTTGGATATCCATGCACATCGAAACAAAATCAACAGCTATGTACGTGCCCAGCTCATCAGCCGTACGGGTGTAGCGTTTACACAACCCTTTGGTATTGCTGTTGTGCCCGCATCCCACGAATATCACGCGGCATATATGTTCGGTAATGGAGCAGGCAAATTTCACCCGAAGGCATCCATCACCCGGGCAGAGGTGGCCGCAACATTGACCAGAACCCGGCTTTTCAACTTTGCCGCCGATATCCGGCACTTGCCGCCGGGCATGGATGTATTTGACACCTTTTCCGATGTAAATACTACCGATTGGTTTTATTACCACGTAGCGTGGGCCTATGACGCAGGGTTCATACAGGGGTATGGGGGCGAGTTTCGGCCCAACGACCTCGTCACCCGGGAAGAGTTTGCGGCCATGTTGGCGAGAACCACTGTAAACAGAGTGCCCGGAGATGCCCCCTTCGGTGACGCAGACCAGATTAGTGACTGGGCAAAAGACGATGTGTCCACAGTTTACAACGAGGGCTGGATGATGGGCGATAAAGCCGGGAACTTCAACCCCGCCTCCTGTATCACCCGTGCGGAAGCAGCCACGGCGATGAACCGTAGACTAAGCCGGATCGCCTGCCGGGACACCTTTGCAGCAGCAGCGGTGGAGGGTGTGGCTTACGCCCGCCCGTTCCGGGATGTGGAACAAGGCGCATGGTACTTCCCCGCCGTGATGGTGGCCACAAATGACCACCGCTTGATCCGTAATGAATATGGGGCAATTGTTTGGGTGAAGATTGTGATCGGATAACATCGAGGGAAGCGACCCCGTTTGCACCCATATATCTCTGTGAAACAGCCAAAAGCCTTAGTATGAAACATTGTCATACTAAGGCTTTTTGTATATCTTTATACCACTACCCATGCAGCAACGTAAGTATCGTTACCTCCGGTCTGGCAAACACCCGGGGATAATACTGACCAATCCCACGGCAGACATAAACGGGCGTACCGTCGTGGGACTGCGCCCACCCGCCTCTGAATCTATCTCCATAATGAGAGATGATCCCTGAATCAAGCCCAATCGACCATCGTCCGAAAAAATTAAGCTGACCGCCATGGGTATGCCCGCTCAAAATCAAATCAATGCCTGTTGTATCTTGCATCATGGAAACGTCTGGGTTGTGGGACAAAAGAAGCACAAAGCTGTCCGGCCCGGCCCCCACTATGGCTTCGGCAACATTGGGATTCCGATTCCATAAATCTTCCACACCTGCCAAATAGAAGCCATCTTGTATGTAGACACCGCTATTGGATAATGGCGTAATGCCGTGTGCCTTCATTGACGCAAACAGGGCCTCATAATGGTCATGATTCCCCTCAATGCCAAACATGCCATCGGTGGCGGCAATCTGTGATAACAATTCCATCGCTGGGTCTAAATCATTGCGGTCGAGCGCAATATCGCCCCCGATAAGCAACAAGTCAATCTGCCTTTGATTTAACTCCACCACCACTCGTTGTAAGCGCCCATCAAACCTATCCATGGCGTGGATGTCTGTCACAAACGCAATCCGATAGCCGTCCATTTCTATCGGAACATTGGTTGCGGTAACAGATATTTCATTATACACAATGATACGGTCAAAGGTAAGCGCGTGAATCACATGGACTAGGATAATGAGTATGACCACAGAGAGTACGCTAATTTTAACGAGTTTGCCTATACTCCATTTACTCCTTTGCTTTTCCTGAATCATAAAGCCGTCTCCGTTTTGCGGACAGTTTTTCTGCGTATGTGCGTTTCTATCAATATTGCGGCACAGAGAACAACGCTTCCGGCTAAATAGCCACCAATTACGTCTGTTACGGTGTGAACACCTAAGTAGATGCGGCTAAGGCCAACTAGGAGTATGCAGAAAATGGCAAAGGTGGTAAAACCGATTTTCAGCGCTTTATTTTTTGAATGGCGCAACACCACAATCGCGCACGCACCAAAAAATACGGCGGCGTTCATGGAATGTCCGCTGGGGTAGCCGAAACCACCCGGGGCGATTAGCTGGTTTATGGCGGGGCGTTCTATGGCAAAGATGTTTTTCAGCACCAGCGGACCCAAAATTGCAGAGACAGATAGAACACTGGCGATGGGCAAGCCCGCCTTCATCCTCGTGCGGGGGAGAATCAGTAAGAAGAGTATGACAGGGGTATAGCCGTACCAGTGGGTAAGGTTGCCGATCCATGTGGCTATCGCTGTTAGGGTCGGATGAATCCGCTCTGCAATTAAAAGGTAGAATGCGTGGTTGAAGTTTGCGGTCGGCGTGTTTTCTGTTACGACCAGAACCGTTACAATGATAAAAAGCAATAGCGATTTTAGCAAGATGAACCATGTTATGTTCGATTTCATTTGTTTTCCCCGCTTTCATCCATGATTTTGGCCAGGATTTTCTTGCGGAACAACAACACAACCCCCAAGACGACAACCACGATTGCGGCGGTGATAATGGCTGCTGTGTAGTTACCACCCGAAATGCGATCGCCCAGAAATACATAGGTGATGGTGGACGGAATACTACCTAATATAACCGCAACGAGGTACTTCCAGAGCGATACTCTCGTCTCTGCAAACAGATATGGCCCCACGCTGGACACCCACGGAATCAAGACCAAAAGGAACGCAACAACCTCTGGCCGTTTGATTTGCTTGAGCTTTTCTTTTGACAGAAGCTTGCTCGGCTTTGGGTTCGCTTTCTTCTTTCGTGGAATTACATTGTGCAGGCTGCGCATGGAGACAACTACAAACAGGTTGCCTAGCGTAACACCCGCAAGAAAGATGAGCGGCCCGCCATATATCCCATAACTGAGACCGGCCAAAATCCCAACCGCAGGCGCTGGAATAATGGGGATAATAACTTGTAGCGCAGATAAGCCAATCAACGCAGGAACGCCACGCCAGCCAAAGGAATCAACCTGTGCTACGATGCTTGACTCATCATTGGCGTCAGTGACAATATCTCTAATCAATGGGAATAATTGCACAATCATAACAAGCAAGAGACAGAGAAATATAACCATGACAATCAATGTGAAAATGTTGTGTTTTTTCATAATGCACCATTGAAATATAAATTTATAGTCAGGCAATATGTCCGTTATACGGCAAATTCCCCTGCTATTATAATCATACTACATGGATGCTGGAAAGTCTACCCCTGCAATAGTCGAACCCATGTCAATTTCGTTCTGTCTATTTGCATCGAATTTGTTGGGGACGTGCCCCTGCGCGACTCGTGCCCTTGACCTTCTCCTGTCGGCGTTGCCGCCGATTCTATCTTGGCGGTTCCCGCCAGCGTGTATGTCCTGCCGGACGGGCCATCTTTTTGTCGTTGAACAAAAAGAAGCAAAAAGTCAACACAGGGGCTGCGCCCCTATGTACCCGCAAAGGTCAAGGGCAGAGTGACGACGGTTTCGCTCCTTATACTCTGCACTGGTGCTGATACTCTCTAGCCGGATGTTATAGTACTCGGAACTCCAATGGTCAAGGGCGGTGGTGTCGCCGGTGGGATGTGCTATTGAACTGTGCTTATGAATGGAACGCATAGAGTAGTAGCATCCTACCCTTCAATTACTAGTCCAACCGCTAGCATTCCCACATTATCCCGATAAATCTGGTCGAACTGATTGAGGGGTAGCGGACTTTCTCCGAGGCCCACTTCAATGGTATAGCCGGGGCGGTTAGCGTGTTGGATGAACCAGTCCTTATACCCGGCGTGGCCGGATTCATATGGGGTCTCTTCCAAGGCGTAGCCGGATAAGGCAGACAGGGTTTCGCCGATTTCTCGTGAGCCCTCCGGCAAATAATCCAGATATTGCCAATAGATGATCTGCCCTTGGCTGTGGTAGGACATGGTGAGCCGGAAATCATGGGCTAGGGTGTAGTCATACAATGCCCGGCTCTCCGGCTCTGAGAGAGGGGCTGTGCCCACATAATCCCGTGGGCCGGGGAACCGAACCCCTTGGCCGAACTTAATCTCCTTCGCTCGTTCCCACCCCGCCGGGTATTGGAGGTTGAGGTCTACACCCCGGGCGTTTGCCTTCCAGCCGGTGGGGAAGGGGATGCTTGGATAGCTCTCTGTAAGATACGTTGCGTATTCGTAATTGGCCCCCACGTCTGCGGCTCCTGTGGCGATGTCTACCCCGTCGGGATTCACCATGGGAACCAAGTGCAGGGTGCTGGCATCAAACAGCGGCCTTGCCGCCATACCGCCTATTGTGCCGCTGTCGGCGTAAGCGATTGCGTATTCTTCCAAAAATTTCAACAAGACCGGAGTGGTAATCCACTCATTGCCGTGATGGGCGGCATTGTAGCTAATCTGGCGAGGCCCCTCTCCGAAACGCAATACAGCCAGTTCCTGACCCCATACGCTCTGCCCCAAACTTTCCCGCCGGATAAGCGGGTGCCGGGCGGTAAGCCCCTGCAACACATAGCGGAGCACGTTAGAGGTAAACCGCACATTCGTTGGCACCACAGGGAAGCCCAATGGTATCACCAAACGCTGTCCTATTTGGAGATGTTCCGGCCGAATGCCGGGATTTGCCGCCGCGATGGCCTCCACCGTGGTGCGGAACCGTGGGGCCAGTTCTGCCATGGTGTCCCCTGCCTGCACCGTGTGCCGGACATAGCCCACCAAAAATGGCCCTAGGGCCCGCCAGTCGGCTTCTGTGAGGTCGGGGCCGCCCGTTATTCCTCGGTCACGGCGAAATTGTTCCAGCGCCGCCCCGGTTCCCGAACCGAATATGCCATCCACGGCACCGGGTTCATAGCCCGCTCTGGTGAGTCCCAATTGAAAAAAGTCAATATCTGGATGTTTTGCACCCGGCTGAAAATTACGCATGAATACAGCCTCCTTGTTGCCTTTTTCTTCTAGTCTATGCTGGAAATTAAAAATTGTGAAAGCATAGTTGTAGAAAAGGAAAAAAGGAGGCGTCTTAGGGAGATGTTTTCCAAAATTTATTGGTTCTGTATATGTCTAAAATAATCTTCCTACCAGCCACTTTTGTGTTGATACTACCCTAGTCATCTTTGCCTTTTCCGCCTAAAGACTAAAATCGCTATAATCCTTACCTTGTCCTACATTCTCTTTGAGTTGCTCATACAAGTACTCAAATCCAACTATTGCCGATTCAAATTTATACTTCTTCTTTCCTACATACACGACTATCCTTTTATCCGATGGTGTTGCGGGAAAAGGTTGTGCTAGCCAATATCGCTCAATATCCTTATATGGTATTTCCCGTGCCCCTCTCCAAAAAGTTCTATACACAATACCATGCTGTTCAAATGTTATCAAAATACTCCACATATGTATAGATATACATATTGTCGCTATGGAAGAGAGACCAAACATTACCATCGAGATATCTCTTTCTCTAGATGATGGCGATAATATTAGCGCAACTGTGATCCCTACCAGTATAACACAACCAACCCCAGCAATTATCTTCCAGATTTTTTTCGTGCGAAGTGGGCGACCCGCCACATACTTTCTGTTCTCCCAATCCAAAAGTCGCTTTAAATATGTATATCCCAGCACCCCTCGGTTTCTTTTCATTTGGACTGTTTCTCCTTTTCCTTAAAATGCATCTGACTTCAACACAGCCTAGAACAAAAGACCTATCTACCGAAAAGTATTTCGCCTTTTTGGTAAATAGGCCTCTGAAAATATTTTTAACAATTGATGCAACCAAGCATGCCGAACCCTGCGGCACAGTGTCAACTAGCGTCCTAATATCATATCCATCTCGTAGCCGGTCACAAATTGTATTTCCTGTGCTTGCGGTGAATGAGCAATGATCTCTATTGCATCAGCCGTTTTTTGATAAATGTCGTGTAAAACAACCGTGCTGTTTTCAGGTGCGGATAATATCCGTTGAACAATATCGTCCGTGGTGGTTTCCCACCACCAGTCGCCAATATCTATGGCAAATCTTCTTGAAGCAAGGGTTTTGCCCATCGCAATAATGTAACGATTATGGCCCTCATAGTAATATGGAGGGGCGTAGTTGTTCGCCAAAAGCAATGGAGAGGGCAAGCACCAATAACACCGTTATACAAAGTATAATTTTAGATTTCTTCCCCATGGCATTCTTCCTTTTCCATACTCACCCATGTGAACAGAATGTCTAGTACCCCTCCGGATACGCATCAGGCTCTGCTGGCGGCGCATACTCCGCTGGTGGCGGTGCCGCAACGGCACCGGTGCCGCGAGAGACCTCTTGTGGCACTGCGTGGAAATTATCTCTAGATACAAGCTCACGCCGGACTAGATTCCCATCCTCGTCATAAAACCGTTGGAAAATCTCTACCACATGTCCCTGACGGCCAGGGGCGGTGACCGCTGTGGTGCCGGCGGGACGGGACGGGTCGTCTGTATAGGTGGTGGTAAAGGCCACCGTGCCGATATGTACCATTTCCGGTTCGATTCGGGCGTAGGGGCTACGGTCTGTGCCTTCAATCCGCACGTTCATGGTAAGTCCATAGCGGTAGCTCACAATGCGGATCGGGAAGTCGAAGTTGTTCGTAAATGAGAAGTCTAACGCATTCCAAGCCACGGCGGCATCCATCCCCATGGGCAGATAGGCCACCGGCAAGGTATGGTTGCGGCGGGCATCTACCTGCAACTCAGTGTGGAGCAGGGCGTGATAGATAGTGGACGAGACTTGGCATATCCCGCCGCCAATGGCCGTAACCATGCGGTTGCCGGAGATGGCACCGCCGGGGCGGAACCCCCGCTCTTCCGTCCGCTGGCCCACGACAGTGTTAAAATCAAACTGGTCGCCAGGGTTTAGGATCAGGCCGTTAATTTTACTGGCGGCCAAATAGATGTTGGTGTTGCGGTTCTCGTCCCCCGTGAGGTTGGTGGTGGAGGTGGCGAGGACATCTTGGAACACAACAGCGTTTAAGTATTCCGTGGTAATCTCCGGCTCGATGAGGGTAAGGGGCACACGAACCTCTTCCCCCGGCTGGGCATTGGCTAAGAGGGCCTCAACCAACACGGTATCAAAGCTGATACCTAAGACGTGCTCAGTGGCAGCCTCGGCTTCGATGTCGAAGGTGGCATTTTTCGGCTCGGCAAATAGCTCGGTATAAATGGCTTGGACATTCACAGGGGTAGGGTCTGTGACAGCGGCGCCCTCATAGTGAATGGGGGTATCGGTACCGGCTAGAAAGGCATCGGTGATGATATCGATAAGTTGGCCCTCGTCAAACTCAACGGCTTGTTGGCCTGTGGTAATAATCAGCTCATCCCCAACGATCTCATGAGAGCTGTGGGAACGGAGGTCAATCTCGTCCGCCGCATCCGCAATCGCAGTTTGCAACAGTTCTAGGTTGGCGGGGTGCATGGAAAACGGGTCAGGGTTGGCGGAAACAAACTGGCCGCGGAGAAACGACCATGCGTTCGAGAATAGATTGTCACTGCGGCCATACTGGTAGGCGATTCTAGCCGCCTCATAACCGGTAAACGAGAGGCCCGCCTCTTTTGCGGACACTTCCAGCGTGTTGCCGCCGGGGAAGGAAATTGTGACCATACGCTGGGCCCCTGCCTCTTGCATCGGTTCTTCGAGCAGGTCTGCCGCCTCGTCTATGGTAAGGCCGCCAACGGGCACACCGACGATTACCACATTGGGGAAGATCGTGGCCCCATTGGATACACTGAATCCAACTGCCGCCATGGCCCCGGTTGATAACAGGGCAAGACTAAGCAAGATGATGGTAATGACGAATATGATTTTTTTCTTTTTGGATTTTGGTTTCACCCTTGCTTTTGTGTTCATGCTCTTACCCCATTTTCTCAATTTTTGTATGTTCTCTAGGAAGGGAAGATGCTCCCCTACGATGTTTGGTTGGCGGCGTACTCGTTTTTCTTCCATGGCATTCCCACGGTAAAGCGTTGTTGGGTGTGGGCCTCTAACAATTTGCGAATCAACTGGTTCGAGAGCAGAAACCCGGAAGATGTCAGGCTCCACCGTCCGTCCACCCGGTGGGCGAATCCGCTTTTTTCGTAGTCGAACAGCAGGGCCTCAATCGGTTCCCAACTGGATTGATAGATGTTATAATACTCGTCCCCCGTGATACCGCGGGTGGTGCGGAGCCCTAACATCAGGTACTCTAACGCCTGTTCGCTTTTGGAAATTTGGTCTTGCGATGTCAAAATGTTGCGCTTGCCGGCCAATGCGTCTATATATGCCGGTACGCCTTTTATGTAGCTATAGCGAAGATCGCCGATATAAGAGTGGGCTGTAGGGCCGAACCCTGCGTATTCTTCTCGGTTCCAATACTTAAGGTTATGCCGGGATTCCTTCCCTGGTGCAGAAAAATTTGAAATTTCATACTGCCGATACCCCACGTTTCGCAAAGCGTCCACCGTGTACAGGTACATGTCCGCTTGGTCGTCGTCCGTGGGGATGGCGGGATTGTCTTTGAAAATATAGAGAGGCGTATCCTCTTCAATGCGGAGCCCGTAGCAAGACACATGTTCCGGCCGCAAGACAATAATTTTGTTCAAGGTGTCCGCCCAATCTTCTTTTGTCTGGCTGGGCAGACCGTAAATGACATCTAAACTAATATTCTCAAAGCCCGCTTTTCTGGCCTTTGAAACCGTTTGCTCCACCTGAGCAAAGCTGTGGCGGCGACCCAAATTCTTCGCCAATCCATCGTCTGCCGTCTGGGCACCAATGGACAGGCGGTTAACCCCTTCTTTGTTTAAAAGCCGCAGGTCTTTGCCGGAGATAGAGTCAGGGTTGACCTCCACCGTGACCTCGGCGTCTAATAACACGTTGTAGTGCTCTTTCAGCGTGTTAAATAGACTAGCAATCCGCCGAGCACCGTAGTAACTGGGCGTGCCGCCGCCGAAGTAGATGGAGTCAATATAGTATCCGGATAACACAGGGGCCGCCTCTTTTAGCTGACGGGTCAGGGCCTGCTGATATTTCGGCATCAACTTTTCGCCGCCTGTTACGGAATGAAAATCGCAGTAGGCGCACTTGCTGACGCAAAATGGAATATGTACGTAAATGCCAAGATGTTTTGTCATAATGGGGCTGTTGTCCCTCCGTAGATATAATTACCCAATGTACTATCCAGAATACCCCATAAGGTGACATAAGTCAATGGATTTCACTGAAAAATGTGGAAATGGAAGTGTTTTCCTCTTGTCTGGCGTAGGGGACGCCGCCCCCTAAATCTGCATCGAAACCGAAACAGCGGGATGCGGAGGGCGGCAGTTCCTACGAAGGTCGAGGGGTAAACGCCGAAAACAAAGGAGCCACCCGGCAGGACAAAGGACAACCCCAAAACCCACCAACAATTTGCAAATCCCCCCATCCTCTGCTATACTAATTCAAAAGTCGAAGAGCGGAGAAACAACATGCGAATTTTAATTCTCACCGTCACCGCTGGCCATGGCCACAACACCACCGCCCGTGCCATGGAAGAGGCCCTTGTGGCCAAAGGCGTTGACGTGGTCGTATTGGACATGTATAAATATATCAGCCGGGTGATCTATAACGTGGTGGACAAGGGATACCTCTTCTCTGTTCGCCGTACCCCCCGGCAATTCGGGCGTGCCTATTCCAGCCTAGAGCGGCGAGAGACGCCCCGGCGGGTACTGCGTATTCTCAACCAGAACCGATTCCTAGCAGGGCGATTGGCTGGATTTTTTGCAGACTATCAGCCGGAGATCATCCTTGTCACCCATGTATTCGGTGCACAAGTCTTAGATGTGCTCAAGCGGCAAGGCCACCTGCAAGTACCCATTATGGGCATCAACACCGACTACTGCATCCATCCCTTTTGGGAAGATGTGTCCTCGGTGGACTATTTGGTTACCCCCAACGAACTTATGCGTTACGCAGCAGAACGGCGGGGCATGGCACCCCACCGACTTTTGCCTCTGGGCATTCCCGTGGGGGCAAAGTTTCAAAAACAGATGGACAAGCAAGAGGCCAGGGCGGCCCTTGGCCTAGAGCAAGATAAGACCACCATCCTGCTCATGGGCGGTAGTATGGGGTATGGAGACATGCTCCATAATGTGGCGCAGATTGATGCGATGAGGGAAGGGTACCAACTGGTCTGTCTCACCGGGTCTAACCAGCGGCTGTACCAAGAGTTGCGCCGACTGCAAGTAAACACCCCTCTCCGTGTGCAGGGGTTTACGGATCAAGTGGCCCTCTACATGCGGGCGGCGGACTGTATCATTACAAAGCCCGGCGGCCTCTCCACATCAGAGGCACTGGCCTGTGGTCTGCCTATGATTTTGGTAAGCCCCATTCCGGGACAAGAAGACCGGAACGCCCAGTTTTTCCTCAACAGCGGGGCGGCGGTTTTGGTTACCAAACATTTCCCGGTGGCGGATGCGGTCTACGCCGTCTTAGGCCAGCCAAGCCGATTGGAGCACATGCGAGAGGCCATCACACGCATCGCAAAGCCCACCGCCGCAACGGATATTGCCAACGTTGCAATCCAAGTGGCAAAGGGTGAGTGGCCGGAGGGTACACGCCATGCCGAACCTGCCCTCACACGTTAAATATATCTTAGAAATCCTAGAACAGGCGGGCCATGGGGCATATCTCGTGGGCGGCCCGGTTCGGGATTTTGTTATGGGGATAACCCCCAAAGATTGGGACATCGCCACCAGTGCCACGCCGGAGGTGGTGCAGACACTGTTCCCCCGCACTATCCCCACAGGCATCCGCCATGGGACGGTAACAGTGCTGGTAGCCGGTGATAGCGTAGAGGTTACTACTTTCCGCCAAGACGGGGCCTATCTCGACCACCGCCGCCCGGAACAAGTGGCTTATGTGACCCGATTAGAAGACGACTTGGCCCGCCGGGACTTTACCATGAACGCCATGGCTTTAGACCTTCGGGGCAAACGCACTGACCCCTTCGGCGGCCAAAAAGACATCATCGCTAAATGCATCCGCACCGTAGGCGACCCTGCCGCTCGATTTGCAGAGGATGCCCTGCGCCTATTCCGGGCGTTGCGGTTTTCCGCACAATTGGGCTTTGCTATAGATGCTGACACAAGGGCCGCCATGACAGAGACGTGGGGCCGTGCCCGTACTCTCTCTGCCGAGCGGGTGCGGGATGAGGTTGAAAAAGTCCTCCTATCCCCCCGACCGGGGGTGATGGAGGATGTGCTGGCGTTGGGGCTGCTCTCGTCCTACGTCGGGCCACTGGCAAAAGATACTGTCCCATTTGTCCAACTAAGCGCACTTTCTGCCACCTCCATATCCCGCTGGGCGGGGGCGGCGGCGATTTTGGCGGAGGCCGGGGCGATTGCAGACCCTGTTGTGTTCCTGCAGACCTTACGCCACAGCAACACAACCAGCACCATCGCCGGAACTGCGGGAACATTGGCATCGGCACTTCCTACCGACCCGATTGCCCTCAAACGGCTCTTATCCCGTTACGGGTCTGCTCCGGTTAGCGTAGCCGCACAGGTTGCGCCGCTATTTGGCAACCAAGCATCGTCCTATGTGCTAGAGCAGATATTCTCCTCCGGCGAGCCTTATTGTGTGGAACAGTTGGCAATCACCGGGGGTGACCTTCTCACCATTGGGTTTACACCCGGCCCAAACATTGGCGCGGCCTTATCCGCATTGTTGGAACAGGTGATTGTGGAATCGAGCCTCAATCAGCGGGAAGAGCTACTTGCATTGGCAAAGGAGTTTCTTCAGGAGAATACACGGTGACGAGTGGTTGCTCAAATCCTGTTATGTCCCCCAAAGCGCATCCTCTCTTTTCCGTGCACAAAAAGAGAGGATACATATTTGGGGGCAAATTATAATTGCGTTAGGAGCTGATAAGAATGGATTGGATTGAGCGTCTCAATCAGGCAATTGTTTATATGGAAGAACACATGACAGAGGAAATTGACTATGCGCAAGCGGCAAAAATCGCCCACTGCTCCTCTTTTCATTTCCAGCGGATGTTTTCCTATATCGCCGATGTGCCGCTGTCTGAATACATTAGGCGCAGAAAAATGTCGCTTGCGGCGGTTGATTTGCAAGGCGGGAGCGAAAAAATCATTGATATCGCCCTGAAATACGGTTATTCATCGCCAACCGCATTTAATCGTGCCTTTCAAAGCATACACGGCATTGCGCCCTCGCAAGCAAAAGAGGAGGGTGCAACGTTGAAATCCTATCCTCCTATCAGCTTCAAACTGATTGCAAAGGGAGTAGAGGAAATGGAATTTAGAATTGAGAAGAAAGACGCAATTCGTATTTTGGGTGTATCAGCGCCTCTTAGCGACGATGCAACAACAGCTTACGAAGAGGCTGAAGCATTGTGGATAAAGACATTCACGGACGGCGCACCGAAGGACACAAATGGAGATTTACTGGATGTGGGGACAATATGCAACGAACTAAACGCAGCTTGCGACACCAAACGACCCGAATTGAACGGCTTTTTGGGTGTCGAAATTGAGCGTAATGATAGTTGCGAATACATGATAGCCGTTGCAAGCACTTTGCCGGAGCATGGTAGCCTCAAAGAATACATTATCCCGGCACATACATGGGCAGTATTTCCGGGGAAAAACTTCTTTGCAGAAGAATATGCAGAATCAGAAGTAGCCATAAAATTTGAAGAACGCGTATACTCGGAATGGCTTCCCACCTCCGGCTACGAAATTGCCGACGGTTTAGACGTGCATCTCCTATTTGCCACCAGCGATTTAGAAAACGCTCCTTTTGAGCGGTGGATTCCGGTTAAGAAATTAGCGGAGAAATCATATGGTTAAAAAACAAAAGCTTACGCCCCTAAAAATCGGCATATATCTTGTACTCTTTTTCGCTGCATGGAGCGTAAAGGAGTTAGTAATCCAGCCTGTGTTGTTAAGCCCATTAACATTAAATCCGATTGTTTCTGGAGTGATAGGAGAAGTCATTAAACTGTTGGTGTGGACGTTGCCTGCCATTTTACTGATAAAACATTATCGTGACGATATGTCGATTAGCTTAAAAGAAATGTTTACAAGCAAACCAACATGGTTCAAAGATGCGTTCATCTTGCTTGTGATTTTTGCCCCGCTAATAAGAGCGGGCATTTTCGATGGGTTTGCGATGAACCCCGATTTTGACCCAACATGGCTGATTGGTGCTGTGGTTTTTGTAGGCATTACGGAAGAGGTTGTTTTCCGTGGATTTCTGCTCAACGCATTTCTGAAAAAGATGAAAATACAGTACGCCATTGCGCTGGATGCTGTTTTGTTCACGCTGATCCATTTCCCGATTTGGATTTATCAAGGGCTCGGATTTTCGGATTTTTTACGAGGGATTATCGTTGTTCCGATACTCAGTGTGTTGTTTGCATATTCGTTTATCAAAACCAAACATATATTCGTACCGATAGCACTTCACATGATTTGGAATCTCCAAGTGGGTTTATTCGGGTAGATAATAGGGAGAATTGAACGGAGAATAACCAGACCTCAGACTACAGGGTAATCCCAAGCCCTGTAGTCTTTTTTAGATTCTACCTCTCCAACCACCTTCGATACTGCCCCTCATCGGCAACCTGTCCAACGGCGGAGAACGAAAGCCGCTCAAAGTCGATCACCTGCCGTGCCACGGCCAGCACATCCGCCGCCGTGACGGTGTCATAGCTGCAAATAATCTCCTCCGGGGTGGGGACATATCCTCGTAACAGCTCATTTTTACCGAGGCTGTTCATCCGGGCAGAGGTGGATTCTAAGCTCATGAGGATATTCGATTTCGCCTGCTCTCGTGCCCGCTCTAGCTCGCCGGGGGTCACACCATTTTGGTGGATATCTTGTAAAATTTCCATAATAAGCCCCAACGCCTGTCCCTCGGTCTCGGCCCCTAATGCGGTATAGAGGCCCAATAGCCCCTGTTCCCGGAAGCTCATGCCGAAGGTGTACACGCTATAGCAAAGGCCGTGTTCTTCCCGCACGGTCTGGAACAGCCGAGACGATATCCCGCCGCCGAGAATGCTGGAGAAAATCTGCCCTGCATACCGTGCCTCGCTGTGCATAGAGAGGCCGGGGAACATGAGGCACAGATGGTTTTGCTCAATGGGCTTTTCTGTGATGGTACATGCAGGTTGATACACCCCAGGCTCCGGCGTGGTAGGAGCACCGGGTGACATGTGGGCAAAGATTTCTTGGATATAGGCAAGGTCAGCGTCTTGGAAATGTCCCGACAGGGCAATCACCAACCGCTCCGGCGTATAGTGGGCGGCTTGGAACGCTTGTAACCGCCCTCGGTCGAGACCCGCCAAAGTCTCTTTCGTACCCAAAATTGGTCGTCCCAGTCCGCTGTCTGCAAAGACCGCCTCTACCAGTTGGTCGGAGACCAGATCGTCAGGGGCATCGAAGTACATGTCAATCTCTTCCCCGATGACACTGCGTTCGGCAGTGATATCTTTGTCGTCAAACCTAGAACAGAGCAACATGTCCGCCAGCAAATCCACAGCCTGGCGCAGATTTGTGTCCAGCACCCGACCGTAGAAACAGGTACACTCTTTAGTGGTAAAGGCGTTCATCTGGCCGCCCAGTTGGTCCATCTCTTCTGCAATTTGTGCGGCAGAGCGGGTTTTGGTGCCCTTGAACAACAGGTGTTCAATCATGTGGGACGCACCATTTTCTAAGGCCGACTCATACCGGGAACCCACCCCCAACCAAAGCCCGAAGGACACGGAACGAACATGGGGGATATGCTCACAGACGAGGCGCGCCCCGTTGGGTAGGGTGATTTTTTTGACCATGGTTAATTGCTCCTAAGTAAAATTCTTGTAGAGGGCTTTGCCCTAGGTGTCCCGGCTCTTGACCTTATTGTTTGGCGTGCCGCCGGATGGTGTTGTGAATCGCTATAGGTATGAATCATACCATAGATGGAGCAGGATGTCGAGCAACCGGGAAGGGGAAGATCAAGGGCGATCTTTTGTCAGCTGCGAGTGCTTCCCGGCTTATGCATAATTGCATTTAAACCGCTATGAACCCCCCAAAAGAGCAGGTTGCGCTTCATTTGTAGATATGGTATACTAAGAAATAATATAAAACTACTCCATCCAGAAAGGAACACCCATGGCTTATTTTTACGATTCCGCATCTCATACCTTTAGTGAATACCTGTTGGTGCCGGGCTATTCTTCTGCCGAATGTGTGCCGGATAACGTGACATTGAAGACCGCTGTGACCCGCTATCGGGCGGGGGAAGAACCTGCGCTTTCCATGCACATTCCTCTGGTGTCCGCCGTAATGCAGTCCGTGTCTGACGACCGGATGGCCATCGCACTGGCAAAAGAGGGGGGGATCGCCTTCCTCTATGGTTCCCAATCCATCGAAGATCAGGCAGAGATGGTGCAAAAGGTGAAAAGCCACAAGGCGGGTTTTGTACGTTCAGACTCCAACGTGCGCCCAGAGAACACTATGGCGGACGTGTTGGCCTTAAAACAAGAGCGGGGCTATTCCACCGTGGCGGTCACCCATGATGGGACGGCATCGGGCCAGTTTCTGGGTCTTGTCACCAGCCGGGACTACCGCCCCAGCCGTATGGACCCCAAAACCCCGGTATCGGAGTTTATGACACCCTTTGCCGATATTATCCACGCCCAAGAGGGCATCACCCTCAAAGAGGCCAACGATATGCTGTGGGAGCATAAGCTAAACGCCTTGCCGGTTATCGACCAAAACCAGCGGTTAGTGGCTTTTGTGTTCCGCAAAGACTATGACAGCCATAAGGCAAACCCACAAGAGTTGTTAGACAAACAAAAACGCTACGTGGTGGGGGCTGGCATCAACACCATCGACTATGAAACCCGTGTACCTGCCTTGGTGGAAGCGGGGGCGGATATACTCTGCATCGACTCGTCTGAGGGCTACACCGAGTGGCAGAAGATGACCTTGGAATTTATCCGGGAACGCTATGGCGACAGCGTGAAAGTCGGCGCCGGGAACGTGGTAGACCGGGAGGGGTTCCGGTTCTTAGCCGAGGCCAGGGCGGACTTCGTGAAAGTCGGCATCGGCGGCGGTGCCATCTGTATCACCAGAGAAGCCAAGGGTATCGGTCGAGGACAAGCCACGGCAGTCATTGAGGTGGCAAGAGCCAGAGACCAATATTTCAAAGAGACCGGTGTCTATGTACCAATCTGCTCTGACGGCGGCATCGTCCATGACCACCATGTGACCTTAGCCCTTGCCATGGGGGCAGATTTCTGTATGCTGGGCCGATATTTTGCGCGGTTTGACGAAAGCCCTGGCCGTCGTGTCATGGTGGGCGGCAGTTATATGAAAGAATACTGGGGTGAAGGCTCAAACCGGGCCCGGAACTGGCAACGGTACGACTCCGGTGGGGACAATAAACTCTCGTTTGAAGAGGGTGTGGATTCCTACGTGCCCTATGCAGGGACGCTGGGAGATAATGTGGCGCTCACCTTAGCCAAGGTGCGCTCTACCATGTGTAACTGCGGCGCACTGACTATTGCCGAACTACAAGACAAAGCCAGATTGACCTTAGTGTCCTCTGTCAGCATTGTAGAGGGCGGTGCCCATGATGTGGTTTTAAAAGACCAGACCACATCGCAAAATTAGTGCCATGGATGAGAGAGAGTTAAGAGACAAGACCTGTTTTTTCTGTGGGCATCAGGATATTCTTCCGGAGACGGCCCCTGCGGTGCAGATGAAACTGGAAAAAGCGGTAGAGGCCCTCATTGCCCAAGGGGTGCTCTATTTCGCCGTAGGCGGCGGACGAGGGTATGACATGCTGGCGGCCATGACGGTGCTGAAGTTTAAGCGGCAGAACCCTGCGCTTCGTCTGGCGGTGGTTATGCCCTGCAAAAGCCATGATTTTAGCTGGCAGGGGCACGACAAGCGTGACTTTGAACAAGTTCTCCGCCAAGCGGATCGGGTGATGTATACCACCGAGCGGTTTTACAGTGGCTGTGTATATAAACGAAACCGCCAACTGGCAGAGAGCAGCGGTTGGTGTGTATGTTACTTAGATCAAAACGCCAGCGGGACAGCATATACAGTAAGTTACGCACAGAGTGTAGGTGTGCGGATTATCAATTTGGCGACTGTGTGAAAACGAACACACGAATACAAGGGGGCGGTTCTATCGTGCGGGCTATCGCACAATAGAACTGCCCCCTTGTATTCGCTTCAACTGGCGTATCCCCTACCCTGACATCAAGCGCACCATCACCGCTTTCTGGGCATGGAGACGATTTTCCGCCTCGTCAAAAATCTCCCCTGCGTGAGCTTCGAAGACTTCTGCTGTAATCTCTTGCCTGCGCTTGGCGGGGAGACAGTGTTGCACCATACAGCCGGGGGCAGTGAGGGCCATCAGCTCATCGTTGAGTTGATAGCCTTGGAAGGCACGGTTGCGGTCTCTGGCTTCCTCTTCATGTCCCATGCTGGCCCAGACATCGGTGACGATGACATCTGCGTCTGCGGCGGCAAGTTTTGGGTCTGTGGTCAGGGTAAATGCGGCATCTGTTACCGTGGCGGCAAAGTCTAAAACCTCCGGGTGGGGCGCATAACCCTCGGGACAGGCAACGGACACGTCTAGCCCGCACTTGAGGCCGCCGACGATGAGCGAGTTTGCCATATTGTTCCCGTCACCGATATAGCAGAGCTTGAGACCCTCCAGATACGTCTTATGCTCTCGAATGGTCATCAAATCCGCCAGCACCTGACAGGGGTGATACCGGTCGGTAAGGCCGTTGATAACGGGGATATCAGACCACCGAGCAAGCTCTTCCGCCGTTTCGTGGGCGAAGGTGCGGATCATGATACAGTCACAGTAACGGGCGAGGGTGCGGGCGGTGTCGGCGATAGGTTCGCCGCGCCCCATCTGGCTGGCATCAGAGGACAGAAAAATCCCATGACCGCCCAGTTGGAAAATACCCGTCTCAAAAGAAACCCGTGTACGAGTAGAGTTTTTTTCAAAAATCATCGCTAAGGTTTTCCCTTTTGAGAAGCTATGGGGGATACCGTTTTTCTGCTCGTATTTGAGTTGGTCAGCCAGATTGAGAATTTCCACGATATCCTCTCTGGAATAGTCGAGTAGTTTGAGTAGATGCTTTTGCATGATGTAGGTTCCTCCTGTCTTATGGTGTGAGCACGGACTGCAAGATGGCAAGCCCGGTGTCAATTTCTGCGTAGCTGATGGTCAAGGGCGGCAACAGTCGTAAGGTCTCACTGCCCGCCGTGAGGGCGAGGACACCGGCATCCCCTAATTTTCCGACAACCTCTTTGTGGCTGATATCTTGGAGAATGATGCCGATCATGAGGCCCAGACCCCGAATTTCTGCCACATAGGGGTTTTGCATAGACAATATTTGCTCTTGGATGTATCGGCCTTTGTCTGTAATCTCTCGCAGCGTCTCGTCTGTCAGGGTATCTAACACCACTCCTGCCGCTGCGGCCCCGATGGGATTTCCGCCGAAGGTGGTGGCGTGGGTACCGGGACCGAGGACGGTACTGCATGTCTCCGCCGCCAAAAATCCGCCGAAGGGAACACCCCCGGCGATGCCCTTGGCAAAACTCACCCCGTCCGGGGTAATGCCATATTGCTGAAAAGCGAACAGACTGCCTGTGCGACCGATGCCGGTTTGCACCTCGTCAATGAGCAACAAGATATCTTGCGCCTTGCAAAAGGCCGCCACCTCTGCCACATAGACTTTGTCTAAAGGTAACACGCCGCCCTCGCCTTGGATGAGTTCTAAGAGCACAGCGCAAGTGCCGGTTCCGGCGGCGGTCTTTAGGGCATCTATATCTCCTGCCGGGACGTGGACAAAGCCCTCGGTAAAAGGGAAAAAGTGATTGTGGAACACATCCTGCCCCGTGGCGGCCAAGGTGGAGATGGTGCGGCCGTGGAAGGATTGGTGTAGGGTCACAATCTGACTGCGCTCCGGACCGTATTTGTCGTGGCTGTACTTCCGGGCCAGTTTGATTAGCCCCTCGTTACTTTCCGCCCCGGAGTTGGCAAAGAACACCTTATCCATCCCCGTCCGGCGGCAAAGTGCCTCCGCCAGCCGGGCGGCGGGTTCGGTGTAGTAGAGGTTGGATACATGCCCCAGCCGGGCGGCTTGCTCGGCAACGGCCCGTACCCAAGCCTCATTACCATAGCCGAGGGAGTTGACCCCGATGCCGGAGGCGAAGTCGATATACGCCTTGCCGTCAAAGTCATAGAGTGTGGCACCCTTTCCATGGGACAAGGCGATGGGAAACCGCCCATAGGTGCCCATGATGTGTTGGTCATGGAGGTGAATAAGGTCTTTGTTTGTCATGTCGGTCTCTCCTTTACGGCAAAATCATAGTCCCCGCCCCGGCATCGGTGAACATCTCCACCAAGATCGCATGGGGCACGCGACCATCTAAAATCAGCGCATCGTTGACCCCTTGGCGGACGGACTCAACACAGCAGTTCATTTTCGGAATCATCCCGCCGGTAATGATGCCTTTTTTGACCAAATTGGGCACTTGGCTGAGGTTTACCTCGGAGAGGAGGCTATCTTCGTCATTGGGGTCTTCCAACAGACCCCCTACGGCGGTGAGCAAGATAAGTTTTCTGGCCCCTAAGGCACTGGCAATCTTACTGGCGGCGGTGTCGGCGTTGACGTTGTAGGCGTGGTCGCCGTCCACCCCTTGGGCCACGGTGGAGATGACCGGGATGTACCCGTGGGCCAAGGCATCGAGTACAGGGCGGGGGTCTACTTCTGTGACCTCACCCACCAGCCCCAAGTCACGCCCGTCATCCAGCTTGAATTGTTTTGCTTTCAGCATCCCACCGTCTAGTCCGCAAAGGCCGATGGCCCGGCCCCCAAGTCGGCCTAACGTGTCCACTAAATTTTTATTGATTTTTCCGCATAGCACCATTTGCACAATATCCATGGTCTCTTGGTCGGTGTAGCGGAGGCCCTCGATAAACTCGGACACTTTGCCGAGTTTATTTAACGCCTCACTAATCTCCGGCCCGCCACCGTGGACAACGACGACTTGAATCCCCACAAGGCTTAATAACACCAAGTCCTCCATAACGGAGGAGAACAGCTCTGGCGAGTTCATGGCATGGCCGCCGTATTTGATGACGATGGTCTGGCCGCTGTATTTTTGGATATAAGGCAGGGCCTCTGCCAATATCATGGCCCGCTCCAGTTGATGTTTATCCATTGGTTGTACCCTCCCTAGGTTCTGTATTCTCCGTTGATTTTTACATATTCATAAGTCAAGTCACAGCCCCAGCAAGTAGAGGCGGCGGTGCCTTGTGCCATGTCGATATGGATTTCCACTTCAAAGGGGGCGAGGATTTGAAAGGCTTGATCCTCGTCAAAATCTACCCCCTGCCCATTTTTACAGACCACGATTTCCCCCACCTCACTGGCAAAAGAGATCGTCACCGTCTCTGGATCAAAATCCGCTCCGGAATACCCGGCGGCACAGAGGATGCGGCCCCAGTTGGCATCTTGCCCGAAGATGGCACTTTTTACCAAGGCGGACGAAATCACGCTTTTTGCAACGGCGGTGGCAATGTCCTCGTCCGGGGCGTGTTGGACGGTGCAGGTAATCAGGTGGGTGGCCCCTTCGCCATCGGCGGCAATCAAGCGGGCCAGATGGGTGCAAAGGATGGTTAATGTGTCTAAAAACACCTCATAATCGGCGTTTTCCGTGGTAATCGCTGGGTTCTCTGCCAAACCGTTCGCCATGATGAGGCAGAAGTCGTTGGTCGAGGTATCGCCGTCTACAGAGATGCGGTTAAATGTTCGGGTTACTGCTTGTTGCAAGGCTTTTTCTAGCAATGGAGAGGAAATAGCGGCATCGGTGGTGAGAAAGCCCAGCATGGTCCCCATATTGGGGTGAATCATACCGCTACCCTTGGCCATGCCGCCGATACGGACAGGTTTCCCACCGAGGGTGAGTGCAACGGCCACTTCTTTTTTGGTCAAATCCGTGGTCATAATAGCACGGGCGGCAGAATCCGCCGCCTGCTCCGTATCCGCTAGTTGTCCGGCAAGGGTGGTGATGCCCATTTGTACCAGCCCCATCTTAGGCGTCATGGACACCCCGATAACCCCGGTGGAGGACACCGCCACTTGCTCTGTGGGAATCCCCAGTGCTTTGGCGGTGTAATGACACATAGCCAGCGCATTTTCCTCCCCATCCGGGGCGCAGGCGTTGGCGTTTCCGCTGTTGACCACTACCGCTTGTAAACCGCCGTCCGACAGATGGCGTTTTGTAACATGGAGGGGGGCCGCTTTGACCACGTTTGTCGTATAGGTCGCCGCCGCCTGTGCCGGGACGGTGGAGTAGATGAGGGCCAAGTCCGGCTTTTCCTTTTTTAAGCCGCAGTGTGTCCCTGCGGCACTATATCCTTGGGCGGCGCACACGCCGCCGGAAATTTGATTCATGATAGATGCTCCAATCCCAACATAATATCCATATTCTGTACCGCCGCGCCAGAGGCCCCTTTGCCCAGATTGTCAAATCGTGCCGTGAGCATGGTGTAGTCCCCGTCACCGAAGGTGAGAAGTTCTAAATGATTTGTCCCCACATGGGCGTTTGCCTCGATAAAGTCTGGTGTGGCGTGGGCCTCTTCTTCGCCAGGGGGTGTCACGGAGATAAACTGCTGTCCCTGATAATGGGCGGCTAGAATATCTCGCAAATCCTCCGATGTGGGGTCATTTGTGAGTTGTCCCCGGTGGAGCAGTACCGTGACGGCAAGTCCTGCGTAATAATCACCCACAATGGGAGTGAAAATGGGCCGCCGAGTCAACCCCGACTGGGCCATCATCTCCGGCAAGTGCTTGTGATGGAGACCCAGACCGTAAATCCGAGGGGCATGTAACGCATCCGGTCGGCTAGGAACCTGATAATCCGCAATCATCGCTTTCCCCCCGCCGGAGTACCCGGTGAGGGCGTAGCAGGGTAAGATGGTGTCTTTCGGCAACACCCCTGCCGCAACCAAGGGGGCTACGATGGCCAAAAACCCGGTGGCGTGACAGCCGGGGTTAGAAACCCGCATAGCATCACGCACCTCTTGTCGTCTGGTGGGGGTCAGTTCGGGGAACCCATAAACCCACCCTGGTGCCGTCCGATGGGCAGTAGATGCGTCAATGACCCGTGTATGAGGGTTTTCAATCAGTGCCACCGCTTCCCGTGCTGCCGCATCCGGCAAGCAGAGGAATACGAGGTCGGCGGCATTTAACCGCTCTTTCCGGGCCGCTTCGTCTTTGCGAAGGGTTTCCGGGATGGTAATGAGTTTCATATCCGTTCGACCTCGGAGGCGGGTGTCGATTTGCAGTCCTGTGGTACCCTCTCTGCCGTCTATAAAGATGGTTGGCTTCATGGCTGTTGCCTCCGCTCTGTGACGAATGTAGTGATGCTCGCTATTTGCCGCTCCACGCTCTCTTTCGCTGGGCCGCCGGGGACGTTGCGCTGGTTCACGCAAGTCGCCAAGCTGATGGCATCAAAAATGTCGGCGGCAAAGAGAGAGCAGTGGGTTTGGTACTGGTCTAGGGTCAGGGTTTCTAAGGTTTTCCCTTCCTGTATGCAGAAGTTCACCAGCTTACCCACCACCGTATAGGCATCCCGGAAGGGGAGTCCTTGTTTCACCAGATAATCGGCACAGTCGGTGGCGTTAATGAACCCCTCTCCCGCCGCCCGGTACATGTGTTCCGGCAATACTTTCATGGTGGCAAGCATCTCTGTAAATACAGGCAAAATCGCCAGTACCGTATCAACTGCATCAAACACCGGCTCTTTGTCTTCCTGCATATCCTTATTATAGGCCAGCGGCAGGGCCTTCATCACCGTCAGCAGGGTAATCAAATCCCCATAAACCCGCCCGGTCTTGCCCCGCACCAGCTCTGCAATGTCCGGGTTTTTCTTCTGGGGCATGATAGACGACCCAGTGGCATAGCTGTCGTCTAGCTCCACAAACCGAAACTCCCAAGAACACCAGAAAATAATCTCTTCCGACAGGCGGGAGAGGTGCATCATCAAAATCGATAGCGCACTGGTCAACTCAATGGCAAAGTCCCGGTCGGACACGCCGTCTAGGCTATTCTCCGTCAGTCGTGAGAAACCCAGTTCCTTTGCCACCCGCCCTCGGTCAATGGGGTAGGTGGTGGACGTACAGGCCCCGGAGCCGAGGGGCATCTCGTCCATGCGCTCCAAACAATCCTCCAACCGGGTCACGTCCCGCCGAATCATGTTGGCGTAGGCCATGATATGATGGGCAAACGTAGTCGGCTGGCCCCGTTGCAGATGGGTATAGGCAGGGAGGATGGTGTCTAAATGCTCTCCTGCAATGTTGGTGAGGGTGTCTAACAACCCTAGGCAGAGGGCACGGATCGCCGCCCCTTCCCCCTTGAGATACAGCCGTAAATCCAGTGCCACTTGGTCGTTTCGGCTCCGAGCAGTGTGGAGCCGCTTGCCTGTGTCACCGATGCGACGAGTAAGCTCTGTCTCCACACACATGTGAATATCCTCGTGCTCTGTAAGAAACGGAACTTTTCCCGCATCCATATCGGCGCAAATCTCTTCTAAGGTCTCAATAATCAGCGCCGCTTCCTCTATTGCGATGATGCCCTGCGCACCCAGCATCCCGGCGTGGGCGATGCTGCCCATAATATCCTCACGGAACATGCGCTGATCAAAGCTGATGGAGGCGTTTAACTCATCCACCAGCTCGCTTGGTTGTTTATCAAACCGTCCTGACCAAAGTTTCATCTTATAACAACCCCTGATCCAATAATGCTTTTGTCCGAATGCCGAGACCAAATAGGCTGATAAAGCCCTCTGCATCCTTTTGGTTATAGTCACTGGCCCCGAAGGTGACGATTTCTTCGGAATACAAACTGTAATCCGACCAAATTCCGGCGTTAATCATGTTGCCCTTATATAGCTTCAGCCGCACTTTCCCTGTCACCCGCTTTTGGGTCTCGTCCACAAAGGCCGCCAAGGCTTCCCGCAGGGGCGTAAACCACTGGCCGTTATAGACCAGCTCGCCGTAGGTAATGGCCAGCTTTTCCTTCATGTGGCTGGTTTCTTTGTCTAAGCAAAGGGTCTCTAACATCCGATGGGCCTCATATAAAATCGTGCCGCCGGGGGTCTCATACACGCCCCGGCACTTCATGCCGACGAGACGGTTTTCCACCACGTCAAAAATGCCGATGCCGTTCTCGCCGCCTAGCTGATTAAGTCGCCGGATAATATCGCTGGCTTTTAACTTCACGCCGTCCACCGCCACGGGTACACCCTGTTCAAACTCAATTTCTACATAAGTGGGTTTATCCGGGGCCTGCTCCGGGGAGACGCCCATCTCTAAAAAGCCCTCTTTCAGATAAGTGGGCTCGTTGCCGGGATCTTCTAAATCCAAACCCTCATGGGACAGGTGCCAGATGTTTTTGTCCTTGGAATAATTGGTTTCCCGGTTGATTTTCAGCGGCACGCCACGGGCCTCGGCGTAGGCGATGGCCTCTTCTCTGCCTGCAATGTCCCACTCCCGCCAGGGGGCGATGATTTGAATCCGAGGTGCAAAATGTTGCACCGTCAACTCAAAGCGCACTTGGTCGTTGCCCTTCCCGGTACACCCGTGGACGATGGCGTCGGCCCCTTCTTTGAGGGCGATGTCCACCAAGCCCTTGGCAATCACCGGCCGAGCAAAGGATGTGCCCAGCAGATAATCCTCATATTTTGCACCGGCTTTCATGGTGGGGATAATATAGTCATCCACAAACTCGTCCACCAAGTCCAGCACATACAGCTTGGAGGCTCCGGTTTTCAGGGCTTTTTCTTCCAACCCCTCCAACTCGGCCCCCTGCCCCACGTCACCGCAGACGGCAATGACCTCGCAACCGTCATAGTTTTCTTTGAGCCATGGAATAATAATAGACGTGTCCAACCCGCCAGAATAGGCGAGGACGCACTTTTTGATTGGCTGTTTCATGGGCAGTTCCTCCGATTTGGGTGATTTTTTGTATAAGGGATATTGTAACATAGCATGAATTTTTATGCAAGAGAAATTTTTATTTTTTCATTCCTGAAAGAGCTTAAACAAATCTTAACCATTTCTCGCTTCAGAGTTTGATTTCCGTTATTAAACTGTCTCTCAACTATAGTCGACTATAGAAAACAGTTGGAAGGAAATTTTATCCATGTATAACAAACGAAGAACATCCACCAAATTTTTGCTCGTAATAGTAGTGTTTGCACTCTTGTCCACAAGCGCTTACGCGTTTGTCAGTGCCGACAAGACCAGTGCAAAACAGATGTTGGCAGAACGAACACCGATACCGTCTACCGAGCTTTATAGACAAAACCCGCCTAGCGAGCCCTTTGGTTCACATGAGCGCACCCTTTGTTCGGTTGATGTGGTAGCAGCTACAGAAGTAATCCAGCCCGCAGACATCAGTTGGTACAAGCAGTTGTTTAATCAGTATAACCGTGTGGAAAGCTGCTTTAGCCCGCCTGTGCTGCAAACATTGCAGGGTTCTCATGTTTCCGTAGATGCCAGAATATACGAACCACTCAACCAAATGATGGCATCGGCACGGGCGGCAGGCGCAACCATATGGGCGCAATCGGGCTATCGCCCATACAGTACGCAACGAACGCTGTTTGAAAATCGGGTAAATCGATACATAGGCCGCGGATACAGCCGTGAGCAGGCAGAGCAAAACACCGCACGATGGATCGCCGCCCCCGGGACAAGCGAGCATCAATCGGGGCTGGCTATAGATTTCAATTGTATTACCATGGCGTTTGAACACACTGCGGCCTTCCAATGGCTTGTTGAGAACGCACATCGCTACGGCTTCATCCTCCGTTATCCGCCGGGGACTACGCACATTACAGGCGTGAACTATGAGCCTTGGCATTTCCGTTATGTAGGTGTTGAACACGCAAGCCGAATGCAGGAGTATGGGGTCACACTGGAAGAATATGTGAAATGGTATTTTGGGCGTTAGCAACGCAATAACCCAAATTTGGTACAACGAGGCCAGAGAGATGAGCTCATCATCTCTCTGGCTTTGTATTGTCTGATTTCGGTTTATGCTTCCCCTATTTCGTCATCTTCCGTTTATAAATCTGCACCGCAATCACATAAGATACCACCAAAATCCCTACGCACCAGAGTATGGCAAGCCAAATATCATCCCCCGGCCCCCGGCCTAGCATAAGGCTCCGCAGGGTGTTGATGATCGGGGTCATGGGTTGGTTTTCGGCGAAAATCCGTATTGCCCACGGCATGGTGTGGGTGGGCACAAAGCCGGAACTCAAATATGGTATGATTGCCCCTAAAGACGCAATCCCAGCGGCGGCCTCCGGGTCGCTGGAGGTTAGACCCATAATCATGGCAATCCAAGACAACGCCAGAATCAATAACAGCAGTAATCCGATGATGGCAAGCCAGTCTAAGAATCCCGCCTCGGGCCGGAACCCGATGAGCATTGAAACACCGATAATCAGGGCGGTGGTGACGCTGTTCCGTACCACAGCGGCCAGTACATGGCCATTCAAGAATGAAGACCGGGCAATGGCCATCGACCGAAACCGATCAATCATTCCTTTTTTCATATCAATGGTAACCCCCACAGCAGTACTGCCGCAGGCTTGGCATAACACTTGTAAAATAACACCGGGTACGATGAAGTTGACGATGGCGTATCCACCAAAATCCATAGCACCGCCAAAGACGAAAACAAATAACAGCATGAGTAGTATCGGCACAACTAAGGCCACAACCACAGTTTCCGGGCTCCGCGATGTGATGCGTAGAGAGCGGCCCAGCATGGTAATCGAGTCCCGAATGGGACGGGTTCTAATTTGTGTAGGCATGGTTCCAGTCCTTTCCTGTCTCGCCGATGATGGTGAGAAATGCTTGTTCTAAAGTCTCAGTTCCGGCGAGGGTTTTGAGCTGTTCCGCTGTTCCCTCGGCGGTGATGGTGCCTTGGTCTAAGATGGCGATGTGGTTTGCCAAATATTCCGCTTCTTCCAAATACTGGGTGGTGAGGAAGATGGTGGTGCCGGCGGCGGCCATCTCTTTGACTGTTTCCCACATGGCCAGACGGTTTTGGGGGTCTAGACCTGTGGTGGGTTCATCTAAGAAGATGACTTGGGGGTTACCCATTAAACTCATGGCGATATCCAACCGCCGCCGCATCCCGCCGGAGTAAGTAGACACCCGCTTATTGGCGGCGTCAGTCAGGCGAAAGGACTCTAACAACTGTTCCGCTCGCTGTTGGTTGCTGTCCAGATGGAGCAGAGCGCCCATCAGGCGTAGGTTTTCTCTGCCTGTCAGCACCTCGTCCACGGCGGCGTATTGACCGGTGAGGCTGATGTTCCGCCGCACATGGTCTGCCTGCTGCGCTACATCATAGCCGCAGACGGTGGCGGTACCGCCGTCCGAGTGGAGCAGGGTGGCCAGAATCCGTACCGTGGTGGTTTTCCCTGCCCCGTTAGAGCCGAGAAGGGCAAAGATTTTGCCCGGTCTCACTGTAAAGTCCACGCCTTTTAAGACTTCGTGATTCTTGTACGACTTTTTGAGGCCGGACACCGAGATAATCGGTTCTTGTTGGTTCATGATAGTTTCTCCTCATTATTTTTGCCGTTATCATAACAGCGGTTTCTTACATGCAGATGAGTGGTAAATTAGAGTTTCATTAAAATTGATACATGTTGCATGTATGTATATGCTTAAAAATTTTTGCCCCATGAAGCAGGGCAATATTTTTAGTCATCCGGGTTGAACAGTGCAATCAGCTTTCCGGTCATTTGCTCCAGTTCCTCATCCACCAAAGGACAGCCGAGTGCTTCAAAGATGGTAGTAATGGTATTTGCCCGCTCTATAAATTCTTCGGTGCTACAAGGGAACAGAGTGGGAAACATCCAAAAATTGTAGAGTAGCATAAACAAATCTGCCAAGACTTTCGGGCTTCCGAGCCGGATAGAGCCGTCAGCCATACCCTCTGCAAAAAAGGGCTCTATGAATTCTGCTATCTCTCGGTTGGACTTGAGCTGTGTGGCCAAAAAATGAGGGCTGGAAATCAGTGCAATGCCCATTTGGTTGAACGCAAACAGCTCCGGGTCTTGGCTCCCCGACACGGCAGAGGTTTTCATGATGTGCCGAATCTTTTCCAGTCCAGATAAGTCAGTCCTGTCCTTTAACTCGAAAATCGGGCTTTTTTCACGGAACAGTCTGTCAGATATTGCGTCAAACACCTCTTCTTTGGACTTAAAGTGGTGATAAAACGCACCCCGCGTCATGCCGCCGAGACCCGCCACGATGTCTAAGACCGTGGTTTGTTCGTAGCCTTTTTCTAAGAATAGTTGGAATGCCACGTCTAAAATTTTCTGTACGGTCTGTTCCGGGTGTTTGTTGCGGGGCATGCTGCACACCTCCATACATTCATCATGTATGTATAATAGCATGGCTAGATTCTCCTGTCAACCCCTTTTTGAGTTTTTTTGAAAAAACCTTTTGTTATGCCTGCCTCTTTCCCTTTCCTGTCTGTGGAACGCCGAAAGGCAATCCAACAGAAACACTTCTTCGACAAACAAAAACCAGAGCGTATGAATCGCTCTGGCTTGTATGCTGTAGTATATAATCGCACTCTTACTTTGCGGTCCTTTTATAAAACAACGCCCCGACAATCATGAATGCGGCGAAGATGCCAGCGAATACCAAAATGCGAGTCCCTTGGCTGGTGAACGCAGCATAGACCAAAACTCCGCTACCCACCATTGCAATGGCTGGTGCACAGAACCGGTTGAATCTGCCCAGCTTTTTTTCTTTGAACAAGACCATTAGAAAAACGGGAATCAAGAAGAACTGGAAGAACACAGGCACCAATCCCGGAAGATCCATGTTAAATTCCCCATACCAACCGGCAAAGTTTCCGGAAAACACCAGCATCCAAAATGCGACAAATACAAGGAATATGGCAGCAGAGTTATTGGGCATGTCCGTAACCTTATCCACTTGTGAGAACATCTTCGGCTTCACACCCTGATCCCGAGCGGCCATGATATAAAAGGCCCGAACACCGCCCACTGACAGACCATTTAAGGTGCCCAAGCAGGAAATTACGATAAAGACAAACAAAATTGTCCCGGCGGCACCGCCGAACATGTTGGAAAACGCACCCAAAACTCCGCCGGGGCCGCCAACGACCTCCAGTGGCCCGGCACTAAAGATGCCGAGGAAATAAAGAGCGTATACCGTCATAATAATGAGTAATCCGCTCACCAGCGCAATCGGTAAGTTTTTCTTCGAGTTTTTAATCTCCGAGTTAATCGCAAGTACAGAATCCCAGCCCAAGTAAGCGAATGCTGTGGCGACAAGAGCTGACCAGAATGGATAATTCACCGGGTTTGCCACATAATCAGAGCGGAGATTTTCAATTGTTGTGCCATTTGCAAGTCCCACAATGGTTCCTACAATGCCCATTGCCAGCAGAGGCACTAACTTGATAAATGTTGTAGATACCTGAAACTTGCCCGACAGCTTTTGACTCAGGACGTTGATGGCATAAATTGCAACCAGATAAAACAGCGCTAAAGCATAGGTTTCACCCGAGAAAAACTGGTTAACGCCCAAGGTTTCATGCCAGCCGAACAGCTCAATCGTAAACCGGGCCGAGACCCAAGCGAGAATCCCCGTCATGGTGGGGTAAAACATGGTTGCCATAAACCAGCCAAACAAGTAGGCGAACCGCTTTCCCAGTAGGACTTCTGCAAAGTCTACGAGCCCGCCGACCCGCTCATGCCGTGCCGCTAGGACACCGAACACATAGGTGGCCGACAGGGTGATAAATCCACCCACTAGCCAAGCGGCAACACCAATCCACATGTTGCCGCCTGTGTATGCGATGATAGACTCATTCCGAAAGAAAATGCCGGAACCGACAACGGTGCCGACCACCATACAAATCGCAGTCACAAGTCCATATTTCCGGGTTAATTTACTTGACATTGTTACAAATCCCCCTTTATCGTACTTTCACGATTTCACTCGTGAAATGATAGATAGTTCAGTATACTGCATTCCGCTGTACAATACAAGGGGCAAACTGGCATGTTCTATATCCCCTTGGCGGATTTCCTTGTGCAACATGCTGAAGCCTAGGTCGGCTCAATCTTGTTAATGTCCCCAATTTGGTTGGAGATATGATCCCCCACCATGCCTGTGAGCAGAAATCGCTTAGAGATGGGGTCTTGAATTAGCTCTTTGAGCACAGAGAAATTTTGAATCTGGCCCGTACTGTTGACGTGCATCCGGGGGCCAGAGCAACGGATGGCATCGTCCCCGATTAAGATATGGGTGTCGTCTTTGAAGCAAATCCGGACATCTTTTGCAATCATGTCGTTGACGTATTGCTCTAACGCCTCTAAGTCAATGTTGGGCTTGTGGGGGAAGCTGAGGATAAATCCGTGACGCACGTCCCCGTGGATGAAGTCGGATTCTTGGTGGTCGTGGAGGTATTTTACGCAAAGATCCTCTGCCGTGTGGCTCATGAACCGGTATTTTAAAGACTTGTGGACAATCTTGACAATCGCCGCAGGTTCCGGCCCGAAGGCGTTGGGGCGGGTGATGATGATTTCTTCCCCCACGCCGATGAGGAGGTGGGCATTCATGGACATGAAGGGGCGGATGAGATCAAAATGCTCGACCACCACCCGCTTGCCGATGGCCACGGCCTCTTCAATGGCGGAGGCCAGCTCATGCATTTGGGTGAACGCCGCCTCGAAGTGGATGTCCACATGGTAGGTGTGGGGGCTATAGAAGCCCACGTTGTCCTCCACCGCGCTTAGTAGCGGCAGGGGGCGGATGTTGACTCCGGCATCATCGTTGGTCAGCTCTAGGCCGGGGAACATGCCCTTGATGAGCATACTCTTCCCGCTACCTGCCTTACCAACTACGCCGATGAGTTTGTCGAAAGGGGATAGATACTGCTGGGCGATTTGTAGACCGAGGTCGTACAGACGTGCGTGGCCCCGGGGGGCGAAGAATACGCTGTAGAGGTGGTTTCGTTGCATTCTGTCGGAATATGGCATGGCGAGGCTCCTTTTTTGAGTTTGTTTAATTAAGTGTGTGTGGTTTTGCTTTGCATTTGTTGAGTGTACTCATGACTCGGATTGACTTGCTGTAGGGGCGATTATCAATCGCCTGGCTCTTGACCTTTTCGTTCGGCGTTCCACCGATTCTGCCTTGACGCAGACCGACAACTGGTCATGCCCTGCCGGGCGGGCCTTCTTTGCCGTTGGGCAAAGAAGCAAAGCCAACTTAGGGGCTTCGCCCCTAAGAACCCCGAAGGGCAAGGTCAGAGTGACGACGGTTTCGCTCCTTATACCCTGTCTGGGTTCCAATACTCTCTAGCCGGATGTAATAGTGCTCAAAACCCCAATGGTCAAGGGCGGTGGTTGCGTTGGTGGGATGTTCTATTGGACTGTGCTCATGAACTTTTTAGTATAGGGTTGAGGGAATGGGGATGGTTTTTTGTCTACCCCTGATACATAGTGAAAATTACAACCTCTGGTCTTGCAAATATTCTCGGTGTTATGTAATAAGGGCCGATGCCGCGGCTGATGAATAGGGGGGTGCCGTCAGCCGAGTTCGCAAACCCGTAGGCAAAGCGTGTGCCGTAATCTGTGATACTGCCTCGGAGCAGGTACATAGGGAATCCGAAAAATGTAATCTGTCCGCCGTGGGTGTGGCCGGATAGGATGAGGTGAATATCTGTTGTAGATTGTACCATGGTGACATCCGGGTTATGGGAGAGGAGTAGGATGAAGTCATCGGCTTGTGCGCCTGTGATGGCCTCGGTTATATTCGGGCTTCTGTTCCACATGTCGTGGGTACCGGCCAGATAAAATCCTTCCCTGATGTGGGTTCCGGTATTATCTAGCGGTGTGATGCCATGCTGTTCTTTTGCGGCAAACAGCCGACTGTAGTTGTCATGGTTCCCTTCCACACCGAAGATACCGTCAGTTGCGTTGATTTGCGCAATTTCTCGTATCGTCCCTTGGTAGTGGGCGTAGTGCATAGAAAAGTCGCCGCCTAGGAGCAGTAAGTCGAGGTTTCGTCCGTTTAGCTTATGGGCGACTGTCTGCATGCCCTCATCCGGGATAGTGTGCATGTCGGTCATGAACGCGATGCGGTAGCCGTTTAGTTCTGTGGGCCAATGTTCCGAGCGGAACTCGATTTCCACATAGCGGATGGTTCGGTCTAAGGTCAGGGCATGGGCGATGTGGATGACGGGGATAAGAGCGATGATTAGGCCCAAGGCTGTTATCCGTTTGAAGGGTTTGCTTTTTCTCTTGTCTCTGGAAAAACACATCCCCAAAATGGCACCAATACCGCCGCAGGCTAGGGTGAAAAAGAAGAGTATTTTGTTGTTGACGTGTCGATGGTTGGTTGTGAGGTAGAGGGTGAATGTTAGGAGGTTGACCAGTAGGAAGAACATAGAGAATAGCTCTATGAGGCCGAAGCGGAGGATCCAGATGAATATGGCGTGCAATTTTGGTGTTCTCCTTTGTTGGTGGTGCTTTGCTTTTGTCTTTTTTGTTCGGCGTTACCGCCGAGGGTTTTCTTGGCGGGGATCGCCAACTGGTTATGTCCTGCCGGACGGGCCTTCTTTGCCGTTTCGCAAAGAAGCAAAAGAAACACAGGGGCTGCGCCCCTATGTACCCGCTAAGGTCAAGGGCAAAGGTAGAGACCGTTTTCATGTTTTACTCTGTATTGGCGACAGGAGGCACCTACCAGAAGTCCGAGTGCCTCGAAACCTAGAAGGGCGTTTTTCGCCGCCAGTGGGAGGTTCTATTGAAATGTGCTCAGGAATGGAAAGTATAGGGTTAAGGAAGTTGGGTCTGGGTTGAGGTCAGGAGATCCCCTCACCCAACAAATAACCCGATTCGGCCTAGGGGTGCGATTACGGCTACTACTTGGCCAATCACTTCTCGCTCATCTACTGGGCCGAGACTTGTGCTGCGGCTATCTAGTGACCCGCCCGGACTGCGGTTGTCGCCTAGTACGAAGAGATAGCCTGGTGGGACGGTGAAGGGATAGGTAATGTCTCCCGGCAGGGTTACGGGGTCGCTGGCGTAGGGTTCGTCTAGGGCTACATAGTTGACAAATACGGTGCCTGTCACCGGGTGGATGTCGACCACATCACCTTCTAATGCGATGACACGTTTGACTAGCATGGTGCCGTCTTGCACATCGTGGCGGGAGAATACAATCACATCCCCGTGCTGTGGGGTGTAGAAGATACTGCGGGTGATGGTTTGATCGCCGTGCTGGAAAGTGGGCAGCATAGAGTTGCCGCGCACCTCTACTGATTGCCCCACAAAGGTCAGCAGGAGAATGACGGGGAGAAAAACAATGACGAAGCTTTGCATCCAATTATATAGACTCTGATGGCGTATCTTGGGGATGTTGTCAGTGTGTTGTTTCATGATGGTTGCTCCTTATAACATTTTCTTTAGGAATTGGCCCGTATAGCTCTTCTTACACGCCGCTACTTCTTCCGGGGTGCCGGCGCAAATCAGTTCGCCGCCGCCGTCGCCGCCCTCGGGGCCGAGGTCTAGGATATAGTCGGCGGTTTTGATGACGTCTAGGTTGTGTTCGATAATCACCACTGTGTTGCCGGTGCCCACCAGTCGTTCCAGTACGTCTAGTAGCTTTGCCACGTCCGCCACATGGAGGCCGGTGGTGGGCTCGTCTAAGACATAAATCGTCCGCCCTGTGGCCCGCTTGGTGAGTTCCGTGGCCAGCTTTACCCGCTGGGCCTCGCCGCCGGATAGCGTGGTGGAGGGTTGGCCTAGGCGGGTGTATCCAAGCCCCACGTCACAAAGGGTTTGGAGCTTGTTTTTTAATTTCGGCAGATTTTCAAAGAAGCCCAACGCCGCTTCTGCCGTCATATCCAAGACATCGCTGATGTTTTTGCCCTTGTAGCGGACTTCTAGGGTTTCCCGGTTATACCGCCTGCCTTTGCAGACCTCACAGGGGACGTAGATATCCGGCAGAAAGTGCATCTCAATTTTCAACAGTCCATCGCCGGAACAGGCCTCACACCGGCCGCCTTTGACATTGAAAGAGAATCGGCCGGGGCCATAGCCACGGGTTTTGGCCTCTTGCGTGGCGGCGAACAGTTCCCGCACGTCGTTAAACAGGCCCGTGTAAGTGGCGGGGTTAGAGCGGGGGGTGCGCCCGATGGGGCTTTGGTCGATGTTGATGATTTTATCCAGATACTCTATGCCCCGAATCGCCTTATGGGCACCGGGCTTGACCCGGGTGCGGTTTAATTCCCCGGCGAGGCCTTTGTAGAGGATTTCGTTAACCAAAGAACTCTTGCCGCTGCCGGAAACCCCGGTGACACAAGTCATGACACCTAGGGGGAACCGAACGTCAATGTGTTGTAAGTTATTCTCTGCGGCCCCCAGTATCTCCACACACTGGCCGTTGCCTTTCCGACGCTCTTTCGGTACCGGGATCATCTTTTTACCGGAGAGATACTGACCGGTGATAGAGGCATCGTTTTGCAAAATCTCGTCATATGTCCCCGCAAACACAATCTGGCCACCGTGGACACCGGCACCAGGGCCAACATCCACGATAAAGTCGGCAGACCGCATGGTGTCCTCGTCATGCTCTACCACGATAAGGGTATTGCCCAAGTCTCGCAGACGTTGCAGGGTGTGGAGCAGTTTTTCATTGTCCCGCTGGTGTAGGCCGATAGATGGCTCGTCTAAGATATACAAAACCCCCATGAGGCTTGAACCAATCTGGGTTGCCAGCCGAATCCGCTGACTTTCCCCGCCGGACAGACTGCCGGATTGCCGAGCCAAGGTCAAATAGGTGAGGCCCACGCTGGTGAGAAAGCCTAAACGTTCCCGGATTTCTTTGAGTATTCGCTCGGCAATCATCTGCTGTGTTTCGCCCAGTGCAAGGGTGTCTATGAACGCCAGCGCATGGGTTACGCTTTTTTCCGTCATATCGGCAATGTTGATCCCGCCCACGGTAACGGCCAACGCCTCTTTTTTCAGCCTGCGCCCATGGCAGTCGGGGCAGGGGTAGCGGGACATGTAGTTTTCAATCTCCCACCGCATGGACTGGCTCTGGGTCTCGTGATAACGGCGTTCTAAGTTATTGACAATCCCCTCAAAGGCTTGATTCAGTGTTCCTGCGCCCCGCTCGCGGTCGTATGTGAGGGAGAGTTTTTCGCCTTTGGTGCCGTATAAAATAATATCCAGCACCCCTTCCGGCAATGCCTTAATGGGGGTGGTGAGTTTGAACTTGTAAGTTTTGGACAACGCATCAAAATACATGCGGGAGATAGAGTCCCCACCGATATTCCCCCAGCCGGAGGCGACAATGCCGCCCTCGGCAATGGATAAGTTCCGATTGGGGATGATAATATCCGGGTCCACTTGCATAATATGACCGAGGCCCGTACAAGTGGGACATGCGCCGTAGGGGTTATTAAACGAAAACATGCGGGGGGTCAGTTCTTCAATGGAAATCCCGCATTCTTCACAGGCGTAATTTTGGGAGAACAACAACTCCTGCGGAGCATCCCCCAGCACGTCAATGATAATCAGACCGCCGGTGAGGGACGAGGCGGTTTCCACGGAGTCCGCCAACCGTTTGGCTACATCTTCTTGGATAACGAGGCGGTCTACTACGATCTCAATGCTGTGCTTTTTATTTTTTTCTAATTTAATCTCTTCGGACAGGTCATAGATATGCCCATCCACCCGAACCCGGACATAGCCGCTTTTCCGGGCGTCCTCGAACACCTTGACATGCTCGCCCTTCCGGGCACGGACGACCGGGGCTAATATTTGTAACCGGGTGTCTTGGGGCAGGGCCATGACTTGGTCAATAATTTGGTCAACGGTCTGTTGGCGGATTTCTTTCCCGCACTCTGGACAGTGGGGGATGCCCACTCTGGCCCATAATAGGCGCAGATAATCATAAATCTCCGTCACCGTACCCACGGTAGAGCGGGGATTTTTACTGGTGGTCTTTTGGTCGATGGAAATAGCAGGGGACAGCCCCTCAATATAGTCCACGTCCGGCTTTTCCATTTGTCCCAGAAACTGGCGGGCGTAAGCGGATAGCGACTCTACATACCGCCGTTGCCCCTCTGCGTAAATGGTGTCAAAAGCCAGTGAACTCTTCCCACTGCCGGAGATGCCGGTGAGCACCACCAACTTATCCCGCGGGATTTTCAGGTCAATGTTTTGGAGGTTATTTTCTCTGGCCCCTTTGATGTAAATGTTGTCTTGCATGGATTCTCCTTTAGGGTGTTTGTGCCGCGCGCCTTGCGCTGGCCAGCATCAGTTTGATGCGGTTTTCTTGGTTGATCTTCGTAGCGCCGGGGTCGTAGTCGATGGACACGATGTTCGACTGGGGGAAATTATCTTTTAATCGCCGTATCATACCCTTGCCTGCCACATGGTTCGGCAGACAGCCAAAGGGTTGGGTGCAGACGATATTGGGAATTCCGGCGTGAATCAGCTCTATCATCTCCGCTGTAAGCAACCAACCTTCCCCCATTTTGTTGCCGTAGCCCAGATAGCCACCCACCCCGGCTTTAAGCTCCGAAAACGGAACGAGGCCCCGGAACTTGGGCTGGGATGCCACCGCATCAATCATGCACTGTTGCAGTCCCTCAATATAGCCCTTAAAAATCCCGGCCAGTTTCTTCTTAAAGAAACTGCCGCCGTAAAGGGCCACGTCCTCAATCCGGTTGTCGATCTTAAACAGCAAAAAATCCGTCAGTCCCGGCACCACGGGTTCGCAATTTTCCGAGAGTAAAAAGTCTTCGAGGTTATTATTGCCAAGGGGTGCAAACTTTACGTAAATCTCGCCTACAATACCCACAGGGGTCTTTTTCTCGCCGGTGAGGGAAATTTGTGCAAAATCGGCGGCGATTTCTTTCATAAGGGGGGCCATTTTCTTGCGGCCTAACCCTTGGCCTTTGACAAACAGGGCAATTAACCGGTCTGTCCAGCGGGTTACAAGCGCATCTGTCATCCCGGCCTCCACCTCGTAAGGGCGGCACTGGTTGGCCAGATGCACCAGCAAATCGCCGTAAATCATAGCCGGCACCATCCGGCGGATCAGTCGCAGACCGAGGGAGAAACCAGGGTTTTTCTCTAGGCCGGACATGTTAATGGACACCACCGGCACATGCCCCAATCCTGCTTTGGCGAGGGCCTTGCGGAGCAAGTGGATATAATTCGATGCCCGGCACCCGCCCCCGGTCTGGGTGATCATGAGGGCGATTTTATCGGGGTCATATTTCCCGCTGTTCACCGCCTCAATCAGTTGCCCGATAACCAGCAGTGCCGGGTAACAGGTGTCGTTGTGGACATACTTCAGCCCGGTGTCGATAATTCCCCGGTGGTTGGTGTCCAGCAGTTCCACCTTGTACCCCTCTAGCTGGATGAGCTTTTGCATCAACGCAAACGTCACCGGCAGCATTTGGGGCATGAGCAGGGTGTATGTTTCTTTCATCTCCTTGGTAAACAGGAGACGGCCATTGTCATCATAAACTAGCTTTGCCATGTGGCCCTCCTTAAGGGGGGCGTTAGCCCCTATATAATCGTATTTTCGAGTGATTTATTCGTCAGACAAGTTTGCAGGAATAATTGCTTTATTTCAAGAAAATACAACGCAGTCCGGCGAAAAAATCGCCGAAAAGGTGGTTGCGCAGAGGTTGAAGAAGTCCTCTACAACGCCGACCGGCCCCGGAGGGCTTCGGTGGCGGCAATCAGACTGCGGATGCGGATTTTCACCGTGCCGAGATTCGAGATGTCGTCAATCTTGATCTGGGTGTATAACTTCCCTGCGGCCTCTAGGATATCCCGCATCTCATCGGTAGAGATGGCATCAATCCCGCAGCCGAAGCTGACCAGTTGAATCAGCTCCATATCCGGCTGTGTGCCCACGTACCGGGCCGAGTCGTACATTCTGGCGTGGTAGGTCCATTGGTTTAAGACCTTCCGCTTTTCCGGGGCCACCAGATGGTCAATACTGTCCTCGGTGATTAAGACGAGACCGTAAGAGCAGATGAGATCGTCTAAGCCGTGGTTGATTTCCGGGTCGATGTGATAGGGCCGTCCGGCCACCACGAGGATTTGCTTGTCGTGCTCTCTGGCGTATGCGATGCAGCGTTCTGCCTCGCCTCGGACTTCTTGGCGGAAGTTTTCGTACGCCTTGTAGGCGTGGCGTACTGCCGTGACGGTCTCTTGTTTCGGCACACCGAACTCGGTGAGGAAAAAGTCACCGGCAATCCGCTCTAAATCTTTCGGACGGTGCAGGCCAAAGTATTTGTCAAAGTATCGCACGCCAGCCAGCCGGGGCATGTTGGTGCGGAGCAGTTCCGGGTAATAGGCCACCACGGGGCAATTGTAATGGTTGTCCCCCTTGCCCTCGTCAAAATTATAAGGCATACAGGGGTAGAAAATGGCATCTACACCCATGTCAATCAGGTGTTCCACATGTCCGTGTAGTAGCTTGGCGGGATAGCACACCGTATCAGACGGAATTGTCCGCTGGCCTTTTTGGTACAGCTCTCGGGTGGATTCCGGAGAGAGGACGACTTCAAAGTCGAGCTTGGTAAGCAGCGCGAACCAGAAGGGCAGGTTTTCATACATGTTCATGCCCAAGGGTAGTCCCATAGTGCCCCGCACCCCCGTGCCATCGCCCTTGCCTCGCATGGTAAGAAGCCGCTTGTATTTATAGCGCATAAGGTTGGGTTCTGTCCCACGCTCACCGCCCAGCGGCACGGAACAGCGGTTGCCAGAGATAAACTTGCGACCACCGTCAAAGGTGTTGATGGTAAGACTACAGCGATTGGTACAAGCCTTACACATGCCGGGCTTGGCCATGTGAGTGAAGTTGCCTAGGGCCGTAGCGTCTAGCAGGTTCCCGGTGTCGCCCTCAAAGTCCTTGGCGGACAACGCCGCACCATATGCCCCCATGAGCCCTGCAATGGTGGGGCGGGTGACTTCCCGACCGATTTCCAGTTCAAACCCGCGGAGTACGGCCTCATTTAAGAACGTACCGCCTTGTACCACAATGTGCTGGCCCAAATCATCCGCCGTGGCGGCCCGGATGACTTTATAGATGGCGTTTTTCACCACAGACAGGGACAATCCGGCAGAGATGCTCTCCACCCCCGCCCCTTCTTTCTGGGCCTGTTTTACGGAAGAGTTCATAAATACAGTACAGCGACTGCCGAGGTTGGTCGGAGTCTGGTCTAACATACCGAGGGTTGCAAATTCCGCAATGTCATGGCCCAGCGCCTTGGCAAAGGTTTCGATAAAACTACCGCAACCGGAAGAACAGGCCTCATTGAGTAAGATGCTGTCTACCGCACCGTTTCGGATTTTGAAGCACTTCATATCCTGTCCGCCGATGTCGATGATGAAGTCCACCTGCGGGTTAAAATGCCGCGCCGCCCGGTAATGGGCCACGGTTTCCACAAGGCCCAGGTCAATGTGGAAGGCGTTCTTAATTAAATCCTCTCCATACCCGGTGACGGCACTGGAGCGGATGTTGATGCGGTCGCCACAAAAGGCACGGAGTTGTTTGAGCTCTTCTAGCACGATGGTGATCGGGTTGCCTTTGTTCGAGCCGTAAAAACTCCGTAAAATTCCCCCCTCTGGGGTGATAAGTACAAGCTTGGTAGTGGTACTCCCCGCATCAATGCCGAGGTAGGCATCGCCCCGGTAGCTGTCTGCATCCACAGGCTCCGGTGCGGCTTTGGCGTGGCGGGTGCGGAAGTCCTCCACCTCGTTCTCCGAGGCGAATATGGGCGGCAGGGTGTCCGTCAGCCCCGTCTCTTGGACGGATTCGTCTAAGCGTTTTAGCAGTTCTTCAAACGGCATGGGTGCCACGTCATCGGTGCAAAGGGCCGCCCCTAACGCCGCAAAGGTGTCGGCATGTTCCGGGAATACGGCGTGGTCGGCATCGAGCTCTAGCGTTTCCACGAATCGATCTCGCAGACCTTGCAAAAACGCAAGGGGGCCGCCTAAGAAGACGATTTTCCCGGTCAGTTCCCGCCCTTGGGTCAAGCCACCCACGGTTTGGTCTACCACAGCTTGGAAGATAGAGGCGGCAATGTCCTCTTTCCGTCCGCCCTGATTTAAAATGGGCTGGATATCACTTTTGGCAAACACGCCGCAGCGGGAGGCGATGGGATAGATTTTCTCGTGTTGCAGACTGAGTTGGTCAAGCTCTGGCGCTGTGACATCTAACAGCGTGGCCATCTGGTCAATAAAAGAACCCGTCCCCCCGGCGCAAGAACCGTTCATCCGCTCTTCCAAAGTGCCGCCGAAGAAAATAATCTTGGCATCTTCGCCACCCAATTCAATAACCGCGTCCGTGCCGGGGATATACTTCTCCACAGCGGCGGCGGTGGCGTAGACTTCTTGCACAAAGTCAATGTTCGATGCGTTAGACACACCAAGGCCCGCCGAGCCGGTGATTAACACACGGACATCTTGGCCCTGCAAACGATCAGCCACTTGCCGCAACTGTTCCGCCGCGGCCTCCCGCACCTTAGAATAGTGCCGGGTGTAGACCCGGTAGAGAGGGGTGTTTTCCTCATCTAACAATACCACCTTGACCGTGGTGCTACCGATATCAATTCCAATTTTAATAGGCATAAATGATTTCTCCGAAAAATTGTTGACATAAACGACATATCATTATATCAAAATTCCCGGACTTTTTCAAGGAAACGGAGCGAAAATTTTTATAGTGATGGTGGAATGGACTTTTAACTTTAGGCATGATACAATACTTTTGCATGGTGCTTGTTTTTGCGCTAGGCTTTGAATCATTTTTATGTTTTCAAACAAGACATACTGTTGTCGCATTTCCCATGATATACTATCGTCATGTTTGATATGATGTACGAATAAAAACAGAAAGGTTGTTGAAAAATGAATCAAGAGGTTATCAAAAGAGCAAGTGAACTCATCAACTCGAAAGCAGAATATAGAACCGGTGACATGGAGGGTTATGCCGCACTTTCCCTGATGGATGACGACGGCTACCCCTCGGCTACCACGTTTTGCATTACAAAGGCTGACGGGATCAATTGGCTGACGTTCAATACGGCTACCGACAGACCTTATGCGGAACGGATTAGTAAAAACAATAAAGCCTGCGTGTGCATCAATTCCAGCACATACACAATCAATCTTGTTGGCACAGCAGAAGCATGTACGGACATGGAAACGAAAAAAGAAAACTGGCTTCCGATTATGAACGATATGCCACATTGGAGCGGGCCGGATGACCCAACGTTATTGATTATTCGTTTTACAACGGAACGCTACACCATACAATTCACAGATGACCCCAGTCATTATGCCGCAGGCACCTTATAAAGCGAGCACACGGTCACGGGATAGAGCGATAGACTTTACGCCGCCCATGTGGTACAAGTCACAGCGGGATTCTTTTGTGTGCCCCATCTACTCGACTTGGGGCGCACGGGGAAGGTCATATTAGGTGTAGGTTTCGTAGGAGGAATTACTATGCATAAATTAAGTACAGAACTGCAAGCGTTAATCGAAAAAGAGTGTAGAGGTAAAGCACATATCAAACTAACGGTTGGCACTTTGGCAAATGGCCAAAAGACAATTAAAACATTCGGAGCAACTGGCGAGATTCCTAACGAAAATTACATCTATGAGATTGGCTCAATCACAAAGACCTTTACCACGTCTTTGCTTGCGAAGTATGTTCATGAGGGCAAAATGTCTTTGAATGACCCCATTTCAAAATATATAGATGGATTAGACGCTCACTATTACCCAACCTTAATACGTCTTGCGACCCACACAGCAGGTTATGGATATTTACCCGCTTCGCTAATGGATGGCATTAAACTGCTTTTTCTTCCTCTTTTACAAGGCAGCCGTAACAATGGCGTGTTGCCGGAATGTTTACAAGTAGATGCTGATAAGATGAAAATGCTATTGCTTGAAAACAAAAAAGAGGATAAAGATTATCCTTGGGCGTACTCAAATTTTGGCATAGGATTATTAGGGTATGCAATCGGTCAAGTTTCAGGCAAAGGGTATTATAAAACAATGAATGATTTTTTAACACATGAGCTTGAAATGCCAAACAGCTATACTGGTATCAATTCAAGCAAGAATCTTCGTGGGTTTAACAAGAAGGACAAGGATATTGGAAATTGGAATTTTGATAACACAATAATGGCAAGTGCAGGTGACATCAGTGCAACTGCTGATGATATGCTCACATATGCGCAAAAGCATATGAATGAAGAGTTGCCATATTTAGCCCTAACACATCAAAAGTATGCAACCGTAAAAGTGGATAAATCAAACTCTGGACTTGCTTGGATTATGACGGGAGATAATAATCAAATCATTGTACATAATGGAGGGACAGGTGCATTTGATTCCTTGCTTGTAATCGACAAACAGGAGAAGACTGCATACGTTGTCTTATCAAATTATTTAATCAATGCGAATAAGCTGTTGACATCTGTGCTAGAAGACATGAAAAAGAGTTGCCTCGCAGTATAAGCACTAGATCAAGCAGGGCGCAAAGCCGACCCACAACGGAATAAGCGAGACGAGCTATAGGACAAGGCTTGAAAGATGAACCATCATCTTTCAAGCCTTGTTAGAAGGTGTCCCTAATGAAACCGTTCCGCGCTGATATCAAAAATCTTCTGAATATGCGTCCGCAACGCTTGATGGTCTAGATGCTCCAGCAATGGATCTTGCTTCAGCAATGCCAAGGCGGCCTCTTGGGCTTGTTTTAATAAGTCCATGTTACAACTAAAATTAGCAAGCCCCATATCGGGCAACCCGTGCTGGCGTGAGCCGAAGAAGTCGCCGGGGCCCCGCAGGGCCAAGTCCTCTTCGGCAATCTTGAACCCGTCAGAGGTTTTGCACATCACATTTAGCCGAGTCTGCACACTTTCCGCCTGATGGGAGGAGAAGAGGACACAGTAAGATTGGTGCTGGCCCCGACCCACCCGGCCCCGAAGTTGGTGGAGCTGGGATAGGCCGAAATGTTCTGCATTTTCCACCACCATCAGGGCCGCATTAGGCACGTCTACTCCCACCTCAATGACGGTGGTGGAAACGAGAATATCTGTTTCCCCGGCGGCGAAGGTGGTCATGATTTTTTCTTTGTCTTTCGGCTTTAGCTTCCCGTGGAGAAACGCCACCTTCCGGTCGGGGAACACATTTTCTTGCAAGTCTTTGGCATAAACCTCCACCGCTTTCATGCCGCCGGAGGTGTCATCTGGGTCGGACTCGATGGCGGGGCAGACGAAATAGGCCTGCCGCCCCTCGTCTAACAGTTTGCGGGTGAAGGTATAGATACGCTGGCGGTAACCCTCGTCCACGGCGTAGGTCTCGATGGCTTGTCGACCGGGGGGCAGTTCGTCAATGACAGAGACGTCTAAGTCGCCGTAGACAATCAGTGCCAGTGTGCGGGGGATGGGTGTGGCGGACATGACCAGCACATGGGGGTGGTCACCCTTTTCTTGTAGCGCGCTCCGTTGGTCTACGCCGAAGCGGTGCTGTTCATCCGTGACCACAAGGCCCAGATTACGAAACCGTACCCCTTGCGAGATCAAGGCGTGGGTGCCCACAATCAGGTGATAATACCCGGTTTCAATCAAATCCCCCATCTCTCGCTTGGCCTTCGCCCGCAGACTGCCGGTGAGAAGCCCCACACGGATGCCGAGGGGCTCTAGCAGAGTAGATAGGGTTTGATGATGCTGTTCCGCCAAAATTTCTGTGGGGGCCATAAAGGCGGTCTGATACCCCGCTTGGTGTACCGCCCAAGCGGCGGCGGCGGCCACCATGGTTTTGCCGGAACCCACATCCCCCTGTACCAAGCGGCTCATGGGCCGGGGGCCTGTCATGTCGGCGAGGGTGTCGTGGATAGCCCGCTGTTGCGCCCCGGTGAGAGTAAAGGGCAGGGCATCTATAAACGGGGCCAAATCTACCAGCGGGACAGGTATCCCGTCAGTTTCCCGCCGTCTGTCTCGCAAGAAGTGTAGCGCAGTGGTAAGCAGGAACAATTCTTCAAAAATCAGCCGCTTTCGGGCCAGTTCTAAGGATTCTTCATCCTCTGGGAAGTGGATATTATGATAGGCAAACCGAGCACTAGATAGCTCATGGGCCAAGCGGACAGATTCAGGGAGCGGGTCGGGGAATAGTTCTCCGCAAGCGACCAGCCCCTCTGCCATGGCGTTGCCGAGGATGATTTGGCTCAACCCTTGGGTGAGGCGATAAATGGGCACAATCCGGCCGGTGAGCCGTCCGGCCACGGCATCCTCTTCCACAATGGGGTTGGTCATGGCGGGGGCCAAGAGTGTGCCGTCTACCTTGCCGTAAAAGACATAGCCCGCCCCTTGCTTCATTTGCTGTTTGCGGAAACTTTGGTTGAAAAAGGTGATGTTTAGTTTCCCTGTCTCGTCCACTGCCTGAAGCTTGACAATATCCAGCCCCCGGCGCACCAATTGATGCCGTGGCTCTGCCGCCACCACGCCGTGAACCACGGCCATCTCGCCCACGGTGAGGTTGCCGATTTGCTGAAACTCCCGCCGGTCATCGTAGGCCCGGGGGAAGTAGGTAATCAGCTCGCCCAAGGTGGTAATGCCCAACTTGGACAGGGCCTTGGCCCTCGTCTCGCCGATGCCTTTGATTGTTTGGATGTGGGTGTGTAAATCAGGCATAGTGTGTCTCCGAAACAGTGTGTATGATGCACTCATATTACCATAAATCACGCAAAAACGCAAAGCGGCCAGTCTATCCTTGTCCCTTGCGGCATAGTCTGTAGGGGAGGTGGCATAGATGCGAGGTAGGATTTTTCTGATTCGGCGAAAGTATGTAACGGCACTGGCACTGGTTTTAGCAGTGGCGGCGATCTTTTATATCGTCAACCATCCCCGGCTAACAGGGGACAGCGGCGGCAGGGCTTTGCCCATCTACAGCGTACAGCGGGAAGACAGGGCCATGAGCCTGACCTTCAATGCCGCCGAGCCAGAAGATTTCCATACGGCGAAAGTCCTAGAAACACTAAACGCCCACGGTGTCCGTGCTACGTTTTTCGTCACAGCCGAGTGGGCACGGCACAATGAAACGCTGGCGGCCCGCATTGTAACAGGCGGCCACGAATTGATGAATTTGGGTGACGACCACCGCCCCCTGCGGCAGATAAATATTACAGAGCTACAAGCCCGTGTCCTAGCCTGTAACGATGCCATCTGGGCGGTGACGGGGGCGGCTCCCACGGTGTTCCGTGCCTTATATGGGCAATATGATGACCGCATGGTAACAAGTGTCCGCGCTCTGGGGATGCATACTGTACAATGGAGCATCGACAGTGGTGACCGCCGGGGGGCGGATGCGTCCACCATCACAAGACAAGTGCTTGGACGTGCTGCCCCCGGCAGTATTGTGCTCTTCCACAGCAACGCAGAGCAGACTGTCTGTGCCCTGCCGGACATACTGGCGGGATTGCACACGGCAGGGTATGAACCGGTACCGGTGTCAGAACTAATGCTCCAGACGGAATATACCATCTCTCTGACCGGACGGCAGATGCCGGGGTGAGGACGAGACGCAGGTATCGGTTTCCGTATACAGACAAAGGGCGGTGCCTACGCATATGCGTAGGTGCCACTTTTATGCCAAACGACTGGGTACGTTGTGCAAAAACGAGAATCATTCCGCAAGGAAAACAATAATTTATATAGCAAACCATATCTTTTTGACATGGAAATGTGAAATTATCTTGACAGGCAAGGTAAAGAGTTATATAATGAGCGGATGCTATTAATTTCAAAAAATAACACTACAACAGCACGCAAATGCAAAGGAGCACAACACATGAGTATGACAAAAAGAATATTGGCGCTAATATTGGCAGTAATTATGGTAATCATGGTTTTTCCCGCCGGAGCGATGGCGACCGGGACAACCGTCCGCGTAGAACCGGGAGAGAGTATCCAAGCGGCGATAGAGGCCGCCGGCCCGGGCGGAACGATTATTTTGGAAGTGGGTACACATGTGCTTCCGGCAACGCCGCATCTACATAATGCGGGTATTTTGTTGCAGGAAGGACAAACGCTAAAAGGTGCGTCCGGTGAGGATGTTACGATTAACGGTGCAGATGTAGTACTTAACAATGCAAGTGGGGCACTGATTCGCTCGCGTTCCAGCAATGTGACGATGACAGGATTTACCGTATATGGCCCGACCATATCAGCGGCTGGCCCGGCTCCATTTACATTTAGCATTGAGGGTTCAGAAGGCGAGACCCCCACAGTATCGAACAACATCGTGTTCGATAATATCGTCATTGCACAAGCGGGCAGACACGGGATCAATGTAAATGGTGTGGACGGCCTAACAATCAGCAATGTTACGTTTGAAGGAATTGCAATCGGTCATGGGATTCACATCATGAACTCTCAGGATGTTACGATTGCTGGCAATGATTTTTCTGAGATGGATATCACTTCGCCATGGGGGTCCACGATTGCCTTGGGCACCAGTGCGACACATTATGACGCCATATTGCGTGATGTCACGATTACCGATGACAATGGCTGGCATCCGACCCAATATGCGGTTGTGATTACCAGTTTATATGGTGGAGATATTACAACAGTTGACTTCCCCTCGCTTGAACTGTATGGCTTCAACTATGCGGTGAGGATTCTTCCTGGGTGGATTCTGTTCGTTGAAACACATGAGGATGCAATCGCACAGGCCGAAACATTTCCGGGTTCCATAATTTTGGACGCTAATGGCAACGATGTTGTGTTGATTGCTACGGCTCGCGAAGCGTTAGCTGATCTTATTGCGGCGTTAGAAATGCTGGATTATAATGACTACACATGGCAAAGCTGGAGATATGCTCCCGGTGCTTGGAACGATTTTCCCGGGAACAACGCAACGCGCCGAACGCATATGCTCAATGTTGCGAGAGATGTTTTGAATAATCCAGCTTCGGATATGGCCGCCCTGCAAGCACAGATAGATCGATTGACGAATGTGCAGAATGCGTTGGTCTATAGAGGAGATTTGAACGCAGAGATTGACCGATGGGAGGCTCTGGATGAGAACAACTTTACGACCGATAGCTGGGCGGCAGTGCAACAGCTGTTTGTATCACCTCCGGTCACGATTCTAACACATCCAAATCATGCGTGGACTAGAGAGCAAGTTGAAGCTAGTAGAGATGTCTTAAAAAGTGCCATAGATGCCCTAGTGATCGCCCCTGCACCAGTACCGCCGACGATTACCACCACGAGCTTGGGCAGTGGCGTAGTAGGCGAGGCGTTTACATCAGTGACGCTGACAGCGACTGGCGACACACCGATTACATGGACAGCGGCGGGTCTTCCAGCAGGTTTGTCTTTAACCGGGGGCACAATCAGCGGCACCCCGACAGCGTCTGGCACGGTGACAGTGACGGTTACTGCAACGAATGCGGCGGGTAGTGACACGGAGACGTTCACCCTAGTGATCGCCCCGGCACCGGTGCCGCCGACGATTACCACCACGAGCTTGGGCAGTGGCGTAGTAGGCGAGGCGTTCACATCAGTGACGCTGACAGCGACTGGCGACACACCGATTACATGGACAG
>Ga0131853_10000568_pt1 | contig 67111 bp, 54 predicted proteins | sample TergutLab28metaG_FD_92764 | JGI IMG/M metagenome (GOLD analysis project Ga0131853, IMG submission 92764) | Labiotermes labralis P1 segment gut microbial communities from Petit-Saut dam, French Guiana - Lab288 P1 (version 2) (version 2) | ecosystem: Host-associated > Arthropoda: Insects >... | reverse complement strand
CGCGAGATATTGTTTGGTTGAGTGCGCTATGTTTGCACTCGTTTCCGCGCCACGTGCGCTCGGTTTTTGAGCGTGTTCGTGAGCGCGGCGCTTTTGATCAAACTTTTGGCGCGCAAAAGTTTGGCAGATGGCTGTGGATTTTGCCAAAACCGCAAAATCTTACGCCCCTGCACTTTTCGGCTACCGCTTGCGAAAAACCACGCAAGCGAAGTCTCAAATGCTGGATTGGCAAGGACTGGTCCTTGCCGCGCTGCGCGCGCCCGCGCAAAACCTCGCCGCCTCAGCGGCAAAAAGGATTTTCAGGGCAAAGCCCTAAAAACTCTGCGGCAGTAGCCGCACATATGCGCTTGTCAGCGCAAAACAGTCCGCGCCCGCAGGGCGCAAAAATTCAAAAGGAGTGATTCACATGAAGAAAGTACACGTTCTATCCAATTCTCACTTAGACCGTGAACACCGTCATTCGTTTCAAGAAACTCGCCTAATGCTGGTTGAAATGATGGATGACGTTATTGAAATTATGGAAAACGACCCGGAGTATAAGTTTTTTACTCTCGACGGGCAAACCATCGCGATTGACGACTATTTGGAAGTTAAACCAAATATGAAAGAGCGCGTTGCGAAGCTTATCAAAGACGGACGCCTGCTTATCGGTCCGTGGTACAGTTTGGTTGACTGTTACAGCGTTAACCCCGAAAGCATCGTGCGTAATCTTCTAATCGGGCACAAAGTTTGCCGCGAATACGGCGAGCCGATGAAAGTCGGTTACTCCATATTCTCGTTCGGACAAATGGCGCAACTGCCGCAAATCTACGGCGGCTTCGGAATCGACAACATCATGTTCTACAAAGGTTCAAGCGCGAAAGTATTCGAGGAAAGCGAGTTCTTTTGGATCGCGCCGGACGGAAGTAAAGCTCTCGCGACACGTTTAGGCAAAGTTAACAAGCGTTGGAACTTCTTCTGGGACTTCAACATCCCCGTTCTTTTGGGCGGCGACGCTGATTTGCCGGGCTGGGAAGCGAAATTCACCGACGACGACGGGCTTTGCCACCTAAACGACGAGAAATACAACCAAACTAAGTCAACATTGCTTCACCCCGACATTCGCATACGTGAAGAAATGATCAAACCGAGCGTTGAACGATTGTTGAACAACCTTAAAGACAGCGTTTCGGACAATGTTTTCGTCGGATTTGACGGAACAGACTTTATCGCGCCATATAAGGAAATCCCTGAGGCTTTACGCCTTGCAAATGATATGTTGAAAGGCGAAGTTGAACTTGTTTCGTCAACTCCGGGCGCGTATTTCGACGATTTGCGCAAAGATATCGACCTTGGCAAGTTGAAAGAATACACGGGCGAGATGCGCTTCGGCCCTGTCGGTCACGTTCACTGCGAAACAATGGGAACGAACACCGAGCTTAAATTAGCCGACTTTTTCGCGGAAAACACGCTGATAAACTACGCGGAACCTCTGTCGGTTATCGCGAACGCATACGGCGCGAAGTATCCGCACGAAATTTTGGAGCTTGCGTGGAAATATCTGTTCCGCGCGCACGCGCACGACTCGATTCACGGTTCAGGCGATCCGATGATTAAACCCGACAACCTTTACACGCTTGCGCAGGTGCAAGAAATCGCCGACGCAATCGTAAAACGCGCCGTTGAAGGAATCGCAAGCCGTATCGACTACAGCGCATACGACAACGACGACATCGCGCTAACGGTATTCAACACAACACCGTACGAGCGAAGCGACGTAATGCAAATAACGTTAGACTTGCCGGCGGGCGAAAAAGTTACCGACACTTGGATCGAAGACTTAGACGGCAACCGCGTTGAGATTTACAAAATCGGCGAAGAAGACTTCAATTTGCCGATGGTTCACGCGCGATACCGTCCGAAATCGGTATATTCTAAACGTTACACGTTTAATGTCTACGCCGAAAACATCCCCGCGATGGGCTTTAAGTCGTATAAAATTAAACGAACGAAAAGCACCGCGTACTACGCAGAAGCGTTCCCGACAGGCTTTACGCCGTACAAACCAATCGGAATCTGCGGCAACGTTTTGGATAACGGCTTGGTTAAAGTTACAATCCTGCCGAACGGAACGGTTGACGTTTACGACTACGAAACCAAACAAAGTTACAGCGAGCTTAACGCATTCCGTGACGTCGGTTCTTGCGGCGACTTCTGGATCCACCGCGAACCGATGATTAACACCATCATCTCAAGCAAAGCGGCGAACGCACAAATTGAGCTTGTTTCTAATTCGGGCTTGATGGCAACTTACCGAGTGACGTTGACGCTTGATATTCCCGAAGGTTTGGACGGAAAAGTGCGTTCGAAACATAAAATCCCAACCGAAATCGTGACCGAAATCACGGTGAAGAAAGATTCGAAGCGAATCGACTTCAAAACCCGCCTTACCAACCAATCGAAAGATCATATGTTCGTTGTTGACTTCCCAACAGGAATCAACGCGAAAACCGCCGATTGGGAAGCGCCGTTCGAGATTCGCAAGCGCGACGTTGACGCTTGGAGCGATGTGAACGGCAAGAAAAGCGACGAGCTTGAGCGGCAAGCAATGCAAAACTTCTTGAACGTTACCGGCGATAAATCCGCGTTCGCGGTATTCACCAAAGGTATCAAAGAAGTCGGCACAAAAGACGAATACGGCACGGTTGTGACGTTAACGCTGTTCCGCAGCGCAACAAGCACGTTCCCAATTCACAACGACCTATTCATCTCCTTCGACGACGAACCATCGCAAGCACTTGATAGCACGATGGAATTCGAATACGCGGTTCTGCTTCACAACAACGAAGATGTAATCGGTGAAAGCAGAAAGTTCATCACACCAATGCTCTCTGCGCAAGTCGGCGTCAATAACGGCGGTTCAATTCCGAACAACTACTCGTTTATGAGCAAATCGCACAAAGATTTAACACTATCCGCGCTAAAAGCCAACGAGGACGGAAGCTTTGTCGTTCGTGTTTACAATCCGACCGATAAAGAGCTTGCCGATACAATCAAATTCGGAAAAGACATCGCTTCGGTTCAAGAAGTTAGCTTGGAAGAAGTGAAAATCCGCGATTTGGACGTTAAAAACAACGCGGTGAAAATTTCGGTTAAACCATACGCGATCATGACGTTGAAAGTAAGCGTATAAGGGTTAAAATATGAAACAGGAATATCGAGCACGATTTTTGCAACAGAGGAATCAACTTTCATCCCAATTCATCACAGAATCAAGCGCGAAAATTTGCGAACGGGTGATAAAACTTCCTCAATTCTCGGAATGTGACGCAATTTTCACCTATCAAAGCTTCGGAAGCGAAGTTGACACGCAACTTTTGATAGAGCAGGCATGGGACGCAGGGAAAAAAGTATGTATTCCGAAAATTGCCGGCAAACGCAAGATGGATTTTTACTGCATCGAAAAAGGACAGCCGCTTAAAGCGAACAAATACGGCATCCTAGAACCGACCGACGATTGCGAACTTGCGTTTCCGAACAAAAAGTCCATGTTTGTTATCCCCGGATTGGCGTTTGACAAAAATGGCTACCGAATCGGCTATGGTGCAGGGTTTTACGACATTTATCTGGCTGAACGCGAAGTTTTGGCAAAAATCGGAATTTGCTTCGACCTCCAAATCGTTGACGACGCATATCCCGATTCGCACGACATTCCGGTCTCGGTAATCGTTACCGAGAAAAACGTCTACTGACAAAGCATAAAACTCCCCCTTCATGGCAACAATCACTATGAAAGGGGAGTTTTTCATGTTATACGAAAAACCGTACAAAAGCCGCCGCATTTCATTCCTAAATCTCATGATAACGCTATGCTTCATCGCCTTAGCCGCGCGATTGTGGTATATCGCGCACATCGACGGACCATATTTCGCCGCCGCCGCGGTGAACCAACGCCGTCATGACATGGAAACTCGAAACGTACGCGGACGAATCTACGACCGAAACATGCTTCCGCTAACCGAAGCGGAAACAGGACTATCCATCGCCGTTTCCGCCGAAATATTGGAACAAAGCCCGCAATTCACCGCGGAACTTTTGCAAAACCTCGACTTAACGCAAGAAGAACTCACCGACAAAGTCCCGCCCGCAGGTATACGCCTGCTTCCGCTTAACACAATTGACAGCAACTTCATCAACGCCGCCGAGCAGGCGGGAACAAGGATTATCTCCACCCAAAGACGATATTCTGACGCAGGAATTGCCAACCATGTAATCGGCTACAGCCCGCAAAATGACGACACCGCAGGCTTCGGGCTGGAACGCGCGTTTAACGGCATATTATCCGGCGGACGTGAGCGAATCGGCATTATCCGCGACGGGGCGGATGGCGGATTTCCAATCGCCAATCTCGGGCAAGCACGAAGTATCAGCCACGAGCCCGGTGGGCTCCGTTTGACCCTCGATTTTCATATGCAACAAGCGGTTGAATCGGTTATGGACGACCTAATCGAGCGAGGCGCGGTCATCGTCACCGACGTTCAAACCGGCGATATCCTCGCAATGGCAAGCCGCAGCAACTTTTCACAAAATAATTTAAGCGACCATCTGCAAAGCGCCGATGGCGAGCTTCTAAACCGCGCGATTACAGCGTTTGACGCAGGTTCGATATTCAAAATCGTAACCGCCGCCGCCGCGATTGAGCATGGTCTGATAAATGACGATACACACTTCTTCTGCGGCGGGTATATCGAAATTGAAGGACTGCGCTTCAATTGCAACAACCGCTACGGGCACGGGCGCATAACCTTCGAACAAGCGTTCGCGTACTCATGCAACATCCCGTTTTATCGCCTCGGAATGGCGCTCGGCTACGACGTTATCAACGAATATTCCCAAAAATTCGGATTAGACGCGATTGTGCTGAACTACGAAAACTTCGGCGAACAGGCAGGACTACTTCCGTCAAGGCGGCATATTTCAAACTCGCTGCTCGCCAACATGTCAATCGGTCAGGGCGATACGCTGCTAACGCCGTTGCAAGTCGCGAACATGATAAATATCGTCGCAAACGACGGCGTCGCAATATCGCTGAATCTAGTTGACGCGTTCGTTGACAGATTCGGAAACATACAGGAAAACTTTCGAACGAACGATAATCAGCGGGTAATAAGAGAGTCAACCGCGCGAAAGTTGCAGCAGCTGATGAGCAGCACGGTTGCGTTTGGAACAGGCACCCGTGCGCGACCGGAAAACTTCACCGCGGCGGGGAAAACATCCTCCGCCGAAACAGGTTGGATGGAAAATGGCGCGCTTAAAATTCACGCGTGGTTCGCGGGCTATACGCCGGCGGAAAATCCGCGGTTCGCAATCACCGTTTTCGTGCAAAACGGACGACGCGGCGCAACCTCTGCCGCTCCGGTGTTTAAAGAAGTAAGCGATAGACTATTCGCGATAGGAAGATAGAAAAGCAGGCAAGCCTGCACCAATCCCGCGTTAAAAGCTGTGCAAACAATTACCCGCGAGACACAATTGTTTTGCGTAATTTCCTATAAACAAAAAAAGAGCCTTTCGGCTCTTTTTTTAATTTCTATCCTTCTTTACTTTCCTTCATCACTTTGTCAGCGATATTGCTCGGCGCGTCTTGATAACGCTCGAAATGAAGGGAGAATTTCCCGCGCCCTTGCGTGATAGAACGCAAATCCGACGCGTATGTATGCATTTCAGACATCGGAACTTCCGCGACAATTTCGGTAAGTCCGTCCGCTTGTGGGGTCATTCCCATCATTTGCCCGCGCCGCTTGTTTATATCGCCGATAATGTCGCCGGTATAACTTTCGGGAACGTAAATTTTCAAAGTTCCGATAGGCTCGAGCAGCGCCGGGCTTGCTTTTGCTAATCCTTCTTTATAAGCGCCCCTCGCCGCAAGCTGAAACGCCATATCGTTTGAGTCAACCGGATGATGCTTTCCGTCAGTCAACGTCGCTTTAAGTCCAACGACAGGATAACCCGCCAATACACCTTTTATCATACTTTCCTGAATTCCTTTTTCCACGGCAGTGAAGAAGTTTCGCGGAACCGCGCCGCCGAACACCTTTTCTTCAAACAAAAGCTCAGAACTATTCGGATCAGCAAGATTCGGCTCGAACTCGATAACAACCTTCGCATACTGTCCGCTTCCGCCCGATTGTTTCTTATGCGTATATTCGGTGGAAGTTTTCTTGCGAATCGTCTCACGGTACGCAACTCTCGGCGGAGTCAAATCAACGTCAACGCCGAACTTGTTTTTAAGTTTGCTTACAATTACGTCAAGGTGCTTATCGCCCAGCCCCATGATAATCAGCTGATGCGTTTCGGGATTGTTGTAAAACTTGAAAGTTTTATCTTCTTCCATAAGTTTGTTAAGTCCTTGCCCGATTTTTTCCTCGTCGCCCTTGGCTTTCGGAACGATCGCAAGCGCCATATTCGGTTCGTCAAACGCGATTGCCGGGAATTTTACAAAACTTCCTTGCGCGCACAATGTGTCGCCGGTGTTTGTGCCGGACAGTTTAGTCACCGCGCCGATATCGCCCGCCATAAGTTTGTCAACTTCAATCTGCTTTTTGCCTTGCAGGATAAATATTTTGCCGATTTTCTCGTTCGAATCGGAATTTGGATTGTAAAGAGTTGTGTCCGGCGTCAATGTGCCCGAATTCACCTTGAAGTAAGATAATTTTCCGACGTACGGATCGGCAACGGTTTTAAATACAAACAACGACACAGGATCGGACGAATTCGCAGGAATCGCGACTTCCGCGCCGTCTTTGCCGATTGCGAGCGTTGTTTTGCCCTCGCAGGTTGGGAAGTACGCGAAGATTGCATTCATAAGCGACGAAATTCCGAGCGAGTTCACCGAACTTCCGCATAAAACCGGAACAATATCGCCCGCCGCGACGCCGGAGCGAAGCGCGCTGTACGTTTCTTCCAACGTAAACGCCTCGCCGGCGAAAAACTTCTCCATCAACTCTTCGCTGCTTTCCGCAACCGCTTCGTTTATCATTTCACGAACAGGCTCGATTTCGGTTTCCATTCCTTCAGGAATGGACGCGGTAACGGTGTGCCCTTTTTCGAATCGACGCGCCTCGTTTTCAACGACATTGATAAATCCTACGATATTGTCGCCTTCTCTGATTGGAATTTGGAACGGCGCGATACGCTTGCCGTATTTCGCGCGCAGTTGCTCTAAAAGCGCGACGTAGTCAACGCCCTCTTCGTCCACTTTGTTGACAAAAATGATTTTTGGCATCTTCTGCTTCTCGGTATAATCCCACGCCTTTTCCGCGCCGACCAAAAGTCCGGATTTGCCGCTGATTACTATAATGGCAGCGTCTGCCGCGCTAACCGCTTGATTCACTTCGCCGACGAAATCGAAATCTCCCGGCGCGTCGATAATATTATATTTCGAATTTTTCCATTCGCATGCGGCAACGGCGGAAGAAATCGAAAACTGCCGTTTTATTTCTTCGCTGTCGAAGTCCATGGTGGTGTTGCCGTCCGCGGTTTTGCCTACGCGGTCAATTGTTCCCGCGGTAAACAACATGGTTTCCGCCAGCAATGTTTTCCCCGAATTTCCCTGCCCAAGCAGGCAAAAATTCCTAATCTGAGAAGTTTCATATGTCTTCATGCCAAATCCCTCCAGTTAATTTGCGTGAAATTACGCAATCTTTCGCCGAAACTTCGCCTACGAAAAGTCCTCAACGTATAGCCCATACGCCTGCGGCTTTTCGAGGCTTGTTTAGGCGAAACCTCACGCAATTTGACGCAAATTTAAAATTTTTTGATATAGGTATTATTATAACAGAACATCATAAACGATTTAACTAATAAAATAGACAATATTATACGATTTTTTTGTGCAACTTGCACAAAACGAAAAATACTTGCAAAATTTTGGATTTGTGATATAATGGAAAGTGGCAAATTAAGAGCGGCAAGGTTATTCCTCCGTAAGGAGGTGATGCTGCAAAATGATTACATATGGCGAGCTTTTTCAGTTGCTATTGTTGATTGTTAGTATTATCGGCTTATGCCTAAAGCATAAAAAGAAATAGCCGCACCAATGCGGCACGGCGTTTCCTACAAGTTCTATGAATTTCGAGGAACGACCATTCCCATTAGCCGCTCTTATTTGCTATTATATACCATTATTTTAAATTTGTCAATACTTTTTGAGGAGAAAAAATTATGCAAAATTTAAGCCTGCACGAAATTCGCGAAAAATATCTGTCATTCTTTGAAAGCAAAGGACATCTTCGGCTACCTTCTTTCCCGCTTGTGCCGCAAAATGATAACAGCTTGCTGCTTATCAACGCGGGAATGGCGCCGTTGAAGCCATACTTCACCGGCAAGGAAACGCCGCCGGCGCCGCGGATTACAACCTGCCAAAAATGTATCCGAACGCCGGATATCGAGCGTGTCGGCAAGACCGCGCGGCACGGAACTTTCTTCGAGATGCTTGGAAATTTCTCGTTCAGCGATTATTTTAAAAAGGAAGCAACCGCTTGGGCGTGGGAGTTCTCGGTTGATGTTCTTGAACTTCCGGCGGATAAAATTTGGATTAGCGTTTACGAAGAAGACGACGACGCGATTGAAATTTGGGTGAACCATGTCGGCGTTCCTCGCGATAAAATCGTGAAAATGGGCAAGGAAGATAACTTTTGGGAAATTGGTCAAGGTCCGTGCGGACCGTGCAGCGAGCTGTACTTTGACCGCGGCGTTGAGAACGGTTGCGGAAGCCCTGATTGCGTGGTTGGCTGCGAATGTGACAGGTTTGTTGAATATTGGAATCTCGTTTTCACCCAGTTCGACAAGGACGCGGAGGGTAACTATAATCCGCTTGCGAAGCCGAATATCGACACGGGTATGGGACTTGAACGAATGGCGTGCATTATGCAAAACGTGAATTCGCTGTTCGAAGTTGATTCGGTTCGAAAAATCCTCGACCATGTTTGCAAAATGACGAAAGCGGAGTACGGCAAGAACGCCGAAACCGATGTTTCGATTCGCGTAATTACCGACCATATCCGAAGTACCGTAATGCTTTTAAGCGACGGCGTTAGAATGTCAAACGAGGGGCGTGGCTATGTTTTGCGCCGCCTTCTGCGCCGCGCGGCAAGGCACGGGCGATTGTTAGGCGTTAAAAAGCCGTTCCTATTCGAGATTGCGCAAACCGTAATTGCCGAAAACGGCGCGGCATACCCGAATCTTATCGAGCAAGCTGAACTGATTGTGAAAAGCGTGAAAACGGAAGAAGAGCGATTCCTTGAAACCATCGAGCAAGGTTTGGCGATTCTGTCTGACTATATTAAAGCGTTGACCGACAGCGGAAAAACCGTGCTGTCCGGTGAGGACGCGTTTAAACTGTATGATACTTACGGATTTCCGATTGATTTGACGGTTGAAATTTTGGAGGAGTCCAATCTTTCGGTGGATTTAGAAAAATTCGAGGAAGAGATGAACAAACAGCGTGAGCTTGCGCGGTCAAGCCGTGGTTCGCAGGACGAAGCGGGTTGGGACGACGACGCATTCGCCGATTTGCCGGATACCGAGTTTGTCGGGTATGATACGTTTGAGTGCGAGGCGAAAGTTTTGGCGGTGGTCGAGCGAGAGAATGGCGAATTTGATATAATCTTTGATAAAACTCCGTTTTATGCTGAAAGCGGTGGGCAAGTTGGGGACAAAGGTGGAATTTGGATAGGCAAAGACATAACTGTGTCTATGTGTGTTATAGATACGCAGAAACAAAACGGTAAAATTATCCACCGCGCCATAGTTGCTGAAAATGGCAAAATTGCCATTGGGAAAAACGTATTCTTAAGAGCGGATTGGGAGAATCGCGGTGATATAATCCGCAACCACTCTGCCGCGCATCTGCTGCAAGCCGCGCTTCGTCAAGTTCTCGGCTCGCACGTAACCCAAGCGGGTTCGCTTGTGGACGCGAACCGCGTGCGGTTTGACTTTACGCACCTTGAAGCTATGACTGACGAGCAATTAAAAGAAGTTGAGGGACTTGTAAACGCGGCGATTTTGGCAAACTTGCCTGTCGAAACTATCGTAACCACGCCCGACGAAGCGACGAAACTCGGCGCGGTCGCATTATTCGGCGAGAAGTACGGTGATACGGTTCGCGTGCTGAAAATGGGCGATTTTTCGACCGAATTGTGCGGCGGATGTCATGTGAAGAACACCGGCGAGATTGGGTTGTTTAAAATCCTGTCCGAAAGCGGCGTTGCCGCCGGAGTTCGGCGGATTGAGGCAATAACCGGGTTCAATATTTTGAAATTGATAGGCGATTATGAAAACACGACGACTAAGCTCGCGAAAGTGCTGAAAACACAGGTGAGTGACGTTGTGATTAAGGCAGAAAGTTTGACCGAGGAGCTTAAAGAATCTAAACGAGAAATCGAAAGCCTAAAAGGTAAGATGGCGGCGGCGGAGTCAGACGATTTGGCGAACCAAGCTGAAACGGTCGGCAAAGTTAGCCTGATTGTTACGCGGGTTGCGGACGGACTTGATGTTAATTCAATGCGCGCAATGGGCGACCATTTGAAGCAAAACATTTCAAACTCGGTGATTGTGCTTGTTTCGGTGACTGATGGTAAGGGGAGCATGGTCGCGATGGCAACAAAAGACGCGGTTGAAAAAGGCATACATTGCGGAAATATTGTTAAAGAAGCTTCTGCTATTTTGGGCGGCGGCGGCGGCGGAAAGCCGGACAGCGCGCAAGGCAGCGGAAATGACTTCAGCAAAACTCTTGAAGCATTCAATAAAATCAGGGAGATGGTTGCGAGCGTTTAAAATAAAGGAGGTCGCAGGAGACATGTCAAACGTTTTAAATAATTCGGTGTGCGAAAATGGTGCAGGCGTGCCTGCTTGCTTGTTTTGTAAGATTATAGCGGGAGAAATTCCGTGCGATAAGGTTTACGAGGATGATTTGGTAATAGCGTTTCGAGACATTGCGCCGGTTGCGCCGCACCATATTTTGGTTGTTCCGAAGGCGCATATACCGTCGGCGAACGAGTTAAATGAGGAAAATTCGCAAATCGTGGCTCATATTTTCGTTATCGCGAAAAATTTGGCGGCGGAACTTGGGTTTGACGATAACGGATATCGAATTGTCAACAATTGCGGCTCGGACGGCGGGCAAACGGTGGGACATCTGCATTTTCATATTATTGCCGGACGCGAGGGCGGAAGCATGTATTAAAAAAGAGCCGAAAGGCTCTTTTTTATTATAGTATTTACATTGTTACTTCACCAACTCAAAAATGTTCAAGCGCATCTTCCAACCAAAAACAGCCTATATCAAGCGCCTTGTAAAGTCCGTCCCGCTCCGCTTGCTTGATAATTTTCGACCGCTCTTCACCCTCGTTTGTCATCAAATCAATGGTAACGCGGCTCGCAACCGGCAATCCCATTACGTCGTCGCTACTCTCAACCGTAAACCGCGCGATATACTTATCTTCGGGATTTCCGTAGTAAAGCACGTTTTCGCATCGAAGCAACGGCTTGCCCTTATAGGTGAAAACCTCGTTTTCTTTCTTTTCAACTTTCTTTTTCGCCGGCATAAAAATAGCCTCCTTAAGTTAAATAGTGCCTTAAATAATATCTGCGTCAAATTGCGCGTAAGTTGGCGCAGACTATTCCACACCTAGGTGATCAAAATATCCTTTGATAAATATAAACGGCGTACCTTTCGAGCCGCTTCCGGAAGTCAGGTCGCATAAACTGCCTACCAAGTCAACAATCCTTCTTGGCGTTGTGCCTTCCGATTCAAAGTCAACAGAATCTTTGTTCTGCAAATGATCTTTTATCGCCGCGTCCAACTCGGCGCCGGAAAGGTTCGCGAACCTGCTGTCCGCCAAGTATTTGATCTTAGTTTCCTCCGGCAATCCCGACAAGCCGTCGGTAAATCCCGGCGCGATAACCGGGTCGGCAAGCTCCCATATAAACCCGACAGGATCTTTAAATCCGCCGTCGCCGTATACCAATACTTCTACCGTTTTGCCGGTCTTTTCGCGAATCAACGATTGAACTTCTTCTACAAACTCGAAACAATCTCGCGGAAACAATTTTACTTGGCTTTCGTTCGCGATGTTTGAGCCAAGTAATCCGTATTCAGCGTTATATCCGCTGCCGTTACGGCTGTTCGTCAATATTTCGTCAAGCGAGAATAAAGTTTCGGCACCCGACTTTTTAAGCAAATCTTTTGTCAGATTCCTCGTATGAATGTCGCACACCAAAACATCCTTAGTATGCTTTAATATCTCAACGGGATTATTTGCCAAAACGATCGTTACATTGCCCATTTTTTCGTAAAAATCAATATAATCCATATCGGTGAACGGGTGTTTGCGTTCTCCGAAAACTTTGGTGAACTCTTCCGTTGTGAAAACGTCGCTCCATAGATTAACGTCGGCGGCGTGCAACTGCTCGGCGGAAATCAAAGGATTTCCGACTTCGTCAGACGGATAACTTAATTGAATTATAATCTTCTTGTTCGTCAAAGCGATTCCTTTCAGAATCATGGAAAATCTATTTCTGCTCGTAATAGGGAAAACCAGTCCGATTGTATCGCCTTTAAACTTTTCATTAATATCCGCGGCAATATCTTCGATGGTTGCGTAATTCCCTTGCGTTCTGGCGAGGATTGCTTCGGTTATTCCCAATATATCATTATCGTCGATAGAAAAATTGTCGCTTTTCGCGGCGGTCAATAGGCTTTCAACACAAATTTCCGCCAAATTATCTCCGTTTTTCAATATCGGAGCGCGAATTCCTCGTACGACTGTCCCACAAGATCTCATTATACTACCTCCTTAAAAGGCTCCTTTGGCAAAGGAGCTGTCACGAAGTGACTGAGGATTGTGTTTTGACAATCCCCCGCCCTTGCAGGGCACCCCCTTTGCCTAAGGGGGCTTTAAAGAATATAAATCCTATATTCCAAACTTATCATGGATTGCTATCACCGCTTTTTCGGCGTCTTTTTGGTCGATCAACACCGACACCTTAATCTCGGACGTCGAAATCATATGAATATTAATTCCCGCGTCGAAAAGCGCTTCAAACATGGTAGACGCAACGCCGGCGTTGCTTGCCATTCCCGCGCCGACGATCGAAACTTTGCTCATCTCGTCGTTATGAACAATTTCGTTCGCGCCGAGTTCCGATTTGTTCGCTTCTAAAATTTCCAAAGCCCGCTTCATATTACCTTTTGTCACGGTAAACGAAATATCTTTCGTATTGCTCCGCCCGATAGATTGCAAAATCACGTCAACATTGATTCCCTCTTTCGCAAGCAGCGAAAACACCCGAAACGCAACGCCCGGCTCGTCTGCAAGCCCGATAAGCGCGATTTTCGCAACATCATTATCTCGTGTAACTCCTCGAATAAGCATTTTTTCCACATCAATCGCCGCCTTTACTATTGTTCCGTCAATTCGCTCGAAACTGGATTTCACTTCAAGTTTTACATTATATTTTTTCGCCATCTCAACGCTTCGGTTATGAAGCACGTTCGCGCCGAGGCTCGCAAGTTCCAACATTTCATCGTATGTTATTGCGTCAAGCTTTTTCGCGGTCTTTACAATCCGCGGATCGGCGGTGTAAACTCCGTCAACATCGGTGTAAATCTCGCATTTGTCAGCGTGCAACGCCGCCGCCAGCGCAACCGCCGAAGTGTCCGAGCCGCCACGCCCGAGCGTTGTGATATTATCATATTTATCAATCCCTTGAAATCCTGCGACAATTACGATTTTCTTCTTGTCAAGCTCTCGCTTTAACCGTTCGGTATCAATTTTCTTAATCCGCGCGTTGCCGGCGGCTGAAGTGGTTTCAACTCCCGCCTGCCAACCCGTAAGCGACACCACCGGAAATCCTAACCTCTCAATCGCGATCGCAAGCAGCGACATGGAAATTTGCTCTCCGCTCGACATAAGTATATCCATTTCCCGCTTCGACGGGTTTTCGTTAAGCTCCATCGCTTTCGCGATTAAGTCGTCGGTTGTATCACCTTGCGCCGACACAACGACAACCACCGAATTTCCTGCGTTATAGCACTCGGTCACGCGGTTCGCGACGTTTTTCACTCTCTCTCCGTCCGCAACAGAACTTCCGCCGTATTTTTGAACTATCAATCCCATTATATATCCACTCCTCAATTATACAATACAGTGATACCGTTTTCACTCAGTTTCGCCTTAACTTCCTCCGGAATTTTCGGCAAAACTTCCGCCGTGCCGCTCCACAGTTTCCGTTGCGGTGTATTTTTGTGGCGCATCACATCAATAATATCCGCAACAACCGCGCTTGCGGTAGGTAGTTTGCCCGCGCCGCGCCCGTAGAATAACACGTCGCCAACATTGTCGGCATGGAGCAAAACTCCGTTAAATACATCCTCAACTCCCGCAAGCGGGTGCGATTTATCCATCATAACAGGGCAAACCTTTGCGAAAACCTTATCGCCAACCTTGCTTGCCATTCCGACAAGCTTGATAACCTTGCCCTGACTTTCGGCAAACACAACATCTTCGAGAGTGATTTTCGTAATCCCCTCGGTTGGAATTTCGTCCGAATTTACAAATCGCTCAAACGCCAAACTTGCAAGGATCGCAATCTTTCGGCAGGTGTCTTTGCCCTCAATATCCGCCGACGGATCGCGCTCGGCGTAGCCCCGCTCTTGCGCGCCGGCTAAAGCTTCCTCGAACGATTGATTATCCTTTATCATTCGGGTTAGGATATAGTTCGTCGTGCCGTTCAAAATTCCCATAATATCTGTGATGGAATTCGCCGCAAGACAGGAATTTATAGGACGAATAATCGGAATCCCGCCGCCAACGCTTGCCTCAAACATATATTGCGCGCCGTTTTGCGCGGCAAGTTCTAATAATTCCGTTCCGTGACACGCAACAAGCTCTTTGTTGGACGTCACAACACTCTTCCCTGCCGTCAAAAGTCGTTTTGTGTAATCGTAAGCAGGGTTCAGCCCGCCTATAACTTCGGCGACAAGCTCAATCTCGCTGTCGTTTATTATATCGTCGAAAGATTTGGTGAAAATCTCCGACCGTTCATGGTCGGGAAAGTCACGCAAATCAAGTATATGCTTAATTTCAATCGGTTCGCCCGCGCGTTTGGCAATTGAGTCGTTGCCCGACTCGATAACCTCATAAACGCCGGAACCGACAACTCCAAATCCCATTATAGCGATTTTCATTAGTGACAACTCCTTTTTTGCCGCTTGCAGCGGCGAGCTTTTGCGCCTGCGGGCGCGGGCTAAATTCGTCAAGGGTATTATCGAATACCCTCGACACACCCCGAAAAACTTTAAAAAGTTTTATCAAACCTACGGCGCACACGCGCTATGGCGCTATCGTAAACGCGCCGCTAAAATAGCGCATACAACTCGCCTCTCAGTCAAGTATCTACGGCGGCAAAAGCCGCAATCTCGATTGAAACGGCGTTTTATCTCGCTAATCTTTCCCGACTCCCGTTGGTCGCTGGATAATTCGACTACAGCTTGTACAAGACACAAGCTAAGTCTCATTTACCGCGAACGCGGTTCGCTAACTCTTGTCGCCCTCATGTCCAGCGGGGTACCCGCGCGGTTTGGGAGTGGGTCGCGGACATAGTGACGACGGTTTTGTAAAACTTTTGCCATCAAAAGTTTTTCGTGGATTGACAAGGACTTCGACAAGTCCTTGTCGCTCTGCGGCAGCCGTCGCAAATGGGTTTTTAGGGCATTCGCCCTAAAAGCCCGCGCCCGCAGGGCGCAAATTTTGATAAAACTTTTGAAAAAAGTTTTCAAGTTTTAGGGCAAAGCCCTAAAACTTACTAATCACTATCCCCGTAACCAGTTTCGGCCAAAAATACGTCGATTTTTGCGGCATTCTCTTGCCGATAAGGCAAACATCTTTAATTTCACTTATTTTCGTCGAGTTGATAATAAACGAACATTGAAATTTCTTCGCCTGAACTTCAGTTATCGCCTCGTCCAAACTGCGCGTATACGTCAAATTCTTCTGCGCCGCCATGTTTTCCTTGTCAATCCCCAAAAGCTGCTCTAATATAAGCGAGTGCAGAACTGTCACGTCCAAATGCCGCAATTCTTTTGGCATACTCGGGAAAAGTTCGTCCATAATATTGATATCTTTAAGTTCAAGCAAATAATAATAATTTTTGCCGGTGTAAAGCGAAAACATCTTCTCGTCAAGGGTTTTGCCCATTTTTTCGGAAATCACACCCGCAATATCCGAATCGGTAACATATATTTTTGATACATTAAAATTGTCAGTCAGCATGCTTACCAAATTCACCTCGTCAAAGTTGGGCAAATCCTTGATAAGCCTATGTGTCGGGAACACAACAAGCCCCTCGTCGTCCATATCAACAAGCATCATCATAACATAGTTGAACGGCTCGTCGCCTGTGTAGTTCGGATTTTCCTCACGCTTTTTGTTGCGGTAATTTATCGCGGTTTCGTATCTGTGATGTCCGTCGGCGATAAACAATTGCTTATCCGCGAACAATTTTGTAATGCTCGCGTTAACGCTCTCGTCGGTGATAATCCATACATTCTGCAAAATCCCCTCGTCGGATGTAAACGAAACATCGGGCTCGCGCTCGGACTGCTCGTTTATGATTGCGCGAAGTCCGCCGCTCTCGTCGGTATAAAGCGAATAAATTTGCGAAAAATTCGCGTCGGTCGCCGTCATTAAATCAAAACGGTCAGATTTTGCTTTGGACAACGTCTGCTCGTGCGGCAACACAACGTTCTCCGAAAAATCGGCAACCTCAACGTTGGAGATAATGCCTTTAAACGATTTCATAACGCCAGGTTGAAGCGAAAACACTTGCTCGTAAATATAAAACGCAGGCTTTGCCTCGAATTTCAATATATCATTTGAAATCCAATTTTGCAAAAACTCGTTCGCACGGGTGTATTTATTGTTGCTCTCGTTATCGCCGTCCTGTTCTTTGCCATACTCAAGACGAATAACGTTATACTCATTTTGCGCGTACAGCTCATCTTGCTTCGCGGGCGGAATAATATCATACGGCGGCGCGGTAACGGCCGCCAAATCACCGATTTTATCGAGATTATACCGAAGCCCTTTAAATGGAATTACTTTTGCCATATGTTTCACCTACAATTTTTGAATATTTTTTGAACACTTTTCACAAAATACCAATAGGGTGCGTCTTGAAATCAGCCAAAAATGTGATGATTGATATTTTGAAGACACACCCCAATATAATAACTTAAAAATCTATATATGTCAAGTTTTTTTTGATTGTCAACTACAATTTACAAAGGAGCGATAAATTTATGAGAAGTTTTACAACAGGATTGCTTGCCGGAGCGGCGCTGGTCGCGGGAATTGCGATCGCGACAAACCCCATGAATAAAAAGGATATTCGCCGAATCAAAAACAATTCCCGCCGCGCGTTTAGAGGGGTTCGACGAACAATTCAAAGGTGGATGTAAATAAAAAAATACGTTGAACACAAATGCGTTCAACGTATTTTTTTTAATTAACTTACGCAGTTTTCCATCGCTTTAATTGCGGCAACATTTCTTCCAACATCGCTCTTGCAGACGCTTCGTCCGGGAAAGCGCCGCTCTCAACAACATGCGGAACGCAAGCGTTAATCATATCTTCCATCGTTTTAATCGTTCCGTCCCAGTCGTCAAATACACCGTTTCCAAAGCAATAGCAACAGTAGTCCTCGCTCAAACTTCCGTCCGCGTTTGTTCCGAATTTTACCTCCACGCCGTCAATCGGCACTCCGCAACTTTGACAATGTTTCATGTTTTCCATAACTTAATTCCTCCTATGTATTTTGATTTTGAAGCACTCTCTTCGAGTTACTCTTTTTCAAGTATATCACAATAATGCGACAACAGTATGTCACATTTAAAAATGTTTTTTTAAGATTTTTTCCGCTTCGCATTTTATAATATTTCGAATGCACTCCGGCTCTATGACCTCAATATGTTTTTTGTAAGACAACAAAAAGCTGCATAACCCATGAGTTTCGGGCACGGTTGATGTTACAACAAAGCTTCCGTCCGGCTGTTTTTCTATCTCGCTTTCGATGAAATCGTCGTAAACTTGGTATGCCATTTCCGGCTCAATATGAAGCTTGAGTGTAATCCATTTCAACTCTTCACAGCCGGCGGAATCTTCCTCCGTCGCAAGCCAATCCCGCTCAGAAAAATGTTCGTCTGTAACCACAAGATTTTTAATTCGCGTAAGCTTGTATATTCTCATATCCTGTTTTGTCAAGCAGAAAGCCTTTAAATACCACCATTTCGACTTAAACCAAAGTTGTATCGGCTCGACGCGGCGAAATCTTTTTTCACCGTAAGTGTTATAGTAATCAAATTCCGCAATCCGGCGCTCCAATATCGCAACTTTTAAATAATCGAAAAAATCATTTTCACAATGCCAATCAGAAAAGTCTACTTCTATCCAGTTTGTCGCCGATTTATTGAACGTCGCAGACACTTTTCGCAACAGTTGATCAGTATCGCCGGTTTTAATATTTGATAAACCTTGCAAAGCCGACAAAATCTCATTTTGCTCCTGTTCGCTCAATATAGATTTATTCAGCACAAAATCCGGCAAAAGACTAATGCCGCCGCCTTTGCCTTTCTCGGTATACACAGGAATTCCCGCAACGCTCAGCGTATCTATATCACGACAAATCGTTCGCCGAGAAACACCAAGTTGCTCGGCCAACTCTCGAGCCGACACTTTCTTTTTATTCAGCAAGATGTAAATTATTTCAAAAAGTCTGTTTATCTGCATTTTTTATCACCGGTTATATTTTACCACAATAATGTGACAACAGCAAGTCACATTATAATTAAAACAAGCTTTTAGGAAATTCCTATAAAGCAAAAAATGCGGCATAGCTTATCCGCCATACCGCATTAATTCAATTATTCAACTTTACGCCAACGTCACAACAATCTTCCGATTCGGCTCGTTGCCAACGCTATAAGTTTTTATCTTATTACTGCCTTGCAAAGCCGCGTGGATAATCCGCCGCTCGTATGGCGACATGGGTTCCAAAGTTATCGACTTACGGTTGGTGACAACCCGCCGCTCCAGCCCTTTCGCAAGGCGAATCAGCGTTTCCTCCCGCTTTTCGCGGTAATTCTCGGTGTCGATATTCAACTTAGTGTATCCCGATTTATCCTTGTTTACGTACAAACTTGTAAGATATTGCACCGCGTCAAGCGTATCGCCGCGCTTGCCGATTAAAAGCCCCATTTTCTCGCCCGAAACTTCGATATTTATGACGTTATCGATATTTTGAACTTTAAGTTCATGCTCGATTCCCATTTTGTTAAGTAATTCGCTCAAAAATTCCCGCGCCGCAGTCATAGCCTCGTCAGTCACAGGCGCGTTAACCCTTGGAGCGCGCGGAGCTTTCTCGCTTTTCTCCGTCGTCGCAACTTTTTCCACCTTTGCAGGTTTCGTAGGTTTTTCAGTTTTTTCGACTTTCTTCTCAAGCGGCTTCGCTGCTTTCTTTTCAACCTTTTTCGCAGGAGCTTCGACTTTTTTCACCGGTTTCTTTTCCGCTTTGGGTTTTTCAGCCTTTTCAACCGGCTTCGGAGCCGCTTTCGGCTCGTCTTTTTTAAGCCATGCGTTGATGGTAACCTCTTTACCCACCAAAAATCCGATTAAACCTTTTCCAACTTCCTGCACAATTTCGTGTCCGATTTCCGAAACGTCAACGCCCAGTTCTTTCGCCGCGTTTGCTAACGCCTCATCGACGTTTTTTCCTACCTTTTCGATTTTGTGTAACATTTATCACTTCAACCTCCGTTTCAGAGTTAGATTTCCTTTGCAAATATTTATGCACACCAAACTGCTGCGCCGTCATCAGAAGATTGCTGACTATCCAGTAAAGTCCGACACCCGCCGGGAAAGTGAACGCGATATACACCGTGAAAAACGGGAAAAACAACAGCATTGCCTGCATCGGGTTCTTGCCGTCCGGAGACGCGGGCGAGGGATTAAATTTTTGCATAATTCGCGACGATAGGTAAGTGGTCAATCCCGCGACTAACGGAATTATCCATAGAATGTTCGGGCTTGGCGTCAACAATCCAGGTCCCCAGTTCGGCATTTCTGCCAAATTTAATCCTAAGAAACTAAAATTAACCGTTTCCAACAAATATGGATTATCAGTTACACCTCTGATAACAAACCACATCGAAAACATAATAGGCATTTGAATAAGCATAGGCAAGCAACTTGCCATTGGATTTATTCTATGCTCTTTATAAAGCTTCATGGTTTCCATGTTAAGCTTTTCTTTATCATGCTTATATTTTTCTTGAACTTCTTTCAAAAACGGCTGAATCTTTTGCATATTCATCATTGATTTTTGCTGTTTGTATATCAGCGGAACCAAAACGATTTTTATGACTATCGTAAACACAATAATCGCAACGCCGAAATTGTCTATAAAGCCCATAAAGAACTCTAAAACGTACGTCAAAACACTAACTATCTGGCTAATTATAGGCCAAGTTTCGCAATTAATAGTAATCAACTACTTTCATTAATATTTCATTATTCATTATACTAAGGCAATATATCGCCTTACGGGAAATCAACGCCGCCGTCGTTCCACGGATTGCACCGTAGAATTCGCCAAATCGCTTTGCCGACGCCTTTAAACGCTCCGTATTTTTGCACGCTAAGTATCGCATACTGCGAACAGGACGGATAAAACCTGCAACTCGGACGTTTAAGCGGCGAGATAAAACGTTGGTAAAATTTAATTGTTCCTACTAAAATTTTTTTCATAATTTCACAACTCGCATAATTTCCAAGTCTCGCGGTTCAATGTTCACATTAATTCGCATTAATTTTTACGCGTTATCTTAGCAGACTTGCCAGCATTATCACTTGCCACGCCTGTTTTTCGAATCGCCCAAAAATACGCGCGCTTCAGCCCGTCATACGGGGCGGTTACGGCGCTCGCACGCGCGACAATTACAATATCATATCCTTTTTTCAAACGGTGCGAATTTGTGCGGTAAAGTTCTTTAAGCCGCCGTTTCGCGCGGTTGCGCTGCACCGCTTTTCCAACCTTTTTGCTTACCGTGATTCCGAGACGATTAATATTCTTTCCGTTTCGTCTTGCGTATAACACAAAATAGGCTCCCGCGGCGGATTCACCGCGCCTGTAAAGCCTTTGAAACTCATAATTTTTATTAATTGAAGTAACAGATTTGTTGTCCACGACCTACGCGGACAACACTTTTCTGCCTCTTAACCGTCTGCGAGCCAAAATTTTACGCCCGTTTTTAGTTCTCATTCTTTTTCTGAAGCCATGCTCTTTCGAACGTTGTCGCTTCTTAGGTTGATATGTTCTTTTCATAATTATAATACCTCCAATTTTGCGTGAAATTACGCAATCTTCCGCCGAATCTGCGAGCCGAAAATTCCTCAACGTACCCGTTGTACGCCTGCGGATTTTCGCCTCTTGTTTCAACGAAATCTCACGCAATTTGACGCAAACTTAATTGCGTCAGACTACTTATTATACCACAAATTTTCAGGTTGTCAATATTTTTTTCCATTTTTTATTACTTTTTATAATTGATATAATTTGCACGGCGTGATAAAATAAAAATATGAAAAAAATAATTTCATTTTACAACCGAATAATGACGCGCGCGCGAAACCACAAAATATTAAAATATTTCGTGAATCGCGAGCTTATTGCCGAGCTGTGGTACGGAACGATAATCTACAAATCGCTCGCCGCGCCGGTGGTTTTGATTAAACGGCGGCAAATTTACTCGCATTTGCCGTTCACCTCAACGGGAATCGGTATAATGCTCGCTTTGCTCGGCATAATTCCGCCGCCACTTTGGCAGGATTGGTTTGTGTTCGCGCTGTTTTGGCTGCTTTCGGTAATGTTTATTTTGAAAACGCCAAATATCCGCGCCGCCGCAAATCATTCAATTTTTTTGTATATATTTGTTTTGACCGCGCTGTTTTTACAAATCGAAACAAGTGCGGCGTTTATGCTTCTATCGCTTCTCGCTGTAATCGGCATATCTTTTTTGATTATGCAGGTAATTTCCGAGCCGCCGGATATTTTTAAAATTTTAGCCGGAATTTACATCGCCGTTTTCGTGCGAGCGGCGTATGTGTCAATTGACACGATTTTTTACGTTGATATGTCAAGTGGGCAGTATTTTTCGGAATTTTTGGTCATGCTTTTCCCGTTCGCCGCGGCATTCGCGTTTCTAAAACGCAACAAACGCTTGCGCCCGTGGCTTGTCGCCGGGCTTTTGCCCGCGATTTACGGAGTAATCGCAGTGATATTCGATGTCGGCGATATTGTGCAGCAGCAAATTTCCGCAATCCCGTTAGACGGCGATTTTCTTGATTACGCGATGATTGCGCAAGGGATTTACGCCCGCGCGGGAACGGTTGGCACGCAACCTTTTTTGGACATCTTCGCTGCGTATATCGCCGCACGCGAGTCGCAGCATATTGGCGTGCAAATATTCTTCTACATCGGCACGGCGGCGCTTTTACTGTTTTTGTGGCACGTAATTCGATTCGTCCGCAAGGCGATTGTCGGGATTTTTCGCAGAAAGGGAGATTCCCGCCTCGTATTAATCGCGGGAATTTTCGCGCTTTTGGGCGCCGTAATTATGATTCCGTTCGAAGCAAGCAACATTAATGTTAGAACACTATTTATTTATTGGAGCATTATAGGAATCGTAGGCGGCACAGTAAAAAACGATGTAAGTGAATAAAAAAGAGCCGAAAGGCTCTTTTTTTTATTGACATTATTCGCAACGGCGTGGTATACTGAAATATGTATATATGTATAATGATTATTTTTAATGGGAGTTGAATTATTTTGCAACAGTATAATGTAGGAATTATCGGAGCAACAGGAATGGTAGGGCAGCGTTTTATCACACTTCTTCACAATCATCCGTGGTTTAACATCACAGCTCTTGCGGCGTCGCCGCGCAGCGCGGGCAAAACTTACGCCGAAGCGGTTGGCAATCGTTGGAGCATGAAAGACGCTATGCCGTCTGGCGTCGCGGCTATGCCGGTTTACAACGCCATAACCGACGTTGAAAAAATCGCGGAAATGTGCGATTTCGTGTTCTGCGCCGTGGATATGGAAAAGAATGAAATCAAGGCGTTGGAAGAGCAATACGCAAAAGCGGAATGCCCCGTTATATCTAACAATTCAGCGCATCGCGGAACCGACGACGTTCCCATGATTATCCCGGAAATCAATCCCGGTCACGCGGAAATTATTCACGCGCAACGAAAGCGATTGGGAACCAAGCGCGGATTTATCGCGGTTAAGTCGAATTGCTCGCTTCAAAGTTACGTTCCGGCACTCGGAACGCTTGAGAAGTTCGGAATCAAAAATGTGCTTGCGTGTACGTATCAAGCTATTTCCGGCGCGGGAAAAACCTTTGAAACGTGGCCGGAAATGGTTGATAACGTGATTCCGTTTATCGGCGGCGAGGAAGAGAAAAGCGAGCGCGAACCGCTGAAAATCTGGGGCAAAATCAAGGGCGATAAAATCGTGCCTACCGACGGCATTTATATCACCGCGCAATGTATCCGCGTGCCGGTGTCCGACGGTCATATGGCGGCGGTGTTTGTAAAATTTGAGAATAAACCTTCGAAAGAAGAAATATTAAATATATGGAAGAACTTTTCGGGCGAGCCGCAAAAATTGGAGCTACCCCTTGCGCCGAAGCAGTTTTTGCATTATCACGACGAGGATAATATGCCCCAAACCAAGCTAAACCGCGACGACGAGAAGGGGATGGCTGTGTCGGTCGGGCGTTTGCGCGAGGATAGTCAGTATGATTATAAGTTCGTGTGTCTATCGCACAACACCGTGCGCGGCGCTGCCGGCGGCGCAGTACTTATGGCGGAATTATTGGCTGCCAAGGGATGGTTTGAGTGATTTTTTGCGCTGACAAGCGCATATTTGCGGCGACTGCCGCATAGTTTTTAGGGCTTTGCCCTAAAAACCATTTTTCAGAGCAAGGCTCTGCGGGCATTGTGTCACTGATTCGGCAAAAACCGCCGAGGAAACGGCATAATGTAAAGCCACGCGCTATGCGCGGACTGCCGTTACCGGACGGGCGACAAGGGCTCTGCCCTTGCCAATCCCGGTCGCCTGGCGATCACAAACGCAAAAAGCGCGATTTGTGCCGCGAGCGGCGACTAAAAAACCGGGTTAGCGAACCGCATTCGCGGAAAGATTAGTGTGTGCGAACACCGTTTCCATTCGAGCATGCGGCTTTTGCTGCCGTAGGTACTTAACTGATGCGTAGATGTTTGCACATTTTTTAGCGGCGCGGTCACAATAGCGCCATAGCGCGTTTGGGGAGTGGCATCCGAATTTGTTTTTTAATTCGGCTAATGCCACCCCTGTGAAAACCGCCCGTGAAAGCAAGGCGTTTTGTGCCGCCGCTTGAACGGTTGCGGTTGACCGCCGCCGCAAGTTTTACTAAATTTTTTGTGAAAAAATTTTCGGGGCTTGAGGCTGAACCGTCCAAAACTTGTTTTGGCTAACGGTTCGTCCTTGAGGACTTCCCAAGAATTCAAGGCAGGTGTTTTGCCATAGAATGATTGGTTGAAACCTACCGCAAGGGCTTCGACAAGCCCTTGTCGTCCTGCGCTGACAAGCGCAAATGCTACAGCGACTTCGCTGAAAAAGGTTTAATGCTCGCGCCCGCAGGCGCAAAAAGGTTCTAGGGCAACGCCCTATAAAAAAGGAGGCACATATATGAAAACCCCAATTTTCACCGGAAGCGGCGTTGCGATCGTTACGCCATTTACGAATAACGGTGTTGATTTCGACAAACTCGGCGAGTTAATCGAATTCCACATCGCAAACAAAACCGACGCGATCATCGTATGCGGCACGACGGGCGAGGCGTCCACAATGCTGACCGAAGAGCATAAATCGGTGGTTAAATATACTGTCGATAAGGTCGCAAAACGCCTTCCCGTAATCGCGGGAACGGGCAGCAATAATACCGCCGAAGCAATTGACCTATCTACATACGCGGAAAGCGTCGGCGCGGACGGATTGCTAATCGTTACGCCGTACTATAACAAAACCACGCAAAAAGGGCTTTATCTTCACTTTGAGCAAATCGCGAACGCGGTGAATATCCCGATTGTGCTTTACAATATCCCCGGACGAACCGGCGGACTTGCGTTCAGTATCGAAACGCTGAAAAAGTTGGCAAAGCTTCCGAACATCAACGCAGTCAAAGAAGCGACGGGCGATTTGGCGTTTGTCGCAAAAATCGCGGCGGAAACCGACTTGGTGCTTTACAGCGGGAATGACGATATTATCGTTCCTGTTATGTCCGTTGGCGGAGTTGGTGTTATTTCGGTTGTGGCAAATATTTTGCCCGCGCAAACGCACGATATTTGCGAAAAATATTTAAACGGCGACGTGAACGGCTCGAAAGAGATGTTTTTAGCAATGCTCGACCTTGTAAATTCGCTGTTTGTCGAAGTGAATCCGATTCCGATTAAAACGGCGATGAATTTGCTGGGCTACAACGTCGGGCCGCTTCGTATGCCGCTTTGCGATATGGACGAGAAGAATTTGGCAACGCTGAAAACTGCGATTGAGAAGTACGGATTGAAAATGTAGGGGCGGCATTTTGCCGCCCGCGTGAGTAGATAATGTTAATTTTACGGGCGGCAAAATGCCGCCCCTACAGAGGTGTTACATATGACAAATATACTATTATCGGGTTGCTTAGGGCATATGGGGCAGGCGATAACTAAGGTTGTGGCGAAAGAGCCTGTTGACGGGCTTTTGATTTCTTGCGGATATGATATTAATTTTGATAAAAGGGATTTGAACCTATCATACGATGTGTATTCGGATTTGCACCAAATAACCGAAAAAATTGACGTTATCGTTGATTTCTCACATCCATCCGCATTGGATAGCGTGCTTCATTACGCGATTCGCACACAAACCCCCGCGGTGATATGCACCACGGGGCTTTCTGCCGCCCAAATTCAACAAATCGAAGCGGCAGCCGCGAAAATTCCGATATTCTATTCGGCGAATATGTCAATCGGCGTAAGTTTAATCATCGATCTCGCAACCCGCGCGGCGAAAGCGTTGCAAGACGGATTTGACATCGAAATTATCGAAAAACATCACAATCAAAAAGTCGACGCGCCAAGCGGAACCGCGCTTGCGATCGCCGACGCAATCGCAAGCGAGCTTGAATCCGCGCCGGTCTACACATACGACCGTCATTCATCCCGCAAAAAGCGCGACAAGGCCGAAATTGGGATTCACGCCGTCCGTGGCGGAACGATTGTCGGCGAACACTCGGTTATCTTCGCCGGACTTGACGAAGTTATCGAAATCAAACATTCCGCAACGTCGAAAGAGGTTTTCGCCGTCGGCGCGGTTCGCGCGGCAGCATTTTTAAAGGACAAGCCCGCGGGATTCTACAATATGAAAGATCTTATATAATTTATAACATAGGAGGAGAGATTTTGGTGAAAAGTTCAAAGATAATTGCATTGATATTAGTATTCGTAATGGCTGTTTCAACAGTAGCAATGGCAAGCCCGCTTGCCCCGATTTATAATACATACGTTGACGGCGAAGCGTTTGTTCCGTTGCGTGCGACGGCTTACGCGTTTGGCGCAGAAGTGGAATGGGTCGACGCGACTCGATCGGTAATTATCACTTTCGCCGCCGGAGATTACGAAGTTGTGGCGGTTGAGGCAATCGGCGGATTTATCATGTATAATATGTCATGGATACCGCTTGCATTTGCGATTGAACTGTTTTACGGCGAGGAAGATTACGAAAGGCCGCAAATCCACGGTATGCTTACGCGCATAGAGTATAACGACAACGTTGCCTACATATTCGGTTCAATGCACGCGGGACGCCCGAATTGGTTCCCGTTGCACCCTATGGTGGAAGACGCAATGGCGCGCGCCGACATTTTCGGATTTGAAGTAGACATGAACGAAATGATGGATTTAAGCGAAGAACAGTTGGAAGCAATTGCGGCTTTGCAAATCATTCCCGACGGGCTTACGTTGGAAGATATTCTGCCGGAAGACGTTTTCGAAAATTTCATCACAAATTTTGAAAGTTTCAGCGCCATAGGACTGCAATACGAATACATCGCAACCCTTAGACCTATCGCGCTTACCGCGGCGCTTGAAATGATTATGCTGGCATTAACCGGAACGGAAATAGGAATCGGTGACCATATGGTAGACGGTTATATCGCCGAGTTCGCGCGAGCGAACGACAGACCAATTATGGGATTTGAAAATATTGTCGATCAGGCTTATCTTCTTTTTGATGTGCCTATGGAGTTGCAGGTTTACGCATTGGTTGATTTCCCTGATTTCGAAACAATGTTGTCTTATTTCGAAGGCGAATATGGTCTTGCTGAAGCCTATGAAAGACAAGACATTGACGCGCTTCGAGCCATCCTTGAATCCGGTTGGAGTTCTTACGGCGACCCATTAATGCAGCATATGCACTACATACACTGGGATTACCGTGATCGTATCTACGCAAACGGCATTGCCGAATTGCTAAGAAATACAGAAGAGCCGACTACGTTCTTTTTCACGTTTGGCATAAGCCATATAATGGGCGGAAACACCGGCATAGTGCTTTACCTTCTCGAGGATATGGGATTTGACGTTGTTCCGCTTTGGAAATAAACAAAATTAAAAAAAGAGCCTTTCGGCTCTTTTTTTAATCTACCCACCAAAACATAACCGCACAATGTCGTTAAACGTCACAAACACCATCAATCCAAGTAACAGCACGATTCCGATAAAGTGCACAATTCCCTCTTTCTCCGGTGGAATGGGCTTTCTGCGCACCGCTTCAATTAGCACGAATATAATCCGTCCGCCGTCCAACGCCGGAAGCGGCAAAAGGTTCAAAATCCCAAGGTTTACAGCCATCACAGCAGTTAACCACAAAACGGGAAGTCCGCCCACTCGCGCGTAGTATCCAATTTCATCGACAATGCCGACAGGTCCCATCAAATCGCCGATTCCCGCCTCGCCGCTGAGTAACATTCCTATTGATTGAAATACAACTCTGGCGCTCGCAACCGTCATTTCAAACGCCAGCCTTAGTATATAAAGAATATTCGAATTTTCAGCTAATCTCGCTGACAAAACGCCGAATATAGTTTCGGTTGACGGTTCGGCAGGCGAAATCGCAAGCCACGCCACAATGATCAAGCAAACCACAAATCCAAGCACGATGTTCATAAACGCGCCGGAAAACAGCACGATAAACCTCGCCCACCAAGGCTTTGCGGAAAGAGAGCGTTCAGACTTAATTTCCTCGTCCTCACCTTCCATTTTGCAATATCCGCCAATCGGAATCGCGCGAATCGCGTACAACGTCTCGCCTTTCTGCTTCTTCCAAATTGCCGGTCCCATTCCAATCGCAAAGTCGGTAACCTTCACATTAAACGCGCGCGCCGCCCAAAAATGCCCAAGCTCGTGGACAAGAATCAGTATTCCGAATATAAATATCGCCAACAATATAGTTAAAAATATCATGATGAATCCTACCTCCGATGTTTGCGCAATTTGACGCAAATTTTTATTACAACGTTGTTTTACGCACTTCCATGTCCAGTTTTATTATATCTTCCAAGCCGTTACAGCTGACATTACTATATTTATTCATAGTTTCCTCGATTATATCAGCGATTCGCAAAAACGCAATCTCGCCTTGCAAAAACTTCTCAACCGCAACCTCGTTCGCCGCATTCATTACGACGGGCAACGCACCGCCGACCTTGCCTGCTTCTTTTGCCAGTGCCAGACATCGAAACGTTTCCTCATCCGGCGGCGCGAACGTCAATGTTTTCAAAGTTTTAAAGTCCACGCGCTCCATAGGCGAAAATTCCCGGCGCGGATAGGTGAACGCGTACTGAATTGGGTGTTTCATGCTTGGGCGTGACATTTGCGCGATTATGCTTCCGTCAACGAACTGCGCCATCGAATGGATAATGCTTTCACGGTGAACGACAACCTCAATATCGTCGATGTCAACGCCGAACAGCACCGCAGCCTCGATAACCTCAAGTCCTTTATTCATAAGGGTGGCGCTGTCTATCGTGATTTTCGCGCCCATGCTCCAGCTCGGGTGGCGCAACGCTTGTTCAACCGTAACGTTTTCAAGCTCACCGCGGGTTTTTCCGAAAAACGGTCCGCCCGACGCGGTAAGTAATATTTTCTCCAATGAGTTGACATAATTTTTGGCGTTGTTTACATAACTATCGTCCGTTTTGTTATGGTCAACCTGCGGCGCGATTGACTTCTCGCCGTTCAGGCATTGAAAAATCGCCGAGTGCTCGCTGTCCACGGGAATTATGTCAATTTTGCGCTCCCGCGCCAAGTTCATCACAATATCGCCGGCGGCAACCAACGTTTCCTTATTCGCAAGCGCGATATTCTTCCCCGCTCGAATCGCTGCAACCGTCGGTTCCAGCCCCGCAAACCCAACGATGGCGGACAAAACCATGTCACACTCCGAAACCGTCGCAACCTCAATCAGTCCGTCTTTCCCCGCGACAATTTTGGCAGACGTGTCCGCAACCGCTGTCGCAAGCCGCTTTGCGGCTTCTTCATCGGCGGCGCAAGCGATTTTCGGGCGATACTTGCGGATTTGTTGTTCGAGTAGTTCAACGTTGCGGTTCCCCGCAATCGCGACAACCTCAATGGCTCCGCCGCTCTCCGCCGCGACTTCCAAACCTTGCGTTCCTATCGAGCCGGTGGAGCCTAAAATTGATATCTTCTTCATACGATAACCTCAATATGTGTCAAGAACAGATACACCACCGGTGCTACGAATAATATACTGTCAAATCTATCTAAAACTCCGCCGTGACCGGGGAGAATTCTGCCGAAATCCTTTATGTCGTACTGCCGTTTGATTGTTGACGCAACCAAGTCGCCGACTTGCGCCGCGATTGAGCAGATTAAGCCAAGCGCGAACATAAGCGGAAGACTGAACGACGACCCTTGCGGGACGATGACATAGTAAGCGCTTGATAAATATTGGACTGGCATATACTCATATCGGAGCAGCACATCGGCAAAAAACCGATTAACAATCATGCCAAACAGCAGGAAACTCAAGCCGCAACCGACAATGCCGCCGATTGCGCCCTCTATCGTCTTTTTCGGGCTGATGTTGGGGCAAAGCTTGTGTTTTCCGAACAAAACGCCCACAAAATAGGCAAACGTGTCGGTCATAAATGCGCCGAGGAAAATTAGCCAGACCAGCAAATGTCCGAATTCAAGGTGGCGCACAAGTATGATGTGCACCAAAAGGTATGCCACGTATACGTTTCCGACGATTATCATCGCGATGTCGGTCAGTTTTATGGACTTGTGCTTTAGTAACATGATTATAAGCAACGATATAACATAAACAAACCCTGTAAGCATAAGGAATTTTGACGGTATAAGCGGTGTTCCTCCGATTTGATAAGCCGCAAGAATGGCGATTGCGCAAGAGCCCCAAATTCCGAGTATGCAAAGTAGTTTGCTTATCTTAACAAGACCAACCGCGCGGTAAAATTCCCACATTGAAATAACGCTGATCGCTATCACGCCGAGAGTCAGTAAGAACCTGCCTTCTATCAGTATTAAAACCAAAATTGCCGCGCCGATTAAGCCGGTTAGGATTCGTTTTAGAATGGGAATTCACCTACTTTCTCTTATTTCAGAGCAAGGCTCTGGGGCTTTTGCGCCTGCGGGCGCATGGTTAAGGCGCGACGCGCCTTAGACCAGTTTTTGCGCCTGCGGCGCGGGTTTTGTTTGTCAAAGGTGTTGTCGAACACCCTTGACGAACCCCGAAAAACTTTTAAAAAAGTTTTATCAAAACAGGCGGCGCAAACGCGCTATGGCGCTATTAAAAGCGCGCCGCTAATTGAGGACTGCAAACAATGCTCCCTCAGTCAAGTATCTACGGCGGCAAAAGCCGCAATCTTTAGTGAAGCGCGGCGTTTATCTCATTAATCTTTCCGCGAACGCGGTTCGCTAACTTTATCGAATTCATACGCCAGTCGGGGTACCCGCGCGTTTTGTGCGTGGGTCGACGGCGTTGAATGAGGTTTTGGTAAAACTTTTTTAAAAGTTTTTCGTGGATTGAGGCTGAACCGTCCAAAACTTGTTTTGGCTAACGGTTCGTCCTTGAGGGTTTCTCAAGAAAACGAGCCGTTTTGTGGCGATGTTTGATTGGCTGAAACCTACCGCAAGAACTTCGACAAGTCCTTGTCGCTCTGCGGCAGCTGCCGCAAATAGGTTTTTAGGGCAAAGCCCTAAAAGCCCACGCCCGCAGGCGCAAATTCCCGCCGCGCAGCGGCTCCCTACAACTTCCCATATCTCCTATCCCTGTTTTGAAAATCAAAAATTGCTTGGTCTATATCTTTCTTGCCAAAATCGGGGAAATATATATCGGTATACCAAAATTCGGCGTATGCAGATTGCCATAGAAGGAAGTTGGACAGCCTTCGCTCGCCGCCGGTTCGGATAATTAATTCGACTTCCGGCAAACCGCTTGTGTAAAGCCGTTCGCCTAATATATCGGCGGTAATGTCGCTCGGTTCAAGAGTTCCGCTTTGCGCGTCGGTTGCAAGCAGTCGCGCGGCGCGGGTGATTTCGTCACGTCCGCCGTAATTTATGGCAAGATTAAGCACAAGCCCGCAATTATCGCGGGTCAGCTCCTCTGTTCGCTTGATTTCGCGGATAATTTCGTCGCTTAACTTTGAGCGGTCACCGATTACGCGGATTTTGTTGTTTTTTCCCGCGAGTCGCTTCTCGGAGTCTTTAAGATACTCATACAACAGCTTCATAAGCGCGTCAACTTCCGCGGGCGGGCGATTCCAATTTTCGGTTGAAAACGCGTACGCAGTAATTGCCTTAACGCCAATATCCGAGCAGTGTTCGGTGATTTTTCGCAATGTTTCGGCGCCGGCTCGGTGACCGGCGCTGCGCGGTAACCCGCGGCGGGTTGCCCAACGACCGTTGCCGTCCATTATTATGCCTATGTGTTTCGGGATATTTCCGGTGTTAAGTTCAACTTTTTTCTTTCGATTAAAGAACATTAAATTTCAAGTATCTCCTTTTCTTTACTTGCCGAGATTCCATCGATTTCCTTGATTTTACTGTCGGTCAGCTTTTGAAGGTCGGCTTCCATGTTTTTCAAATCGTCCTCGGTTGCTTCGTTTGTCTTGATTTGCTTTTTCACTTGATCGACAAAGTCGCGGCGAATCGCGCGAATCGCAACTTTCGCCTCTTCCGAGCGCTTGTGGATGCCTTTAACAAGCTCTTTACGGCGTTCTTCGGTTAGCGGCGGAAAATTGATTCGAATCATTTCGCCATCGTTGTTCGGCGTAATTCCGAGGTCGGATTTTAGTATCGCGCGCTCGATTTCACCTAAAATTGACGCGTCCCATGGTTTGATTACCAAGCTTCGCGCCTCGGGAACGGACACCGTTCCGACTTGCGCGATTGGCGTCGCGGTTCCGTAATAATCCACCGTAACTTTGGATAGAATCGCCGGGTTCGCGCGGCCGGCGCGGATTGCGGACAAGTCTTCTTGATACACCGAAATGGTTTTGTCCATTTTTTCTGACGCGGCTCTGGTTTCTTCGAATTTCATAGTGTTGTTCCTCCCTTATATTGTTTAAGTAATATCAAATTTTGTTAGGGTTGCGCCCAACGGGCGCAGGTTTTTAGGGCAAAGCCCTAAAAACCCATTATTCGGGTCCGTCCCGAGGGCGTGTGTCACTGACTCGGCGAAAACCGCCGAGGAAACGGCACAAGGTAATGCCACGCGCTAAAGCGCGGGCTGCCGTTACCGGGCGGGCGATAAGGGCTCTGCCCTTATCAATCCCGGTCGCCTATGGACGCAAACGCAAAAAGCGGCGATAATAGATGAAACTCCTCGCATAAAGCGCTTCGGAGGGCTAAATCTCTAAGCAGTAAACTGCTAAGATCTTTATGCCAAGCCGGCGACGAAAAAGCTGGGTCAGCAAGCCGCATTCGCGGTAAATGAGACTTAGCTTACGTATTGTGTAAGCTGTAGTCGAATTATCCAGCGAGCGTAAGCGAGTCGGGAAAGATTAGTATTTGCGAACGCTATTTCGATCGAGACCGACCCGCGCCTAAAAGCGCGAGATGTTTTGGGGTAGGAGCGAGTTGTTCGCACTCGCCTCCACGCCATGTGTGCTTGGTTTTTAAGCACGTGCATGAGCGCGGCGGTTTTGATCAAACTTTTGACGCGCAAAAGTTTGGCAGATGGCTGTTAATTTTGCAAGCAAAATTTTACGCCCCTGCACTTTTCGACTACCGCTTGTGAAAAATCACACAAGCGAAGTCTCAAATGCTGGATTGTCAAGGACTGGTCCTTGACTCGCCGCGCGCGATCGCGCAACGCACGCCGCCTTAGCGGCAAAAAGGTTTTTAGGGCATTTGCCCTAAAAAGCCTGCGCGCGTAGAGCGCGAATTTTGACAAAACTTTTTTCAAAAGTTTTAGGTCTAAGGCGCAACGCGCCTTACCCCTTAACCACGGTCCCGATATCTTCGCCCATGATTACGCGGATTATGTTTTTCGGCTCGTTTAGCCCGAACACCATAATCGGGATGTCGTTGTCCATACACAGGCTTGTAGCGGTGGTGTCCATAACGCCGAGGCGCTGGTTGATTACGTCGATGTAAGAGAGATTATCGAATTTCCGCGCGTTTGGATTTATGTTTGGGTCGCTGTCGTAAACACCGTCTACCTTCTTCGCAAGAAGTATCACTTCAGCGTCAATCTCCGCCGCGCGAAGCGCCGCCGCCGTGTCGGTTGAGAAGAACGGATTTCCGGTTCCGCATGCGAAAATTACTACTTTCCCATGTTTAAGGTGATTCATTGCCTTTAGACGTATGTAGGGTTCGGCGATTTGCCGCATTTCGATGGCGGTTTGCACGCGCGCCTCGATTCCGCGGGATTCAAGGGCGTCAAGTAACGCAAGCGAGTTGATTACCGTCGCGAGCATTCCCATATGGTCGGCGCGGCTTCTGTCCATGTCGGAACCTTGCCGCCCACGCCAAAAATTTCCGCCGCCAACGACGATTGCGACCTCGACATCAAGTTTTACGCATTCGACAACCGTGTCGATAATTCCGCTGATCGTGTTAAAATCCAGTCCGAATCCGTTTTCTCCGGCGAGCGCCTCGCCGCTTATTTTCAGCATCACTCGTTTGTATTTAGGTTTCCCGTTCATTGGTAACTCCCCCAATTTTTATCTATTTTGGTTGTTTCGTATAAGTTTAACATACATTTTGAAAGAATTCAATATACAAAATCATTTTTTTATGTTAAAATATTTTTGTTATGTTATTAAGTGGGTGTTGATGCCCTTGGCAACTTATTTTGCGCCTGCGGGCGCAGGCTTTTAGGCCTTTGCCCTAAAAGCCATTATTCAGAGCGAGGCTCTGGAGCATTGTGTCCTGCCGGACGGGCGACAAGGGCTCTGCCCTTGCCAATCCCGGTCGCCTATGGTCGCAAACGCCAAAAGCGCGATTTGCGCCAAAGCCGGCGACATTAAAAACATTGGTTAGCGAACCGCATTCGCGGAAAGATTAGCGAGATATAACGCCGCGCTCGTTCGAGAGCGACCCGCGCCTAAAAGCGCGAGATATTGTTTGGGCAGAGGTGAGTTGTTCGCACTTGCTTCCGCGCCATGTGCGCTCGGTTTTTGAGCGTGTTCATGAGCGCGGCGCTTTTGATCAAACTTTTGGCGCGCAAAAGTTTGCTGGATTGGCAAGGACTGGTCCTTGCCGCGCTGCGCGCGCCCGCGCAAACGCCCTTGGGATGGACCCGAAAAAAGGGTTTTAGGGCAACGCCCTAGAAAAGGAGGATACACTTATGAACGAACAGTTAATTTACGGTAGAAACCCTGTTATGGAGGCGCTTAACTCGGACGCGTCGATTGATAAAATTTTGTTGCAGGACGGGATTACGTCGGCAAGCAAGATTACGTCGCTCGCACGGGAGAAGGGGATTCTATTTCAGTTTGTGCATAAACGGAAGCTTGATGAACTTGCGGGAAATGGCTCGCATCAGGGGATTGTCGCTTTTGTCGCGGTGCGGAATTACGCGTCGGTTGAAGAAATTTTGCGTTCGGCGCAGGATAAGGGCGAGCCGCCTTTTTTGGTGATTGCCGAAAACTTGACCGATCCGCATAATTTGGGGAGTGTGATTCGAACCGCCAACGCGGCGGGCGCGCACGGCGTGATTATTCCGAAAAATCGCAGCGCGACGCTGAACGCGACGGTTGCGAAAGTTTCTGCCGGCGCGGTTATGCACACGCCTGTCGCGAAAGTTTCGAATATTTCGCAGACCATTGAAAAGTTGAAAAAAGAGGGCGTTTGGGTTGTCGGAACCGACCTTTCCGCCAAGCAGACGCCGTACGAACTTGACCTAAAAGGCGCGCTTGCGGTAGTTATCGGAAGTGAGGACAAGGGAATCAGCCGTTTGACGCGGGAGAGTTGTGACTTCTTGGCGAAAATTCCGATGATGGGCGAGGTGCAATCGCTGAACGCCGGCGCGGCATGCGCCGTGCTGCTGTTTGAGGCGGTCAGGCAGAGGCTTTAAAACAAATTTGTAATAATTATACTGATGTGATACAATACTATTTAAATACGAACAAATGAAATGGGGAGTTTACATGATAACAAAGCAATCGCTCGCGGAGAATTTTAATTTCTATTCTCTGCCGCATCAGCAGTTTAAAACCAACCTTCTAAGCGTTTATATTCACGTTCCGATTGAGCGGGAAACGGTGACGAAACTTGCGCTTCTTCCTGCCGTGCTGGAACGCGGGTGCGAAAAGTTTCCGACTCTTGCGGATTTGTGCAAGCATGCCGACGAGCTTTTCGGCGCGGCTTACGATTTCGGCTTGCGCCGCAAGGGCGATTGTGCCGTGCTGTATTTCTCATTAGAATTCGTGCAAAGTAAGTTTGCCGGCGAAAACATTGCCGAGCAAGCCATGGAACTTTTGCGGCAGGTGATTTTCTTTCCTCGGATTGAAAATGAGGGATTTTTGCCCGAATATGTAGCGCAGGAGAAGGAAAACCAAGCCCGATTTATCGAAGGAATTATCAACGACAAGCGGGAATACGCCTCACATCGTTGCGCGGAAATTATGTTTGAGGGAGAAGCGTATGGAATTCCGCAGCATGGTTACATCGCCGACTTGTCCGACGTTAACGAGAAAAATTTGTACGAATTTTATAAGGATATTATCGGCAATTGTCAAACTGACGTGTTCTTCAGCGGGGAGTTTGACGAAGCGGCGGCGATTGCGCAGTTTAAATCGGTATTTGCCGGCGAAATTGCGCCACGCGGGCGAAGCGCGGCTCCAACCGCAATCGCGCAAGCGAAAAACGGTGAGCCGAAGTTCGTCACCGAAGATATGGATGTTAACCAAAGTAAGTTGAATATGGGCTTTACTTGTGAATGTTGCCCGACCGTGTGGGAATATTTTCCGCTTATGATGTTTAACGCGATTTTTGGCGGTGGACCGTTTTCGAAGCTGTTTATGAACGTTCGCGAACGCTTGTCGTTGTGTTATTATGTCGGTTCGAGGGTTGATAGGTTAAAAGGAATTATGACCGTCGGCGCGGGAATTGCGCCGGATAAGTATGAAGAAACAAAGACCGAAATTTTGCATTGGCTGAGTGAAATGCAACACGGAAATTTCAGCGACGACGAAATCAACGCGGCGAAGAAATATATTACGAACGGCTTGGAATCAATGAAAGACAGCCTTTTCGTTATGGAAGATTATACGCTTAGCCAAAGTTTGATCAACCAAAAACTGCCGATTGACGAGTTTATCGCGAACATTCAAAGGGTTACGAAAGACGAAATTGTTGCCGCGGCGGGGAAAATTAAGTTGGATACGATATTTTTGCTGAACGGCAAAGAAGGAGGTGCGGAATAATGAAGTTTGAAACGATTGAAAATGCGAGTTTGGGCGAAAAACTGCTTTTTGCCAAACATTCAAGCGGGTTGAACGTTTATGTTTTCCCGAAAAAGGGATTTTCGAAATATTACGCGGTTTACGCGACAAAATATGGTTCTATCGACAACTGCTTCAAGGCGGCGGGCGATAACGCGTCCACTACTGTTCCCGAGGGAATCGCGCACTTTTTGGAGCATAAATTGTTCGAACAGCCGGACGGTTCGAACGCATTTGATCAATTTTCGGTAACCGGCGCGAACGCGAACGCGTTTACGTCCTTCGACGTTACGGCGTATTTATTCTCATGCACCGATGAGTTTTATACGAATTTGGATTTGTTGCTTGATTTCGTCGGAACGCCTTATTTTACCGACGAAAACGTGGCGAAAGAGCAGGGAATTATCGCGCAAGAGATTAAAATGTACGAGGACGACCCACATTGGCGTGTGTATTTCAACCTGCTGCGTGGACTTTACCGTGAATTCCCTGTGAAATACGACATTACAGGAACGGTTGAGAGCATTTCGCAAATCACGCCGCAGATTCTTAATAAATGTTACGATGTATTCTATACGCCGGAGAATATGTTGCTGTTTCTGGTTGGAGATATTGACGAAACGCGGGCGGCGGAGCTTGTAGAGAAGCACGTTCGCGCGCGGGGAACCGAGTTTGAGCGAATTTTCCCTAACGAACCAAGCGCGGTCGCGGGCGATGTTACGCAGAAGTTAGCGGTTGCCGCGCCTATGTTTCAGTTGGGATTTAAGGATACCGACTCGGCGTATGGCGCGAACAGTCCGCTTGTCGGAGAGAAGTTGCTGAAGAAAAAGCTTGCCGCGAAAATCGCGCTTGAAGTGTTTATCGGCAAGAGTTCCGAGCTTTATACCAAGCTTTACGAGCAAGGATTGATTGACGACAGTTTCGGCCACGAAGTGAGTTTCGAGCCGCATTACGGATTTTCTACGGTTGGCGGCGAATCGCGCGACCCGAAAGCGGTTCGCGACGCGATCGTTGCCGCGATTGACGAAATTAAGCAAAGTGGATTTGACACCGCAGACATTGCGCGGGTGAAAAAGATGTTCAAGGGCGGATTTTTGCGCCGCTTTAACAGTATTGAAGGAATCGGAAATAGCTTTATGCGCAGTATTTTCAACGATATTGACGCGTTTTCGACGTTGCCGACTTACGATGAGATAACCGACGACGAGATTAACGCGACGTTCGCCGAGCATTTTAATCCGGAGAATATGGTGTTGTCGGTTGTTGAGCCGCTTTAATGCGCCCTGCGGGCGCGGGCTTAAGGCGCAACGCGCCTTAGACCTTTGCCGCCTGCGGCGGCGGGCTTTTGCGCCCAACGGGCGCAGGTTTTTAGGGCTTTGCCCTAAAAACCTTTTTTCAGAGCGAGGCTCTGCGGGCGTTTGCGGCGGCTGCCGCAGAGCGACAAGGGCTAGTCGTAGCCCTTGTCAAGCCACGAAAATTTTTTCACAAAAAATTTAGTAAAACTTGCGGCGCAAACGCGCTATAGCGCTATTAAAAGCGCGCCGCGATAAAGGTGTGCAAACATCTACGTATCAGTTAAGTATGTACGGCGGCAAAAGCCGCAATTTCTAATGGGGTTGGACATTCGCACGAACTAATCTTTCCGCGAATGCGGTTCGCTAATCTGGTTTTTTCGTCGCCGGCTTTGGCGCAAATCGCGTAGTTTGCGTTTGCGTCCATAGGCGACCGGGATTGGTAAGGGCAGAGCCCTTATCGCCAGTCCGGCAGGACACGATGCCCACAGAGCCTCGCTCTGAAAAAAGGGTTTTAGGCCAAAGCCCTAAAACCCTTGCGGCAACAGCCGCACACATGCGCAAAATCAGCGCAACGGAATGCGCACCGTCGCATTCAATCCAATCAAATTGTACAACGCAACCTCGTCGGTTATTGTGATTTTTATCGGAACCAACTGCGTTATCCTTGTAAATGTGCCGCCGGTTGTAAAGCTTGTTAAGTGCCCCGAAAGCGCGGCGTCGGTCACTAATCCGATTGATGAAATATAGCCCACGAATTGCCGGTTTCCAAGCGCGTCTATGGTGGCGTAAGCTCTTTGCCCGATTTGCAGTTGAGAAATGTTGCCCTCCTCAATATTGGCTCGGATGTGTATATTGTTCATGTCGGCGATAACCGCGACCGGCATTTGCGGAGACACCACTTGGTTCAGCACCGCGTTGGTGTCTACCACCACGCCGTCAACCGGCGAGCGAAGATGTCCGACGTTTTCGACACGGCCGATAATTTCGTTTTCGCTTACAAAACTTCCCTCAGATACGGTAAATCTGTCAAGTCGCCCGGGCGCGGGCGGAAAGATTTGGATTAAATTTGTCTGCACACTTGCGTTGCCGGTTGTGAGATAGCTTGCGCCTTGCCAGTAGAAATAAAACCCGATAATCCCGCCGACGACAAGCGTTAGCACCAAAATTATGCCCATTATTTTTTTGCCGCCCGATTTTTTCTTTTCAGTGGCGGTTTCAGCGGCTTCTGTCGTTTCTTCAGTTTCGGTTATTGTTAATTTTTCGTTACTCATGCTGTTTCCTCTCCTTGCTCAAATTGCGAATTATATAAATCGGCATAAAATCCGTTTTCGTCAATCAACTGTTGGTGATTACCCTGTTCTATGATGTTTCCGTCTTTCATTACGAGAATCAAGTCGGCGTCACGAATGGTAGACAGTCTGTGCGCGATTACAAAGCTTGTGCGCCCTTTCATGATGTTTTTCATCGCTTTTTGTATCAGAACTTCGGTTCGGGTGTCGATTGAGCTTGTCGCCTCGTCAAGTATCAATATCGCGGGATTTTTCAGCACTACGCGCGCAATGGTAAATAGCTGTTTTTGCCCTTGCGAGATGTTGGACGCTTCTTCGTTTAGCACCATGTTATAGCCGCCGGGCAGCGTTTTGATAAAATTATGGCAATGCGCGGTTTTCGCGGCGGCGATAACTTCTTCGTCGGTTGCGTCGGGCGAACCGTAACGGATATTTTCCATAATTGTGGCGTTGTAAAGCCATGTATCTTGCAGAACCATGCCGAATATATCACGCAAATCCTTGCGAGTAAAATCGGTGGCGTCAATTCCGTCGATCAAGATCTTGCCGCCGTTCAGTTCATAGAATCGCATAAGCAGTTTTACCACCGTTGTTTTTCCCGCGCCTGTCGGACCGACGATTGCGACGGTTTGCCCCGCTTTGATTTCCGCCGAGAAGTCGTGCAATATAATTTTATCGGGGTTATAGCCGAATTTCACATTTTGGAAGCTTACATTCCCCTCGAAGTGTTCCATATGCGCGGAAGTTGCGGTATCTGCGACCTCTTCCTCTTCCTCCAAGAACTCGAACACTCGTTCGGCGGCGGCGATTGTCGCTTGCATTGTGTTGCTTGCTGCGCCAAGCTCGCCCAAGGGATATGTAAGGTTTTGCACATACTGGATAAAGGCTTGAACGTCACCGATTGTGATTGAACCTCGCACCGCGAGAACGCTTCCTAAAACGCACACCATTACATAGCATAAATTCCCCACAAACGAGAAAATCGGCTCGACAATGCTGGACATAAACTCGGCTTTCCAGCTGGACCCGCGAATCGCTTTGTTTGACTTGTCGAACTTTTCTTCCGCGTCGGTTTCGCCGTTGTAAGCGCGGACGATGTTGTGGCCGCTGTATGTTTCTTCCACGATTCCGCTGAGTTCCCCCAGCGCTTCCTGGCGTTGACTGAAATACACGTGGGACTTGTTGATTACAAGCATCATAATGGACATTGAAAGCGGAATTACGATGATTGACGCAAGCGTCATAATCGGGCTGATCCAAATCATCATAACAAGCGTGCCGACAACGGTTGTAACCCCTGTTACCAGCTGGGTCAAGTTCCGATTAAGCGTTTGGTTTATGGTATCGACGTCGTTGGTTATACGGGAGAGAATCTCGCCGTGGGAGCGGGTATCGTAGTAGTTTATCGGCAACCTGTGCATTTTTTCGGATATTTCGGTTCTGAGTTTGTATGTTACTTTTACCGAAAGACGCGCCATAATCATTTCTTGTCCGAGGTTACAAAGGGATGATATAATATAAAGCGTAATTAGCATCACGGTAAGTCTTGCCATATAAGGAAAATTCGTCAAAAGTCCGGTTCCGATCCAGTGCGCCACTAAGCCGTCTACAAGCGCGGTTGTAACTCGTCCCATAAGCCTTGGCCCGACCACCGAAAACACGGTGGAGAGCAAGGCTAGAACTAACGAGATAAGAATTGCCGTTTTGTGCGGCGCCAAATAGTTCATAAGGTTTTTTATCGCCGCTTTGGGGTCTTTCGCCTTTACGACAACGCCCTGGGCTCCGTCGCCCATTGGGTCATAGCTTTGCTGTTCCGGTTGTTGTGTTTGTTGTTCACTCATGCGTTCATCAACTCCTCGTCTGTTAATTGAGAAGCCGCGATTTCTTGATATACTTCGCAGGTTTTCATTAAATTGGAGTGGGTGCCAATCCCAACCGTTCTGCCGTTATCTATAACCACAATTTGGTCGGCATCCATAATGGAAGAAATTCTTTGCGCAATGATGATTTTAGTGCTTAAGGCGGTTTTCTGCTTCAGCGCGGCGCGAAGATTGGCATCGGTTTTTACGTCCAGCGCCGAAAAACTGTCGTCAAACAGATAAATCGGCGCGTTTTTCACCAATGCGCGCGCGATTGAAAGCCGCTGCCTCTGTCCGCCCGATAGATTCGAGCCGCCTTGCGCGACGTTGGAATCGTATCCATCCGGCATGTTTTCGATAAATTCGGTTGCTTGCGCGATGTCCGCCGCGGTTCGGATTCGCTCGTCGGACGCTGTTTTGTCGGCGTAAAGCAGGTTCGAGCGGATGGTTCCGGTAAACAGCAGCGCCTTTTGCGGGATATATCCGATTTTGTCGTGCAATTCTTCCTTGTCTATGTCGCGAATGTCTATGTTATCAAGCAAAACCGCGCCGTCGGTTACGTCGTAAAATCGTAACAACAACTTAAATATGGATGTTTTCCCTGAACCGGTGGAACCGATAATCGCCGTAGTTTCGCCGGGTTTGGCGGTGAAACTGATGTTGTTTAGCACGTTTTCGTCGCCCTCCATTGCGTCGGGATAGCGAAAACTTACGTTTTTAAACTCGACCATTCCTTTAAAATCAGCGGGAAGCGGCAATATATTGTCTCTGTATTGAATACTGCTCTCGGTTTCAAGCACTTCGCGAATCCGCTGCGCCGACACGGCGGCGCGAGGCAGAAGCGTAAACATAAACGAAACCATCAAAAATGCGAAGATGATCAGCATTCCATACTGCAAGAATGCGAAAATGTCGCCGATGTCGATTCGAAACGCCGACGCTTGCCGCGCGCCGACCCAAACGATAACCGCGGTTGTAAGATTCATGATCAGCATAATAACCGGCGTCATAAACGCGAATACCTGGTCTACGAATAGGTTCGTTTCTGCCAAATCTTTGTTCGCTTTGTCGAAACGCTTCTTTTCAAACCTTTGCGTGCTAAACGCGCGGACGATTAAAATTCCGCTTAGGTTTTCGCGAGAAACCAAGTTTAATCGGTCAATCAAAGTTTGCACAATCTTGAATTTCGGTAAGGCGACAACGTATAGAATTCCCATGATTCCAACCATGGCAATGGTCGCAATGGCGATGATCCATGTCATGGATACGCTTCGGTCAAGCGCGCGAATAATTCCGCCAACGCCGATAATCGGCGCGTAAATAAACAGACGAATCGCCATCATCATGGTAGATTGGATTTGCGAGATGTCGTTTGTTGTGCGGGTTATAAGCGACGAGGTCGCGAATTGGTTCACTTCAGCGTTCGAAAAGCTTAAAACTTTTTTGAATACTGCTTCCCGCAGGTCGTTCGCTACGCCTGTTGACGTCTTTGCGGAAAAATATCCCATAGAAACGGCGGCGGCGACGCTAAGTAGCGTTATTCCAATCATTCTCGCGCCGGTGCGCCAAATAAACGGTATATTCCCGGGAATTACGCCGTCGTTTACAATGTCCGCCATATATCCGGGCAGCACAAGCGCGCAAATCGCCTCTACCAAAAGAAGAGCGACGGCGCATAAAAGCATGCCGGTGTAAGGTTTCATAAATTCGAAAATTTTTAACATATTTCACTTTACCTTTGCAAAAATCTGTGATACAATTAATTATTGTAACATATCCCCCTAGGGTAGAGTCAAGCATTATTTTCGAGAAAGGAGATTTTTTATGGCGAAGCAAAATAAATTGCTCTCAATCGGCGATATTTCCAAACTAACAGGCGCGAGCATAAAGGCGCTAAGGTATTACGACAGGATTAAGCTGCTTGAACCCGCTTACATTGACCCCCATTCGAAATATCGGTATTACACTTTCGATCAGATGTATTTAGTCAATATAATCACATTTTGCGTCGAGTTGGATATTCCGTTAAAAGAGCTTACAAAGTTTATTGACGAGAACAAAATTATCGACGCGTCAGCTCTTTTGGCTTACGGAAAAGAGATTGCGGAGAAGAAAATGAGAAAATTTCAGCAAGGCTTGCGAATTGTTGCGCATGCCGAGCAGCAAATCGCATTATCGAAAAAACATCGTATGGGCGAAATATATTCAGTCGAAATTCCAGAGAAATTCTTTTATATCGTGCCTTTGGAACAGCCTTTTGACAAGCTTGATTGGACTGAAATGATAAATTCATTTTTGAATTTGGGCTATAACGACGAAGATTATGAAGATTCTGCCGAAAGCGGGCTTTTGTGCGAATATTCGTCTGCGGGAATACAGCGATATGTATTTATCGAACTGCCGAAAGGCAAGCCGAGGGGGAATTACAAAACAATTCCGGGCGGCACGTATTTTTGCGCGCATAGCAATGAAAGTCGGATCGAAAACGCTTCCGACGTATTTGAAGAACATGTCAAAGGTTCATTTTTGGCGATTGAAACCGAGATTTTTACCGAAAAGTATGAAGTGAACAAGCCGATAAGCGAATTGCGGGTTATCGGATTAGATTAAAATAACTAAAAAGCGGCAAGCCTTTCGGCTTGCCGCTTTTTTTAAGTTTTATTCAACGATTTGAACCAAAATCGCGTTAGGGATAATCGCCGGCTTGGATTGCAGCACCCTCTCATGATACGTAATGTCCACGATGGTTCCCGGCGGAATGTCAGAGATGGACATAGGCTCGCCAATTGCGTTAAGCAACTCAACCGAATCGTTGCGGCTTATAAAATATCTGCCGCCGACTTCGTGAGGGCCAACAGGCGTGATACTGCGAACGAATAGTAATGCCTCTTCGTTTTGAAGATAATAATTCGGGTCGAATTCCAAAACTTCCGCATGGAAAGCGAGTATGTCGGGGATAAAACCGTCTACATTGTCCGTGTATGACTGCTCTTCGTGCGAATTTCCGCAGCCTGCTAAAAATAGCAATGCTGAGATTGCCAGTAACGCTAAAATTGTCTTTTTCATCATCTAATCACCGCTTTCTAAATAATTATCCGCAAAAAACGAGCCGTTCCCCAATATTTCCATATAGATTCTTGGTGTATCTTAAAGCACGATTAATAGATATACGCATAATATCTCTTGTTATTGGTTCATACCATCGTTCACGATGAAACAACCAACAATAGCGCAATTATCTTCCTCATCTAATCACCACTACGTCGTCTTCGCCGATGGTGAAGTAAGTCGGCGCGTTTAGATTCTGAACCAATGTTCCCTCTGCCCTGAACGTTCCGGGGCTTATAACCCGCGCGTAGTAGTAATACAATCGCCCGCTGTTAAACCAACTGTTGTGGTCGAAGAACTGCACTCTCTGCCCTTCCACGCGCGCCCAGCGTAAATGACCGATTCCGAAACGTTCGGAACCCGGGATTCTCGCGCTGTCGGGGATAAATTGAAGTCCTGCCGGCAAGAAATCGGTAACGACGTACGAACCTTGTATCGCTTTCGCCGAATAGTCGATCCATAGGTTAACGCGAACGATATCGCCTTGCTCGAACTCCCAGGTATAGTTTCCGTCTCCGCCGACACGGTAGAAGCGGCGGCGGACGGTTATGTCATGATCGACATTGTATTGAGCGGCGTCGGACATGGGTTGCCTGAACGTTGACACCGCGCTAACGTCGCCGGTCACTTCAATCAGTCTGAATTCGTGCATGTTTTGCGCGGGGATTCGCAAAGTATGCTTTCCGCCGCCCCAGCCCCAACGGCTAAGATCTCTTGTAAACTCCTCGCCGAACAGGGTGTAGGTTATGCTGCCCGCTTCGGCAGTTGCTCTGCCGATATTGCGGCGGATATGCGCAAGACGCTCGAGGTTAGTTAGCAAATCGACACCGCGGTTGCGAACAAGGTATAAATACAGTCCGTCTACTTCCGGTCTTTCAAGCTTTTGCGCAAGTGTAAGCGCGGCAGATGTTGCGTCCAAGATATCGTCCATGTCAACGCCGACGTTCACGCGGTAATACGGCGCGAAGCCTTCCAAATACGGCGCGATTCGCGTGTCGTACATCTCCGCCGCAAGTTCAACTTCGCCCAACGCGTGATAGCCAAGCGCGATGTAGGTTAAATCTCTGATTGACAGGTCGTCAAGCAGCGCGTAATTGTTCAAATACAGCAACACAGGCTCGCGCAATATTGCAAGTCCGTAAAGTGCGATAATTTTGTTGTCGGCGTTGTCGCCCTTGAAGATGTTGTAAAGGTAATTTCGAAGCGCGCCGATGTTGATTTCGTTCATAATAAACGGCATAAGCCTTACGGTAGTCAAAAGATCCGCTTCGGCGTGCGGCAATATGGCAATTCCGCCGTTACTTTGCTGGAATTGACGCGCGTCGAAGCTGTCGTTCGTCCAAGACAAACTCAGATCAGGGAAATACGTTCGCAGAAGGTTGTTCGCTTCACGGCGCACGACCATTCGTTCGATTCTACTTCCCCACGAGTTGCGCAACCAGGTCAACTGCCACAAATAACGTCCGCGGCTTCTGTCGGTAAAGGTGATATTTGTAAGTCCGCCGCTTCCGACGACGAAATCCGTGCCGGGTGATATGTTATCGTAAAATACCGCGGCGTCAATTTGGCGATAGGTTCGAAGCACCTGATATTGGTGTCGAACCATGTCGGTCATGCCATTGCTGACCGTCGCGCGAATGATAAGCGCGCCGCTGCCCTCATGAGCCATCTCCCAAAGCGGAATGTTGACGCGTTCGAACGCTGCGCCGCCGGCGGTGCGCACGTCATACGGATTCGATTCGTCCCAAACTTGGAATTCTACCGTTTCGCCGCCGGCCAAACTTGTTCCGAACACATTTACGCCGAGCGTCGGAAAATCGCCGGTCAAAAACGTGCTGTTAATCGAATAATTCAAGAACATCGGCATGGTAACGATGATATTCCGCACCAAATTTCCTGCGTGCAAATCGTTACTTATGCCCGACACGGTTAAACGCCACGATGTGATATTATCGGGAAGTCGGAAGCTATGCTGCGCCGTGCCTTGGGCGTTAGTGTGAATTACCGCGAAGTGCGCGGTGTCTTCGAACACTTCACGCAAATGCGCGTCTGCGCCACCGTATGAATCGTCTAATTCGGCGGCGAAGTCCATTGGTGGTGCGGGTGCCGGTCCGGGACCCGCACCCAGCGATGCGCCCACACCTCCCATAGCGGCGCGATTCAACGACATACTTTCCACCGTTTCGTCAGACGGGAAAAACGTTCGATGGGTTGATGTGGTAAATCGTAAGCCCGAACTTACGGTATGGTATAGCGAACTTAGCGTATTAACCGTATAATCCTGAAGCGCGAACAGCGCTTCGTCGACGACGCTTATATTGATCGCCGCTTCAACCGGATTTCCGTGAATATCGGTGACGGTGATGTTAGCGTTAAACATATCGCCCGGCTGATAGGTTTCCTGGTCGGTTTCGACGGTTATAATCAAGTCATTTTGCTCGAAATCGAAGCGGATATTCTCGGACATGTTCCAACTGTTCGACTCATATGTAAAGCCGTTAAAGTGATACGCGTGAACGATGACGTTCGGAATGTGTTCCGCCGAAAATTCGAATGTATACGGGTTTTGACCCGCTTGGAAGCTTTGAATCCCGCGCTGCATATTTACAAACAGGAAGTTTCCGCTTGTTACAGTGTCCACGCCGCGCATAAGGGTTAAGGTTACATCGTCACCGAGCGCGTAAACGCCGGTTTCGCTATCGTTTTGCAGGAAAATGTCGTTTGACTCGGCTTGCCACCACCAGCTTGACCAATCTCTGCCTATCCAAACGCGGTGATTGATGGTTCTGCCGTTTCCGTCAACGGTTTGTATCCGCGCGAAATAGCTTTCCCGCTCCCGATTCGGCAACGTAAAGTTACGCTCGGCAACGCCGTCGCTGTTTGTGCGCATATTAAAGCTGTTAATCCGCTCTTCACGGCGTTCATGACGGTAGATTGGGAAAGTTCTTCTTTCGGAATGGCTGTACCAAACTTCGCCGGTGTTAATTCTTACCCAATATTCTCTGTAAATATTGACAGATATGTTTTGGTTGTTCACCGGCTCGTCGAGGAAGTCGCCCCAATGCCGCGATGTTCCGTCGTTTATACGGTCAAGCGTGATCGAGTTTACGTCAACGGTAATATTCGCGCTTACCGAACGTCCCGGTTCTCCCTTTTCTCTTGTCGCGCGCGCGCGAACATCGATATCGTTGATAAAAACTTGAACCGAAGTTCTTGCCATAGTTCGACCGATTTCGGGCAATGTTGCCTCGGCGGTGAATTCCATGCCGGTTTGCCCTTGCGCGGCAGCGCGCGGAATCGGCGTTTGGCTCACACTTATTTCGCCGTCCATATTTGTTATGCCGCTTTCGTTTACTGAATTGTTTAAGTCGCCCCAACCCCATACTCTGTATGAAATATCCAGTTCGGGCAACGGAGTTCCCTCGAAAAACGCGGCGGTTGCGGTAAAGGTCACTTCCTCGTCGACGAATATCGCTCGTCTGTCTGCGCTTACGGTGATTTGATACGGCGGTTTTACGTAGTTCTCCACGCTAAAGTGCATAGTGTTCAAAACGATGTCGCCGTGGTAAATCGTAAGCACATACGAACCTGTATCCAACATCGGAAGCCTTATTTCGTCCGAATATACGCCATTATGAAGGTGTACAACTTGTCTGTGAAGTATATCTCTGCCCGTGCCGCTCCAGCGGCTCCAGCCACCTTGTCGAAGAACGGCGGTGAGGTAGTTTATTTGCTCGCTGTTTCGGCGGCACTGCGCGAATCCCCAGAAATAGAGCGTGTCGTCAGGCTGGAACAGCGTGCGGTCAAGCTGCAACGCCGTCCAGTACGCCTCGTTGGCGTTGCCCATGTTAAATCTGCCGCCGCTCCAGCCCCAACTCGGCCAACCTCCGGTAGGCAGCCAAACCGCGGTTCTGCCGTCCCGCGCGGTCACGGTGATTTGCTCGTCTATCTCGGTGGCTACCGCTCGGTTGATTACCGCGACACCATGCTCATCGGTGGTATACGTTCCGCCGCCAACAGAGTCACGCACCGTTGCGCCCGCAAGCGCGCCGCCGGTTACGATGTCGTTTACCCAAAAAATTGTCTTATCATCGTCCGAGATAATCTGAATCGGCAAATCATTGATTTGGATAATCATTTGATCTCTGTTATCCAAAACCGTCGCCTCAATCAAATAAAACCCTTGCGGCAAGCTTTGCGGAAACTCTAATGTGTTCATCCATGACCATTGATTATCCTCGTCGGGAGCAGGCGCGTCAAAGGATGTAACGCGGGTTAAGCCTCTTGTGTCGATAAAGTTTTCTTCCCTCGCGAATCGCGACCAGCGCGGCGTGTTCAATAACCGACGAATCGCCTGCATGGTTTCCGCGTTCGTGTCAAGCCTGTAAACGTTTATTCTAGGTTGCGGACGCGGGAAATCTCTGTTAAAACTAACATTATATCTAACACTTGGCGGCTCGATCGTCGGTAATTCAACATAGCTGAAGTCAAAAGATACACTTTGCCAGTTTTCACGCGGCTGACGGGGCGGACGAGGGTCAGGACGCTCTGCCGTTTCAAACGACCACACGTAATCGGTGAGCAGTTCGTCGTTTGTTCCCTCAAGCCTGATTCCCGCTCGTATCGTAACGGTATAAACCGTTTGATATTCCAGACGTGAAGTTGGCACGAACACTGCCGTGTTTCTGCGGGTTTCAAACCGTCCCGCAACGTTAGGATATATGCTGAAGAAATAATCTATCGCCGTGAAGTCTTCTTCCGAGAATGTTACTTCTATTCCGGTGTTTATCGGCACATTTGTCGCTTCGTTTGCCGGGAAATTCGACGTAATCTGAAATCTTCGCGCGGTTTGAAACGCCCAAGTGATATCGTCTTCGTATTCTCTCGTAATACGGAATATGTATAAAGTATTTGACGCCAATATTACCACAGGAGTGATAATAAATTCCGTGCCGCTGTCCGACACGGCGGAAATATCCGGCTGCGGCTGCCCGTCAATGGACAGTTTTGCCGCAACTTCGTATGCAGTCGTCACGTCAGGCGAAGTTAGTATGAACGAGGAGGAAACGTCAACTCCCGTTCTGCCAAACGTCACCGGCGCAAGCGTGTAACCGCCTCTTGCCGGCGTTGCCGCCGTTCCCGTAATAATCCCCGGAATAAGGCTTAGTAAAATAGCAATTACCAGACAAACCGAAATGCTTTTTCTCATTATTCTCTCTCCTTTGCACGCATTTTTGCGTAATGCACGCATTTTTGCGTAACATATATAAAATATATACATATTAGACATGCAAAATGGCGAAAAAGTTCCATGTTTTTGTAAAAATTTAATATATTTTTATGGAAAGATCAAAAAAAGAGCCATGCGGCTCTTTTTTAACTATATCACCGAATTACAGTATTCGCATTGTCCCGCTTGTCCTGCCGCGCCGCAACGCGGGCAGTTGACTAATATTTGCGGCGCAGAAGTGTTGGAAGCTGATCCGTCGCCCCAATCAAATTCGATTCCTCGAAGTGCGTCTATGTTTTTAAACAATTCCAAAGTGTTCTTTACATCGTTAAACGAATCTCTTGTTTTTATCGCAATTTCTTTAATCGAAGTTATATTTTCCTCTAAAATCAGCGGCGCGTATTTTCTGAAACGATTTGCGGCTTTTTTATACGAAAATTTTACCACAATCATAAGCAAACCAAAAAGAACCAATATAATCGGCAAAATTATCCATTCAAAACGCCAAAAAAGAAATCCGGCGCCGACAAACGAAGTTAAACCCAAAACCCAGCCTGTTCTCACCAAGCTTTTCTTATGTGCGTAGGCTTGCCTAATCGCGTCTTCTGTTGTGAATCTCAACTCACTCATCAAAATTCCCTCTCTTTACGCCTTTGGTTTACCACATTCCGAGCAAAATCTGCCACCGTTCGACGCGCCGCACGCGCAAGTCCAATTTTCCGGTTTCGCAGTTCCGCATTCGCCGCAGAATCGCCCGCCCACATCGGCTCCGCACGGACATTTCCACGTTTCAGCCGGCGCGGGTTGCGGTTTCCCACAATCAGAGCAGAATTTTCCGCTGTTCGTCACACCACATTCGCAAGCCCAACCCGCAGCGGGAGCGCCCGCAGCTTGTTGCGGCGGTTGTTGCGGCTGTTGTTGCGGTTGCTGCTGCGCCATGTCAAAGAACGCGCCTGCGTTCGCGCCGCCGCCGGCATTCATCGCGGCATTCATTCCAAGGAATCCCATCATCGCGCCGCCCTCATTCCCCGCGGCGTTGCGCATAGCGTCGGCTTGCGCCGTAACAAGCGTCGCGCCCGCCATTCCGGGGTCGCGCATTACCGCTTTACGCTGTAATTCTTTAATCATTTGCTCGTCTTCCGACGACGCGCTAACGCTTTTTATGCTAAACGACGAAATAGATATTCCGCGCAATTCTGTCCATTTTTCGGTCAAAGCTTCGTTTAACGCCGCCGAAATTTCTTCCGTATGCCCGGGCAACGCGCTGTATCGAACGCCCGCCGCGCTGATTTTCGCGAATGCCGGTTGAAGCGCGGTTAAAAGCTCGGCTTTTAATTGCGCGTCAATTTCGTCGCGGCGATATGCTTGCGCGACATTTCCCGAAACATTCGCGTAAAATAAAATCGGGTCGGTCAATCTATACGAATACTTTCCGTTGCAACGAATGGAAATATCGATGTCAAGTCCGATATTCGTATCAACCACGCGAAACGGAATCGGGTTTGGCGTTCCGTACTTGTTTCCGGTAATTTCCTTTAGATTAAAGTAATACACCCGCTGGTCCATCGGCGCTTGCCCGCCGAAAGTGAAACGCTTGCCGATATTTTTAAACGTCGCGACAATGTTTTGCCCTAACGGCCCGTGGAAAATGCTTGGCTCGGTTGATGAATCCCAAACAAACTCGCCCGGGTCGGCGCAGAATTCCACAACTTTTCCTTGTTCCACGATTATCATCGCCTGTCCGTCCGCAACCGCGACAATAGAACCGTTTGAGATAATGTTTTCGGTTCCTTTCGTGTTTGCGGAACGCGGGTTTACGCGATGCTGCCCTTTAACCACCAAAACATCTGCCGCGATCGATTCGCAGTAGAAATATTCTTTCCATTGATCGGCTAAAACTCCGCCTACGGCGCCTGTAGCTGCTCTGATTAGTCCCATTTTTATTTCCTCCTTATTTTTCTTAAAATATCAAATTTTGTTAGGGTTTGCGCCTATGGCGCAGGTTTTTAGAGCTTTGCTCTAAAAACAATTTTTGCCGCTGAGGCGGCGGGCTTATGTCCTGCCGGACGGGCGGTAAGGGCTCTGCCCTTACCAATCCCGGTCGCCTATGGACGCAAACGCCAAAAAGCGGCGATTTGCGCCAAAGCCGGCGACGAAAAAGCTGGGTTAGCGAACCGCATTCGCGGAAAGACTAGCAAGATAAAACGCCGCGCCCATTCGAGACCGACCCGCGCCTAAAAGCGCGAGATGTTATTTGGTTAGAGGCGAACTGATCGCACTCGCTTCCGCGCCATGTGTGCTCGTTTTTTGAGCACGTGCATGAGCGCGGTGCTTTTGATCAAACTTTTGGCGCGCAAAAGTTTGCTGGATTGTCAAGGACTGGTCCTTGACTCGCCGCGCGCGACCGCGCAAAACCGGTCTAAGGCGCGTTGCGCCTTAAGCCCGCGCCCGCAGGGCGCAACCTCGCTGTGAAAACGTGAAACGTTTTCACAGCGTCGGATCCGCTTTCGCAGATCGTCTGCCGAAAATTTCGCTGGTATTTCCGAGATATCGGTCTAACTGACTGCCCAGCGCTTTTCTGCCGCGGCTTATGCTTACGCCGCGAACGATAATCGCCGTAAGCCCCACCGCGCCCGCGGGAATCAAAGACAACATAGCTAACAATTCAATCGTTTCGTCGCCAGCCATAAAGTATCTTAGCAGCCACATAATCATTGCAAGCAGCGCCGCCAATCCAAACCCCATAAACCATCTGCGAACCCGCTTTTTCGTATCCTTACAAACCGGGCGCGTTCCGAAATGTCTCGAATCGTTCGTTCCGTCGCACGCGCTGAAGCAAACTTTGTCGCCATATGTATATAACGTCACCCAATTCGGACGGTAAACCAAGAAAATATCCGGGATAATATCGCCGTGATATTGAAGATTGCGAATCCGATCGCCCGGCGCGATTGCCGTAATCTGACTGCGAATTCCCGCGTCGATTACCGCCTTATCATAAGCCTTATTCGACGGTTCGTCGCAAGGAAGCACGGTAAATCCGGCGGTAAACTTAGGATCGAAACTTTGTTTCCTGTCGATCTCCACAAAGTTCCCCCCATCAACCAAGCCGAACGAACTTTCCCGAATTCCTCGCTTGAGGTCTTTGCAGTTTGCCGCGCCGCTTTTCTCGCGCGATTGCGCCATATGGTGCGTCGCCTCGATTAGGTTGGTCACCGTTCCCGACGCGACCGACGAATGCGGAAACCAGTCGGTTACAACCCTTGTTCGTGTCACCATTCCGTTTTTGGTGCGCACAACAAACGTTTCAATCCTGTCGTATCCGATTGACGCCGTCCAGTTCACCTTATAATTCGCGACACAGTAATAATGCGGTATGTAACAGCCTTCCGAGCGGATTATCGCCATTTTCTCGAATACGTCGGCGGGCGTAAATTTCTCGTTCGCAAGCCAAGAAATCATCCCTTTTTGATATTGTTGCTCGCTTACCGTAAACGGCGCGATAAACTTATGATTCTCCGGAATTTCACCGGTCAGTTCGCAATCCTCGCCCTCACTTAGTATGTTGAACACGCTGTCGCAAGAGTCGCACTTAGATTGCCGGCTTCCGGTGATATGTTCAAGTTCCGCGCCGCAGTTCGGGCAATTAAGTGTTGCGTTTATCGCCGCCTCTGCCGCGGCAACAGACTTTTGGTCAGCCTCTCCGCAAGCGGCGCACAAAAGCATTTGCGCTTCCGGATTAAACTGCATCTGCCCGCCGCAACCGGCGCAGCGTTTTTCCTGCATAGTTTTTTCACTCATTGGGCTATCCCCCTTGTTTGTTAATGACATTTATCACTTTATTTTATCACATCCGTTGCCAAAATACAAGATTTTTCGCAAAAACACGAATATATTTAAAAATATATAGAAAAAAACGATATTTCATTCAGAAATATCGTTTTTTAAAGACACACCCTATGCAATCTTGAAATTAAATGAAGTGTAAATCTTATCTGCGGTCCTCTACTATCATCGTGCCTGTATAAACGCTATAGGCACCATCTACTACAACTTCGCGGCGCACTACTCTTATATCAACCGAATCGTCGCCATTTATAATAACTCTATCGCTACCGTCTTCCGTCCCTATGCGAACAGTAGAGTATGAACGATAGTAATTCCAATTCGGGATAATATCGTTATGCTGCGTTCTTACTTCGGTTCTTACGTAATTTGCTGACGCTGAGGGAATCGTAATATGCGCTTCACGTCCGGTATCGTCGGTAGCCGTAAATTGAATCGCGCTGAATGCAAACCCGATACTTCCGTCGTCGTTAAGTTCAGGCGTTGTAATTACGTATGATTTGTGGCTTTCGGTGCGAAGTCCGAAACCAAAATCTATACCAACTTGGATATCCACCACTTCTGAATTGTTAAAATGTCTTTGCGCCAAATCCAACGCTTTTTGGGTATACGCTTCAAGCTCTTCGTTTGATAGTCCTACAAACTCCATCATTTCAGACGCGCTCTTTTCAAAGAAGCCTGACTCCACTATTGCCATACGGAACGCCATCATCGTGTCCATATCCATATCGTCAGTCCAATGCCTTCTGAACCCAACACCGGTGTCGATATCGATTCGCTCGCCCGTTACCGCGTCAATCGCAAAAGAGAATGACCATCCCCAGTTTTCGCTTTCAAAGTCAAACGCCTCCGGCGAACTGCCTACCAACCCGCTCCATTGAGTTCTTGAACTGCTTTCCCAGTCAGAATAGCTCATTTGAACATACATTCCGTCAATACTTGCGCCGAATACGTCCCAAATATACTGCGCGCCTATTTGAGCCGCTTCTTCTCTGGATATCGCACTTTCGGGCGCAACAACACCGCTCTCTCTTTGCCACCGACACTCAATCAGTGTCAAATTCGGCGCCACAAAATCTGCTGACGGCACGTTTTCGGGAATTTCCGCCGCCGCGATTGCGGGCAACGTTTCGGTTCCGCCGGTTGAGAAAGCAAGAGCTAAATTGTTAACTCCTACAAGCGATGCGCTAAACAGCGCGATGGTTAAAGCCGCCGCGGCTCCCACTTTCAAAATGTCGCTGATTTTTGTTTTCGTTTTTTCCATAATTCATCTTCCTTTCGATTTAAAAATTTTTGTGACTTGTGCACCTCACAAATACGATTATACTAACCAATTGTTATGAAGTTATTATTCACTTGTTAAGAAGTCGTAAATGTCGCAAATGATATTGTAACCGTCGTTCCTGCGTCTGCATTAGAATTTACATTCATTTCGGCGCCGTGCGCCTCGGCGATTTGCTTGCAAAGCGCCAAGCCCAACCCCGTGCCGCCAAATTCACGGCTTCTTGATTTATCGACACGGTAAAACGGCTCTGTAATCTTCGAAAGACTGTCAGCGGGAATTCCGCAACCGTTGTCGGTGACGGATATTGCAACCTTTCCGGTTGGCAACTCTTTTGCTTCCAATTGAATTATCCCCGCGTCCGGTTCGCAGGCGTTAAGTGCGTTGGCGCATAGGTTTAACAGCAAACTTCTAATCAAATCTTCCTGTCCGTATATAGTATCGGCGTCGTTGCGGCAGATCAGCCGCGCGCCTTTATCTCGCAAGGATTTTTCCATTGTTTGGCTTATATCGTCGAATAGTTTGGATATCGAAATTTCGTTTTTAACCGGCTCGTATTGGCGCAATGTCGCAAGTTCCAGTAGTGAATTCGCGATATTTTTCATGTGATTCGCTTCGTTCATAATATATTCGGCGGATTCGATAATCTCCCTTTCGTCCAACGTCGCTTTTTGCAAATATTCCGCGTAACCATAGATTGACGTAAGCGGAGTTCGGATTTCGTGGGCGAAATTGTCAACGAACTGTTGCTTGTTTACCGCCTCTTCCTCTAAAAATGATATTTGGTTCTCGATTTTCTCCGCCATTCTGTTGAAATCATAAGCAACCTGCGCAAGTTCGTTTTTCCCTTTAACGTGAATTCTTTCGCAAAATTGCCCGTCCGCGATATTGCCGGAAGCCTTAGCGACAACGCTTAACGGCTTAAAAATAGACGATAGAATAAAATATAGCGCAAACGCGGCAATTATTGAGAATATAATCGCGGAAAGTAAAAGAATATTTTGAATATTTCGCATATCCGCGATGTTTTCGGTTATATCAAGCCGGTATTCCAGCAGAATATGCTCGAAGGGATAGGGCAGCGCGCCCGAAATGTAAATAAAACGTCTGTCATCTATATTAATAAAAGAAACTTCCGACCCCGGTGAAGAACGATCTCGCTCTGACAATGTCAAATCGGTTATATTTATATAAACGTTATGCCGGCGGTAATATCTTGCGTATCCGATTATAAGAGTGTCCACCGCGTCGTAAAATATATCTTGCCTCATATTATGCTGATACCTGTTCTGCAAGATAGTGATATCTCGCGCGAGAGAAGCGGTAATGGTTTGATATTGACTCGCGCTTTTCTCTTTCAGCATATTTATCTGACTGTTATTTAAATATACCGAAACAATTCCGACGCTTAGAAACAGTATAAAAAGGAATAGCAAATAAGTGGCGATAAACGTTTTTATCCTCATTATTGCCTCACCTCGAGTCGATAGCCTAATTTGTATACCGTTTTTATTACGTTTTCCCAGCCAAGCTTTTTGCGGATACGATGAATATGTACATCAACCGTTCTTGTTTCTCCGCCGTAGTCGTATCCCCACGCGATTTCGAGCAACTTGTCGCGAGATAGAGCTATATTCCGATTTTTAATAAGCGATTCAATCAACAAAAATTCTTGCGGCGAAAAATCGATAAGCTCGTCTTTGTAAAACGCCTGCCTGCTTGAAAAATCTATCTTCGCGTCGCATAGCGAGAATACCTTGTCCGCTTTATTCGAGCGGCGAAGAACGGTTTCTATTCTGGTTTGCAATTCAATCATATCAAACGGTTTGACGATATAATCGTCCGCGCCGAGGCGCAGACCTTGAACTTTGTCGGCAACCGCGCCGCGTGCCGTTAAAAATATAACCGGAACATCTTCGATAATCTCTTGAATCACTTGAAACCCGTGCAATTTTGGAAGCATGATATCAAGCAAAATCAAATCGAAAGTGTTTTTCTCCATTTCTTCGAAAACCGCCTCGCCGTCAAACACCGAAACGCACGTATGCCCGACAAGTTCAAGATTTTTCTTGATAAGCGTATTAATCGCCTTTTCATCTTCCACAATAAGTATTCGCGCCATAATTGTCACCTCTTTTGAACTAGGATATGCCTTTAAAATATCAATCATTATTTTCTTGGCGAATTTTCTGCCCAAATGCGTTAAAAATTGTTGTTAATACACCAAGTATTGCCAAAATTTTTGTCTTTTTGGACAAAAAATTCACTCAAAAATCTAATAATCGCTATTTTAAAGACATATCCTAAGTATATCACAAGATTGTTAACAAGTTGTTAAATCAAATAAAAAAATTTTTATCTTTTTTCAAAATATACCTTGACAGGCGAGGTAAGTTATGATATTATATACAAGAAATTATAAAAGGGTTCCCAAAACGCCCCAACAACGTGGACGTTTTGGGAAAGAGGAGCAACACCGAAACAGGCGAACTTTTCGGCGACGCATTTTTCGTCGAAAACGAGCAAAGTGAGGTTGTTGCGACGAAGGAGGTGTATTATGTCTATTACGTCTGACCTTATACGAGGTCACACCGACACGATTATTCTCGCCAAACTTATGAGCCACGACAACTATGGATACGAAATCAACAAATCCATACAGCAAAAAACCGGCGGGGAATACGAACTAAAGGAAGCAACGCTTTACACGGCGTTTCGGCGGTTAGAGGTCGCGGGTTGCATCTCATCCTACTGGGGTGACGAGCAAACCGGCGCGCGGCGGAGGTATTACAGCATAACCGATTCGGGACGCGACAATTACAAACGCCTTATAAGCGAGTGGAAAAAGGCAAAAGAAATGATAGAAAATCTAATTAAAACGGAGGAATAACGAATGGAAGATAAATTACGCAGATATGTTGACGGACTTTTTGAGGAAGCGGCTGTTACTAAAAAATCCGTCGAGCTAAAAGAAGAGATGATTCAAAATTTGCAAGACAAGTACAGCGATCTTTTACAAGAGGGCAAGCCACCCGAAGCGGCGTTTAACATCGCCGTTGCGGGAATCGGCGACGTTACTATGCTTTTGAAAGAGCTGGAAAACGAAGGAAAGAATCCGCCCGACGAAGCGGCGCGACGAAAATCGGCGATGTTTACCGCGATTGCGGTAATGCTATATATAATTAGTGTTTTGCCGGTTATTATTATCGGCGCGGTTACGGATACCTATGACCCCATAATCGGAGTTGTGATTATGTTCGTTATCGTGGCTATCGCAACGGGGCTTTTGATTTACAACAGCATGACAAAACCGAAATATTACAAAGAATCTGACACCGTTGTTGAAGAATTCCGCGAGTGGCAGGACGAAACCCACGAACGCAAGCAAATGCGCAAAGCAATATCTTCGGCATTGTGGACAATCGTTACCGCAATATATATCATTGTAAGTTTTTGGACGCATGCGTGGCATATTACTTGGATAATTTTCCTGATTGCCGGCGCAATCGAATCGCTGATTAATGTTTTCTTATCAGCGAAGAAAAAATCGTGAGGTGAATCCATTGAATAAAACAAAATTTATTACCATCATCTGTTGGATTATAACGACCGTTGTACTTATCGGACTTGTTGCGTGGTTTATAACCGGCCCGTTGTTAAACCTTGAAGGCGGGTTTATAGGATTCGGTTGGGGAGAGTTTGAGGAGAGAACAACTCGCAGCATTCCCGTGGACGGCATAGATTCGATGTATATCGACTGGACATCGGGCAGAGTTATAATAGAACCCCACGACGGAAATGATATACGGATTACCGAATTTAGCATTCGGGAACTTCGAGACAATCAGCGCTTTATTATCAACACGCAAGACGGCACTCTCAGAGTGAACTTCAGCGAAAGCCGCGGCGGCGGTTGGAACATGCCGTCGAAACGTTTGGAAGTGCTTATTCCGCGACATTTTGAAAATTTTGACGATTTTTCGGTTCAAACGGTGTCGGGTCGCATATATATCAGCGGCTTAAACGCCACAAGCCTTAATGTACACACAACTTCGGGCAGAGTTGAAGCAAACCGGGTAAACGCGCATGAATTATATGTAAACACAACTTCGGGCAGAATCGAAATTGACGGCGCGAACACGTTTAGCACGAATTTAAGAACCGTTTCGGGCAGAATCGAGGTCAGAGACTCGAACGCGCAAGATTTGACCACACGAACTACGTCAGGCAGACATTATCTATCCGGCGCGTTTGGCGAAGTCACCGCACGAAGCACTTCGGGCAGGCTTGAAATCGCAAGCACAATCGTGCCTGAAAGCCTTTACGCCAACGCAACATCGGGCAGAATCGCGGTAACCGTTCCGAACATCGAGCCGATAAGCGTTAGCTATTCTATAACATCGGGCAGGTTTTCGAGCGAAATTCCTATTATCACCCACAGCGGCGCAGGGGCACAGTTCAATTTATCATCGACCAGCGGCAGAATAACTATTTATGCGGCTAATTAGGGTTTTAGTACGATAAAAAAACCGCCGAGAGGCGGTTTTTTGGTTTTTACGCCCGGCGGGCGCAAGGTTTTTATGACTTTGCCCTGAAAACCCATTTGCGGCGGCTGCCGCATAGCGGCAAGGACTAAGAACGGCAAAAAGCGCCGTTTGAATGGCGAAAGGTAATTGCTACACGCAAGCGCGCCGCCGTTACCGGCTACCGCTTGCGAAAAACCACGCAAGCGAAGTCTCAAACGAAGGGTTTCCCAAGAACACGAGTCGTTTGGGAGTGGCTTCCGAATCCGTTTTTGGGATTCGGCTAATGCCACCCCTGTCAAAACCATCCAAGAGCAGAGCCCTGATGCACCAACTGTCAAGGCACAAAGTCGCCGGAGCCTCGCTCTGAACAAATGGTATTAGGGCATTTGCCCAAAAATAAAAAATTCATAACACCCCTTTATTTTTCATATAGATAGGGTATGAAACTGTGAAGGGGGCTTATTTTGTGAAGGGTTATATAGAAGAGCGAACGATAGAGCTTGCAAATCACATAGCAGAAAATAAATGCACTGTACGAGACGCCGCTAAAAAATTCGGAATCAGCAAAAGCACGGTACATAAAGATATAACAGAACGATTGCCCAAAATTAATCGCCGGCTTTGGAAAGAAGTGCATCAAATTTTGCTTGAAAATAAGCAGGAACGCCATATTCGGGGCGGAAAGGCAACGCGAGAAAAGTATAAAGCCGAATCTGAAGCCGAATCATGATTATACTGACATTCAACTTGAAAAAAATACTAAAAACATTAAGCATCACGGCAATAATTGCCGTGATGTTGAGTTTCACGTTGATTTTTTTTGTTTCGCCGTCAACGTTGGGGCTGAATATTGCCGGTTATGAATTTCCGTTTGACGACGCGGAGAATAAGCACTTTGTTCTCGCGACGGCAGCGGAGGAGATTAAGTGGGTTGATTTTAATATTCCTTACGAGGCTTTGCGAAAGGCTATGCAGCTTGAAATCAACGCGCGGCGTGAGGGGTGTGAGGCAGTTAATTGGATAGAAATGCTTTCGTATCTTGCTTGCAAATATTGGGGGAATTGGGCGAATTATAGGGAAGCCGACCTTGTCGCGCTTGCCGAGCGGCTCAAGAATGGCGAAGAAATGAGGCAAATCGTCGAGGGACAAGAGCAATTTGCCTATCATATGCGAAGATACGGCGCGATTTTGGGTGGATTTTTAGGGGAACGGGAAGACGGCGAACACGGACTGCTGGTTTATTTTCCCATTGCGGCGGGGTATAGGTTCAGTCATAGTGACGATTTCGGGCATTCTCGTTCGTACGGATACGACCGCCGACATTTAGGGCATGATATAATGGCGTCGGTTGGAACGCCGGTGATTGCCATTGAAAGCGGGATAGTTGAAGTGATGGGCTGGAACCAATAACAGCCAATATGATACCCATAATAATTATATGCTCATAGGTATCAACGGACGAATTTCTAATGTGAATTCATCTTTGCCCCCGGTCTTTCCGCCTCTCTTTTCTTTGGTATATTCTACTCTTTCGATTATCTCTTTCAGAAGCTTGTTTTTAAATTCTACACTATCGCTCTTGTGGTACTGTTCTAAAACTCCTTGCAATCGCGGCACGAATGTCGATTGATATTCCTTTTGTGAAATATCAGTTCTAATTGCTTCCTCTAATGTTTTCATAGAATTTTCAACATCAGCAAGTTCTTCCGCAATCCTTGTATTCCGTTCTAAGAATTCATCGGTAGAATAAACACCTTGCTCCACTAATGAATAAGTTGTTTCGCGTTGTTTAATCAATGTCTCATGTTCTTTTCTCAGTTGAGCGAGGGCTGATTTTTTAAGATTACTCTCATCCTTGTTGGTTTTATTCGCCTTATTGTCTTTAAGTTCTAATTTATAATCTTTGACTAAATCTGATAGAGCTTCAAGTAACTTTTCTTCAACAATATGAACATACGAAGATACATTGGGGCAAGCATTAGAAGGACAGGCTAACGTGTCAGCTTTTACACCTGTCGAGCCGGAACCGGAACTCTTTGCTCGGCGGCGCATTGCTTTTCCGCACAGACCACAGTAAACAACACCACTTAAAACCGATTTGAGTTCAAACCCAGTCTTCGTCTTTGGAATATAATTTTGCTGTTTGCGTTGTTGAATCGTCTCAAACACTTCAAATGGAATTATTGCTTCATGTAATCCATCAAAGACTTCATAATCACCATACTTTTGACGAGGGATAGTTGTCTTACGTTCACCCTCTATCATTTGTGTCTTTGCCGGACGCATCCTCCATGGGATTTTACCCGCATATATCGGTGTTTCAAGAATGTGTCGCACACTACTTACTTCCCAAGTCTTATCTGACGGTGACGGGACTTTCATTCGATTCAAATTAGTTGCGATAGCTTGATAGCCAAGTTTATCATCATGCGACCAGTTATATATCATCTTTACGATTTTAGATTGTTCTTTGTTAATGGCAAGAGAAAATCCTTTCTGTCCTTCGATTTTAACTTTATCATAGCCATAAGGAGCTTTCCAACGAACGAATCTCCCCATCTTTGCTCCGGCAAGTCTACCAGCTTGCATTCTTCGATTTATAGTTTTATATTCCCGCCTTGACATAAACAACCCGAATTCAAAGTATTCTTCGTCAAATTCATTAGCCGGGTCGTAGGTTCGCATTGGGGTTACAATTTTTGTATCGGAATATTTGAAAGTTTGTGCAACGATTCCTTGGTCAATAGTATCTCCACGGGCAAGTCGTTCCACTTCCATAACAATAACACTACGCCATAATCCTGCTTCGATTTCAGTTAGTAATCTTTGCATTTCAGGTCTTGCTGCTATGGTATCACCGGATACGACCTCTCTCCGAATATCAGTAACATTAAGCCCCAGATTGTTCGCTAAATCAAGCAATGTTCTCTCATGGGTAGACAAAACATCTGCATTAGTTTTACTCGCTTCATCATCTTTGCGAGATTTACGAAGATATATTACATCTTGGGTAGAGTTGCTCATTGAGTTCACCGCCTTTACTCCCATTCTTTCAGCAAGAAGTCCTTAATATTCAAATGAACAATCCCATTTTGCGACATATCAACTTCATCCATACTAACCACAAACTTAGGGAAGTTATTTCCGATTTCTAATAGATTGTCAAACTCTCTTGCCTGTGTTGCTTTATCAGGCATCACATAAGCTACTTGAACATAAATGGGTTTGTTATTCTTAACTCCGATAAAATCAATTTCCTTACCGTTAATTGTTCCTACTGTTACCGAGTAACCACGCCGCAGAAGTTCCAAGCAGACTATGTTTTCAAGCACCATGCCGATGTCCTCCATGTGCTTTCCATAGACAGCCTCACGCAATCCATGGTCAACAACAAAATACTTCTCAGCTACTTCAAGAATCTTCTTGCCCTTAATATCTTCACGCTTTAATTTATAGAACAAATATGCTTCTTCGCAAGCCTTGATATAATTCAGAACTGTATCGGTGCTGACTTTCCGTTGTTCATTTTTGAAATACTTTGAGATGGAGGTTGCGGAGAATGTTTGAGCAATGTTGGCTAATACATAGGTGATGATTCGCTCCAGCAAGTCAACATCCCGGATATTATTACGCTTTACAACATCTTTTAGAACGACGGAGTTGTAAACATCCTCCAAGTATAGATTGACCGCCTTTTCGTCACCTATGATGTTGTTTATGAACGGCATACCACCGAGTTTCAAGTAGTCCGCAAAAGTTTTGTTCTCATTAAGTAGTAAGAACTCCTTGTATGATAAGGGATATATCACGAACTGGACATATCTTCCTGAGATAAGTGTTGCGAGTTCGCCGGATAACAGCTTCGCGTTGGAGCCGGTGATATAAATGTCTGCGTCAAAGTCCACCCGGAAAGAGTTTATAACCTCTTCCCAGTTGGCAACCTCTTGTATTTCATCAAAAAATAAGTACCACTTTTCCTTACTGTCTCCAACTTTCTTGAGAACATAATCATACAGAGTATCGGGGTTCGTGTATTTTGCGTTTTTCTTACTCTCGAAATTTATAAATATACTGTGCTTCGGGTCGTTGATTTCCTCCCTTAGTAGTTCAAGCAATACCGACTTGCCACTTCTTCTCAGTCCGGTGATAACTTTAACAACATCCTTTCGGATGAATGGACGAATCTGATCCATGTATAATTCTCGTTTAATCATAGTACACCAACTCCTTCTATGAATATATTATACACTATTACAGAAGATAATGCAAGTAGTTTCTGAAACTTTGTCGAGTATATTCGATGGCATGTTACAAATACGAAGATATACTATTTAACTTTTTGGGAGTATTCAGGCTTACGCTTACCCGATTGCTTTGTTTAATAAATATTCAGCATCACCACTACTATGTATGTACCCATACAATATCATAGCAAATTCCTGCAAGTCTACTTGAATTACTTGTGTAACCATCTGACCGTCCACCCACTTTGGGATTTGCTGTGTCTTAAATTTGAATGAAATTGTTTCGTTATTCTTATTAGCAACAAGGGAAGCCGTCATTTGGTTATTTTCATCCGGCTTGTAATCAAGTGTCAGGATAGTTTCTCTTTTACATTGCAATACCATCGGAAGCGGTTTCTCGGGTTCTGCTCCTTTAAGAATGGAAGTAACGACCTCATAAAAACACTTCGCTCCGTCAGGGCTAAGAGTTGTACTGATGAATTTTTCCTTACTGTATTGGTCGCGACCATTGTCCTTACCAATCCACGGTACGAGTTTGAACACAAGATACTGTCCGTAATAACTCAGTGAAAGGTACGAAGTCTCCGGTGTGTATAAAGTTTTAAGTTGTATATTCGATAGTTTGTTATACATATTTATCAATCCTCTCTCTTTGAATTATATTTTATTGAAACATTCGTACAAGCTTTGGAGTTTCTTTCCGCTCGCACGTTTCTTAATCGTAACAGGAGAAACACCTATCTCTGCAAACTTCTCCAATACCTCTTCATAATTTCGGTAGTCCAAAGCTTTCAAAGCAAGTTGTATTGACTTTTTCTCAGGTATCAATGCCACTAATCTCAACATCTTCTTCCTCAACTTGCCTCCGGGCCCCCTCTCATAAATGAGCTGTTCCGCCTTTGGCTTCTTGTAGCAATCACCATAAGGAATGACATGCCGGAATGTATGCAGAAATATATTCTCACATTTATCAACAATATCACGAATCCGTTTGGCAGTATCCTTTTTGTCGGAGTAGGCTCTTATCGTTCCTCTCGAAGTCAAGCGAACCTCCGCTCGCAGAGTTTCCTTATCATTTTCCAGACCATTAACGTAGAATTCAACACCTTTGGTACGGCTTATTAAACCAAAGGATGTGTCCCCGTTGCTTTTCAATGGCTGAAAGCATCGAACTTTCCCTATGGTATTTAGCATTTTGAAATAGTCCGTAGCCCTGTCGTTGACATCCATCTCCGCCATGAAGCTCATTCGACATAGTTCAAAGTTCTTTAATCTGTACTCCGATTGGAAATAAGAAGTGATTAGGTTTTCGAGTTTGGTACACAGCTTTGAAGCATTGTCGGACGTCGTTTCCCATAAAAAATAATCATCTAAAACATCACTCGGGCACACGAACAACCGAATCGACTTCCTTTTGTTGCCGTCTTGGAAGACAATGTTGACACCACTTTCAGCAAGACTTTCATCAGCAAGACCGAACTTAGTTTCCTGTAATTCATGTCCGGCTCTTTCTGCTCGTTTTAATTGCTTCTTGAATTCTTTTTTTCAAGTTCTAATATAAGCTCAAATAACGGAATTGAACAAAACATTATTAACCCTCCTAAGCAATTTTATATTACACATAGTATGCTCTTTGTCCCCGTATGACAATAAATTCACCCGGCTTGTTATGAGAAACTTGATATGCTGACCGCACTCTCTCAACTTCTTAAAATCATTATTGTCGTCAGCATTGAATGGCTTGTTTAAGTTATCAAATATAATAAGCGTTGGTTGTTTCCATTCTTTTAGTTCTTTCAATCTACACTCAAAATTATCCGCTACCAAATTGTCAAACTGTAATCGACACACCGCCTCTTGCAAGGTGTCACCGTCTTCGCAAATGATATGTTGGATAGTATGCTCACCTATTTTATTTAACCTATGGGCATAAGCCGTTGCGATATATGACTTACCTCGAAGTGTTGGACCCGGACTTAGCTCACATTCAAATTACTGTGACCTGCTTAGATACTATGATTTTAAGGCGTTATGAAGTTGCCTCTCCACCGGAACAAAGGATTGGAGCGATTCAAACCTTGCAATATCATGGTTTTGATGTTGCCATTCGGCTGAGTCCGTTACTTGAAGAATATATGGATTTTGACAAGTTAAACAACTTGGGAATTGACAAGTGTATTGTGGAGTTTCTACGATTCAACAGTTGGATAAAAAACTGGTTTCCCGGGTTGAATTATGAAAAATACACTTTATACGATGGGAACTATAAGCACTTGCCTTTGGAAGAAAAACTCCGAATCATAGACAAAGTTAAGATTCCGAGTATCACCGTCTGTGAGAAAGTTCCAGAACATTATGACTACTGGCAAAAGAATTTTAATCCGAACCCTGCTGACTGTTGCAATCTCCGAATCAATCCTCAACTCGACCTTACGGTGAAACCGGACCGTGAAGAAGTCAGAGCGCGGAACATAGAGAAACGGAAGAATCATCTTGCTAAGTTACGACATTCAGAATCACAAGGAGCATAATCGCTCAATCGAAAACAGTTAGATTGTAATAATATATTATTCACAAGAGTAGGTTCAAGTTATATTTCTAATCGGTATTTCATATACTGGATTAGGTGGAGAATGTTGTGAACAAAACGACTCAAATTTGACAAAGAAGGAGTCGATACTCTTGGTTGAAAGAATTACTAAGAAGTACGGAAACACAACTTGTATCATCAATCAAGATTCTGTGAGGTCCGAGCAAGAAGTGAAAATTATTTTAGACCGGATAGCACGAATGACAGTTGAAGATATTAAGAGAATGGAACTACATAACAAATCCCTAAACACAGCAGTTTAGGGATTTTATTTTTTATTTTAACACATCTATTGATTAGATGGATAGAATGTGTTAGAATTGGTTAGAAAGATATTTCTTAATGATTTATTATGGGCATCATTGTGGTTCGTATCAATACGGCGGGTGGTATGCGAAAGGTAAATATCTAAACTATCTATAATGAATACCAAAATTGAAAAATTTAGCATGGCAATTTTATATTGTCGTGCTTTTTAATGTCCATTTTTTAGAAATGAAAACATTACCAAATATCATTGACTTAATAACTGATTATGTGTTATAATTAAACAATATAAATATTAGAAACTTTGGAGGGTATTTTAAATGATAATGGTAATGAAAAAAGGACTAAGCAAGTCACTATGCGTGATACTGAGCATAGTGATGATAATAGCGCTGATACCAATGCTGGGAATTACGCCGGTAGAGGCAACGGAGCTTAGAATATTTACGGAAAATTTGGTGGGT